>ERZ777003.5070-NODE-5070-length-10287-cov-3.832584_pt1 | contig 10287 bp, 6 predicted proteins | sample MGYA00374956_ERZ777003 | MGnify/ENA primary metagenome ERZ777003 (study PRJEB29302, sample SAMN06268252) | bioreactor metagenome | isolation source: Joint BioEnergy Institute, California, USA | place: USA:Joint BioEnergy Institute, California, USA | collected... | reverse complement strand
CACGACGATCCAGCAGGTGCCGAGCGTCTCCCAGACGTTCTACGCCGACCAGGTCGGGGATTCCGCGGTCGTCCCCTCCTTCGGTGCGCTCGATCCTGCACTGCTGGCCCAGACGCTGTACTCCGAGGAGTCGTTCTCGAACCCGGGCCGGCACAGCACCCCCGAGGTGATGGCGCTCATCGAGCAGGCGCTCACGACCACCGATCCGGACGAGCGGGTCCCGATCCTCAAGGACCTCACGACGGCGATCACCGAGGAGGCGCTCGACGTCGTGCTCTACTTCCCGCACACGAACCTCGCGTACAGCGACGACGTCGTCGGCTACCAGAACTGGATCACGGCGCGGCTCGAGTTCCGCGGCGTGGGCATGCGCGCCGACTGATCAGCGCGGCACAGGAGGAACCATGCAGCCGAGTCGAGCCATGGCCACGGGACCGCGGACGTTGCTGCGCGGCGCGCTCGTGGTCGATGGGAGTGGCGCACCCGCGGAGCGTCTCGACGTCGCCATCGCGGGTGAGTCGATCGCCGAGATCGGTGAGCCCGGGACCGTGCGCGGGGACGAGATCGTCGAGCTCGACGGCCTCGTCCTCGCGCCCGGCTTCATCGATCCCCACACCCACTTCGACGCACAGGTCCTGTGGGACCGCGATCTGACGCCGTCGTGCTGGCACGGGGTGACCACGGTGATCATGGGCAACTGCGGGTTCGGCGTCGCCCCGACACGTCCCGCGCACCATGACACGATCGTCCGCACGCTCGAGCACGTCGAGGGGATGTCGGCGGACGCGCTCCGCGCGGGCATCACGTGGACCTTCGAGACGTTCGGCGAGTACCTCGACCACCTGCGCGCCGCGCCACCACGCCTCAACGTCGCCGTGATGGTCGGGCACACCCCCCTGCGGCTGTACGTGATGGGAGACGCCGCCATGGAGCGGGAGGCCACCGACGACGAGCTCAGGACGATGGAAGCGATCGTCGAGGACGCCGTGCGCGCCGGCGCGATCGGCTTCGCGACGTCGAGGTCGGCGAACCACCAGGGCGCGTTCGGCCGACCGGTGCCGAGCAGGTTCGCCAGCCTCGAGGAGGTGACGCGGCTCGCTCGTGCGGCGAACCGCAACGGTCGGCGGGTGGTGCAGCTGGCCGTCGGCCCGGACCTGCGCGCACCCGAGGAGCTGGCGGCGTTGGCGGCCGCGGCGGGTGGTCCGGTGACGTGGACGGCCCTGCTCGCCGACCGTGGCCAGCGCGGCTCGTCGCTGGCCAGGCTGGCGGCGACCCGGCAGGCGAGCCGTGAGCTGTGGGCGCAGATCGCGTGCCGCCCGATCGTGATGCAGATCACGTTCGCGGAGCCGAGCGCGTTCGGCATGTGCCCGGCCTTCGCAGAGGTGCTCGCGCTGAACGAGGCCGATCGTGCTCGTCGGTACCGCGATGATTCCTGGCGCGCTCGCGCGCGTCGCGAGCTCGACGAGCGGTGGGGGCATCGCTACGGCGACACCACGGTGGCGGAGAGCGAGCGGCACACCGAGCTGTGCGACGGGCGCTCGGTCGCGCAGCTCGCGGCCGAGCGCGGCGTGCACCCGCTCGACCTGATGCTGGATCTCGCGCTCGAGGAGCACCTGGCGACCCGCTTCCGGGTGGTGCTGGTCAATGACGACGTTGACGAGATCGCCGACCTGTTGCACGCGGACGGTGCTCTGCTCGCACTCTCCGACGCCGGCGCGCACGCGTCGCAGCTGTGTGATGCCTGCTACACGACGGACCTCCTCGGTCAGTGGGTCCGGGAGCGCAGGTCGATTAGCCTGGAGCGGGCGATCTGGCATCTCTCCGGTCATCCGGCATCGGTCTTCGGCTTCGCCGACCGTGGGCGGATCGCCGTCGGCCGCCGCGCCGACCTCGTCGCGTTCGATCCCGCCACCGTCGCACCGGGCGAGCTGGTGCGCGTCACCGATCTGCCGGGCGGCGCCGACCGGCTGGTCGCGCCGAGCCGGGGCATCGAGCACGTGTGGGTCAACGGCACCGCGATCCGCGTCCAAGGCGTCGATGTCGCCGACGTGCGGCCCGGCGACGTGATCGACGGCGGCTCGCTGGCGTGGTGACGCGGCGCGATCGCCGCGCCCGATGGGCGTTGCCTCTGTCACAACACCACCGGCGTCAACGCAAGCGTCGCCTGACTTGCGTAGCCTGCCGGTGATGGCCGCGTCGAATCGTCGGAGCTCTCCACCCAGGCACCGCACGACGCAGCAGGGGCGGGCTCCGACGAGTGAGATCGCACGGCGACGCGCGGAGCGCCGCCTGGCCAAGGGGCGCAGGAGCGACGAGCGGTGGGCCGCGATCCTCCGCGGCGCGGCCGCGGTGTTCGCGCGGCTGGGGTACGCCCAGGCCACCCTCGAGGACATCGCCAACGAGGTCGGGGTCAACCGGGCGTCGCTGTACTACTACGTCGGCACGAAGGAAGAGCTGCTGGTCGCGCTGCTCTACCAGCCGATGCTCCAGATGACGGCCAACATGAAGGCGATCGCCCGCCTCGACCTGCCGCCCGACGAGAAGCTGCGACGGGTGCTCGAGCAGTACGCCGCGGACATGGTGGCGACGCCGGCACTGAACATCTTCCTCGCCGAGAACCTCCACCAGGTGATGTCCGGTCGCGAGGCCGCGGACATCGTGGAGAACGCCGACGAGTACGGCGACGGGTTCGCCGCGATCATCCAGGAGGGCATCGACGACGGGACGTTCCGCGCCGATCTCGATCCGAAGGTCTGCACGATGGCCATCCTCGGAATGTTCAACTGGACGCATCGCTGGTACCGACCGGACGGGCCGCTGAGCCTGGAGGAGATCGCTCGCCAGTTCACCGAGCTCGCGTTGGCCGGGCTGCGGGCGCCCGAGGCACCGCGCCGTCGCCGAGGCAGCCGTCAACACTTGAGTTGACAAGTTGGGGCGCTCGGGTTAGCGTGCGTCGAAGCGTCAGCGTGGACGTTGACACCATCCCCCCAGTGCCTTGCGGCGTGGCTCGCCCAGCGCGGCGGAGAACCGAGAGGACGACCGATGCAGCCGGACGATCGACCCAGCTTCGAGCCAGCCGACCTCGGGACGCTCGAGGACGCGGTGGCGATCGCCAACATCCCGACGCTCATCCCGGTGCTGGTGCAGCTGACCGGCGACGAGCGCTGGCTCGGGGAGCCGTTCCTCCCGCGACCCGGCGTCGGCACCGACGACAACGACGACGGCGGGCTGCCGGAGGACGTGCAGCGGGAGATCCGGGGTGCAGCCGTCGATGCCATCGCAGGCTGGATGCGTGGTCGGCCGTACGCCCTCCCCGAGCCCTCGGAGGAGATGCTGCTGCGAATGCTGTCGGTGTCGATGGGGGAGCGCATCCCCGACGAGTACGGGCCGATGCTGCGCCAGGTCCTCGGGCTCGGCCCCGACGAGACCCCGCACGCACGTGACACGGACGTGACGCCACCACCCGGCTTCCGTGTCGCGATCGTCGGCGCCGGTGCAGCCGGCATCGCCATGGCGGTCGAGCTGGGCAGGCTGGGCGTCGAATACACGGTCTTCGAGCGCGCGGAGTCGATCGGCGGGACGTGGTGGTACAACCGCTATCCGGGGTGTGGGGTCGACACGCCGAGTCACCTGTACTGCTTCTCGTTCTACGACCACTACGACTGGCCGCACTACTTCTCGATGCGCGACACCCTCCACGAGTACCTGGAGCAGGTCGCGTCCGACCTCGGGATCCGCCCGCACGTGCGGCTGCGCACCGAGGTGCTGAGCGCCCGCTACCGGGAGGCACGGCAGGGATGGGACGTCGAGGTGCGCGCCCCCGACGGATCGGGCGAGACGTACCACGCCGACGTGCTGATCAGCGCCGTGGGCGCCTTCAACCGGCCGGTGTGGCCACCTGGTCTGGAGGCGTTCGCCGGCGAGCGGGCGCACACCGCGCAGTGGCCGGAGGACCTCGATCTCACCGGCAAGCGCGTCGCCGTCATCGGCAACGGTGCGAGCGCGATGCAGCTCGTCCCCGCGATCGTCGGGCAGCCCGCCCACACGTTCATCTTCCAGCGGTCGCCGCACTGGGTGCTGCCGTTCGACAAGCTCCACAAGCGGGTGCCCGATCCGTTGCGGTGGCTGTTCCGGAAGGTGCCGCTGTACCGCCTCTGGTACCGCACGCGCCTCTTCTGGAACTACAACGACAAGCTCCACCGAACGTTGCAACGCGACCCGCAGTGGCCGCACCAGGAGCGGTCGCTGAACGCGACCAACGACTACTTCCGGCGGCTGATGACCGACTACATCGTCGCCGAGCTCGGGGACCGTCAGGATCTGCTGCCCAAGGTGCTGCCGACCTACCCGCCCTTCGGAAAACGCATCCTCTTCGACAACGGCTGGTACCGGGCACTCCGGCGCGACGACGTCACACTCGTCGCCGAAGGCGCGGTCGGCGCACGACCCGACGCGATCATCGGCGGGGACGGTGTCGAGTACGAGGTGGACGTGGTGATCGCCGCGACGGGATTCGACGTGGTGCGATTCCTCTCCACGTACGACCTCATCGGCCGGTCGGGTCGATCGATCCGGGAGCTGTGGAACGACGACGATCCGCGCGCGTACCTCGGCACCGTCGTGCCCGACCTCCCGAACTTCTTCTGCCTCTACGGTCCGAACCTGCAGCCGGGCCACGGTGGCAGCTTCCTGCTGACGCTGGAACGCCAGGCTCGGTACGTGCGACGTGTGCTCGAGGAGATGTTCCGCCGCGGCCTCGGCAGCGTCGAGTGCCGCCGCGACGTGCACGACCGCTACAACGCCGAGGTCGACGCGGCGCACGAGCGCATGGTCTGGACGCACCCGGGCATGTCCACGTACTACCGGAACTCGCGTGGCCGGGTCGTCGTCAACAGCCCGTGGCGCAACGTGGACTTCTGGCACCTGACGCGCGAGCCGGACATGGACGACTACATCACGGAGCCCCGCCGAGCGACGAGCGAGGCATCGTCGTCGGCGGGGTCCGCTCGATCCGGCTGATCACACGCGCTCGGCGGCGCGGAGGGTCAGCTTGGTGCGCTGCACCGCATCCGCGTCGAGCCGGGCCCAGGCGCGCACGAGCTCGTCGCGCGCTGCATCGTCGGTGACGATCGTCGTGACGAGCCCGAGGTCGAGCGCCGTTCGGGCCTCCACCGACTCGCCGGTGAGGAGCAGGTTGGCGGCGACAGCGGGGCGTACGTAGCGCAACAGCTGGTGCGCCGGGCCCTGGAATCCTGCCTTGATCTCCGGCCACCCGAGGGTGGTGTCCTCCGTCGCGATCCGCAGGTCGCACGAGAGTGCCAGCTCGGCGGCGTTGCCGAGGCACGGCCCGCGCAACGCCGCCACGGTGAGGCACGGCAGGTCCTGCACCACGCTCGCCAAGCCGAGCTCCCGTTCGACGAACGACTCCAGCTCGGCCGCCGACAGGGTGGCGAGCTCGCCGAGGTGCGCGCCGCACCCGAACACCGGGGAGCCCTCGAGCACGACGACCCGGGTCTGCGCGGTGTCGACGGACGTGATCGCGCGGTGCAGCTCCTCGACCATCCACCGCGTCATCGGGTTCAGTCGGTGCCCGCTGGCGAACCTGATCGTGCGGACACCGTCGGTGTCGGACACCTCGATGTGCTCGTCGAGGAAGCGGTCGACCACCTCAGCCTCCGACGGCGACGTCGCGGAACTCGGTCTTCGCCGTCACGTACGGCTCGAACACCACGGCCGGGCCGGTCGCGAACGCCTGCTCCGGGAACATCAGGACGACCTCGAGCAGGTCCTCGGCGACCTGACGCGACGCGGCCTGCAGAACCCGCTGGCGCTCGTCGGGATCGAGCGTCGTGATCGACTCCTCGATGAGCGCGGTCGCCTCCTCCGTGGTGCCACCGCCGGGGTTCGCGAACCCGGTCGCCAGCGCGCGCTGCGCCAGGGTCGTCGATGGGTCCGGGCGTCCCGACCACACGGAGACCAGGGCCGGCGACGACTGCTCGACGAACATCTCCCGCGCCATGTCGTTCGGTGGGACGGGAACGAGGTCGACGCTGATCCCGACCTCGCCCAGTTGCGCTTGCACCGACTCGCCGATGGCCTGGGCGTCGGCCTGTCCCGCGGCGACGATCATCGACAGCGAGAGGTCGCGCACGCCAGCTTCCTCGAGCAGTGCCCTGGCCCGGTCCGGATCGAACGGGTAGATGACCTGCTCGCCCGCGTCGTCGTTGGCGAAGTAGCCCGGAGGGAACGGCTGGTCCGTGAGCTGGCAGAGGCCGGCGAGGATGGCCTCGCACATGGACGCCCGGTCGAGCGCGTGCACGATCGCCTGCCGCACCCGCAGGTCGGCCAACGCCGGGTGGGAGCGGTTCTGGTAGATGTTCATGTACGACACGGTCGTCTTCTTGGCGACCTGCAGGCCGGCCTGCTCGGCCGCTGCGACGTCGCTGGCGGCGATCGGGGCGACGTCGACGTCGCCGGAGCGCACCGCGTTGAGCCGCGACGTCGGGTCGGGGAGGATCCGGATCTCGAGCCGGGCGACCTTCGCCGGCTCGCCCCAGTAGTCGTCGAAGCGGCGATACGTCGCACCGGCACCCGAGACGTACTCGACGAGCTCGAACGGGCCGGCGCCGACCATCGTCGCGTCGAGGTCCACGCCGGACCTGATCGCCTCCGGGCTGATCACGATCCCGGCGCGGTCCGACAGGATGCCGATGATGGCCGCGTTCGGCCCGTCGAGGGTGATCTCGACCGTCGAGGGGTCGACGACGCGCACGTCCTGGATCGGTGCGAGGTCGCGGGCCACGTCCGTCTCCGTGCCCTCGCGCGCCCGATCCAGGCTGAGCTTGACGGCCTCCGCGTCGAGCTGGGCGCCGTCGTGGAACGTGACGCCCTCGCGGATCTGCAGCGTGAGCGTGCGCCCGTCGTCGGAGAACTCCCACGATTCCGCCAGACCGGGGACGAACTCACCGTTCGGCAGCACGTGCACGAGGCGGTCGTACGCCGGGAACAGCATCACACCGTCGGGACCACCGAGCCCGCGATGCGGGTCCATGCGGCTGAGGTCGTTGCCCTGGGCGTACACGAGGGTGGCGTCGGGATCGAACGCCGCGCTCGACGGGCTCGTCGCCGCGTCGGGTGCGTCCGATCCGTCCGATCCGTCGGGTGCGGACGTCGGCGCCGTGCCGGGCGCAGGCGTCGCGGCGGTGCCGTCGTCGTCATCCCCGCAGGCCGACACGGCGAGGGCGACGGCGGCGGCGAGCGCCGTCGCCCGCGTCCAGCGTCCGACTCCGCAGCGGTTGTATGCGATCACTGTGCGTCTGTCCTCCCGCGATCCGCTTTGTAACGGATTTCGTGCGTGTCGCCATCTTGATTGCATACAGTTTACGGCTTGACGGGAGGCGGTCAAGATGGCAGGCGACATGGCACCGATCGCGTGCGAGGCACTTCGGGGCGTCCGCGCCGTCGAGGTGTCGACGGGCCTGGCCGCCGCGTTCGCCGGGCGGATCCTGGCCGATCTGGGGGCCGAGGTCGTGCTCGTCGAACCCGGGGACGGGTCGCGGCGCCGGCACGGAGGGCGCCTGCGCCCCGAGTTCGTGTACTTCGACGCCGGCAAGCGGAGCCGCGTGCTCGATCCCAATGCGGCCGCCGGCCGAGCCGACCTGACGGCGCTGATCGACGCCAGCGACGTGGTGGTCACCGACGACCCGCGCCTCGCTCGCGAGCACGCGAGCCGTGCCGACGGCAGCGGTGCGCCCGGACCAGTCATCACCGTGGTGACGCCCTTCGGCACGACCGGCCCGTACGCCGACTACGCCAGCACCCACCTCGTCCAGTGCGCGATGGGCGCGTGGGCGGCGGGGTGCGGCACGCCCGATCGCGAGCCACTCCAGGCCGGGAGGAACCTCACCGACGCGGCAGCCGGTGCGTACGCCGCCGTCGCCACGATCGCCGCCCTGCTCGGACGTGACAGGGACGGCCTCGGTGACCTCGTCGACGTGTCGATCTGGGAGTCGGCGATCACGTGCGCGTTCTGCCCGACGCTGCTGTACGAGTATCGCGGCGATCTCCCGACGCAGAACTCCGCGGTCGCCACGGGCCCGTCGTTCCACATCCCGTGCCGCGGCGGCTACGTCGGGGTGAACGTGCTCACGGATGCGCAATGGGAGACGACGTGCCTGTTCATCGAGCGGGCCGATCTGCTCGAGGATCCTCGCTTCGCGACCGCGGTGTCGCGCGCCCAGCACGCCGCAGAGATCGAGCAGCTCCTGCGCGCGGCGCTCGCCGAACGCGATGCCGTGGAGGTCTTCCGGACGGCGCAGGAGTGGCGCCTGCCGTACGGCCTCGTCGTGACGCCGAGCCAGGCGCTGCAGCTCGAACCGCACGACGCCCGCCGATTCCTCGAGCCGGTCACCCTGCCGGACGACGGTCGCGAGGTGAGGATCCCCCGGCTGCCGTTCGTGATGTCGGCAACACCGCCACGGGTGAGTGCGCCGCCACGCCTCGGCGATGCCGACCCCGCCGTCGACGTGCGCGCTCCCGCGTCCGCCGCGCCCGCGCCGAGCCGCCAGCGGACCTCGCCGCCACTCGCCGGCGTCAGGATCGTCGACTTCACCGCGTTCCAGGCGGGCCCGATGGCCACCCTCATGGCCGCCGACCTCGGCGCCGACGTCATCAAGATCGAGGCGGTGCAACGCATGGACGGCTGGCGCGGCATCGGCCGCGGCGACGTCCGTCCGTGGGAGGCGTCCGGGCCGTTCCACTGGGCCAACCGCGGCAAGCGGGGCATCACGCTGAACCTCAACGACGAGCGGGGCCTCGCGCTCGTCCGGCGCCTCATCGCACAGGCCGACGTCGTCGTGGAGAACTTCACGCCACGCGTCATGCGACAGTACGGCCTCGACTACCCGCGGCTCAGTGCGGAGCACCCCTCGCTCGTCATGGTGTCGATGCCCGGCTACGGCACGACGGGGCCGTGGTCCGAGTACGCCTCGTTCGCCTACCCGGCCGAACAGCTCTCGACGATCAGCCACCAGACGGGCTACGCCGACGGGCCACCGCTGTTCACCGGGACACCCGTGGGCGACGTCGCCGCCGCGCTGATGGCGGCGACCGCCATGCTCGCGGCGATCCGTCACCAGCAGCGCACCGGGGTCGGGCAGCACATCGACGTGAGCCAGCTGGAGGCTGCGACGAGCTTCACCGGTGAGGCACTGATCGCGGCGCAACTGTTCGGTGACGAGCGAACGCGTCAGGGCAACGACCACCCGGACATGGCGCCCCACGGGACGTATCCGTGCCGCGGCGGTCGGTGGTTGGCGATCGCGTGCCGCAACGACGACGACTGGGAGCGGCTCGTGCGCTCCCTGGACGACTCGACCCGAGCGCGCTGTGCCCCGGCGTGGTCGACGGCCGACGGGCGACGTGCTGCGCGTCGTGACATCGACGCGCTCCTCGCGAGTTGGACGCGGGCGCACGACGCGGCCGAGCTGATGCACCAGCTGCAGGCCGCCGGTGTGCCCGCCGGCGTCGTGATGAACGGCGCTGATCTGCTCGCCGACGAGCACCTCTGGGCCCGGGGCTTCTTCGTCGAGCACCACGGCATCGAGACCGGCGTGACGCACTGCCCGGCACAGCCCTTCCGGTACGCGACGACGCCGATGGCTCCGCCGCGGCGCGCGCCACGTCTGGGCGAGCACACCCGCGAGGTGCTGCAGGGGCTGCTCGGCGTCACCGACGGCGAGCTCGACGAGCTCGAGCGCGACCACGTCATCGGCACCGAGCCGCTCCGCGTCAGCGCGATCTGACCGGCCCCACTCGATCTGGGCGGGATTCGTGCCCTTTCATCATCTGGGCGGGATCGCTGCCAACTGCTTGGCAGCGATCCCGCCCAGATCCGGTCATGGGGGCCGAGGCCGGCGGGCGGGAGCTGCGAGCTGATCGGGTGTCTCGCTACGATCCGCCCGCCGTGAGCGGCGGCAGCGTCTCGGCGGTCAGGCTGCCGCGTCGCTCGCTCTTGGCGGGCGCCTGTGGGGTGGTGGTCGCGGGCACGGGGCTGTGGACGCTGCGCCGATCGGTGCTGGTGACGGCGACCCCCGCGAGCAGCGCGACCCGGGCGCGCGTCGCGACGTGGTGGATCCTCGATGCCGCCGAGGCCCTGCGCCCTCGGCTGCGGCACCCCGGCGACTTCGCCGCGGTGGCGAACGAGCTGGCGGCGCGGCTGGAGGCGTCGACCGGCGCCGCCCCAGCCCTGGTGGGCTTCGGCCCGCGGCTCGTGGCCGCGGTGGACCG
>ERZ777003.5069-NODE-5069-length-10289-cov-4.488079_pt1 | contig 10289 bp, 8 predicted proteins | sample MGYA00374956_ERZ777003 | MGnify/ENA primary metagenome ERZ777003 (study PRJEB29302, sample SAMN06268252) | bioreactor metagenome | isolation source: Joint BioEnergy Institute, California, USA | place: USA:Joint BioEnergy Institute, California, USA | collected... | reverse complement strand
TCGGCACGACGTAGTACATCATTCCGAGGAACGCGGCGGTGAGGAAGAAGCCCACCGCATTGTGGCCGTACCACCATTGCACCATTGCATCGACCACGCCCGAGTACACGACGTACGACTTGAGCGCGGAAACCGGGATGGCAATGTTGTTCGTGATGTGCAGTACCGCGATCGTGATGATGTAGGCCGCGAAGAACCAGTTCGCGACGTAGATGTGCTTGACCTTGCGCTTGGCGATCGTGCCGAAGAACACGATCGCGTAAGCGACCCACACGACGGCAATCAGAAGATCGATCGGCCATTCGAGCTCGGCGTATTCCTTGCTTTGCGTGATGCCGAGCGGCAGCGTAATTGCGGCTAAAACGATGACCGCCTGCCAACCCCAGAACGTGAAGGCGGCGAGCTTGTCGGAGAACAGCCGCACATGACAGGTTCGCTGCACGATGTAGTACGAGGCCGCAAACAACGCCGAACCGCCGAACGCGAAAATGACGGCATTGGTGTGCAGCGGACGCAGACGGCTGAACGTGAGGAACGGAATGTCGAAGTTGAGCGCCGGCCAGAGCAGCTGTGCGGCGATGTAAACGCCGACGGCCATACCGACGATGCCCCATACGACGGTCATGATCATGAACTGACGCACGACTTTGTCGTTGTAAGTCGTGCTGACGGCACTCGCTTCACTCATCGATTCGGCCTCAATGCGGATGCACGGATGCGCAGTTTTCGCCGCGAAGCGTAGCGAGGCGCGCGAAATCGCGAATTACGGACACCCCGAGAGCGATTGCGAGCTACCACGGGGTTGAGGCGAATCGAACGTGATAGCGATCGCAGTGGGTGAGATGGTTCAGGGAGAAACTGATGGTGCGATCGGTAGAGAGCTTGGGGCCGGGGCGTGGGGCTCGGGAATCGCGAAACTTGTTATCGCATCTCGCGAATGACGAGCCAGGTGGTCGCCTCTGCCCGGGGAGAGGCCGGCCCCGAATGCGCGCGGGTGAGGGGAATGCGCGAACGCGCTCGGCAATTCTCAATTCTCCATCTCAATTCTTCATCCGATTCTCAGCAGACGCATGTAGCGTGCTGAGAAACGCCTGTCCCAATCTTCACGCCCCGGGCCCCAAGCCCTACTTGAGCTGCATAAGGATCGCTTGATCCGCTTTTCCTATCTCCGAGCTGCGCGCAACAACGACGCCATTCTGATCGAGCAGGGTAATAACGCTCGAATGGTTGTAAGCGCCGTTCGGGAGCTTCCGATATCGAATGCCGAGCACGGCGGCGATCTTGCGTACGGTTTTCTCGTCGGCGCGCGCAAGCGTCCAGCGCGTGAGATCGATACGACGTTGCTTGGCAAGCCGGTGCAGCGCCGCCGGCGTGTCGTTCTCCGGATCGACCGAAATCATGAGAACGCGCAATCGGGCTCGCTGCTCCGCGGATGTGTGGCGCTCGATCGTTTTCAACGTATCGATGAGCAGCGGGCACGTCATCGGACAGCGCCCATAGAACATCGTGATCAAGACCGGTTGGCCGCGGTAGACGTCGAGTCCGTGTACCTGTCCTGCTTGGTTCGTGAGCCGAGCTTGCAGGTGGTAGATCGACTCAGGCGGATCGCTCGGTGCAGCTTGCGACGCGGGTTCTGCAAAACACGCGACCGCCGAGCAAAGCAGCAGTTTAACGAAGAGGTTCATGGATTCTCTCCTGCTTCGGACCGAGATCGCTTGCGCAGCGAAAGCCCATCGTCTTGCTGGTGTAGTTCGCCTGCATGCTCGAAAGCATCGCGATGCGCATCAGCGTCGCGTAGTTTTCTTTTTCTTCCATCGAGAGCGCGCCAGGACCGCAGTAGCGCAACGTGTCGGGTTCGCTCTGTTGGCGGTTGTCGTTCGAGACGAGCATTGCGCTCAAGTCGTCGACCCATTCCCAGACGACGCCGTGAAGATCGTGCACCCCGTAGTAGTTCACCGGCGTCTTGCCGACGACGGGAAGCGGCTGACGTGCCGACTTGGAATACCAGGCGAGAATGTTCTGACGCCATTGTTCGTCCTTGCGGCCATCCGGCTCGGTCGCGCTGGCGGCGGCAACGTATTCCCATTCGTGCCAAGTCGGCAGGCGCGCGCCGCGCGCTTCGCAATAGGCGCTTGCTGCGAACCAACTGACGTGTACGACCGGTTGATTGCGCTGCCCCGGTTCGATCTCCGTCGCGGATTTCCAATGACTGAGATACCCGTCGTCCGCAAACACGCGCGGAACGCGATCGCGTCGCCATTCTGGGTGTCGAGCAACGAAGCGCGCGAATTGCTCGTTGGTGACCGGTGTGTGATCCAGACGGAAGGCGGCGACGCGCACCGTCTTCACGCCTGGCGCCGGCGGCAGCACGGATGCGAACTCGCCTGCCGGAATCGTGATTTGCAGCGGGGCGTCCGAAACCACGTGCGTTCCTGCCGCTTCGGCCGGCGAGCCGAGGAGCAGCAGAGACGCTGCGATCGACGGAAGTGCGATGCTGCGCATGGGGCCTACCTCGCTCAGTGCGCTGCGCCGACCGACCGCTTCGTCGTCGCTCTGACCTTTGCAACCTGCTCGGCCGTGATTGCCGGACCTTTGTTGCCCCAGCTGTTCAAGGCGTAGGTCAGAATGTTTGCGACTTCGTCGTCGTTGAGCTGGCTCATCGGCGGCATGACCGAGTTGTACGTGCTGCCGTTCACCGTGACCGGGCCGGACAAACCGTTCAGCACGACTTCGATTGCGCGCTGCGGATCGCTCATCAGGTAGTCGCTCTTCGCCAGCGGCGGGAATACGTTCTGCAGACCGGCGCCGTCGTCCTGGTGACAGACCGAGCACGTCCCCTTGTACAGCGCGCTGCCGGCCTCGATCTGCTGGGCGACGGTAAGCTTGCCTTGCGCGCTTGCCTGCACGGCAGCAGAGACCGGTGCCAGGTTTGCGACTTTGTCGCCGATGTAAACCTCATCCTGGAGCTTCCCGGAGAAGATTTCCGGCACCTGCGTACCTTCGACTTCGAGCATCGCAAGCGCGCCTTTGTTGAATGCACGGAAGATCGAGTGGTCGACGAGCACGTAAGTGCCGGGCACTTCGGTGTGGAACTCGACGATTGCTGCACCGCCAGCCGGAATGAGCGTCGTCTGTACGTTTTCCTGATAGCGCGTGCCGCCTTCGTACTGCACCTTGTCGAAGATCTCGCCGATCACGTGGAAGCTCGACACGAGATTCGGGCCGCCGTTACCTACGTACATGCGGATCGTTTCGTTCGTCTTCGCTTTGAGCGCCTTCGGGCCGGTGAGCGCAGTCTCGGCGCCGTTGAAGACCACATACGTCGGGTGCTCGTCGATCGCCTTCTGCATGTCGAAAGGCTGGTGGCCTTTTTCGCGATACTTGCCGACCGTATAGAAGTCGCCCTGCATGACGTAGAACTCGCGATCGACGGGGCGCAGGCCTTCCGGCGGCTCTACGAGGATTAGGCCGTACATGCCGTTTGCGACGTGCATGCCGACCGGCGCAGTCGCGCAGTGATAAACGTACAAACCTTGGTTGAGCGCCTTGAACGTGAACGTCGATTTGTGACCGGGCGCCGTGAAGCTCGAGGCTGCGCCGCCGCCAGGGCCCGTGACGCCGTGCAAATCGATGTTGTGCGGCATCTTGCTGTCGGGATGGTTCTTCAAGTGGAATTCCACCGTATCGCCCTGGCGAACGCGAATGAAGCTTCCGGGCACCGTGCCGCCGAACGTCCAGAACGTGTACGTGACGCCTTCGTAGATTTCCATGTCGACTTCAGTGACTTCCAGCTCGACGATCACGCGCGCCGGATAGTTGCGGTTCGTCGGCGGCGGCACGTGCGGCGGGCTCGTGAGCACTGCGCGAATCGGCTCGCCGACCGGCGGACCGAAATCGCCGCGGCGCGAACCGCCCGTATCCGCTTCCGCAACTTGCACGATTTGGGGAGTGACGTCTTTCGTGCAGCCGCTCACGCCGAGCGCTGCAGCGCAAGCCAGCAATACCAATGACCGTTTCATGATGTTCGTCCCACGTTTGGCTTCTTGGCCGATGAGCTCAAGTTAGGAGCTCTCTTGGAGCGGCATCCTGACGTGGATCAGCCGGACGTACTGAATTCGGAAACCAACGACCGCTGCGAGACGCAGTTCACGTAAGAGCGTTGTTGCGCCGAGCCTTGCGGCTACGGAAGGGGCACGAGCGGCTACGCGAAAATCCCGAGGGGATGATGGGCGCGTGCGACGCTCACGATGTAACCGAATACCAGTAACGCAGCGACGAAAGCGATCCATCGCATGCGTTTCGTACGCGCTCGCTTCAAGCCGAGCGAGCCGAGCACGATATAGACGACGAGCAACAGCACCTTCGTCGTGAGCCAGCCGTGCACGAAAGGATATTGATGCAGGATCACGGCGAGCATGATAGCCGCAGCGAGCAGCACCGTATCGATCGCGTAGCTCAAGTATCGAAGCGGCGCGATCATCGCCCATTGCGCGCCGAGATTCACCGCAAGCCCGCGCACGAAGAACAAGCTGCCGCTCGCAATGACGGCGGCGATGTGGATGAGGCGGAAGTGGGGGTAGAGCTCGATCATGGAAAAGGGCTACGGGCGACGACTAGAAGGTTATGCGCAACTGCAAGCGCGACGAAGTACAACAGACGGTAATTCACGTTCGAAACGTCGACTTGTCGATTCCAGTGGCGCGATGCGCTCTTGCTCAGCTATCACGTCAGCGCGGGCGCCTCAAAGCTTCTTACCGTACCCCGTAGGCCCAGAGCCTGCGGCGCAGTTACGCCTTCTTGCCGTCGCCCGTAGTCCGTAGCCCGTAGCCACAGTAAGCGCACGCGTTCACCCCGGTCGCCCATCAGCGCGCGGATTCACGTAGATCCACGTCGATCTCAACACCCACGGCAAGAACGCGACGATCCAACCGATCGCGGCCAGCGATTGCCACAAGAGCGAATCGGCGGCGAGCTCCGCGACGACGCGGGTGATCGCAATGAGCTGGACGAGAATGAAAGCAAACGCAGCAACCGAGCCGAGGACGAGCGGGCGGCCGGAATGGCCTTGAGTCACGCGCGTCACCATCGCAACGAGAAGACTGCCGAAATAGCCGATGAAAAGCGCATGCGCCGGGCCGCGTCCGAGCGCGAAGCTGCCCGTAGTGGCGAACCACAAGCTTTGAGCTGCGTAGAGCGCGAACGCAATCGGTAACCACGCAAAACCCACGTACAGGACGCGTAGCAGCGGCGGCATGCGAGCGCCACGCGGCCACCAGAGATACAGCAGCCAAGCGCCAATTCCGGCGAGCGGTGCGTCTACGAGCCAAAGCCAGGCATACGCGTGCCGCAACTCCAACCAGACATGCGCGAGCGCGAGCGGCCAGAACACCGCGAGCGTCCACATCGGGCGTCGGATCGCATACCCGGGGATCACGCAGCTTGCGAAGAACGCGATCATTCGATGGCACACGGTGAAGTAGATCGGCAGGAGCACCGCGATGCTGCCGACTTTGATCGAAACGAACATGAGCCGCGCATCGAAGCTGAAGAGAAAGAGCATGTACGCCGTCAGGCCGAGTAGTCCGAAACTCAATGCGAACACGCAGCTCAATGCATGCCAAGTCCGCCCGGCGTCTTGGTGAGCGAGCCGAACGAGTAGTGCCGTACCGATGCCCCACCCGAGGATCGTGAGCGCTGCGCCGGCTTTGAGCATCGGCAGGCCCGCCCACAAGCCGATCAACGTCAGCAACTGACCACCCAACATCCCGACGCCGACGGGAACGTAGTGAGATCGAGACAGCTCCGGAAGATTCATCCAGCGCGGAAAGACGGTCAGCAGAAAGCCGAACATGAACGAGGGCAGCACTTGATACTGCATGAGCAGCGCGTGCAACCAACCTGCGGGCACGGCTGGAGACGGCAATCCGAGCACATGCCAGCGCGCATCGATGAGCCAAACCGCCCACCAGCTCATCGCCAGCAACACATTCGTCGCGCCGATGAAGAACATCAGCCGATGAGGTGCGGAAGCCAGTATGCGTAACACGCCGACCGGCGGATGAAGAGCTTGTGCGTTTGCGGACATGAGTCGCTCCCAAGCAGCGCTGCCGTCAGAGATACTCGCGCTCGGGAGAGCGCGGAGCCCTGATCTGGATCAGCCTGCGGGCGACGGGCTACGGGCGGTAGTCCGTGGCCCGTAGCCCTACGCTTATTCGCGCAGCACGTTCTTGGCCAGCTCCTCCAGCTTTTCCAGATCCAGCAGCTCGATATCCCGCCGATCGACGCGGAGGAGCCCTTCGTCCTGGAAGCGCCGAAAGACTCGGCTGACGGTTTCGGAGGCAAGGCGCAGGTAATTCGCGATGTCCGTGCGCGTCATCGCGACCATGAAACGGCGCGCGGACAAGCCGCGGGCGGCGTAGCGCCGCGAGAGGGAGACCAGGAACGCGGCCATGCGCTCGTCGGCGGTGAAATTGCCGGCGAGGAGGGCGGCCTTGTTGATGTCCTCGCTCAAGAGCGCGAACAGCCGTTGCTGTAACCCGGGCATCCGAGTCGCAAGAGCGGCAATGTTCGGGAACGAGAATCGGCAGAGCAGGACCGACTCCAAGGCGACGGCATTGCATGGGTACTTACCGTGCGAGATCCCGCTCAACCCGATGACCTCCCCGGGTAAGAAAAATCCGAGCACTTGCTCGCGACCTTCGTTGTCGGTGACGTAGGTTTTCACGGTGCCGGAGCGGACCGCCGCGATGACGTTGAACGGATCGCCCTCGCGGAAGATGTGCTCGCCTTCCTTGTACGGACCGACGTGCTCGACGAGCACGTGCAGCTCGCGCAGGTGCGCCTTGTCGTAGCCGCTCGACAGACAGGCCGACGAGAACGCGCACGTCGTACAGAAATGAAACTCGTCTCCGTCGTCGGAGTAAGGATGCGAAGTCGTTCGGCCGCGCGGTGTGCTCATAACGGCATCCGCGTGCGGCTCTTGGTGGTCAGATTGCGCGCGAGTAACGGGGTGTGCCGGATCGCGCACTGTGAAGGTATCGGTCGAAACACATGGCGATGATACGCAACAGCAGCCGACCGCGAGAAGTGGCCAGGATGCTGCGGTTATCCGCGATTGCGAGACCATCCTCGATCAGCGGCTGCAAGCGCTGCAATTCCTCGGAAAAGTAGTCGTGGAAATCGATCTCGTATCGGTGTTCGAGGGAGGGGATATCGATACGGCCGAAGCACATGAGCTGCTCGATGAGCTCGCCTCGCAACAGGTCGTCGAAGTCGAGCTCCAAGCCGCGCCATACCGGCAATCGACCGCTGTCGAGGCTCGACTCCCATGTGGGCAGGTCGCGCGCGTTCTGACTGTAGCAGTCGCCGATGTAGCCGATCGCGCTCACGCCGAGGCCGACGAGCTCGCAGTTTGCGTGCGTCGTATAGCCCATGAAATTGCGATGGAGCGTGCCGTTCGCCTGCGCCAACGCGAGCGGATCCTCGGGGAGCGCGAAATGATCCATGCCGATGTATTCGTAGCCGGCCGCGGAAAGGCGGTCGATCGCCAAGCTCAAGAGCTGGAGCTTCGCCTCGGGCGTCGGGAGCGTGCTTGCGTCGATCTGGCGTTGCGCCTTGAACAGCTCCGGCAGGTGCGCGTAGCTGTAGATCGCCAGCCGATCGGGTCGTGCTTGGAGCACGATGTCGAGCGTGCGCTCGAACCCGGCGAGCGTCTGCATCGGCAATCCGTAAATCAGGTCGACGTTGATCGATCGAAATCGGCGCAGTCGACAAGCGTCGATGACGGCCAGCGTTTCATCGACGCTTTGAATGCGATTGACGGCCCGTTGAACGTCGGGATCGAAGTCCTGCACGCCGAGACTCACACGATTGAACCCTAGCTCCGCATAAGCTGCGATATCGGCGGGCTCGACGAAGCGCGGGTCGATCTCGATCGAAAAGTCGCGGGCGTCGGAGGTGCTGATGCGGAAATGACTATCGACGCTCTCCAAGATCTCCTGCAGCTCGTCCGGCCGCAGAAAGTTCGGCGTACCGCCGCCCATGTGGAGCTGAACGACTTCTCGGTCGCGATCGAACAGCGAGCCGACGGCTTCGATCTCGCGAACGAGCCGTTCCACATAGTGACGGCCCTTCGACCGATCGCGCGTAATCACTCGGTTGCAGCCGCAATAGAAACAGGGGCTGAAGCAATAGGGGATGTGCAGGTAGAGCGACAAACGCCGCGGAATCGGATCGGCATTGCTGCGCCGGATGTGCTCCCGCAACGTCTGTTCGGTGAACTCGGGGCTGAAAAGCGGCGCGGGCGGATACGATGTGTACCTCGGACCCGGGATGTCATATTTCCGGACGACTCGAGCGTCGAAGGTATAGGCGGTGGTCATGGACGCCACTTTGCGCCGAGAGACACTAAAGCGCACTGATCCAGGTCAGTTCGGGCGCTGGGCACTGGGGCCCTGGCAAGAAGGCGACGGGTGACAGGCTACAGGCGACAGTTGGCGCCAAGCGCGCGATTGCTTCTCGGGGAGAAAGGAGATAGAGCAACGCGTGTCAGTGAGGGATCGTGTGACGCGCGATTCTTGCCAGAGCCCAGCGCCCCGAGGAAGAGGGTACGCGCGACGCTCGCCTCTACCTTCAGCCTACAGTCTACAGCCTACAGCCTTAGATAACCTTCGAATACGTCGGCGCCGCCTGGGGGTTCAGATATGCGTCGAACACCATCGCGATGTTGCGCACCAGCAGGCGACCGCGCGGGGTCACGCGAAGCGCATCAGGCTCGATCTCGAGCAGACCGTCACGTTCGAGCTGCCGGAGCCGATCGAGCTCCGAAACGAAGTAGTTGCGGAAATCGATGCAGTGGTCGCGCTCGATCGTTGCGAACTCCACGACGCCGCGGCACATCAGTGCTTGGATGACATCGCGGCGGATGCGGTCGTTGCTCGTCAACGTCAAGCCGCGCACGATCGCGAGCTGGTGACGGCTGATTCGTTCGTAGTAGTCGCGCAGGACCTTCGTGTTCTGCGCATACGACGTGCCGATCTTCCCGATCGCGCTGACGCCCAAGCCAATCAAGTCGCTGTCCGGCTGCGACGAATAGCCCTGAAAGTTGCGATGCAGGCGTCCTTCGAGGAGCGCTTGCGCGAGCGGATCCTCAGGCAAGGCGAAATGATCCATGCCGATGTAGTAATACCCGGCGTTCGTGAGGCGCTCTATCGTCAGCCGCAGCAGCTCCAGCCGCTCGGCCGCGTTCGGTAGCTCGGCGGCGTTGATTCGCCGTTGCGCTTTGAACAGCGTCGGCAGGTGCGCGTACCCGTAGGCGGCGATCCGCGTCGGCCGTAGCTCGATGACAGTATCGAGTGTCCTCGCGAAGCTTGCAGGTGTCTGACGCGGCAGGCCGTAAATCAGATCGAAATTGATCGCCGAGATGCCGTAACGGCGCGCGGCGTCGACGAGATCGCGCGTCTGTTCGACTGTTTGCAATCGGTTGACGGCAGCTTGCACGGCCGGATCGAAGTCTTGGATGCCGAGGCTGATCCGATTGAAACCAAGGCCTGCAAGGCCGGCCATTGCAGCAACGCTCACGGTACGCGGGTCGATCTCGATCGAGGACTCGCGTTCCGCGGGCGGAGCGAGGGAAAACTCCTTGTCGATATGCTGCAAGATCTCCTCGATCTGGGGCAGCGTGAGAAACGTGGGCGTGCCGCCGCCGAAATGGATCTGCTCCACCCGGCGTTCGCGAGAGAATAGGGCGGCTTGCAGCTCGATCTCGGTGGACAGCGCGGCAACGTAGCGATCGCCTTCGGTGGTGCTGCGGGTGATCACCCTGGTGCACCCGCAGTAGAAGCACGGGCTCGCGCAGAACGGCACGTGAATGTAGAGCGAGAGCGGCATCGCCGAGTCGTTGCTCAACAACGCGGCCTTCCGATAGGCGCCGACATCGAAGCTGGCGGTGAAATGGACCGCCGTCGGATAGGACGTGTAGCGCGGACCGTTACACTCGTATCGGCGGATCAAGTCCGCGTCGAACGTCAGCTCCGCGTTTTTGAAATTCGGCATGTTCATGGGGCGGAGTCTGCATGGGAGTTTCGACTCCTTTAATAAGGCAAAGGCCACATGGAGTAAGGGGCGCCCGCACGCGCATGATCTCTCCGAACGTTGGGCGCGCTCGCGCGCTTCCAGGGGCTCGAGCGCAGGGCTCGGGGCTCAGGCAAGATCGCGGGAGATACAGCTTTTTTCCTCGGCGCGCGGGGCCAGATGCGATCCGATTTCATTCCGGTGCGATCTTGCCGCAT
>ERZ777003.5068-NODE-5068-length-10292-cov-6.378627_pt1 | contig 10292 bp, 7 predicted proteins | sample MGYA00374956_ERZ777003 | MGnify/ENA primary metagenome ERZ777003 (study PRJEB29302, sample SAMN06268252) | bioreactor metagenome | isolation source: Joint BioEnergy Institute, California, USA | place: USA:Joint BioEnergy Institute, California, USA | collected... | reverse complement strand
TGGTCGCGATCCGCGACGCGGAGAGCCGTGTGCGTTTCCTCGGCTACGACGTCACGGCGCACAAGCTGTTCGTCTTCGTGCTCTCCGCCATGCTCGCCGGGCTTGCCGGCGCGCTTTACGTGCCGCAGGTCGGCATCATCAACCCGGGCGAGTTCTCTCCCGGCAACTCGATCGAGGCGGTGATCTGGGTGGCCGTGGGCGGCCGCGGCACGCTGGTCGGTGCGGCGCTCGGCGCCTTCTCCGTGAACGCACTGAAGACCTGGCTCACCTCGGTGGCGCCGGACCTCTGGCTTTTCGTCCTCGGCGGTCTCTTCATCGCCGTCACCCTGTTCCTGCCGCGCGGCCTCGCTGGCCTGTTCCGGAGGCGCGAGCCATGAGCAGCGCCGCGCCGCCCGTCCTCTACCTCGACGGCGTCTCCGTCGTCTTCGACGGATTCCGCGCGCTGAATGACCTCTCCCTCGTCGTGGACCCTGGCGAGCTGCGCGCCGTCATCGGCCCGAACGGCGCCGGCAAGACGACGATGATGGACGTCATCACCGGCAAGACACGCCCGACGAGCGGCACCGTCCGGTTCGGCGACCACGATCTGACGCAGCTGGACGAGGCCGCGATCGCCAATCTCGGCATCGGACGGAAGTTCCAGAAGCCCACCGTCTTCGACGCGCTCACCGTGTTCGAGAACCTGGAGCTGGCGCTGAAGGCGCCGCGCGGCCCCGTCGCGTGCCTGCGCTGGATGCTGACCGGCGAGGCGCGCCGCCGCATCGAGGCCACGCTCGAGGAAATCGGCCTCGCCGCCCGCGCGCGCGACCGTGCCGGGGTGCTGTCCCACGGCCAGCGGCAATGGCTGGAGATCGGCATGCTGCTGATGCAGGACCCGGAGCTGCTGCTGGTGGACGAGCCCGTCGCCGGCATGACCGACCAGGAGACGGAGCACACGGCCACGCTGCTCCGCCGCATCGCCGAGGGAGGGCGGAGCGTGGTCGTGGTGGAGCACGACCTCGAATTCGTCCGTGCGCTCGGCCGCAAGGTCACGGTCCTGCACGAGGGCTCCGTGCTGTCCGAGGGGCCGATCGACCAGGTGCAGAACGACCCGCGCGTCATCGAGGTCTATCTGGGGCGCTGATCCATGCTCGACGTGCGCGGCCTCGACCTCTCCTACGGCGCCAGCCGCTGCCTGCGCGGCGTGGATCTCAGCGCGGAGGCGGGGCGCATCACCTGCGTGCTCGGCCGCAATGGCGTGGGCAAGTCTAGCCTGATGCGCGCGATCGTCGGGCTGGAGCGTGTGCAGGGCGGGCGCATCACCTGGGAGGGCCGGGACATCACCGCCCTGCCGCCGGCGGAGCGTGCACGCGCCGGGATCGGCTACGTCCCGCAGGGGCGCGAGATCTTCCCCTTCCTTACCGTGCAGGAGAACCTGGAGACCGCCCTCGCCGCCGCGCCGCGCGGCGCGCGGGGCGTGCCGGAGGAAGTGTTCGAGCTCTTCCCGATCCTGCGCCGCTTCCTCCGCCGGCGCGGCGGCGACCTCTCCGGCGGCCAGCAGCAGCAGCTCGCCATCGCGCGCGCGCTCACCGCGCGGTCGCGGCTGCTGATCCTCGACGAGCCGACCGAGGGCATTCAGCCCTCCGTCATCAAGGATATCGCGCGCGTGATCGAGCACCTCGCCCGTGCGCGCGGCCTCGCGGTGGTGCTGGTGGAGCAGTACTACGAGTTCGCCCGCAGCCTCGCCGACACGGTCGCGGTGATGGTGCGCGGCGAGGTCGCGCTGAGCGGCCCCGTGGACTCGCTGGACGAGGCGTCGGTGCGCAGGCTCCTCACCGTCTGAGTGAGCCGGGGGACATCTCTGTCCGACGCCTGGTGCAATTCCGGGCATCCATCCGGAGCTGCATCGGCGCGGTCAAACCCGACAGCGCGGTCCATCCACCTCGGCCTCTACCCACTCCAGCTCCTCCGCAATGAGGTGCAAGGAGTCGCCGGCGCTCCACTCCTCCCGCCGCTCGGCTGCCCGCCGGTCTCCTGCCGCACCCGGTACGGCACCGTACGTCACAGGCGGCGGCCCTCATCACCGGGCGACGGAGGCGCCCGGGGCCGGACCGTCGCTGAAGGCGTCCAGCACCGCCTCCAGCGCCTCCGCGGTCACCCGCACGGATCCGGTGAACGGATGGTCAACCGCCACAACCACGAACAAGGCAGTGCAGACCATCAGCGCCAGCATCACCGTCATCCACACTTGCGCGTGCAGGTTCTCGGTCCCGAAGAAGAAGGTGAAGACGATCGTCAGGACGGCACCGCCGAAGAGCACGAGCCATATGATCCCCGGCACGACGCCGGAAGCGAGGACCAGCCTCTGCCGCCTGGCCCGCGTCACCTGGTCCAGCTGGTCGAGCATCTCGGCCCGGAGCGCCTCGCCCCGAATGCCGGCCGCGTCATGGGCAATGACGGCGCCGTAGACCTCCGTCAGGGCGCGGGCGGCCGCGCCGCTCCCCCTGCCTCGGGCCATCGCCGGAAAATCATCGGCGACGACGGTGCGGATGTACCGCGCGAGCTCGGTGCGCAACGTCGCCCGCGCGTCGGAGTCGAGGCCGCCCGAGAGCCGGTACAACGCCGCGACTGCGCCGGCCTCATGCGCGACGGCACTCTCGGCATCGCGGAATTTCTCCCAGACGACGATCACGGCGAAGGCGAGCAGGACGGCGTAGACGACGCCCAGCGTGGCGAATTTGAAGCCCGCCACCTCGTTGTTGGTCGAGAGCCGTTCGAGCGCGACGTACCGGCGCACCAGCAGAGGCCCGAGCGCTGCGGCCGCCGTCGGGCCCCCGACCAGCAATGGCCCTGACACCCAGAGCGGAAGGGCGACGAGATGGAGGCTCAGGTCCATGGGTGCCGCCGCTCCCGAAGTGCTGCAGCCCGCCGTTCGCCCGGTCCGCGCGCGGGACTGCCAGCCGCTGATCGTACCGCAACCGTCACACGAGCCGGGGGCGCGGGCCAAAAAACCTGCGAGGTCGCCCGTGCGGAGTAGGCGCCGTTTGGCCATGCCTGTCCTCCGTGCGGCAACGGCGGCGTATGGGTTGGGCGACTCTCGGCGGCTCCTTCCACGCCCAAGATACGTCTCTCCTGCGCGCCGGGGTTCCGGAGGCGGACCCAGGCATCCTCGTTTCAGCCGAAATGACGCGGTCCGGTCCGGCCGATGCGGTGATAACAATGTCTCGATACCTGCCCCGAACAAATTAATTTGCGACGGCGGTTGCGCGGCGGATAAACTGATTACGATGCGGAGGCGCCGTTCCTCGCGGCTTCGCCTGGGAGGGGAACATGGCCGGGCGCATGGTGCGATACGCGGAGCCTGGAGCCAGAACGGACGCCACCGCCTGTAGCCGCCGTGCGCCTGCGCACCGCGCCGCTTTCCTGCTGACTGTCGCGTTGCTGGGCGGCTGCAAGGAGGAGAGCCCGCTCGTCGCGCCTCCTACGCCCCGGATCGCGGTCGCCCGCCCGCTCCAGCAGCTCGTCACGCCCTATCTGGAGGCCACCGGGAATGCCGTCGCCGTCGCGTCGGTGGACCTCGTCGCCAGAGTGCCGGGGTACCTGGTCTCGATCGGCTACCGGGACGGCGCCTTCGTGAAGCGCGGCGATCTGCTCTTCCAGATCGACCCGACGGAGTACCAGGCGAAGCTGCAGCAGGCCCAAGCCAACCTGGAGAACTCCCAGGCGCAGCTTGTGCAGGCGGAGCGGGAGCTACAGCGCCAGGTCACGCTCGGCCGCGATTCCTGGGCGGCGCAGTCCACCGTCGACCAGCAGCGCGCCCAGCGTGACGGACTGCGCGCCACCATCCGGGGCCAGGAGGCGGGGGTGACGCTCGCCCAGCTCGACCTGAGCTACACAAGGGTGACCGCGCCCTTCGACGGCGTCGTCACGGCGCACCTGTTCTCCGTCGGCAGCCTGGTCGGCGTCGGCGGGCCGACGACACTGGCGACGCTGGTGCAGGTCGATCCCATCTATGCCAGCTTCACCATCAGCGAGCAGGACGCGCTGCAGATCCGCGCCCGGATGGCCGCCCACGGCAGGACGGCTCGCAATCTCGACCATGTCCCGGTCGAGGCCGGGCTGATGACCGAGGAGGGGTACCCGCACCGGGGCAGGCTCGATTACGTGACGCCGCAGTTCGACACGGCGAGCGGCACCATCACCGTCCGCGCCGTCTTCGAGAATGCGGGGGCGAGGCTGATCCCCGGCGCCTTCCTGCGCCTGCGCATCCCGACGGGCGAGGCCCGAACCGCCCTGCTGGTGCCCGACCAGGCGCTGGGCACCGACCAGGGCGGGCGTTACGTTCTCGTGCTCGACCAGAACAACACCGTGCAACAACGCCGGGTGCGGACCGGGCAGCTCGTCGGCACGCTGCGCGTCATCGAGACGGGGCTGGAGGCGGACGACCGCGTGGTCGTCAACCGATTGCAGCGCGCCGTCCCCGGCAGCAGGATCGAGCCGCAAACGGTCGAACTCACCCCCACTGGCGCCATCAGCACCGCCTCCGCGGCGAGTCGTTGACGGGCGCGGCCGGTGATGTCCCGCTTCTTCATCGAGCGGCCGGTGCTGGCCAATGTATTGGCCATCCTCATGATCCTCCTCGGCGCGGTCGCCTTGCTGGAACTGCCGGTGGCGCAGTACCCGAAGGTGGTGCCGCCCACCGTCAGCGTGGTCACGCGCTATCCCGGCGCGAGCGCGGCGACGGTGATGGAGACGGTTGCGCTGCCGATCGAGCAGCAGGTGAACGGCGTGGAGCGCATGCTCTACATGCAGTCCACCAGCGCCAACGACGGCACCTACTCGCTGACCGTCACCTTCGAGATCGGCACCGACCTGAACTTCGCCCAGGTGCTGGTGCAGAACCGCGTCTCCAGCGCGCTCGCCGCCCTGCCACAGCCGGTGCAGGCGCAGGGCGTCACGGTGCAGCAGAAATCCACCGCGATCCTCATGATCGCGACGCTGACCTCCCCGGAGAGGCGTTACGACAGCCTGTTCCTCAGCAACTACGCCACGATCAACCTGCTGAACGAGCTCGCCCGGGTGCCCGGCGTGGGCAATGTCGTCATCTTCGGCGTCGGCCAGTACGCCATGCGGGTCTGGATGGACCCGCAGAAGCTCCAGGCCCGCGGCCTCACACCGGCCGACGTGATCCAGGCGATCCAGCAGCAGAATGCGCAGGTCACGGCGGGCCAGGTCGGGACGCCGCCCGCGCCGCAGGAACAGGGCTTCCAGTACACGGTGAACCTGACCGGCCGACTGGTTGACCCGGCGGAATTCGCCGACATCGTGGTGAAGACGGACAGCGGCCAGGCCGGGCGCATCACCCGGTTGCGCGACGTCGCCCAGGTGGAACTGGGCGCGCAGACCTATTCCCAGGGCTTCCAGCTCGACGGCCAGCCCGCCGCCGGCATCGCCATCTTCCAGCTCCCCGACGCCAACGCGCTCGACACCGCCACGCGGGTGCGGGCGAGGCTCGCGGAGCTTTCCGCCGACTTCCCGGCGGGTGTGGCCTACGCCGTCCCCTTCGACACCACGAATTTCGTCCACGCCTCGATCCGCGAGGTCTATGTCACGCTGGTCCTGGCCGGCATCCTCGTCCTGCTCGTCATCCTGGTCTTCCTGCAGGACTGGCGGGCGACGCTGGTGCCGGCCACGACGGTGCCGGTGACCATCATCGGCGCCTTCGCCGCCATCGCCGCGCTCGGCTTCACCATCAACCTCTCGACGCTCTTCGCGCTCGTCCTCGCCATCGGCATCGTGGTGGACGACGCCATCGTCGTGGTGGAGGGGGCGAGCCGGCACCTCGAGCGCGGCGCCACGGCCCATGACGCCGCCATCGAGGCCATGCGCGAACTCTTCGCGCCGATCGTCGGCATCACCCTGGTGCTGATGGCGGTGTTCCTTCCGGCGACCTTCCTGCCGGGACTGACGGGGCAGATGTATGCCCAGTTCGCGCTGGTCATGGCCGCGACGGCGCTGATCAGCGCGGTGAACGCGGCGACGCTGAAGCCGACGCAGTGCGCGCTCTGGCTGCGCCCGCCCAAGTCCCCGGCGGAGCGCGCCCTGCCGTTGCGCCTCTTCAACCGTGCCTATGCCCGGCTGGAGTTGGCCTATGCGGCGCTGATCGCGCGCATGGTCCGGTGGAGCGGCACCATGGTTGCCGTCGCGCTGCTGCTCGCCGGGCTCGGTGTCTGGGGCGTCGCCCGCCTGCCCACGGCCTTCATCCCGCTCGAGGATCAGGGCTATGTCCTGGTCGGCGTGCAGCTTCCCGAGGGCGCATCGCTGGAACGCACGCAGGCGGCGCTGGCGGAGGCCAGCCGCATCGCCCGCGAGACGCCCGGCGTGGCGCAGGCGATCGAGATCGCCGGCGTCTCCGTGCTCGACAACAACGCCTCCCTGCCCAATGCCGGCGTCATCTATGTCGTCCTGAAGGACTGGGCGGAACGGGAGCGGGCGAGGGGCCAGGATCTCCGCTCGCTCTACACGGCACTCTCCACCGCGCTGGACGCGCTGCCCGACGCCGAGGCGTTCGTCGTGGTGCCGCCGCCGATCCAGGGCATCGGCAATGCCGGCGGCTTCACCATGATGGTGGAGCTGCGCGACGGCAGCTTCGACTACGAGGCGCTGGAGCACGCCACCCAGGCCGTCATCGCGACGGCGGAGGCTCAGCCCGGGCTGCAGCGCCTGGTCAGCCCCTACCGCTCCAGCGCCCCGCAGCTGCGGCTGACGGTGGACCGGACCAAGGCCGAGTCGCTCGGCGTTTCCGTGGGCGACGCCTTCAACACCCTCGGCGCCTATCTCGGCTCGGCCTATGTCAACCAGTTCAACCGCTTCGGCCGGACCTTCCAGGTCTATGTGCAGGCGGACTCCGCCTTCCGGCGGCAGCCCGAGGACATCCTGCGGCTGAACGTCCGCAACCAGCAGGGCCGGATGGTGCCCCTCGGTGCCTTCACCACCATGACGATGGAGGTCGGGCCGGGGCTGATCACCCTCTACAACCTGCGCCTTGCGGCCACGGTCCTCGGCGCCCCGGCGGCCGGGTACAGCTCCGGGCAGGCGCTGGCGCTGATGGAGCGGGTCGCGGATCGCGTGCTGCCGCCCGGCACGGGCTACGAATGGACGGCGATGGCCTACCAGGAGAAGCAGGTCGGCGGGCAGATCTACGTGGTGTTCGGCCTGGCCGTGCTGCTCGTCTATCTGTGCCTCGCCGGGCTCTACGAGAGCTGGTTCGCCCCGCTGCCGGTCATCCTGGCGGTTCCCCTGGCGTTGCTCGGGCCGGCGCTCGCGCTCGGCGCTCTGGGGCTCGCGAACAACCTCTACACCCAGATCGGCATCGTGCTGCTGGTCGCCCTCTCGGCCAAGAACGCGATCCTCATTGTCGAGGTAGCGCGTGAGCGGCGGCTCCGCGACGGCGCCGCGATCGCTGCCGCGGCGGTGGACGCGGCGCGCACCCGGTTGCGCCCGATCCTGATGACCTCGCTGGCGATGGCGCTCGGCGTCGTGCCGCTCGTCCTGGCGACGGGGGCCGGGGCGAATGCGCGTGCCTCGCTCGGCCTCAGCGTGCTCAGCGGCATGATCGCCTCCACCTGCCTCGCCGTCCTGTTCGTGCCCGCGCTCTTCGTGGTGGTGCAGCGGATGGAGGAGCGGTTCAGGGCGCGCCGGCTGCCGGCCACCGCCGCGGCAGGGTCGCCTCGGGAGCAACCGGCCATGAGCGCGGGGGAATGAGCATGACGGGACCGCAGGGAAGAAGACGCCGGGATCTGCTGGGGCACGCCGCAATCGTGGCGCTCCTCGGCCTGCCGGGTCTCGCCGGCTGCAACCAGCCGCATGTGGACATGGTGCAGGGCTACCAGGGCGGCCGCCTGCCGCCGCCGGACCGGATCCTGGTGCACGACTTCGCCGTCAGGCCGCAGGATGTGCGGCTGGACAGCGGCCTGCGCGGGCGGCTGACCCAGGTCTTCTCGCGGGAGAGCACGAGCGAGCTGCAATACCAGGCGGCGCGGGAGACGTCCGCGGCGCTGAGCGAGGCCCTCGTCGCCGGGCTGCGGCGCTACGGCCTGCCGGTCGAGCGCACGAGCCACGCCGGGGCGCCAGGACCCGGCCGCTTCCTGCTGGTGGACGGGCAGCTCCTCGCGGTGGACGAGGGGAACCGGACGCAGCGGGTGATGATCGGCCTCGGGCGCGGCAGGAGCAGCGTCGAGGCCGGGGCGCAGGTCTACTACCTCGACCGGTCCGCGCCGCCACGCCTGATCGAGACCTTCGAGGCCCGCACCGACAGCGGCCGCGCGCCCGGCATGGCCGAGACGATGGGCATCGGCGCGGTTGCCGGCCGGCTGGGGGCATCGGCGGCGGCTGGCGCTGGGGCCCACGCCGCCATCGAGGGCAGCCGGGCCGACGACATCGCCGAGGCGCGGCGGCTCGGCGAGGCGCTGGCGCAGCGCGTGGGGCAGTTCCTCGTCCGGCAGGGCTGGGTCGCCCCGCCGCGCTGAACGTGACGCACCGCGCGCGCGACATCCGCCCGGAGGACCCGGCGCGGCGGCGCGGCCGAGAGGGAGGACGGGCCATGACGAAGCTGACCAGGCTCTGCGGCGGGGGCACCGCCGTCATCTGGCTTCTGTTGCTCGCGGCGGTTCCCGGCTGGGGCCAGCAGCCGACGCAGGAGCAGATCGGGGCGATCCGGCAGTCCTGCCGGTCCGACTACATCGAGCACTGCTCCCACGTGCCGACCGGCGGCGCGGCGGCGCTCAGTTGCCTGCAGCGGAATGAGGCGCAGCTGTCCGCCGCCTGCCGCCAGGCCGTGGCCGCGGTGGGGGGCGGTGGCGCCCGCGGCGGCGCCATGGCGCAGGGCGGCGGCTCCGCTCCGGGCGCCGGGATGCCGCCGCAAGGCGGCGGCGGTGGAGCCGCAGAGCTCTTCCGCGAGGAATGCGGTCCGGACGTACGCCGGATCTGCCGCGGCGTGCTTCCGGGCGGCGGGCGGACCATTGCCTGTCTCGCCGAGAACCGGGCGTCGCTCTCGCCCGCTTGCCGCCAGGCCCTGATGGAGCTCCGGGAGCGCCGGTAGGGCCGGCCCGGGGCAGCGACTGGTTCCGTTCGGGAGGAAGAGGTGGTGGCCATGGACAGGGCAGGATTTCTCGCCTCACGCCGACAGGTGCTGCTGACGGGCGGGGGCCTGGCCCTGTGCCTCCAGCGGCCGGGGCTCGGGCAGGCGCCGCCCTCCGCCGCGCCGCCGGCCGCCGAAGCGACGGCGAGCTGGCCGCATCAGGTGAGCGCCGCCGGCGGCAGCGCCACCGTCTACCAGCCGCAGGTCATCTCCTGGCCCGGGCAGACCACGCTGAACGCCCGCGCCGCCGTGTCCATCGCCCGGCAGGGCGGCGCGCCGGTGCTCGGCACCGTCGAGATCACCGCGCGGACCAGCACCGACTTCGCGACCCGGACCGTGACCCTGACGGAGCCGCGCCTGGTCGCCTCGCACTTCCCGTCGCTCGACACCGCCCGGGCAGCGCAGCTCGAGGCCCGGATCAGGGCGGCGCTGCCGGGGATCGCGTTCCGGCGCGTGCCGCTCGACACCATCCTCCTGAGCCTGCGGAACAGCGCCGAGGTCCCGAATGACCCGGCGGTGAACAACGAGCCGCCGGTGATCTTCTACAGCGCGCGGCCTGCGAGCCTCATGGTGTTCGACGGCGACCCGGTGCTGGCGCCGATTGCGGGCTCGACCCTCTCGCTCGCGGTCAACACCAATTGGGAGGTGTTCCACGATCCCGCGGGCGATGGCGCCTGGTACCTGCTGAACAACGGAAGCTGGTTCACCGCGTCCAGTGCCACCGGCCCCTGGAGCCAGGTCGCCTCCCTGCCGGAGGCCCTGCGCTCCTTGCCCGACGAGCCGAACCTGGCCGATGCGCGCCGCGCCATCCCGGGCCGGCACCTTCCGCCCGAGGCCACGCCGACGATCTTCGTCAGCACGAAGCCCGCCGAGATCATCGTCACCGATGGCCCGCCTGCCTTCTCCGACATCCCGGGCACGCAGGTGCAGGTGGTCACCAACACCAACAGCGCGCTGTTCCGCCACACCGGCACCGGCCGCTTCTACTACCTGGTCTCCGGCCGCTGGTTCAGTGCCACTTCCCTCGAAGGCCCCTGGAGCTTCGCCACGCCGGAGCTACCGCCCGACTTCGCCCTCATCCCGCCGGACAGCCCGGCCGGTCATGTGCTGCCCTCGGTCCCGGGGACGGCGCAGGCGCAGGAGGCGGTGCTGCAGGCGCAGATCCCGCGCGAGG
>ERZ777003.5057-NODE-5057-length-10317-cov-3.755798_pt1 | contig 10317 bp, 5 predicted proteins | sample MGYA00374956_ERZ777003 | MGnify/ENA primary metagenome ERZ777003 (study PRJEB29302, sample SAMN06268252) | bioreactor metagenome | isolation source: Joint BioEnergy Institute, California, USA | place: USA:Joint BioEnergy Institute, California, USA | collected... | reverse complement strand
GCAGGCCTTCGAAGCGGATCTTCTTGACCGCCTGAAGGAACGTGCGCTGCAGCAGGTCCTGCGCGGTGTCACGATCGATGCGCCTTTGCAGGAATACCTGCATCAACGGGCGCCGATATCTCAGGTACAGCTCGTCCTGCAGCGCGCTGCGCTGAGCGACGGCCGCGACGAGCGACGAGTCGCCACGGTCGTGCGCCTGCTCAGGGAGTTTCTCCGTGGGCGGCTCGATCTCGGTCGGCGCGGACTCGCCATAGCTCATGGACGCGGCTCTCGATGCGATTCCGGTCGGCGGCAGACGTTCGCGGACGATTGCGCTGTTGCGAGCGGACACGCGTCAGCCAACGGCACGCCTTCCAGGTAGGGCGCGCGCGGGCCAGGCTTGGAACGGCGCCATGTGCGCGACATCTCTCCGCGCACGACCCTTGCCAGGAACTCGTCGACCGACAATTTAGCATAGGGCGGGCTTGCCCATAGGCCGGCGAGCAGCCCTGCGAGGATGGCCGCGGCGTTGGAACTGCCGTGCCCGAGTGCGAAGCCCGAAGGCGCGGCCGTGGCACCGACGATACAGGCGCCCGGAACCCCGAAGTTCAGACCCGGCGGCGCCGGGCTCGTGCCCGGGGCAATTATGTCGTCATCGTCGATCGGCACGGCGCGCACGATTCGCTGGAACCGGTAGGCGGCGGGGTAGCCGACGGCGGGCTCGCCGCGGCTCGGCACACTCGCCACGACGATGGCCGGACGGTCGGAGTCCGGCCGGTCGGCGATCTCCTCGAAGGCGCGGTCGAGCTCGTCGGTGGTGGCGTGCCAATGGGCGCTGAAGCTGAGGATCTTCGCGCCCATGCGGGTCGCGTAATCGAGCGCTTCGCGCAGACGCGGCGGGTCGACGCGGTCCTGGCCGTGACGGCCGCAGCCCACGACACGCACGATCATCACCCTGGCGCCTTCCGAGCCTGCCGCCGCGATGCCGACCCCGTTGTTGCGTTCGGCGGCGATCAGACTGGCCATGAACGTGCCGTGACTCGCCCGGCCGCGGCATTCGCCTTCCGGCTCGACGACGGGATCGTCGTCTACGAAATCCCAGCCGTGGATGTCATCGACATAGCCGTTCCCGTCATCGTCCACGCCCGGCGCGCCATTGGCCTCGGCGGTGTTCGTCCATAGCTGATTGCGCAGCTCGATGTGCCCGATGTCGGCCCCGTCGTCGAATACGGCGACCGTCACCGGCTCGCGAGGTCCGGTCTGCGCCCAGGCCAGAGGCGCCGCAACATGATCGAGCCACCAGGCGTTGCCGTTGCGGTACCCGCAATCGTTCGTCGCGGGATCTTCGGGTGTTGGTGCCGGTAGCAGCGTCGAGCAGGTCAGAGGCCGGCACGCGGAATCCTGCGCCAGCGTCTCGGCCTCGGCGGGGTAGCCGGCGGACAGACCCAACAGGCTGATTGCAGCTGCGCGGACGACCCGGTGCTTCATGCGTGAATTCTAACCGGGTGCCGGCGCAAGCCGCTGCCGGGGACGGACTCACCCGGCCCGTCCCCGGCTTCGTCCCTGTGCAGCGGATCGACTTCAGCTCTCGACGATGATGGTTCCGTTGTGATCGAGCTGGATGTCGTCAGCGGACGTCACGTCGTGCAGGACGATGACGGCGCTCGCGGGACCCCTGGCATCGCGCGGGAAGATCAGCGCGTGGTGCAGCTCGCCGTGGAGCTCCACCAGTCCGTACCAGTGCTCGTACTCGTACCAGGGCTCGGAGAGCTGGGAATAGCCGGACATCGAGAGAATCGGGTGCGTATGTTCCTGTCCGGGGACGCACTCGAAGCTCGCCGGAATGCGATCCATCTTCTGGCCCGGCCGGTACTGCAGATCGACGCCGTTCCATTCACTGGTGATTACTTCCCCGTTCGCGTCGATCGCTTCGAGCGTGTAGGTCTGCCCGTCTTCCGAGACGACATCGCGTGTAACCCGAAGCTTCAGACCGTCCCTGGTGTGTCCCCTGGGACCACGAGGCGCTGTGCAGTCCCTGCTGATCGTCCACTCCTTGAAGAAGTAGTCCGGGATCCCGTCATCAGCGGCGGCCGGGCCGGAAGCGCCAGCCATGAGACAGAACGCCGAAACGGACAGTATTACAGGCGCAGTGCGGGTCATTAGTTTTCTCCTTGGGAGTGTGCGGAGCCAGAACCGCACCTCTTACCTGCGCCGAGGAGTCCGCTTATCTCAGCGGTCGCGCGAAAATTTCGTCGTCCGGACCCGGCCGGTCGGGGTCAGATGGAGGTGTCAGGCCAGCCGTGCACGGCGAACGCCGCCCAGACGCGTGACGAGTCGCCCGCCCGGCGGGACGGCCTGGCCAGATGATCGATCTGCGCCCGGTTCAGGGCGGTGGCCACCGGCAGGCGATGCACGAGAAGGTATTCGTAGAACCTGTGCATGAACTCGGCGGTCGCCTCGTCCTCGACACGCCAGTAGCTCGCCACGACGGTGGCGGCTCCGGCCTGCAGGAAGGCCGGAGCCGGACCCAACACGCCTTCTCCGGGGAGCAGACGTCCCTGAGACGTGTCGCAGGCGCTCAGCACCACGAGCGGCGAGCGCAGGCGAAGGCCGAGAATGTCGAGTAGGCCGAAAGTCGTACCGCGACCGCTGTTGCCTGCGACTTCCGTCGATGGGTCGTATGTCAGCGCCAACGCCGACAGCCGCGGTCTGTTCGCGTCGACATAGCCGTGCGTTGCAATGTGGAGGAGCCCGGCGCCGCGCTCCGCCGCCTGTCTCAGCGCTGCGGCCGTAGCGTCACAGCCCAGCCGCACGTCGATGTGGCTCGCCGGCCGCGTGGCGCGTGCCAGTCGCGCGATGCTCAACACTTCTTCCCGCGTTCCCGGCAGGCGCGGCAGGGTGCGTGCCCATTCGGACAGGCTCCGGTCGCCGCCCGGAGCGACGGCATCGGGCCCGCTCGCGGAAGTCCGACACTCCCGCAGCCACTGGTCGGCCCGGAATACCGGGTCTCCGATGAGCGCGAGCCGCGGAGCCGCCACGGACCGCTCCTCCGGGAAGGTCGTCATGAACAGGGCCGAAGGCATCGTGACGATCTCGGCTTTCTGCACGAGGACGATGTCGGACGCCCGTTCGGACCACGGCAGCACGCCGAACGGAACGATGTGCAGCGAGTCGTCGGGAACGAAGACGATCCGGTGAGTGCGCACATGCGCGCTCACGGGCCAGAGCACGAGCCGCGCGAGCCGTTCCGTGGCCCGCCGCAGATCGAGCTCCGCGCTCTCGTGGTTGCGCAACAGCGCATACAGCTCGGCCGCCGCGGCCGCGATGTCGTCACGCTCACCGAGCGGAACGACATGAATGCTTCCGGCATCGATGACGAAAGCGAACATCCTGTGACGGCCCGCAGCGTACTCGATCAGTGTTGCATCCAGTTGATCGAGCCGGCGCTGCAGGTCGGACAGGCTCAGGGACGCGAGCGAGGGATCGGTATCGGCCGGCCGCCCGCTGATCTCTTCGATGGCCGCGCTGAGCGCGTCCGCTCCGATGCCGGAGCGGGCGAGCTGCGCGACCCTGCGCATCAGCTCCTGATAGCCCGCCGGCGAAGGCTCGTGCACCTGCTGTGCGTCGCGCGCCATCGCCTGGTTGACGGCATAGCGAAGGCTGCGTGCGCGCCCTCGCTCGGTCACTTCGAATGCCGCCCATGCCGCCGCGTCGTCGTCGCGATCTTCGGTCGGCTCCGCGGACTGCCGGTACAGCAACAGATCCATCAGCTCCGCGAATACGGCGTGCTGGCTGGCAAGGAAGGTCGCGCGCTTGTCGCCGTCCAGCTCGCCGATCGGCACCTGCTCGATGAGCCCGACGGCGGCACGGTAGGTGCGAATCGCCTCGTCGTGCTCTCCCGAAGCGCGCAGTCCCTGCGCCAGAAGCTGCAGCGAATCGATCATCTGTCCGACGTCGGCGCGCATGCTGCTCAGGAGCAGCGCATTGCCGGCGTACTCGCGTGCCTGGTCCGGCCGTCCGTCGAGCAGCGCGGCGCGCCCGAGCCCGAGATAGGCGGGAGCCCGATGTTCGTAGGTCTGCGGCACGCCGGCTTCGTCGGCCGCGGCGAGCGCGCTTTCGAAGGCGCGCCGGGCGAGCGCGGCGTTGCTTTTCTGCAGGTAATCGACGCCTGTCGCATTGGCCAGGCGCAGTCGCGTGCGTGGAGTCACCGCGTACGGCGCGGCGGCCTGCAGGCATCGGGCGGCCACCTCGGCCTGGTCTTCCATCATCGCGGCATCGCGCAGAGCCATGAGCGCATGAAAGACGGCGAACTTGCCAGCCTGCGACAGGGAGGACGCCGGTGGTGGCTCGACGCACGCCGGTGTGCGGCGTCCATGCCACGTGCCCGGCGACCGGACGGATTCGTCTTCGTCGAGCAGGCCCGCCGTATACGCGTCGGTCCGGGAGTGCCGTCCGGCCAGCGAAAGCAACTGGGCGCATTCGAGCGAAGCCGCGCGGTCCAGATACGTGGCCGCATCGTCGATGCTGCCGACCTGTACCAGCAGCGTGCCGAGCTGGGCAAGACCGCGCCGTGCGCCGTCGCAGTCGTCCACCTGCGAATACAGTCTCAGTGCCGTCAGGTGCGACTGCTCGGCCCGCTGGAACAGGCCGACGGTGCCCTGCAGGCGGCCGTAGTTGCTCTGGATGACGGCCGCCAGCTCCGGCGCGATGTCCGGGTTCAGACGCTGCAGGGCCTGCGCGTATGCCTGCAGCGCCGCGACGTAGTTGCGTGTCTCCTCCGCGAGCGCGGCGAGATTCTGCTGTGCCCGGGCGTGGCATTCCCAGTCCAGCAGCGCCGCACACCGTGAGGCTGCATCCGTGAACGCTGCCGAAGCCGCTGCAGGATCGCCCGACAGATAGCTGACGAAGCCGCGCATGATCTGCAGGCGCGGAATCTCTCTGGCGCCATGCGGACTGCGCTCGGCGAGCTGTTCGGCCTGCGCGAAGAGCTGCAGCGCGCGCTCGCGCTCGCCGAGCTCCAGCAGCAGCTTGGCCCGCAGGGCAAGCAGCACGCTGCGCAGGCCGGGGCTGACATCGCTGCCGTAGTCCTGAAGCGTGCGCGTGGTGAGGACGAGACCTTCACGGTAGCGGTTCAACCTGAGGTAGGCGAGCTCCGCCATCGCATGGCGTGCGGCTGCCGCCTCGTGGGGAATGCCGAGCCGGTCGAAGCCGTGCGCCGCTCTGGCGAGCTCGCGAAACGCGCTCTGCCATCGGCGCTCCGCGGTCGCCCGTCCCGCCGCCGCGAAAGCCCGGACTGTGCCTGCCCGGGCGCGATCCGCCGGATCCACCAGGAATGCCGAGACGCAGATCTCGCCGACGATTCCGGGAGAGTCGTGGGCTCGCACCTTGAGCACGTGGCGCCGGGAAGCCTGGGTGTCCGTGGTCAGCGCCATCGTGCCGAAGCGCTCGCCCGCGGGCATGGCGCGGTTCGTGTCATCGAGGCTCGCGGCGACCGCCAGTCCCGCATGCTCGATTCGGACGTAGAGAACGCCTGCCGCGGGGGCGACGATGTCCATGGTCGCCGGCCCGGCGCCACTGACGGAAAGGCATCGGTGCTCGAGAATCGGCTCCGGAGTCCGGGAAGGGCCGCAGGCAGCCAGTGCTGCCGTCAGCAGAACGAGAGCAACGTTCCCGATTCCGGTGGGCCCGGGCGAGCGCCGTGGCGAGCGGCAGCGCGTGTTCATTCAGCAGACCCGTGCACGGGGCGATATCTACGCCATCCGCCGGGCTTAGCCAAGGTCTCGCCGGGGGCAGGACGGGTCCCGGAGGATTCACGGCTGCGGTATGCTGCCCGTCGCGCAGCCCAGCTCAAGGGGGATCGGTTTCATGTCCGCACAAAGCATCGAATCGGTACTGCTGGAAAATCGCGTCTTCGAGCCACCGGCGGATTTCACCAGCCGGGCACGCATCCGGCCCGCGGACCTCGAAGAGCTGCACCGCAGGGCCGAGGCGGACCATGTGGGATTCTGGGCGGATCTCGCCCGGCAGGAGCTGCACTGGCACGAGCCCTTCACCGTCGCCCTCGACGACTCGGAGGCGCCCAACTACCGCTGGTTCACCGACGGGCGCCTGAACGTCTCGTACAACTGCCTGGACGTGCACCTCGCGGAGCGGGGCGAGAAGACGGCGATCATCTTCGAGGGCGAGCCGGGGGATATCCGCAAGCTCACCTATCGCGAGCTGCATGCGGAAGTCTGCCGCTTCGCGAACGCGCTCGCCTCCCTGGGCGTCGGCAAGGGCGATCGTGTGGTCATCTACATGCCGCTCGTTCCCGAGATCGTGGTCGCGATGCACGCCTGCGCGCGCATCGGCGCGATCCACTCGGTGGTGTTCGGCGGCTTTTCGGCTGTCTCGCTCAAGGAGCGCATCGAGGATGCGAGCGCGAGGCTGGTGATCACCGCCGACAGCGGATGGCGCAACGGCCAGCGCGTGGAGCTCAAGGCGGCCACGGACAAGGCGCTTGCCAGCGGATGTCCGAGCGTGGAACGCGTGATCGTCTATCGCCGCACCGGCGGCGATGTGGCGATGACGCCGGGGCGTGACCTGTGGTGGCACGAGCTGATGGAGGGCCAGCCGGCGCAGCGCGAGCCCGAGTGGGTCGAGGCGGAGCATCCGCTCTTCCTGTTGTATACGTCAGGCTCCACGGGCAGACCCAAGGGCATCCAGCATTCCAGCGCGGGCTACCTGCTCGGCGCCAAGGTCACCACGCAGTGGGTGTTCGACCTGCGCGATGACGACATCTTCTGGTGCACGGCGGATGTCGGCTGGGTGACGGGCCACAGCTATGTGGCATACGGGCCGCTGGCCAACGGTGCGACGGTCGTGATGTACGAGGGAGCGCCGATGTGGCCGGACGGCGGGCGCTTCTGGAAGATCTGCGAAACCCACGGCGTGACCATCTTCTACACCGCGCCGACGGCCATTCGCGCGCTGATGAAGCTGGGCGACGAGCTGCCGGCGAAGTACAACCTGTCGCGCCTGCGCCTGCTCGGCAGCGTCGGCGAGCCCATCAATCCCGAGGCGTGGATGTGGTACCACCGCGTCATCGGCAGGGAGCGCTGCCCGATCGTCGACACCTGGTGGCAGACCGAGACGGGCGCCATCATGATCGCGCCCGTGCCGGGCGCGGTCGCCACCAAGCCGGGTTCCTGCACCCGGCCTCTGCCGGGCATCGTCGCCGACATCGTCGACGAGAACGGCGAGCCCGTGACGCGTCCGGATGCCGGCGGCTACCTCGTGATCCGCAAGCCCTGGCCGTCGATGCTGCGCACGATCTGGCGCAACAACGACCGCTACCTGACTGCCTACTGGGAGAAATTCCGGAACCGCTTCTACGTCGCCGGCGACAGCGCGCACCGGGATGCGGACGGCTATTACTGGATCATGGGCCGCATCGACGATGTGCTGAACGTGGCCGGACACCGGCTCGGCACCATGGAGATCGAGTCCGCGCTGGTGTCGCATCCGCGAGTGGCGGAAGCGGCCGTGGTCGGGCGGCCTCACGAGGTGAAAGGCGAATCGGTCTTCGCGTTCGTCGTATGCCGGGGATCGCGTCCGACGGGCGCGGAAGCCGACGCTCTCGTGGCGGATCTGCGCCGATGGGTTTCCGAGCAGCTCGGGGCCATCGCCCGTCCCGACGACATCCGCTTCGCGGACAACCTTCCGAAGACGCGCTCCGGGAAGATCATGCGGCGCCTGTTGAGGTCGATCGCGCGCGGCGAAGAGATCAGCCAGGACGTCTCGACGCTGGAGAATCCCGCCATTCTCGATCAGCTTCGGGGCGTCGAGACGCCGCCGGCCGAGGACAACCGGAAGAAGGCTCCGAAGCGCAAGACCGCCGCGGCCGCCGCGTCCACGGCTGCCGCGGAGTCAAAGGCACCGCGGGCTGAGAAGTCAGCGGGAGCTTCGCGTTCGGGCGGCGCATCCCGCTCGAAGCGCTCGGCCCGGCCCGCTCGCAACGCGAAGCCGGCCGCACGGGCGAAGTCGAGCCGTTCAGGAGCGGCGAAGCGTCGGACGGCAGCCCGCCCCGCACCCGCCGGAGTCGCTCGTCGTACTGCAGCCGTTGCAAAGGCCGGGGCGAAATCCCGAAGCGGATCGGCGACCCGGCGGAGCAAGACGCGCGCAGCCGCCAGCCGGTCGAAAGTGACCGCTCGCGTCAGGACGGCTGCCAAGGCTGCGCGCACGACCAAGGCGGGGATGAAGCGCGTGGCCCGGACTCGCAAGACGCAATCCAGGCGCGTCCGGCGCGCTGTCCGCTCACAACGCCGGGTCGTCTCACGCAGACGCTCTCGCTGAAGCGTTTACCCCGGTCTCCGTAAGTCTCGCCAACCGGCCGCCCACCTCCGGGCGGCCGGGCATGCGGCTTGCGGTGTCCGGCAGAAATGCCGGAGCACGTCCCGCCGCTGTCCACGCCGCCCGATACGAACGGCGCCGCCGTCGATCCGTCATTGCCGATCACGGTGCTCCTGAACGAAGCCTCGGGCCGCGACGACAAGCAGTCGGTCCGCCAGAGCATCGAGCGTGCGCTGCGCGAGGCGGGGCGGGATTTCCGGCTGATGACCGTTCCGACGCGTGCAGCACTGCCGGAGCTGGCGCGCCGCTGTGCCGAGGAGGCGATCGGACGCTCTCGACTTCTCCTGGCTGCGGGCGGTGACGGAACGATCAACGCCGTTGCCGGGCACCTGCTGCACACCGGCGTTCCGCTCGGCATCGTCCCGCTCGGGACCTTCAACTACCTCGCGCGCGATCTGGGAATTCCCCTGGACCCCGCCGCCGCAGTGCGGGTGCTGCTCGATGGACTTGAGCGCGATGTGCCCGTCGCACGCGTCAACGGGCGGCTGTTCTTCGTCAATGCCAACTTCGGGCTCTACCGGCGGCTTCAGGAAGAGGGCGAGCGCCGCAAGCGGCGCTTCGGACGCAACAGGCCGGTCGTCGTCTTCTCCGCGCTGCTGACGCTGCTGCGTCATCACCGGGTCTACGACGTGCAGCTCGAGATCGACGGGCGGCCGGTCCGGATGCGTACGCCCCTGGTGTTCTGCGGATTCAACACGCTGCAGCTCGAGAAGCTCGGGCTTCCTGCGGCCGAGTGCACGGCCCGGGGAATGCTCGCCGTGCTGACTCTGCGCCCGATGAGCAGGCGGGAGCTGCTCGGCTTCGCGCTGAGGGGCGCACTGCAGGGACTGGGCGAGGCATCGAACCTCCGTACGTACTGCGCCTCGAGCGTCGAGGTGCACTGGCGGGGAGCCCGCACGGCCAGGGTTGCGATCGACGGAGAGACCTGCACGTGCAGTCTGCCGCTGCGATTCGACGTGGCCCGTGACGCTCTCCGGGTCATCGTGCCCCGGTTTCCCGAACCGCGTGAGTGAGAGAGCCGGAGGAATCGCCATGCCGGCGCCACGGGCCGGAGCGCCGGACACGTGTCACTGCGACCGGGCGCACGCACCCGGTGCGAAACTCCTGTAGCATTCGCGGCCACGAGTCGCTGCGCGAACCGACACGCGCCCGGGCAGGGCACAGGGGGTGTCAGTGGTCGAGAACAACGACGCGATCATCGCCGCGATGGTGCTGTACATGGGCGTCTGCCTGGCGCTCGGCTTCTTCGCCTATCGGCGCACCTTCAATCTCGGCGACTTCATTCTGGGCGGACGCAGCCTGAACAGCTTCGTGACCGCGTTCAGCGCACAGGCGACCGACATGAGCGGCTGGCTGCTCATGGGGCTACCCGGCCTGGCGTATGCGGCGGGTCTCGATGCCGCGTGGATGGCCCTGGGACTGGCGGTCGGCACGTATCTCAACTGGAAGCTGGTCGCGGCCCGCCTGCGGGTGCGCACCGAGCAGCTCGACAATTCACTGACCCTGCCCGACTACTTCGAGCGCCGCTTCGCGGATAACTCGCGTCTGCTGAGGACGCTCACGGCCTTCTTCGTGCTCGTGTTCTTCGCGTTCTACACGAGCTCGGGATTCGTGGCAGCCGGACGCCTGTTCGAGTCGCTCTTCGGACTGCCGTTCGTGCACGCCATGTTCTGGGGCAGCGTCGTCATGCTGGCGTACACGTTCTTCGGCGGCTTCCTGGCCGTGAGCTGGTCGGACGTTCTGCAGGGCACGCTGATGCTCGTGGCGCTTGTCATCGTCGCCGTGCTCGGCGTTCATCTGGCAGGCGGTCCGATCGACGCATGGACGCGTATCGGCGAAGTCGCCCCGAAGCTTCTGGATCCTTTCATCGCCGAGGGCGACACACCGCTTGGATGGATCGGCATCGCCTCGCTGCTGGGCTGGGGACTCGGCTACGCGGGGCAGCCG
>ERZ777003.5056-NODE-5056-length-10318-cov-4.090812_pt1 | contig 10318 bp, 9 predicted proteins | sample MGYA00374956_ERZ777003 | MGnify/ENA primary metagenome ERZ777003 (study PRJEB29302, sample SAMN06268252) | bioreactor metagenome | isolation source: Joint BioEnergy Institute, California, USA | place: USA:Joint BioEnergy Institute, California, USA | collected... | reverse complement strand
TCCGCGGCCATAGCGAGCGAGTTTTCGTATCCTTCAGGGAGAATTTGGTGAAGGCTTTGCAGTTGGGCCGCCGCCAACGCGAGTTTTTGCTGCATGTACAGGTTGACGGCGAGTACATAGAGTTCCTTCACCTGTTTTTGTTGCTGGGGAGTGAGTTTCTCGAAAGCGGTATTGCCTTTTTCCGCCGGCTTCGAAGGTTGCGGATCGCCCGAGAACATCATGAGAAGCACGAGCGGAACGAGCACTGCGGCCACGATAATCCAGAATCTCGCTTTCTTTTTCTTTTCGCCCTCAAGCTGATTGACGAACGGTAGAGAGTCGATTTGCGACATCAAGGGTGCCAGAGGTCCGCCTTGATCGACGCGTACGGCGCCGCCCTGGCCCGAAACGACCGGATAATTGATCATCTCGTAAGGGTTCTCGACGACGAGCGGCTGGTCAGCCAGCGCATGCGGCGCGACGACCATGAGACGCTTCGTGAACTCGGGATCGCGGATTTCAAAGTGGCAGACGATCCGGCCGACCTGAATGACGTCACCGCTCTTGATCGGATGGGGAACGTCGGCCGAAATAGCGATTCCGTTCAACAGCGTGCCGTTGGAGCTTCGTAAATCGCGAATGAAGAAGCCTTCGGGAGTCGAGGTGATTTCGAAGTGGCGCCGGCTCGCTTTGCGGTCTTGCAAGGGGACGTCGACGCCTTCTTCGCGACCAGCCGTCCAGCGGCGGCCTTTGAGTTCAATGTTTTCTTCACGGCCGCTCGGGTAAATGATGCGCAGGAACGGAACTTCCTTGGAGACACTGGCGATTCTCGTTACCTCATCATTTCCGGCGAATTCCGAAATGGCGGGGAGGTCGCTGCCGACGGCAGCGGAGGCGACGGCCCCTCCGGCGACGGCGCCTGCCGGATCGGCGGCTTCCTGGTTTTCGATTTCAATGGTGGCGGGTAGGGCCGCAGCTTGCGGTTGTTCCTCCTCCGCTGTCGCAGCTTCGAGAAACTGGAAGTCGTAGCTGGCGAGCTTGAACACCATGCCGGGCTCAAGCGCGAGGCGCTCGACGGGCTGTCCGGAGTGCAGAACGCCGCCGAATTTTGAAAGAACGAGCACGCACCATTGGCCGTTTTCCTCGGCCAGTTTGAAATGCGCGCGCGAGATGCCGCTCTGGTTTTCGAGTCTGACGTCGCAGTCATCACCGCGGCCGAACGTGTACTCGCGCCCGTTTTCGAGGAGCAGCTCCTGAACTTCATTGCCGTGTTGTAGCAGCTTCAGGCGATACACGTTTCAACTTCCTTTCTCAGTACACGAACCTTTGTTCGGCCAGTTTGTCGCACTCGTTTTTGAGTGCTTCAGCGGCCTTGTATTTCAAATCTTGCTTGTTCGGGATCATGCTCATCACTTTCTCGAGCTGGGCCGAACAACGCGCGTACATTTTCTTTTCGCGGTAACGGCGTCCTTCCAAGGTAAGTTCGGCCACCAGTTCGTCGCGTTTCTTTTCCGCCAGCTTATAATAGCGGGCCGCCAGAGGATGTTTGGGGTCGATCGTTTTGGCGGTCTCGAACGAGCGCAGCGCCCGCATATACTGGGCCTTCTGGTAATCGCGGAACCCTTCGATGAAGTGCCGGTTGGCTTCTTCGAAGCGGACTTTCTCTTCGTTATTCTTAAAGACCCGTTTTTGCATGAGTTCCTCGATCCGTTGTTCCGACTCTTGGATCTCCTGCTCGATCTGCTCGACGGTCCGGAGCGTTTGCTCTTCCTTCTGTTTCGGCGTTTCGGACGTCAGCAGATAAACGAGGCCGAGCACCAAAATCCCTAGGCCGATATAAAACTTCTGGCGCCCCGAAAGACCGCTCGGAGCGTAAGACGGCGTCGGCGGTGGTGGAGCGCTAGCCGCATGTGGGCCGCCGGCCGGTGGCACGCCGGGGAAAGGAGGCGTGAAAGGCCGTGGTGTCGAGGGAAAGGTGGGCGGGGGAAGGGGAATCGCCTCGACCGAAAAAGCCATTTGCGTGTCGCCGATGTGGATGATGTCACCGTCTTTAATCGATGCCTGAAGGACGTTTTCTCCGTTGACGTACAGTCCGTTGCGGGTGCTGACGTCCCGGATGGTGATCTGTTCCATTGAGAATTCGATCACGGCGGAGCTGCGGCTCACGCGCGGATCTTTCAAAATAACGTCGCAATCGGATCCGCGGCCGATCGCCACCCGCGGAGGAAGAAGTTGGTATACGGCGCCGGCATCAGGGCCTTGTCGTACCGTCAGTACGAATTTGAATCCCGTTTTCGGTGTGATCGCCAGCGCCGGAGAACTCATTCGTACGACTCCGCAGGATTAATGACGATCAGGTAATAAGCGGGATCGGAGGATCCCATTACGGCCTGACCGTTGATTTCGTAGGAATGACCCGAGAACGGAATTTGGCTTGTCGCGATTTCCCCGGCCGACATGCGCATGCGCGGGATCAGATCCCTTAAGTTCTCTTGCAGGGCGACGTCCGGAATGTCAGTGATCGGCCGGCCAGCGAGATTCAAGCCGCCGCCCACAAGCTGGTCGAACGCGGGGTTCGTCGCGATCACGCGATCGTCGAGGGCGTTGATGGCGAGAGCCGCCGCCTGCAGCATGCGCACGATGTTGGCGGCCTCCAGGTCGCGATTGACGACGAAGTTCACCACTTGGGCTCCTCCGCTGCGGTCGATCCGGCTCAAAGCGCTGTTGATATTTGAAATGAGCTTCTCGAGCGCAGGGAATTGGTAATCCGTCGTGATGTCGTCGCGCCCTTCCCTCAGGGCGTCATCGAGGTTCGTGTTCAAAACTTCGATGGGGTGTTCGACGACCTTATAGAGGAAGAAGTAGAGCAGAGCCCCGATGAGGAGGGCGATCGCGAGCGTCTGGATGAAAAGGGCGAAAGTGGCCCCACCGCTCATCGCGAGCGCCCCGACGTCGTAAAACACCATAGCGTATGCGACGACACTTTGGTTGCCGGTCTCGGGGCTGTAAACCGTGATGGGAACGGAGACGGCGAGGTTCGAATCGTCGATGAACTCCGCCATTTCTTTTTCTTCGCGCCGCGCTTTCTGTACGAACGGTCTGTTGACGAACTCACCGCGCTTATTGGCGGGAGCCATGATGGTGCCGTCGGAGGCGCGGATGATCATGGCGCTCGTGATTCCTTCTTCCAGCTCCGCCTGGCGGACGGACATGCGCGTTTCGTTGTCCTCAATCACCGCTTTCCGGTTCACCGCCGCCATGTTGCGCGCGATCGTTTTAGCCCGGCGGATGCTTTCTTGCTTGATGTTTTGTTTGGTCGTGTTCACGACCGGAACCGTCGAAAGCGCCGTTACGATGAGAACGTAGATACACACCATCGCGAGGATGGCGTAACGGAAAGGCATGGTTTTAACAACGGTGTATACGCCGGGCATCGCGACGGTGTCGACATACACCTTGAAGTTGTGGATGAGCGCCGAGACCGAATTCGCCGGCACCGCCTGTTCAGCTAGAGGAGCGGCTGTTTGCGGAGGCACGTGCTCCGCGTGCGGTTGCGCGCCCAGCGTGGGAGATGGCATCTGCGCGTATGGCTGGCCCGGATACTGTTGAAGCGCGAGGTTTCCGGCCCAGGCCGGCGGCGGCGCTTGGTAAGAGCCGTAAGGCGTCGGCGCGATGATGTGGTTGCCCCGGAACGCCGTCGGCACGTTGACGAGGTCGAGCATAACATCGTGGAGGCCGATCTTGTCGCCGACATCGATCCTTTGATTCTGGATTCTTACGCCGTTGACATAGGTCCCGTTACGCGAATTGAGGTCTGTAATGATGACCTTGTCGTCGGTCACCAGGATGGACGCGTGCTCTTTTGAAACGGAATTCGAATTGATTTTTATCGCGCAACTCGGCCCTCGGCCTATGACATGCTGGCCGTTGCTCAAAGGGAAAATTTGGCCGGCCTGCGGACCGGAGAGAATCCTAATTCCCCACATAGAGCTGATCCCCCACTTCCACTGTATGGAGCGACAACGAGCCGGCCGGCAGTTCGAAAACCGAGTGCGCGCCCGGCGCGGGCCATGTTACGCGCCACGGTCCGAGATTCCGGTAGACTTTCGTCACTTTCAAATTCCGGTCGACGAAAATGACGTCGATCGGGAAACGCATGAAGAAGGTGTGAATACTGTTGCAGCCGACGAGGTCGGAGCCTTGAATCCAAAGGGCGTGTCCTTCCGGCAGGGATTTTTCGCCGAGCAGGCCCTTGGCGCGTTGCCAGAATGTGCGGGCGACACGAACATTGTTCGCAACCTCGATTGTTTTGGTTTTGTTTTCAAGCCTCAATCGCCCCATGGTGTTCCTTCACTTAGTTGTTTCCGTAGATGAAGTTGAGAGCGACCGGCGCGAAAACCACGATGAACACCGCCGGAATGATGAAAAACATCAACGGGATCAGAATTTTTTGCGACGCTTTCGCCCCCTCTTTCTCGGCGCGAACGAAGCGTTCGAGCCGCATTTGCGCCGATTGGTCTTTCAATACCTTCGAAATGCTCGCACCTGTCGCGTCGGCGTCGATGACGACGTTGACGAAGCTGGAGATCTCGGACATGTCAAGCCGGTGTGCGAGCCCGCGTAACGCTTGCGCCCTCGAGCTGCCGAGGGCGATGTCGCGCAGGACTTGTTCGAGTTCTTCCGCAAGAACGCTTCCGGTGCCGCGCGATTTTTCGACGATGCGTTGGATGGCCCCCGTGAAATCGAGCCCGGCCTCGGTCGAGAGAGCGAGCAGGTCGATGAAGAACGGAAGGTCCGCGCGGACGCTGGCGACGCGTTTATTCCGCATCGCTTTGGCGTGCATGTTCGGGAAGTGCCAGCCGATCGGGATCACGAACAGGAAGAAGATGTACGGGTAATTCAGTTGCAAAGCGAAGTTCAGGATGATGAGCACGATGGGTAGCAGCACGCCCCACAGGATTTTGATCCCGATGAACTCGTCGACGTTCAGCTCGGCGCTGAGGCCGCTGGTGAGGATCAAGTTCTCGATTTTCTTGCGGTAGCGCGGGTTTTTGATCCGCACCGCATGTTGAATCGTGAATTGGTGGGTGAGCGTGCGCGAGATCTCGATTGCGGGGGACTTCGACTTGACCGGCGCGTTTCCGGAAGCCCATTGCAGGACTTTCATGTCTTCGTTCTTGCCGAAGATCACCATGAGCGTCCAATAGACGGAAAATCCCGCAATCAGGATATAAATTAACGGCAGCAATAAATCGGTGCTCATAACTTGGTTTTTCCTTCGCGCATCGAGTATGATCGCCCCACCATGACGACGCAGACTCGCAAACTCCGTTTAGTTTTGGCCTCTCAATCGCCGCGTAGAAGAGAACTTCTTTCCGCGGCCGGATTCGAGTTTGACCTTTCCCCAACACAAATATCGGAAATTCCCGATGAAAATTTGAATTTGGAGGGGCAGATTCGTGCTTTAGCCTGTCAAAAAGCTGAAGCCTGTCTCAAATCGGGAAAAGTCGCGAAAGGACAGGGGAATTTGATACTTTCGGCCGACACTGTCGTCGTTCTGGACGGCCAGATTTTAGGCAAGCCCGACGATCGTCGAGAGAATGAACACTACCTTCGTCTGCTCTCGGGGCGTACCCACTGCGTGATCACGTCGGTTGCGCTCCTGGACGTAGATACAGGGCGCATGGCGGTCGGCCACGAGACGTCGTGGATTACGTTCCGGACTTTGACCGATGACGAGATCGCGGCGTATGTCGCTTCGGGTGAAGGGCTCGACAAAGCGGGCGGTTACGGCATTCAGGGCTCGGCCGGCGCTTTTGTCAGCGAAGTGAAGGGGCCGTACGACAACATCGTCGGTTTGCCTGTGGCTCTCGTCGAAAAACTTTTGAAGGAAAATAATTGGGATGTCGATCGCAGAAAATCTCAATGAGATCCGGTCTCGTATTGCTGAAGCTTGTCTGCGCGCCGGGCGCTCGCCCGAAAGCGTGCGTTTGATCGCGGTTTCGAAAACGAAACCGGTTTCCATGATCCGCGAGGCGCTTGCCGCCGGCCAAAAAAGTTTCGGCGAAAACTATGTGCAAGAGGCTGTGGAAAAAGTGGAGCAGCTTCCCGAAGTGGACTGGCACTTTATCGGCTCCTTGCAAACGAATAAAGCGAAGTTCGTTGTCGGGCGGTTTTCGCTCGTGCATTCGGTGGACCGGCAAAAGCTTGCCGATGTTTTGGCGAAGGCTGCGGAGACCGCCGGCGTTGTACAGGACGTTCTGATTGAACTCAATGTCGGCGGCGAAGAGACGAAGCACGGCGTGAGTTTTGAAGAGGCGCCGGCGCTGATCGATCATATTTTGGGCCTGCGGAGTTTGCGCCTGCGCGGGCTCATGGCGCTTCCTCCGCTCACGGAGGACGAACGTGTCGCCCGCGCCAACTTCGCGCGCCTTCGCGAAGCCCTAGAGAAATGGCGAAACGAACGCCTGTCTGGTGAGGCCGCCGCTTTGTTCACGGAGCTCTCAATGGGAACAAGTTCCGATTATGAATGGGCGATTCTCGAGGGCGCCACGATGGTTCGGGTGGGAACATCGATTTTCGGCGCCCGGGAATACGCGCGCTGAGGGTTTTCGGACCGTGATTCTATTGAGTTACATCTTCTCAGGCACCGTGATGCCGAGCAGGCCCAAGCAGAGTTCCAAGTGATCGTGCACCAGGCGGCTCAACGCCAGCCAAGAGGACTGGCGGGCCGGATCGCTTTCGCGCAGGATGTGGCACTCATTGTAGAAGGTGTTGAAGACCTGCGAGAGGTTAAAGCCGTATTCGCAAATATGGTGTGGCTCGCTCTCTCTGTACGCCGTAAACAGTACGTCCGGCAGGCGTAAGAGCTCGAGCTGAAGTTTTCGTTCGGAGTCCTTAGCCGCCGGCAAGATCTCGCCCGGTTGAAGACCTTGGGCGACCGCCTTCCGGAAGATCGATTTGATCCGAACCGTTGCATAAAGCAGGTAAGGTCCGGTGTGGCCTTCGAACTTGGCGAACTTCTCGAGATCGAAAACGTAATCGGCCGTCCGATTGTGTTTGAGGTCGGCGTATTTGAGAGTCGCGATTCCGACTTTGGCGGCGATGTCCTCGAGTTCGTCCGGTGTGTAAGGCCGTTCGGTTTGTAGCTCTTGGAGGCGTTTGCGAGCCTCGTCATTGATCATCTGAATGAGGTCTTTGAGCTTGAGCACGCCGCCCGCCCGAGTTTTGAAAGGCTTGCCGTCGGTTCCGTTCATGGTTCCGAAGGGCAAATGCACGAACTCGCAGTTCCCACCGAGTCCCGTGAGTCGGGCGGCTTTGAAAACCTGCTTAAAGTGCAAGGTCTGCCGTTTGTCTACGACGTTGAGTGCGAGATCGGCTTTGAGGACTTGCGCGCGGTATTGGCATGTCGCCAAATCGCTCGTGTGGTAGAGGAATCCTCCCCCTGATTTCACGAGGATCAAAGGCGGCATGTCGGGATCGTTTTCGTCCGCTAGTGGAATGATAAGGGCGCCCTCGCTCACTTGCGTGAAGCCTTTGGTTTTGAGTTCCTCCACCATGGCTGGCATGCGGTCTTCGTAGAAGCTTTCGCCGAGCCACATGTCGAATTTGATCCCGAGTTTTTCGTAGTCGCGGGTGAGGTCTGCGATCGTCACATTGACAAAGTGCTGCCACAAAGCTTTGTAGCCCCGCCGGCCGGACTGCAATTCGTCGGTTGCCCGTAAGACTTCGTTCTTGAACGTCTCGTCGGCTTCATAGCGCTTACTCGCGGTGGGATACATTTCCTCAAGATCCGCAAGGGTCACCGGGGATTCTTTGGGGTACTCCCCTTGGTAGTTGGGATCGAAGTACGGAAGAGCCGGCTGCCGTCGCTTGAGTTCACAGATCAGCATGCCCATTTGGGTACCCCAGTCGCCGACGTGGTTGTCGCCGATAACCTCGTCGCCGAGAAAGCGGTGCAAACGCACGAGGCTGTCGCCGATGATTGAGGACCGCAAGTGTCCGACATGCATGCCCTTGGCGATGTTGGGACCGCCATAGTCGATGACGACTTTCCGCGGTTTTTCGACGGTCGGGCAGCCCAGGCGTTCGTCTTTGGTTTGAACTTGAACGAATTGAGCCAGCAACCGGTCGCTCAGGTTGATATTGATAAAACCAGGTCCCGCGATCGAAAGCTGGAGGGCGTCAGCACCCCACTGCCTTTCGGCCTCCGTTTTCACGAAATCGATGATTTCCTGGGCGAGTTCGCGAGGATTCTTTTTGGCGGCTTTGGCGCTGCCCAGGGCTCCATTGCACTGAAATTGGGCAAGGTCAGGGCGGTCTGAGAACGTGACGCTCCCGAACTTCGCGTCGATTCCTTTGGAGTGAAAGGCCTTCGTAAAGACGTTCGTGAGTTGCTGACGTACCGATTCCATATGGAACCGTGTACTCGATTTTTCGGCCCTTGGCGAGTCGCGAAGCGAAAAGGCGCCCTTTTCTGTACGAAATAAAGGGCGCCCCTCCGTCATTAGGGGTTCGAAACGTCCGATTCGGATTCAGAATCGGGGTAGCCGACCGTTTCGTCGAACTCATCCGAATCGGAAACCGGCATCGAGCAGACTTCGGCCCGGAACTCGGTGCGGTCGAGCTGCGAAACGCGGTTTTCGTCTTTACCGCGAACGGCGATGATGCCTTCGATTTCCCGGTCGGTTCTCGAAGTGATGATCAGGTAGCCGCCGGTCGCGATGTCTTGTTCTCCATCCCTATTGATGAAGACCGCCTGAGCAGTGTCTTCGGAGCGTTCATAACCTTCCGGAATGTTCAACGAAGATTCGCGGCGAGCTTCGTCCTCTTCCGCGCTGGGACGCGGCAGCTCGCTGCCCGAGCCGTCGCCTTCTTCCTGCATTTCTTCGATGACGATGGCTTTGTTCATGTCGAGGCGAGCCGTGACGTGCAGCACGTTGTGAGGTTCTTGATCCATGATGTTGTCGCAAGTGACGTCGGCCCCTTCCTCAAACATGTGAACGGAAACGAAGGAATCTTCCGTTCCAGGAATCTCCTCGACGAACGCGAGAGTCTTTCCGATCCGGAAGTCCGTTCCGAGGATTTTATTGGTTGTCGTCGGTTGCGCGCCGGACGAGTCGGCGGCCGGTGCTCTCGGCACCGGTGCTGCCGGAGCGCTGTCGTTCGAACTCGAACAAGCGACGAGCCCAAGAGTTGCACTTAACGATAAAACCGTAAAAAGCTTTTTCTTCGTCATCATCTTTTCCTTCCTTTGGGGAAAGATGTTTCACTTAACCCAATCGTTTAACACTGCCAAAGACCTACCAGAGACGCGCCAAACGTAAAGTCACAAAGAGTCGATATTTTTCAAATACGTTTAAAAGAAATGTTAACAAACGCGGTTTATGTGACACGATCGAAGCGCCGGTGGAGAGCGATGTAGAGATAGTCGATCGCGCTCAGGCAACTGGCGACCACGGTGACCACGAACAGCGGCCGGACCAAGACGGGTACACTGAAGAAAGAGACCAGTAACGCGAACTGGAAAGCTGTCGTAATTTTTCCCGAAATACGCGGAATTAAAAACGAAATCGATTGAGTTCGAGATTCCAATACAACTGAGACAGAACCGATCGCGACCACGATGTCGCGCATCGCTATCAAAATAAAATCGAGCCAGCCGAGCTGGTGTTCGAGGATCAGGACGGAAATCGTCGCGAGAATGAAGAGTTTATCACCGATCGGGTCCAGGAGTTGTCCCAACGGCGTGATCGCGTTCCAGCGGCGGGCGAGAAACCCATCGAAGAACTCGCTTAAAAGTGCCCACAGAATCATGGGAAAGCGCCAGGAAGCGGGGACAAACGGAAACGCGAGCGCTGCGATAATTCTCGATGCCGACAGGAGATTTGGAATTTGCTTGCGCAGCCTTTCGAGCGAGTTCATCGCGCTTCATTGTAAACCTTGATGCGGGAGGGCGATTGTCGAGATTTGGTATTCTTCCTGGGCCATGAGGGTTTTTGAGTTTTTGTTTATCAAATGTTTCTATTTAATCACCGAATTAAAACATGCGAGCGCCGTCGCGAGACATACTAGCCCAGATCAAACATTCGGTCGCGGTCAAAGTTTCGATATGACCCGACCGGTCAAGGGCGATGAAACCGAAGCCGGCGTCTTCTCTGCGGGCTTTCCGGATGAGTCGGCGCGCGCATTCGGAGAGCGGCTGTCCCGCTTCCACGAGCGTGCAGATCGTTGAAGCCACGGCGAAGTCGACGATGTGTTCACCTATGCCCGTCGCCGAGACGGCGCACGAGCGGTTGGCATAATTTCCCGCTGTCGTCGGCGAATCTGAAACCCGATG
>ERZ777003.5053-NODE-5053-length-10322-cov-5.161878_pt1 | contig 10322 bp, 5 predicted proteins | sample MGYA00374956_ERZ777003 | MGnify/ENA primary metagenome ERZ777003 (study PRJEB29302, sample SAMN06268252) | bioreactor metagenome | isolation source: Joint BioEnergy Institute, California, USA | place: USA:Joint BioEnergy Institute, California, USA | collected... | reverse complement strand
CGCGGCTGCGCTGGCGGACCACAAGGCGGCGACGCACCACCGACTGGAGCGCGCGGGGCTCCCCGTCCCGCCGACGGTGGTGTTGCGGCGGTGGATGCCGGACCGCTCCCTCACAGCGGAGGAGCGTCAGATCCTGGGCGACCGGGTGGTGATCAAGCCGGCGCGGGGTTGGGGCTGGCGCGGCGTCGTGCTCGGAGCGCCTCCGGAGCGAGACGCGATCGCCCGTGCCCGGGACCACGACCGCACCGACGATTACCTCATCCAGCGGCAGATCCGGTACGCGTGGCTGGAAGACGACGAGGGCCGGGAGCGGCCCGCGTGGTGGCGCGTCTTCTATCTCTTCGGCGAGATCGTTCCGTGCTGGTGGAGCCCGGAGACGTCCGAGTACCGGCACGTGAGCCTGCGTGAGATGTCGGCGCACCAGCTCCTGCCGCTGGCCCGTCTCTCCGCGGAGGTGGCGCGTCTGACGGGGATGGACTTCTTCTCCACCGAGATCTGTCTGGCAGACGAGCCGGCGGCGCCGGGCACGCCGTACCAGGCGGGCGGGCGGCCGTTCTACCTAATCGACTACGTCAACGACCAGTGCGACCTGCGCATCCAGAGCCAGCACCAGGCGGCGCCCCCGGACGCAGTGGTCCGGCACTTCGCGGAACGATTCGCGGAGCTGGCCTGGCGCGAGCGCCACGGGCTGCCGCTGGAGTGCGATCGCACGATATGGCTGCGCCGCGCGGCGAACGGCGATCCGAGTCTGTGACGGTGAAGCACGAACACGAGGACGTGCACGAGTACGAGCCCGGTCTGGGCACGTCCGTTCCACACCTCACTCGTACTCGTGCTCGTTCAATGCGCCACGTGCCGCTGCACGAACTCTTCGAGCCGGGTGAGCCGCACGCCGAACCGCGCCGCCGTCTCGGTCATGTCGAGCGGAGAGTCGTAGGTGTCCATGCCGGCGGCGAGCTGTGAAACCACGTCCGGAAGACCCGGCAGCGGCTGGCCGGGCGGGATCGTGCGGACCTCGATGCCGCGACCGAGGGCGCGTTCGTAGGCGGCGACGATGTCGCGCCACGTCACCGGCTCGGGGCCGCCGATCGGTATGGTCTGGTTCATTGCCTCGGGGTGTCCCACGACGGCGGCGGCGAACGCGGCGACGTCGTCGACAGACACGAATGAGTGCCGGCGACGGCCTTCTCCCACGAGGGTGACCGGCCGTCCTTCCCGCGCGGCCTGCCCCACCAGCATCGGCACCCACACGTCCATGAAGATGTTGGGTGCGAGGATGGTGTACGTCATCCCGCTGGCGCGGAGGTAGCGCTCCGTCTCTCCCTTGGCGCGGAGGAACGGGACCGGGCTGGCCGGGTCCGCGCCGAGCGCGGACGTGAAAACGAACTGCCCGACGCCGGCCGCCTTGGCCGCGTCCACGAGGGAGCGGTTACCGAGCAAGTCGACGGTTTCGACCGTGTCTGCGCCCCCGCGCGCCGCTGAATTGGCTGTCGTGACGACGACGCTCACGCCGTCGCAGGCCTTCGCGAGCGAGGCGGGATCCTTGAGATCGCCGAAGACAGGCTGCGCGCCCGAGTCCACGAGCGGTTGGAAGTCGGAACCGGGTCGCACGAGGATGCGTACGACTTCACCACGGGCGAGGAGGCGTCGTGTCACACGACGACCGAGCTGACCGGTGGCGCCTGCGACGAGGATCATCGGTCACTCCTTGTGAGGGGCGCATCTGGGAGGCGGTGGAGAGTATAGGCCCCGCCCGAAAAGGCGTCCAGACCAGTCGTGACACGGGCCCCTGCGCTGGTACACACTTGCCCGCTGCACGCCGTCCGGCCCCACAGGCCTCAGCCGATCACGGGCACGCTGGGACCACCGGGCGCGCGGCCGTCGGGGCGCGTCGTCGGGTTCGAGCAGGAGGGTGATACTACATGGGTGATGACCGAATCGGCCGCGGCCTCGCCGTGCCCGGGCCGCGGCGCTTGCCGGCGGCGCTCGCCTCGCTGGCCCTCGCGACCGTCCTCTTTCCGGGGCAGGCATCTGCGCAGTATTTCGGTCGCAACAAGGTCCAGTACGAGACGTTCGATTTCCGCGTCCTGCGGACGGAGCATTTCGACCTCCACTACTACCCTGTCGAGGCGGAGGCGGCGGCCGATGCCGCCCGGATGGCGGAGCGCTGGTACGGCCGTCTGGCGGACGTGTTCGGCCACGACCTGACGGGCAAGACGCCGATCATCCTCTACGCCGACCATCCGGACTTCCAGCAGACCAACGTGATCGAAGGGATGATCGGCGAGGGGACGGGCGGCGTGACCGAGTCGCTGCGCGAACGCGTCGTCCTGCCGCTGACCGGCGTGTACCGTGAGAACGATCACGTGCTGGGGCACGAGCTGGTCCACGCGTTCCAGTACGACCTCGCGGCATCGCCACAGGGCGGCGGTATGGCGGGGCTGGGCCGGCTGCCGTTGTGGGTGGTCGAGGGGCTGGCGGAGTACCTCTCGCTCGGCCGTGAGGACCCTCACACGGCGATGTGGCTCCGGGATGCCGTGCTGCGGGGCGACATGCCGACGATCGACCAGTTGACGCGGGACCCGAGCTATTTCCCGTACCGGTTCGGCCACGCGCTGTGGGCGTACATCGGCGGGCGCTGGAGTGATTCGACGGCAGCGGTGCTCTTCCGCACGGCGACGCTCCAGGACTGGGGCCCGGCGCTGGCGAGCGTGCTCGGGCTCTCGAGCGCCGAGCTCTCCGCCCAGTGGCATGCGGCGATCCGCTCGGCCTACTTCCCTGCCCTGCAGGGCCGCACGGCTCCCGACGAGGTGGGCACACGCCTCATTGCCGTACAGGAGCCGGGCGAGATGAACCTGTCCCCGGTGGCGAGTCCGGATGGGCGCTACATCGCGTTCTTCTCGGAGCGCGGGCTGTTCACGGTCGAGATCTGGGTCGCGGACGCGCAGACGGGCGAGGTCGTGCGCAAGCTGGCGGGCCCGGGCTCGGACGCGCACTTCGACGCGATCAGCTTCATGAACTCGGCGGGCTCGTGGTCACCCGACGGGCGACGGTTCGCATTCGTCGCGATCGCGGAGGGAAACAACCAGCTCGCGATCCTGGACGTCGCGTCGGGTCGGGTCGAGCGGCGGATCGCGGTGCCGGGCGTCGGCGCGATCTCGGGCCCCGCGTGGTCTCCGGATGGCCGGAGCATCGCGTTCTCCGGCATGGCCGGTGGGCTCAGCGACCTGTACGTGCTGGATGTCGAGACCGGCGATCTGCGCCAGCTCACGCGAGACAAGTATGCGGATCTCCAGCCGGCGTGGTCGCCGGACGGCCGGACGCTGGTGTTCGTGACCGACCGGGGCGATTCGACGGACTTCTCGCGCCTGAGCTACGGTGCGTTGCGGCTGGCGCAGATCGATGTCGCGGGCGGCGACATCCGCATTCTGCCCGGGTTCGAGGGCGCGAAGCACGTCAGCCCCGCGTTCTCGCCGGATGGCGAGAGCGTGTACTTCGTCTCGGACCGCGAGGGTTTTAGCGACATCTACCGTCTCGCTTTGGGCACCGGCGAGCTCTTCCAGGTGACGCGGCTCGCCACCGGGGTGAGCGGGATCACTGCGGTCGCGCCCGCGCTCTCGGTCGCGGCGCAGACGGGCCGGCTCGTCTTCTCGGTGTTCGACAAACGGGGCTACGCGATCCACGCGCTGGAGCCGGCAGAGGCCACCGGAACGCCGGTCGCGCCGGGCAAGGCCGCGGCTGTCGCCGGCGTCCTGCCGCCTTCCACGGCCCAGACACGGGTGGGTTCGTACCTGGCCAACCCGCTGGCGTGGCTGCCGTCGTCGCAGGTCTATGAGGATGTCGATTACCGGCCGTCGTTGGGCCTCGACTATCTCGGCGCGCCGACGATCGGCGTGAGCACCGGCAGCTACGGCACGTTCGTCGGCGGCAGCACCGCGCTCTACTTCGGCGACATGTTGAGCAACCGCATCCTGGCCCTGAGCGCGGTGGCGGGCGGCACGCTCAAGGACCTCGGCGGCGAGGCGTTCTACCTCAACCGCTCGCGGCGCTGGAACTGGCTCGTCGGGGGAGGCCGGATCCCGTACCTGAGCGGTTTCACCACCCTGGAGACGGTGCCGGTGGACGTGAACGGGCAGACCGTGCTCGGCCGGCGCATCTCGCAGTTCCGCTCGCGTACCTACTACGACCAGGTGCTGGTCGGCACCCAGTACCCGTTCTCGACCACGCGTCGCTTCGAGCTCACCGGCGGCTACGTGCACGTCGGCTTCGACAACGAGGTCGAGGAGGTGATCACGGTGCGCGGCACCGAGGTAGCGCGGCAGACACGCAGCCTGCCGGCACCGGAGGGCGTGCAGCTCGGGCAGATCACCGCCGCACTGGTGGGCGACAATTCGTATTTCGGCTACACGTCGCCGATCGCCGGGACCCGCTACCGGCTCGAGGTGTCCCCGCGCCTCGGCTCGCTCAGGTTCGGGACGCTGCTCGCGGACTGGCGACGCTACATCTTCGAGGAGCCGTTCACGCTCGCGCTGCGCGGCCTTCACTACGGCCGCTACGGCGCGGACGCCGACAGCGATCGGCTGACCCCGCTCTTCCTCGGCGAGAACACGCTCGTGCGCGGGTACAGCATCGGCTCGTTCCGCGTCAGCGAATGCAGCGGCAATTCGGACTGCCCCGAGTTCGACCGCCTGATCGGCAGCCGCCTCGCCGTGGCGAACATCGAGCTCCGCGTGCCGCTCTTCGGCTCGCCGCGCTATGGTCTGATCAACATCCCGATGCTGCCCGTCGAGCTGAGCGCGTTCGTGGACGCGGGCGCGGCGTGGACGAGCGAGGAGGGTGTGAGCTTCGACTTCGCGCGCCGCTCGACGGAGCGCATCCCGGTCTTCAGCACGGGGCTGAGCGCACGCGTCAACCTCTTCGGCTACGCGGTGCTCGAGGCATACTACGCCTACCCGTTCCAGCGGCCCGACAGGGGCTGGCACTGGGGGTTCCAGCTCGCGCCGGGTTGGTGACGACGGCGCGCGCCTCCTACCTCACCGCGGCGGTCTGGACATTCGATCCGGGCCGCCGCTTCAGTGTGTGCTGACGGTCCGATCGCGCGGGGCCGCCTGGGATGCACTCGCCCTGCAGCCCGCGCGGGAAGAGGCAGCGGATTTCGGCCCCGCGTCACGCATCCGCGCGCGCGCGCTCACACCGTCACCCTGGAATCCAGGATCTCGCGGACCTTGCGTGCGAGCCCGTCCGGGCTGAACGGCTTCTCGATGAAGGCGACGTCCGGGTCGAGCACGCCGCGTTGCGCGATCGTGTCCCCGGTATAGCCGGACATGAAGAGCACGCGGAGACCCGGCCGCAGGGCGGCGAGCCGCTGAGCCAGCTCGCGCCCGTCCATCTGCGGCATGACCAGGTCCGTGACGAGTAGGTCGATCGGCCCCTCGTGCCGTTCCACCAGATCGAGCGCCTCGCGCCCGTTCGTCGCCGCGACCACGCGGTAGCCCTTGCGGCGCAGGATGCGCTGCGCGAGGTCCCGCACGGCCGGCTCGTCCTCCACGAGCAGGATCGTCTCCGCGCCCGAACTCGCGGCCACCTCCGGCTGCGGCGACGGCGCCGGCTCGGCCGGCGCATCCACGCGTGGCAGGTAGATCTTGAACGTGGCCCCCTGTCCCGGCTCGCTGTAGACCCAGATGAAGCCGCCGCTCTGCTTGACGATGCCGTACACCGTCGAGAGGCCGAGTCCTGTCCCCTTGCCCTTCTCCTTGGTCGTGAAGAACGGCTCGAAGATGTGCGGCTGGATGGCGTGTGGGATGCCGATGCCGGTGTCCGAAACGGTCAACCGGACGTAGCGCCCCGGCGGCTGAATGGGCACGTGGCGGCGCGCCATTTCTTCATCGACATCCACGTTGGCGAGCTCGATGGACAGCCGTCCGCCATCCGGCATCGCGTCCCGCGCGTTGACCGCGAGGTTGAGGATCACCTGCTGGATCTGACCCGGATCCGCCAGCACGTGGCCGAGTCCAGGCTCCGCCGAGGTGCGCAGATCAATGTCCTCCCCGATCAGGCGGCGCAGCATCCGCTCCGTTTCCGCCACCACGCTGGTCAGATCGAGAACGCGCGGCTTGAGCACCTGCTTGCGGCTGAACGCCAGGAGCTGGCGCGTCAGGGCTGCCGCGCGGTCGACGCCTCGCTTGATCTCCTCGAGGTCCGCCCGCAGCGGATCACCCGGCGGGATCTCCTCCAGCAGCAGTGCCGCGTGTCCGCCGACCGCCGTGAGGATGTTGTTGAAGTCGTGCGCGATGCCGCCAGCGAGGCGCCCCACCGCCTCCAGCTTCACGACCTGCCCGAGCTGCTCCTCGCTGCGTCGCAGCGCTTCCTCCGCCTGCTTGCGCTCGGTGATGTCGCGCCGGACGCCCACCGTCCCGATCCACCCGCCCGAAGCATCGCGCACCGGCGCCCTTACGGTCTCGTACCAGCGGACGGCGCCATTGCCGACGTCGATGCATTCCTCGGTGACGAGCGGCTGGCCCGACTCGAGTACGCGCCAGTCTTCCTCGTGGTACCGCGCCGCCTGCTCCTCCGGCCAGAGGTCGCGGTCCGTCCGGCCCACGATCTCGGATCGCGTCCACCCGCACGCCCGCGCGAAGGCGTAGTTGACGGCGAGGTAGCGGCCGTCCACCGCTTTGAGCCAGGCGGCGTCCGGAATATTGCACAGCAGCGCCTCCTGGTGCTGCTGCGTCGTCCGCAGCGCTTCCATCATCCCTCGCCGCTCATCCACCTCCTCGACCACGATCACGATGTGATCCTCGATGCCGTCGGGCATTCGCGCCCGCACGGCCTTCAGGTCCACCCAGACCGCGGTGCCGTCCCTGCGCAGGAGGCGCTGCTCCAGCGAGTAGGTGTCCAGCTTGCCAAGGGATAGACGCCGGGCCAGCACCTGGTGCGCCAAGCGATGCGCCGGATGCACCAGGTCATGGAGCGCGTGGGCGCGGAGCTCCGCCTCGTCGTAACCCAGGAGATCGAGCAGCCGGGCGTTGACGTCCAGCCACTGCCAATCCAGCCCCAGCACCGCCATCCCGACCGCCGCCTGCTCGAAGGCCGCCGCCAGGCGGAGCTCTCTCGCTCGCTGTCCTTCCTCGACGGAGTCGCACACGAACACGGTGGCGGACGGCGATGTCGCGCCGGCCACCCGTGGAGCGGCCTCAACGCCGAGCTGCCGCGCAGATTCCGCCATCACACGAACGCCAGGGCGGGCTCCGCCGCGTCCGTGCCGGGCTCGAGCTGCCGCAGCTCCGTCGGCCCCATCGTCGTCGCCCGCAAAACCGTCATCCACCGATGCCCCTGGTCCTCGGGCCGCGGCGGGCGGAGCCCGTTCCGCTCAGCGTGCAGCTCGCCCAGGATCAGGTCGGCACCATCGTGGTCCCCCAGTTCCATCAACCGGAACGCCAGCGCCTCGCGCAAACGCTGACTCGGCGTGGCCTCCGCCATCATCCGGAGCTGCTTCGTCGCCAGCGCCTCCTGCCCCGCCCTCTGCGCCGCCGCGACGTAGTCGGCCAGGGCTCGCTCCGCCCCTTCCACGTCTCCCTGCCCCAACGCCAGCCACGTCAGCGTCGACCTCGCCCGCACCGCCTCCGGCGAGATGCGCAGCACCTTGTGACACAGCACCGCGGCCGCGTTGAACCGGCCGGTATCCAGGTACGCATCGATCGCACGGCCCAGGTACTTCAGCGCCGTGGCCCGGTCGCCCGCGTTGAGACAGAGATCGGCCGCGCGATTGTAGAGCTGAGCGTCGTAGCCCGGCGAGGCCTCCCGCGCCTGTCGTTCCAGCTCCTCGAGTTCCGTTGCGAGCGTGGTCCGCCGCTCCGCCCGCTGCTTGCCTCCACCGAAGAACAGACCTCGCATGTCCCTTCCTATCGTCCTTCCTGCCCCTGCAGGCCGGGGACGCGCGGCACGCATCGCCCCGGCGACCCCGGCGGGGGCGCCATCCTCGACCTTGTGGTGCGCGCGCACACAGGCACGGACCGTGCCCGTGCCAGCATTTCGTCCAAGCGCATGTCGTAGAGAAGGTTACCGCGGTCGGACAGGCGGTCGCGCCGGCCGCGCCGGCCTCGAAACGGGGCCAGGGTGGCCCCGTTTCGCTACACCAGCTCGTACTTCTTCAGCAGCCGGTCCAGTCGCGACCGGGAGATGCGGAGCACCCGCGCCGCCTCGCGCTTGTTGCCGCCGGTGCGGCGCAGGATGCGCGCGATGTGCGCGCGCTCGACGGCTGCCAGGCTTTCGTCCTCCGGCTGCGGCTCGGTACCGCCGATTCCCTCGCCGAGGGCGAGGTCCTCGAGGCGGATGGCAGGACCGCGCGCCAAGACGACGGCGCGGGTGAGCGCGTTCTCGAGCTCGCGCACGTTGCCGGGCCAGTCGTAGGCGACGATGGCGGCCATGACCTCGTCGGGCACGACGCGCACATCGACGTGCAGCTCCCTGCACGCCTTGCGGACCAGGTGGTCGACGAGCAGCGGGATGTCGGCCCGGCGTTCGCGGAGCGGAGGGACCGTGATCTCGACGACCTTGAGGCGGAAGTAGAGGTCCTCGCGGAAGCGGCCCTCCCGGACGAGGGTCTCGATGGGCCGGTGCGTCGCGGCGATGATCCGCGCCCGGGTGCTGCGCGGCCGGTCGCCGCCGACGGGATAGAACTCCCGGTCCTGGACGACGCGGAGGAGCTTGGCCTGGAACTCCGGCGTCGTGTCACCGATCTCGTCCAGGAAGATCGTGCCGGCCCCGGCGAGCTCGAAGCGTCCCTTGCGGTCCCGGTCGGCGCCGGTGAACGCGCCGCGGACGTGTCCGAAGAGCTCCGACTCCAGGAGCGTGGGGGGCAGCGCTGTACAGTTGACCGCGATGAACGGCTCGTCGGCCGCGTCCGAGTTGAAGTGAATGGCCCGCGCAATGAGCTCTTTCCCGGTCCCGGTCTCGCCGCGGATGAGGACCGGCGTCCGCGACCGCGCGAGCGTGCCGATCATCTTGTAGATCTCGATCATGGCGGGCGAGCGGCCCACCAGGCGGCTGAGCGAGTACGGCTCCGAGACCTCTTGCGCGAGGTGGCGGAGCCGGTTGCGGACGGCGCGATCGCGGAAGCAGCGCTCCACGACGTGCTGGATCTGGGGCGGCTCGACGGGCTTGACGAGGAAGTCGTATGCGCCCGCCTTCATGGCGGCCACGGCGGTTTCCATGTCGTCGAGCCCGGTGATGACGAGGACGTCCACGTCCGGGTAGTCGCTTCGCACGCGCTGGAGCAGCTCGATGCCCGAGAGCCCGGCCATGCGGACGTCGGTGAGCACGAGCTCCGGTGCGGCGTCGTCCATCAACGCGAGGGCCTCCTCGGCCGTCTCGGCGGTGGCGACGGCGTACCCGGCCCGTTCCACGGTGCGGCGGAACACCTCGCGCACCGCGGCATCGTCTTCGACGATAAGGATCCGGCCTTTCATTGCGCGGGCCGTGCTCCGGTCAGCGGGCGCGCGTGCCGCTGGCCGCCGTCCTGGACCGGTCCTCGTAGGGCCGCAGCGTCCACTCGAAGTGCGTCCACGTGCGGTTCCACGAGTCGCGCTGCTCCGGGGTGTCGACACGCTCGAGCGTGCGGGGATCCACGCGCCGACTGAAGCCGTGACCGCTGGGCGGGTCCACGTAGATCCGGGTCTCGGCAAGGTCCGGCTTCTTCACGCGCAGGGCGTGGATCAACATCTCGGCCTCGACGAAATCCACGTCGGTGTCGTTGGTGGCGACGTGGACGAGGAGCGGGACCTTCAGCCGATCGACGTGATAGACGGGCGAGCGAGCGATGTACTCCTCACGCCGCTCGAAGGGCAGGCCACGGATGCGCTCCTGCGTCGCGAAAAAGCGCTGGTACATGGGTCCCTTGTAGGAGAGGCGGAAGACGAGGTTGGTCACGGGCACGATCGCCGCTCCCGCCTTGAACGGGTTGTCGTCCCGGAACAGGGCGTGCAGCGTGATGAAGCCGCCGTGGCTCCAGCCCATGATGCCGACGCGCTCGGGATCCACGTGCGGCAGGTTCTGGACGATCCAGTCGTACGCGGTGACGACGTCATCCACCTCGTAGCCGCCGTAGTCGATCGCGTTGTGGTGCTCGCGGCCGTAGCCCGTGCTGCCGCGGTACTCCGGCGCGATGATGACGTAACCGCGCTCGACCGCCTCGCGCACGAACGGCCACATCAGCTCGCTCCAGTTCCCGTGCACGCCGCCGTGGACCCAGACCATGGCGGCGTGGCCGCGCGGCCCGCGCTTCTGGAGCGGCTGGAAGAGGTATGCGGGGATGTCCATGTCCC
>ERZ777003.5052-NODE-5052-length-10330-cov-4.047007_pt1 | contig 10330 bp, 8 predicted proteins | sample MGYA00374956_ERZ777003 | MGnify/ENA primary metagenome ERZ777003 (study PRJEB29302, sample SAMN06268252) | bioreactor metagenome | isolation source: Joint BioEnergy Institute, California, USA | place: USA:Joint BioEnergy Institute, California, USA | collected... | reverse complement strand
GAACGGGCTGGCCGTCGTCACGTATCACTCCAGGTCCACTCCGGAATGGATCCGGGAATGTACGGTCGGCGTCGCCAGCCGACGCGAGGCCATCGAAGCACTCGAGCGCTGCAGCACCTGCCCGGCGCTGCGCGCGCAACTCGAGGCGCGCATACGGGTTCACCTGCCCCGCTTCGCCTGGCAGGCGGTGGCGCGCGAGCACGTGAGCCTCTATGAGCAAGTGGTGCGAGCCGGTTGAGGCCGTGGGGTCGGCGTATGTCCCTGCGCGCGAGCATTCTGTCCGGACTGGCAGCCAGATTCGTCACCGCGCTGGGCCACTTTCTGCTCGTGCCCGTCTATCTGCACCTGCTTGGCCCCAGACAGTTCGGCTGGGTCGGCGTGTATCTGACGGTGACGGCGCTCGCGGCGCTGCTCGATCTGGGACTCTCCCAGTCGCTCACACGGGAGGTGGCCCAGGGCATGACGGACGCGAGCAGGCGCCCGGAGCTGCGCAGCGTGCTCGCCGCCTTCGAGCGGCTCTTCCTGGCCCTGTCGGCGGCGATTCTTGCCGTCGTCACTCTCGGCGGCCCGCGTTTCGCCAGCGTCTGGCTGGAGATGGACGCTGTCACCCCTCGCGAGGCAGCGTCGATCTTTGCGCTGATCGGCGTCAGCATCGCGCTCACGTTCCTCGCGAGCCTGTACTTCGCGGCTCTCAACGGCATGCACAGGCAGCCGCTGGCGAATGCAATCCTCATCGCCTCCTTCGTCGTGCGCAATGGCGGCGCTGCGCTGGTGCTCTGGCTGATCGCACGCTCGCCTGTCGCAATGTTCGCCTGGCAGGCCGGCGCAACGCTGCTCGTTGTCCTGGCCACGCGGACCTGTGTGCGCTCGTATCTGCCACCCTCACGGCCTCAGGCCGGTCGTTCCGGGCTGCGGGTTCTCAGCCGCGTGAAAGGCTTCGCGGCCGGCATCGCCCTGATGAATCTCGTCTCGGGTCTCACCCAGCAGGCGGACAAGCTGACGCTCGTGCGCCTCGTGCCGCTGGCCCAGTTCGGCGCGTACACGCTGGCCAGCCAGCTCACGGTCGGCATGCAGATCATTTCCTCGGTGTTCGTCGTGGCGCTCTTTCCGAGACTCGCCGCGGCAGCCGTGGACGCGGGCACAGGAAAGGAAAGCCGGCAGATGTTCCGCAAGAGCTCGCAGGGGTTGGCGGTGCTTGCGGTCAGCATCCCGAGCGTCATCGCCTGGCGCCCCGTGGAAATGATGCTCGCCTGGACAGGCAACGCCGCGCTGGCTCAGCGCCTGTCCGTGGTTGTCACGCTGATGATGATCGCGGCTGCGCTGAACGCCACGCTGGTCGTGCCATACACGAGCCTGATCGCGCAAGGCCGGGTCGGCGTAGCCCTGAGACTCACGCTGTTGCAATCGGCGACGTTCCTGGCCCTGCTCCTGCCCCTGGCCACGCGCCATGGCCTGGAAGGCGCGGCGCTGGCGAGTCTCGCCGGCCAGCTCGTGCTCTTCGCCGCGTACGGGCGGTTGATTCATCGCACCGGCCTTGGCGGTGGACTGCTCGCGTGGATCGGCGACTGGTGCCCCGCGGCGCTCGCAGGCACGTCCGCCGGAGCGCTGTCGGTGTGGGCGATTCCGTCCGTCCACTCGCAGGCAGCCGCCGTCCTGGTCGTCTTCGTCACACTCGGCGCGGCCGTGGCGGCCAGCGTCGCCGTGACGTCCACGATGCGCAACGAGGCCGTCAGGATGGGCCGCAGGGCTCACCGGGCGATGTTCAGCTGATGGCGCCGGCGGCCTCACGACGACTGCGACTCGGCATCGATGCCTCGATGCTGGAGCCCGTGCGAACCGGAGTGGGCAACTATGTGTTCAACCTGCTGCAGCAGTATCAGCGTCTGGATACCGGCACGGAGCTGGTCCTGTTCTCCGATCGGCGCATCAGCGAGGACGCACGGGCATTCGGCGAGTGCATCGAGCACATCGGACCGCCTGTCAGGAAAGGCCCTCTGTGGATGACGGCGGGCCTCGCCCCGCTCCTTCGGCGCCATGGCATCGACGTCTTCTGGGGAGGCAACGGTTATCTGCCGCTCGTCGCTCCCCGGTCGGTCCGGCGCGTCGTGACCATTCACGATCTGGTGTACCTGCGCGCGGCGAACACGACGCCGTTCGTCAGCCGCTGGTCGCGACGAATCCTGCAGCCGCTCTCCGTCCGGGCAGCGGATGCGGTGATCTGCGTCTCGCGCTGCACGGCGCGTGACGTTCGCGCCGAATACGGCCGGAGCGCCGACGCCATACTCGAGCCCCAGATCCATCCGATCTACCGCCGTGCGTGCGCGCAGGACGTCTCGAGGCTTCGTCATCGCTACGGGCTGCCCGAGCGCTTCCTGCTCACCATCGGCACGATGGAGCCCCGCAAGAATCTCGCTGCGCTGCTGCGTGCCGTTCTCGAAGTGCGCCAGTCAGGCTACGACCTGCCTGAGCTGGTGATGGCGGGAAAACCCGGCTGGCTCTCCGAGGAAACGGAACGGCTCGCGAGACGCGCGGAAGAGGCAGGAATCGCGAGAAGGCTCGGCTACGTGCCGTTGCCCGACATGCCGGCGCTCTACTCGGCGGCCGAGGCGTTCATCTTCGTTCCGCTGTATGAAGGCTATGGCATGCCCGCCCGTGAGGCGCTGCTGTGCGGCACTCCGGTCATCGCCTCGGACATCCCGGCGATGCACGAAGCCACGGGCGGCCTCGCCTGCTTCGTCGCGCCCGAAAGCGTCGCCATCGCCCGGCTGCTGCGCGAATATGCGTCAGGGCTCCTGCGTCTGCCGAGGCCCGCGGCAGACGCACTGCATCATCCCGCGCCTGGGGCGGCAGCCGAGCAGTTCGCGGCGCTCATCGAGCGGACGGGACGAAGACGATGCTGAGCGCTCGAACCGGACCTGGGCAGGAGACTTGCTGAGCATGGCGCACATGGACAGGCGTGCCGGAATCATCGAGGCGAGACATGGCCGCAGCGGCTCCCGCGCCGCACCCGCCGACCAGGGCGCGCTACCGGCCATCGCCGGCGTGCTGTATGACGGCCGCTGGCGCATCCTGGCCGCCATGCTCGCCTGGCTGGTGCTCGCGATCGTCTATGCGCTCGTCTGCACACCACTCTACCGCGCGGACGTCCTGCTCGCCCCCGCCAACTCGCGCGGTCCGGGCAGTTTCCTCGAAGACATCGGTTCGCAGGTGAACGGCCTCGCGGCTCTGGCCGGCGTGAGGCTCTCCCAGGATGAGCCCACCACGGAGGCGCTGGCGATTCTCGAGTCCAGGGAGTTCAGCCGGGCGTTCATTCTCCGCCACGGACTGGTCGAGAAGCTCGCGCCGGACCCGTGGCTGCGCCTGCCGTGGCATTCCGGCAAACCGATGGCCGCCGAGCGGCGCCTGCGCGCCGCGGTGGACAGATTCGACAGACGCATCAGGCGAGTCCAGCGCGATGCCCGCACCGGACTGGTGACCGTCACGATCGACTGGCGCGATCCGCGCGAGGCCGCGGCCTGGGCCAACGACCTCGTCGCGGCGCTGAACGCGGAAGTGCGCGAACGCACGATCCGGGAAACGACACAGAACCTGAAATACCTGGAAGACGAGCTGAACCGCACGCGCATCGTGGGCGTGGAGCGGGCGATCTTCCGCATCGTCGAGGCGCAGGTGAACCGACGCATGCTCGCCAGCGCCCACCAGGAAGTCGCCTTCAAGGTGATCGATCCGGCGATCGTCCCCGGAGAAGAAGACCGCGTGTGGCCGAGGCGATCGCTGATCGTGATCGCCGGGCTGGCCATCGGTGTCCTTACGGGCGTGCTCCTGGTGCTGGTGCCCGATGCGCTGCGACGGCTTCTCGCGCTTGCCCGCTCCGCGAGCTCGCGCAGTCGGCCCGATTGAGCGCAGGAATCGCGGGGCCGTCCCGCGCAGGGAGATGCGCTATGAGCAGCAGGCTCGACCGTTACGTCGCCATCGGCCACCGGGAAGTGGAAGGATGGCTGCAACCAGCGGCCATCCGCGCGCTGCTCGTTCTGGCGCAGGTCCAGCGCGAGCTCGACATCGCCGGACCGGTCTGCGAGATCGGCGTGCACGAAGGCCGGTCTTTCATCCTGCTTCATCTGCTGACAGTGCCGCCGGAGCGCAGCGTGGCCATCGATCTCTTCGAGCGACAGCACGAGAACGCCGATCACTCCGGCGCAGGCGACCGGAATCGCCTGTTGCGCAATCTGCGTATCCACGGCTGCGATCTCGACCGGATCGAGCTGATCACCGAGAACTCGCTGCACCTGAGCGCGGCGCGCATCGTGGAAGCGTGCGGCGGACCTTCCCGGATGTTCTCGATCGACGGTGGCCACACCGCGGAGATCACGTACAACGACCTGACGCTCGCGGCCGGCGCCGTGCGCGACGGCGGCCTGGTCATCCTCGACGACTTCTTCAACGAGGCCTGGCCGGGCGTCGCCGAGGGTGCCTGCCGTTTCATGGCGCAGCGCGGCGGGCTGTTACCCGTCGCCATCGGCGGCAACAAGTTTCTCTTCACGACCTCACCGGGCTTCGCGGCGAAATACCGAGAACGGCTCGAGGCAGTGTCCGGCCTGGCGGCAAGCAGCGCGATCGCTTTCGGTCACCCGGTCGTGGTGTTCCGCATTCCGACTCTCCGCGACGGCGCGGTGCGCACGCACGTCTGGAGAGCCATTCGCCATACGCGCATCGCGCACGTGCTCAGGAAGCTCGCGGGATGAGACAGCAGCATCCGGATCGCGAAAGGATCCCGGCCGTGCAAGGCGAGCGCATTGTGCTTGCCTTCCTCATCACGCTGAACCTGGCAGCCTATGCCTTCTCGGCCACCTCCGGTCTCTATCTCGGCGACGCTGTCGGGCTGCGCGTGACCCTGGATCCTCCGGCGCTGCTGGCGGTGAGCGCGGCGGCCATCGGCGCCTATCTGCTCATCTACATCTACGTGACGCGGCTCACCTTGCGACCCGGCGGCGGTGACCCGGCAGCGGCGCTCGGGGTAATCGAAGGCGTTCTCATCCTCGGCGTCGTGCTCGCGTGGATCGGATTCCTGACGACCGGCTACGGCGCAGCGGAGACGCGCTCATCCCGCGCCTTCGGATTCCTCTTCAAGCTCCTGCCCTACGACCTCGCGTTCGCTCTCTACCTGTGCGCGGTCCGTTCGGTGAAGAGGGGACTGTGGGTGTGCGCGCCCTACGCGCTGCTGAGGCTGCTCATGGGCTGGACGGGCTTTCTGTTCGTGTCGTTCTGCATCCTGTTCATCCGCTGGTTCAACGCCCGCCGGCGCAGGCCCGGCGCCCATGTCATGGGCATCGGCCTGTTCTGCATGGCCTTTCTCCTTTCGCCCTTCGTCCTGGCGATCAAGTTCCTCGTGCGCTACGGCGAGATGCCGCCCTTCGGCTACGCCCTCGGGATCGCCCAGCTCACCGGCCGGCTGACCAGCATCGGCAACAGCGCCTTTGCCGTGCAGAACGCCGAGCTGTTCGCCTCCCGGATCGAGATGCTGTCGTTTCCCTGGGTCGCCGTGCTGGATCCCCTGCTGGGCATGGTCCCCCGCGCGCTGCTGGGATTTCACTTCGAGAACTACGAGACGGTGTACGTGCAGATCGTGCACGGCGCGCTCAATCCGGGCGTGATCTTCTTTCTTGGTCTGATCGGCAAGCTGCACGTCTGCTTCGCGCAGTCGACCTGGCTCGGGCTCGCCGTCGTCGCGATGGCCGCCCTGCTCCTTGCGCTGATCGTCTGCGCCGCCCGATGGCTGCTCGGTTCCACCGCCATGCCGTACGTCCTGCTGGCGGGGCTGGGTTTCGTCTCGACGGGCTCACTGGAAGAGCTTGGCGCCCAGCTCTACGGACTGCTGTTCCTGTGCGCAGTCGTGATGGTTCGCAACGCGTACGCCGGCGCCTTCACGGCCCGGACGGCATCCTGAACCGCGCGGCTGACGGAATGGCGGCCTGCCCAGCCGGCATGGTCTCCGGTCGGGAAGGCCGGAGCACCGGCACACCGAGCCTGGCGTCGAGCATGCGCAGCAGCGGCTCGACCATTGCGCGCCAGCAGTGCCGTTCCTCCACGTACCGTCGCGCGGCCAGAGCGATGCAGCGCGCCTGATCGGGATGAGCGAACAGCCAGCGCACGGCTGCGGCCATCTCTTCCGGGGAGGTCGCGACGAGCAGATCACGACCCGGCACGGCAGCGAGTCCCTCGAGGCCCACGCGGGTCGTCACACACGGCAGACCGAGCGCCATATATTCCAGGACCTTGTTCTGGATTCCGGCGCCCAGTCTCACGGGACAGACGCCAACCGCGGCGCTGCTGGTGGCCTGCTCGACCGAGGCCACGGTGCCCGTGACAGTGACTCCGGGAAGTCCTTCGAGCCGCATCGCGTCCGCCTCGCGAATCCGGCCCACGACCTTGAACGTGGCGTCCGCATACTCGGCGGAGATTCGGGGCAGCACGGCTCGGGCGAACCAGTCCGCGGCATCGAGGTTCTGCACGGACATCAGATTCCCGATCATCGCGATCTGGTGCCCGGTGCGCGCCGGGCGGAAGTGCAGCAGGTCCGTATCCACTCCGTTCGAGCACACGAGCACGCGCGCGCTGCGTACGGGATCGACGCCGAACAGATAGCTCCGGTCGACTTCCGACACGAGCAGGGACAGGTCGAACCGGTCGACGATCGTGCGCTCCAGCCTGTGAATGCGGGCGCGCTCCAGGCGGTAGATCGCGTTCATGAAGGGCAGCGGACTCCTGTGCACGCCGACCCGCTCGTAGTTGAGGCTGATCGCATCCGTCATCTCCAGCACTTTCGGCATGCGCAGGGGCAGTGCGTACTCGGCCGTGCGCACCAGGTGACAGAGCACCGCATCGTGTGACGGAGCCAGCTCTTCCACCGCTCTCGCGAACTCGCGGCAGCGGTAGTACGCGACCTGCAGCGGCGTGCGTGTCGGCAACGCAAGCAGGCAATTCACCAGCGATCGCCAGGGCGGCAGCAGAATCCGCCGCACGGTGTCGAATACGCCGTCCCGGGGCACCGGCGCCGTGAGCTCTTCCCGGGTCTCACAGAGACTGAGCAGCGTCAACGAATACTCGCGTGACAGCTCTGCGCACAGGCGATGGATTCTCAGTCGGTCGCCGCCGATGACGGGATAGGGAAAGCGCGGTGTAAGCACCAGCAGTCGTCGACTGCGTGCCGTGCCGTGGGATACGGCGGCATTCATGGCGAGCGTCTGCCGGCTCGCCGCGAAGCGTGAGGTCCTTTCACTTCTGCGACTCCCACAAGGCATCCGGTCCTGCAAACTCAGCGCTCGCAGCGTGAGCAACCGGCGTACCCGGTCATCGTCCGCGCAAACTCGTGCCGGACCTGATCGGTTACCAGGGCCGATCAGCGGCGTGAGCGAAAACTGGAGCTCGAGCGCTTGTCGTGGCGTGCAGATTCAATGGCGGCGGGCCGACGACGGCTGACCCGGAACGTCCGCACGCGGCACCCGGCCGCCGTCTTCCTTCGAGTACAACGCGGCACATTCGGGCTCGCGTCCACGGACGACGCGCTGGCCCCTGAGCGGTCCGCTCGTCTCCGTGACGACGGTACACTGCCCTTCGACCTGGTCGTGATCGTAGAAATAGATGACGACCCAGTCCCGCGTCTTGCCGAGCTCGTGGGCGCGCGGCGTGTTCGAGAAAAGCGCGGTGAAGTACCACCCGTGACGCTCGACGTGCATGACGGGCAGCCAGGCTTCGCCTGTTGGATTGAATCGGCGAGGCGCGACGCGCGGCAGCTTGCCCTGCTGGGCCAACGTCCGGTACTGCGCGTCGATCTCCAGCAGCGTGGCGACATCGGGCTGCGTGCGCTGCAGGTGCATGCCCCGGCGCTCCGCACGCCTGCGTCCCAAGGCCGCCGCGAGCGCACCTCGTACAGCCTTCAGACGACGCGGACCGAAGCCCGGCACCGACGCGAGGCGGCCGTCGTGCGCGGCGACTTCCAGGGCTTCCAGGGTTTCCACGCCAAGGTGATCGTAGATGCGCTGCGCGAGGTCGTAGCCGATGCCCGGGATCGTCCGGAACAGGCTGACCGGATCGGCTGCGCCGCGTAGCTGCTCCAGCCGGGTCCATCGGCCGGTCGTCAGCATCTCGCGGATGGCCGAGCCGATACCGGGGCCTATGCCAGGCAGTTCTTCGAGAGCGCGCGGACCGCGGTGTCTGACGAGCTCTCGCAGATCGTCCTCCAGGCTCTCGACGGTGCGCGCGGCGCGCCGATAGGCGTTGACACGAAACGGACTGGCGTTCTGCTGTTCCAGCAGATCGGCCACCTCCCGCAGGCGGCGGGCAACTTCGTCGTTGGTTTCGCGGCTTGCGCTCACGTCGCAGATGGTCCCGCAAGTCCGGCGCGGATGACAGCTCGGGCCGGAGCTCGGGAAGAGCATCTGCGGACGACGGGCCATTCGGCAGACGGACATCCCGGCGACCGGCTCCAGCTTCACAGGGGCTTGCCGAGTCGGCGCCGGAGGCGTCTACTGGGTTCATCCTGCCCTTCAACCAGGCTCCACAGGAGGGACCTGCACGATGAAGTCGGAAGACACCCCGGCCGCAGCGCTGAAGCATACGCCGGGCTTCGACACGAGCCTGGGAGCGGCCCGTCCCCCGATGTCCGAAGAGCAACTGGAAGACTGGCGACAACGCGCCCTGCGCGTGGAGGCCGAAGTCACCAATGCGATCGTCGGCCAGCAGCCGACGGTGCGGCTCGTCAACGTGGCGCTGTTCGCCCGCGGCCACGTGCTCCTGGAGGGAGACGTCGGCGTAGGCAAGACGACGCTGTTGCGCACCTTCGCCCGCGCCGTGGGAGGAGAGTTCGAGCGTGTGGAAGGCACGGTCGATCTGATGCCGGCCGATCTCATCTACCACACCTACGTGGACGGGGAAGGCCGGCCGCGGATCGACCCGGGACCGCTGCTGCGCCACGGCGGGCGGCTCGTCACGTTCTTCTTCAACGAGATCAACCGCGCGCGTCCTCAGGTCCAGTCGCTGCTGCTGCGCGCAATGGCGGAGCGGACGGTCTCGGCCTTCAACCGGCAGTATCACTTCGACAGCATGACGGTCTTCGCCGACCGCAACCGCGTCGAGAAGGAAGAGACCTTCGAGCTGCCTTCGGCCGCCCGCGACCGGTTCATGTTCGAGCTGCGCATGCCGGCGCCGGAGGACGACGCGGTTCGCCGCGATCTGGTCTTCGATCCCGCCTTTCATGACGTCGATGCGCTCCTGCAGCGCGTCGCCCCGGGCATCGTGCCCTGGCAGGAGCTGAACGACATCGGCGCCGCCATCCAGCAGAGCGTGACCGCCTCCGAGGCCCTGGAACGCTACGTCCTGGACTTGTGGGAGGCGACCCGCGCTCCCGAGCGCTTCGGCGTGCGGCTGGAAGGCATCGACATGAGCAGACTGATCCTGGCCGGAGCGAGCCCGAGAGGCATGATGTCCCTGGTGCGCGCGGCGCGGGTCGTCGCCTGGCTCGCCGGGCGCAGCTATCTCGTCCCCGACGACGTGTACACCGTCGCGCCTGCGGTGCTGGGACATCGGGTGTTCTTCACTCCAGTCTACGAGCTGCGCCGCACCGAGATCGCCGATGCGCTCGTGGCGAAGATCCTCGAGAAGGTGCCCACGCCCAGATGACGGCCGGTCCGGTCCAGGAATTCCACTACAGGCTCCCTCGCCGCACGGCCGGCTGGCGTCCCGGCTCGCATTCGGCCACCAGCCTCGGCGCCGGAGGCGAGCTCGTCTCGCACATGAGGCTGTATGACCGTCCGGATCCGCGCCGTCTGGACCTGCGCGCAAGCCTGCGCGATGTGCGCGGCGACTGGCTGATCCGCGTGAGCCGCCAGCGTGCGGCGGTAAACGTGTACGTGCTGGTGGACGTATCCGCCTCGATGGGGTTCGGATCGCAGCGGCCGAAGGTGCACGTGATCGCGGACTTCGTCGAATCGCTCGGACTCAGTGCCTGGCGCGCCGGGGACCTGCAGAGCCTCGTGGCCTTCGACTCCGACGTGCGCGAAGACCTGCTCGTTCCGCCGCAGGCCGGCCGGGCCATCGGCAGTCTCATGGCCGGGCTGCTCAGGCAATGCGTCTGTCGCAGCGAGAGCGCGGACGGCGTGGAAGCGGCCGCGCTGCGCATTGCCGGGCGCGACGGACTGGTGTTTCTTGCCTCCGACTTTCACTGGCCCGCAGGGCTCCTGGAGCGGACGCTGGATCGACTTGCGCACGCCTGCGTCGTTCCGATGGTCGTGTGGGATCCGGCGGAAGTCCATCCACCCTCCAGGGACGGTCTGTT
>ERZ777003.5051-NODE-5051-length-10338-cov-4.530487_pt1 | contig 10338 bp, 11 predicted proteins | sample MGYA00374956_ERZ777003 | MGnify/ENA primary metagenome ERZ777003 (study PRJEB29302, sample SAMN06268252) | bioreactor metagenome | isolation source: Joint BioEnergy Institute, California, USA | place: USA:Joint BioEnergy Institute, California, USA | collected... | reverse complement strand
GGGCGGGACCTGGCCGCCGCTGGGCTGGCCGTAGGCGGCGGTCGGCGGGACCTGGCCGCCGCTGGGCTGGCCGTAGACGGCGGTGGGCGCCGCGCCGGCGGGGCCGGGGTCCGCGCCCAGCACCGAGGTCCGCTGCTGGTCGTCGCCGAGCACCTCGGTCGCGGGGTGGGCGGCGCCCTGCGTTCCCAGCACGGCGGTCGCGCCGCCGTCGGCGGGCAGCGCCCCGCTCAGCGCCGCGTTGACCTGGGCGACCCGTTCCTGGATGCCGCGCATGAACACCGGGGGCAGCCAGGAGGAGCCCGCGGGCACGTCGCCGAGCGCGTCCAGCACCTCCCCCGGCCCGGGGCGGTTCCGCTCGTCCTTGGCCAGGCAGGCCGCCACCAGCCCGCGCAGCGACGCCGGCACCGACGACAGGTCGGGCTCGTGGTGCAGGACCCGCATGACCATGGTGGGCATGGGGCCCTCGCCGAACGGCCCCACCCCGCCCGCGGCGTACACCAGCACCGCGCCGTAGGCGAACATGTCGCTCTTGGGGGTGAGGGGGGCGCCCTGGATCTGCTCGGGCGACATGAACCCGGGCGTGCCGATGATCGACTGGGTGGCGGCCGTGCCCTCGGTGGCGCGGGCGATGCCGAAGTCGATGACGCGCGGCCCGTCCTCGGCGAGCAGCACGTTGCCGGGCTTGAGGTCGCGGTGGATCAGTCCGACCCGGTGGATCTCGGTGAGCGCCTCGGCGAGGCTCGCGGCCAGCACCCGCAGGCTCGGCTCCGGCAGCGGGCCGTGGTCGCGCACCGCCTGGTCCAGCGGGAGCGAGGGGACGTAGGCGGTGACCAGCCACGGCACCTCGCCCTCGGGGTCGGCGTCGATGACCGGGGCGGTGAACGCCCCGCTGACCCGGCGGGCGGCGGTGACCTCGCGGGCGAAGCGCTCGCGGAACGACCGGTCGGTGGCCATGTGCGGGTGGATGCGCTTGACGGCCACCGGCCGCCCGGCCGCGGAACGACCGAAGTAGACCTGGCCCATGCCTCCGGCGCCCAGCCGCCCGATCAGCCGATAGCGGCCGATCCGTTCCGGATCGCCGTTCTCCAAGGGGCCCACGTTTGACCTCCGCTAGTACGCCGTGCCGTCCGACCCTGCCGATAGTAACGAAACCGACCGCCTGTTCCGGGTGGTTCGGGCGTGGCCGCGGCCGCGCCCGAACCACCCCGGGTCAGCGCACGTCGGTCTCGATGTGCGTGCACACCCAACGGTATTCGGCGTAGACCACCCGTAGCGCCAGCGCGCGGTGCCGCTCCCCGTAGGCGACGACGCCGCTCACCTCGGCGACGCCCGGTTCGGGGCCGTCCAGCACCACCATGCGCAGGCGGGGCCGCTGCCGCATGGTGTAGCAGCCGGCGCGCAGCAGCAGGCTCCGGTAGGCGCTCTCGGACAGGCAGGGGCGCAACTGTCGGGGGGAGCGCTGTCCGGCCAGCACCTCGGCGACGAGTTGGGCGAGGAGCGGCAGGGCGCGTCCGGGGCGGACACGGCGGCGGGAGGGGCAGGCCGGCAGCCGCCGTTCCCGGCGTCCCCGCCGGTGGTCGTCCGTGGCGATAGTCATGACGCCTCCTTCGGCTCGAAGCCGGTTCTCGGGGGGACAGTCGTCGCCCGTTCCAGAGTCGCCACGCGCCCCGTTCGACCATGCGAACCGGGATTTTCCCGCTTGCCCGCCCGCTGCTTCCCGATCTGCCCCTTTCTGTACCTCGGCCGTTATCCCGCCCCGCCATACTGGTCGGGTGAGCGACGTGTACCTCGCCGCCCCCGGCCCCATCGGCCTGGCGCACCGGGGCGGCTGGATCACCGGCCCGGACGGCCGGGTCCGCACCGACCTGGAGAACACCGCGGCGGCCTTCGAGCACGCGGTGCGCCTGGGCTACCGCTACCTGGAGACGGACGTGCGCGCCACCGCCGACGGGGTGCTGCTGGCCTTCCACGACCCCGTCCTGGACCGGGTGACCGACCGCACCGGCGCCGTCGCCGAACTGCCCTACGCCGAGGTGGCGCGCGCCCGCGTCGGCGGCAGCGAGCCGGTGCCGCTGCTGGAGGACCTGCTGGGCGCCCTGCCCGAGTCGCGGTTCAACATCGACGTCAAGGACGACGCGGCGGTGGAGCCGCTGCGCCGGGTGCTGCGCCGCACCAACGCCTGGCACCGGGTGTGCGTCGGCTCGTTCAGCCAGGCGCGTCTGGAGCGGGTGCGCCGCACCTTCGACCGCCCGGTGGCCCTGTCCAGCGGCCCGGTGGACGTGCTGCGGGTGCGGCTGGCCTCCCTGGTGCCGCTGCTGCTCCCGCTGGCCCGCCGTGACGTCTCCTGCGTGCAGATCCCCCTGCGCTACCGGGGGTTCCCGCTGCTCACCCGGGACCTGGTGGCGGCCGCGCACCGCCTGGGCCTCCAGGTGCACGTGTGGACCGTCAACGACCCCGCGCTGATGGGGCGCCTGCTGGACGCGGGCGTGGACGGCATCGTCACCGACGACGTCGCCGCGCTGCGCCGCGTCCTGACCGACCGGGGGCTGTGGCCCGCAGCCCCCTCGTCCTGACCACCCGCCGGCCGCCGCACGCCGGTCCCCGTACGAGAGGAAGCACCGCGTTGTCGTCCCCCACTCCCGCGCCGCCCCCCGCCCCTCCCGGCGAGGACCGTGCCCGCCGCTCCGAGCGGCGCGCCTGGTACATGTACGACTGGGCGCAGTCGGTCTTCACCACCTCCGTGATCACCGTCTTCCTCGGCCCCTACCTGACCGCGCTCGCCGAGGGCGGCGCCGGGGCCGACGGCCGGATCAGCGTGTTCGGCTGGCTGGTCACGCCCGCCTCGCTCTACCCCTACGCCACGTCCCTGTCGGTGCTGCTCCAACTGGTGCTGCTGCCGGTGCTCGGCGCGTTCGTCGACACCAGCGGGCGCAAGCGGGAGCTGCTCGGGGTGACCGCCTACCTCGGCGCGTTCGCCACCATGGGCCTGTACTTCGTGCACGGGGACCGCTACGTGCTCGGCGCGGGCCTGTTCGTGGTGGCCAACGTCGCGTTCGGCGCCTCGGTGGTGGTCGCCAACGCGTTCCTGCCCGACCTGGCCTCCGAGGACGAGCGGGACGCGGTGTCGTCCCGCGGCTGGGCGACCGGCTACCTGGGCGGCGCGCTGCTGCTCGCGCTCAACCTGGCGCTGTTCCTCAGCCACGAGAGCCTGGGCCTGGAGGAGGGGCACGCGGTGCGCATCTGCCTGGTGTCGGCGGGCGTGTGGTGGGCGGTGTTCACCCTGATCCCGCTGGCCCGGCTGCGCAACCGGCACCGGGGGGAGCCGGACGGCGCTCCGCGGCGCCTGTCGGTGGGCCGCAGCTTCACCCAGTTGTGGCAGACCGTCAAGAGTCTGCGCGCCTATCCGCGCACGCTGCTGTTCCTGGTCGCCTACATCCTGTTCAACGACGGCATCCAGACCGTCATCGGGTTCTCGGCGACCTTCGCCGACCAGGCGCTGGGCCTGGACCAGACCGTGCAGATCGGCACGATCCTCATGGTGCAGTTCGTGGCGTTCGGCGGGGCGCTGCTGCTGGGTGCGATCGCCCGGCGTGTGGGCGCGAAGAAGGCCGTCCTGGGCAGTCTCGTGGTGTGGACCGCGGTGGTGGCGGTGGCGCCGCTGTTGCAGGAGGGCGCGGCCGTGCAGTTCTTCGCGCTGGCCTTCTTCATCGCGATCGTGCTGGGCGGCACCCAGGCGCTGTCGCGTTCCCTGTTCTCTCAGCTCATCCCCAGGGGCAAGGAGGCGGAGTACTTCGGGTTGTACGAGATCAGCGACAAGGGGTCGGCGTTTCTGGGGGCGCTCGCGCTGGGCGTGGTGCTGGACGCCACCGGCGGGGACTACCGGCTGGCGATCCTGTCGATGATCGTGTTCTTCGCCCTGGGGTTCGTGCTGCTGCTGGCCGTGGACGTCCCGGCGGCGATCCGCGCGGCGGGCAACCGGGTGCCCGAGCGGGTCTGAGGTTCCCGGGCCGCGGCCCGGGAACCCCGGTCACGCCCACTGGGCGAGCAGGCCCTCCAGGGGGTCGGGTCGCGGCTCGTCGGCGGGGGCGGGCACATGGTAGCGGGCTCCGGTCGCCCGGGAGGCGGGTGCGGGGACGCGCGCGTGGCGGGCGGTCGGTGTGCGGGGCGCGGGGGGTTCGGCGGTGTCGCCGGGGGCGCCGTAGCGGGCTCCCCGCGGGGCGGCGGTGCGGCGTGCGGTGCGTGCCAGCAGGCGGCGCCTGGGGCGGGGGGCGGGCTGCTGCGGCACGGCGGGGGCCGGTTCCGGGGGGAAGACCACGGGCAGCGCGGCCAGTCCGTGCACCGACAGCGAGGCGCGCCAGCGGAGCTGCTCGGGCGGCCCGTCCAGTTTCGGGTCGAGGCGGTCGAGGAGGACGTCGATGGCGGTGGCCGCGACCTCGGAGGCCAGTGCCCGGGCGGGGCAGCCGTGCGGTCCGGCCCCCCACATCAGGTGGGAGCGGTTGCCGGCGAGGTCGTCGAGGGCGTGGCCGCGGCGGGTCGCCGGGTCGGCGTGCGCGGGGGCGAATCCCAGGACCAGGGCCTCGCCCTCCTTGATGTCGGCGCCGCCGATGCGGACGTCGTGGGTGGGGTAGCGGGCTTGCAGGGCCTGCAACGGCGGGTCGGCCCACATCACGTAGTCGAGGAAGTCGACGGAGGGCAGCGCCGCGCCCCGGTAGGCGGCGGCGACCTCGGGCTGGGTGAGCAGCAGCCGCAGCGCGTTGCCGATGAGGTGTGCGGTGGGTTCCACGCCGAGCCGCAGCAGCGTCTCCACTTCGGTGGCGACCTCGGCGTCGGTGAGGGCGACGGGGTGGGCGAGCAGCCGTGAGACGAGGTCGTCGCCGGGTTCGGCGCGGCGGCGGGCGACCAGGGCGCGCACGTAGCGGCGCAGGTCGGCGGTGGCGCGCTCGGCTGCGTCGGGGTCGTCGCCGTCGCGGGCCGCGCACAGCCGGGCCAGCAGGTCGCCGTACCGGTCGTCGAGGCCGAACAGGAAGTTGAGCACCATGGCGGGCAGCGGCGCCGCGTAGTCGGCGATGAGGTCGGCGCGTCCGGTGGTGGCGAACCGGTCGACGAGCGAGGAGGCCAGGCGGGTGACGGTCCTGCTGAGGCGGCGTCCGCTGAGTGCGTGCAGCGCCTCGACGAGGGGGGTGCGCATCCGGCGGTGGCGTTCGCCGTCCGCGGCCAGGGCGGTGCCGCCGACGCGGTTCTCCTGCCGTCCCTCGCGTGCCTCGCGCCACCGGGCCGGGTCGGTGGAGAAGCTGACGGGGTTGCGCAGCACGTTGAGGTTCTCGTGGTAGCCCAGCAGCAGCCAGCCGGGGACTCCGGGGCTGATCTCCACGGGGGCGACCGCGCCGAAGCGGGCGCGCAGCTCCTCCCACAGCAGCGCGTGGTCGGAGCGGTGGGCGTTCCGGTAGAGGGGGACGGCTTGGGCGTGCACAGGGCAGCGCGGCTGAGAGGGTGTTCCGGGCGTGGGGCGGGGGCGGCTCGGACCTTGGTTCACGGCAGTGCTCCTTGTGCGGGGAACGCCTCCGAAGCCTAGGAGCGGAATGTTTCAGGGATGCTTCCGCGGCGAAAGCACGGGTTTTCGGCGTGGTGCCGTGCGGCGGCGGCCGCTCCGCAAAGGCTGTGCCAAACGGTGGCGAACTGCGGTGATTCACGGCCCGCGGGGCAGGTGGCCCAGGCCACAATGCGGGGATCGGTGGACCGGATCCGGGACCACCGTGAAACGGATCATTGTCGCACGATTGGGCGTTCACCGTCCGGGGAATCTTGAGACCGACTGTTGCGTTGACACCCACGAGACCGCAAGAGCGCCTGGAGGCACCCACACGATGGCCGAGCGAGCACTTCGCGGAACCCGACTCGGGGCGACCAGCTACGAAAACGACCGCAACACCGACCTGGCTCCGCGCCAGGAGGTGACCTACGACTGCCCTCGGGGCCATCGCTTCGCCATCACCTTCGCCTCGGAGGCGGAGATCCCCGCGACCTGGGAGTGCCGCTTCTGCGGGGAGAGCGCGCTGATGGTCGACGGCAAGCAGCCGCAGGCGAAGAAGACCAAGCCCGCGCGCACCCACTGGGACATGCTGCTGGAGCGGCGCAGCATGGAGGACCTGGAGGAGGTGCTGGCCGAGCGTCTGGAGCTGCTGCGTGCCCGCCGCCGCGAGGAGCAGAAGCACATGCGCTCCCTGTCCGAGCAGCGGCGCAGCGCCTGACCGCGGTCCGACGAGGCACGGGGCGGCGCCTGGCGCCGCCCCACGGTCGTCTGTGTCCGGGCCGACGTCAGTCGGCGCAGGGCTGCGGGGCGAACGGGTCGCGGCTGCGCCCGACCAGGTCGGCCACGGATCCGAGGACGGCGGTGGGCCGGTAGGGGAAGAGCTCCGCGGTGGTGGCGTCGGAGATCCCGGTGAGAACCAGGACGGTCTTCATGCCCGCTTCCAGTCCGGAGCGCACGTCGGTGTCCATCCGGTCGCCGATCATCACGGTGTTCTCCGAGTGCGTGCCCAGGGCGCGCAGCGCGGAGCGCATCATCAGCGGGTTCGGCTTGCCCACGTAGTAGGGGGCGCGTCCGGTGGCCTTCTCGATGAGTGCGGCGACCGCCCCGGTGGCGGGCAGCGACCCCTCCCGGCTGGGCCCCTTCTCGTCGGGGTTGGTGGCGATGAACCGGGCGCCGCTCTCGACGAGGCGGATGGCCCGGGTGATCGCCTCGAAGCTGTAGGTGCGGGTCTCCCCCAGGACCACGTAGTCGGGGTCGCGTTCGGTCAGGATGTAGCCGGCGTTGTGGAGCGCGGTGGTCAGCCCTGACTCCCCGATGACGTAGGCCGATCCGCCGGGCCGCTGCTCCTGCAGGAAGCGCGCGGTGGCCAGCGCCGAGGTCCAGATGGCCTCCTCGGGGATGTCCAGTCCGCTGCGCAGCAGCCGTGCCCGCAGGTCGCGCGGGGTGTAGATCGAGTTGTTGGTCAGCACCATGAAGCGGGTGCCGTTGGCGCGCAGCTCGGCGATGAACTGGTCGGCCCCGGGGACGGCGTGCTCCTCGCGGACGAGCACACCGTCCATGTCCATCAGGTAGTTGTAACCGGTTTCTTGCATCACGTACCGATTGTCCCACCAGTAACCGGTGAAACACGCCGTGCCGCGGGCGGGGTCGCCGTCGCGGGCGGTCCCGTCGGCGGGAGGCCGCTAGAGCCGGCCGGTCTTGACCGCGCGCAGCAGGCCGGCCCACTCCCGGTGCCCGAACTCCAGGTGGCCCAGCTCCCGGTGGCGGGTGTCGCGGACCAGCACCCGCGAGGCCGTCTCGGCGACCTCCACGCACGCCCCGCCGTTGCCCGCGCTGTAGCTGGACTTACGCCACTGCTTCCGGAGTTCCACGGAACTGCCTCCTGATCTCGTTGAGCCGGTTCAGCGACCGTTCGGGCGAGAGTGCGACCGCCTGGAGGTCCCCGAACAGCATCGACATGCGCCGCACCTGGTCGGGTTCGTGGATCATGGTTCCCGACACGGCGTTTTCCACGTACAGGACATCGGCTCTGTCCCGGAACGACAGCAGCAGGAACATCCCCGCCAGCCCCGGGTGCAGCCGGGTGTCCGCCGGTATCACCTGCAACCGGATTCTATGCTTCTCCACCTGGCTGATCAGGTGTTCGAGCTGGGAGTTCATAACAACTGGGCCACCGATGGGGCTGGTCAGCACCGGTTCGGCGATGACGGTCACCATCGCCGGCGGCTCGGCGGACTCCCAGATCCGCTGCCGGCGCATGCGTCCGGCCACCAGCTCGTCGATCTGGCGCGGGGTGGCCAGGGAGTTGGCGGCCTCGATCACCGTCCGGGCGTAGGCCTCCGTCTGCAACAGCCCCGGGACGGCGAGCGGCGCGTAGTCGCGGATCAGCGTGGCCTGGGGTTCGGCCTCCACCAGCTCGCCCAGCCAGCCGGGGTAGGCCTGCCGGTTGCTCAGCTCCACCCACAGCCGTATCAGGTGCCCCGAGGCGCCGGTGGCGCGGTCCAGGGCCTCGGCCACGTCCCGTCTGGGCCAGTGCGTCCCCCGTTCGAAGCAGCTCATCAGGGAGGTCGAGACGTTGACCGCCCGGGCCAGTTGGCCCTGGGTCAGCCCGGCGTTGAGCCGGATCCTCCTCAGCTCCGTCCCGAACCTGATCCCTTCTGCGCGGACCTGACGTTTCACCACGGTTCCACCAGCCTCCACCCCGATTTCACGACCGGCCACCCCGCACGAATGGAATGGGCAGGTCAGTGGCTCCGGTCTCCTCCTGTCGTTTGTAACGCGACAGTGGATCCCAGGCGGGGGTTTCAGGATTCTCGGCCGCTGCCGACGGGGGCGCGGCCCCGCCCGGGAGGAGACGATGAACGAACGCAAGGAGGCGGCCAGGAGGCTGTGCGTGGAGCTGGACCGGCTGGGGGTGCGGCCGCTGCCCGACGGGCCGACCATGACCGTCACCGGGGTGTTGGAGGGCAGGACGCAGACGGTGGCGCTGCGCACGTTCGACCGCCGGCTCATGTGGTGCTTCGTGTGGCCGGAGGCGGACTTCTCCCTCGACCCGGTGCTGCCGGCGGGCGAGGAGGCCGCGCTGGCCCGGCGTGTCCGCGCGGTGCTGGGGCTGCCGGAGCCGGCGGGCTCGGGGGCGTGAGCCCGCGGCGGGCCGCGGCCGGGAGGGTTCCGGGGACGGCTAGCCGCGCAGGACGGGCGGCGTGCCCTCCCCGGGGCCGTCCTGGCCGGGTTCGTCGTGGATGACGCGGCCCTGGATGACCCGGCCCCGGCCGGGGCGGAAGCCGCCGTCGGGCCCGGCCGCGCCGGAGGCGTAGTCGCGCAGGGTGAGCAGGTCGGCCTCCATCTGGGCGCGCACGCGCTCCAGGCGCCTGCGCAGCCAGCCGTCGACGGCCCAGCGCAGCGCGGGGCGGGTGGGGGGCAGCGCCATGAGCGCGCCCGCCAGGCCGGTGAGGAAGCCGGGGACGGCCAGCAGGACGCCGCCGGCCAGCAGCATCAGCGTGTCCAGCAGGTCGGCGCGCGGCGGCTCGCCGGTGCGCAGCGCCCGCTGGAGGTCGGCGTAGGCGCCGCGTCCGGCGTGGCGCACCACCAGCACGCCGGCGAGGCTCAGCGCGCCCAGCGCCACGATCGTCCAGGCGGCCCCGATCTGGCTGCCCACCAGGACCATCAGCCCGATCTCCAGGAACGGCAGCGCGATCAGCGCGATCACGGTCAACAGCGGCATGGTGCCCCATCCAACGGCCGGGAACGACTCTCCTCCTGTCAACGCGGCGCGCCCGCGCGGCGTTCCCGGTGCGGGGAATAAGCGGGCCCGGTGCGCGATTCGATCGTGGTATGACATCGATGCGATACCGCCGTCTCGGCGACTCCGGTCTGGTCGTGTCCGTGGTGGGCCTGGGGACCAACAACTTCGGCTGGCGGGGCCGGGTGGACGCCCAGGGCGCCCGCAAGGTGGTCGACGCCGCCCAGGAGGCCGGGATCACGCTCATCGACACCGCCGACTCCTACGGCGACTCCGAGGAGATCCTCGGCGAGGTGCTCCAGGGGCGCCGCGACGAGTTCGTGCTGGCCACCAAGTTCGGCAGCGACCTGAAGGGGGCCAACGGCCCCGACTGGGGGGCGCGCGGCTCCCGCCGCTACATCCGCAGGGCCGTGGAGCGGTCGCTGCGCCGCCTGCGCACCGACTACATCGACCTGTACCAGCTTCACTGGCCCGACCCGCTCACTCCGGTCGAGGAGACCCTGGAGGCGCTCACCGAGCTGGTGCGCGAGGGCAAGGTGCGCTACGTGGGCTCCTCCAACCTGGCCGCCTGGCAGGTCGCCGACGCCGCGTGGACGGCCCGCTCGCGGGGGCTGGTGCCGTTCGTGAGCGCGCAGAACGAGTACAGCCTGCTCGACCGGCGGGTGGAGGCCGAGCTGCTGCCCGCCGCCGAGCGTTTCGGGGTGGGCGTGCTGCCGTACTTCCCGCTGGCGAGCGGGCTGTTGACGGGCAAGTACCGGCGGGGGGTCGCGCCTGCGGCCGACAGCCGGTATGCGGCGTGGGGGATCGCCGACCGGCTCACCGAGGCCCGGTTCGACGCGGTGGAGCGGCTCACCGCCTACGCGGCGGAGCGTTCGCTGACCCTGCTGGAGGTGGCGGTCTCGGCGCTGCTGGCCCGGCCGGTGGTGGGGTCGGTGATCGCCGGGGCCACCAGTGCCGAGCAGGTCCGCGCCAATGCCGCGGCGGCGCGCTGGGAGCCCGCCGCCGAGGACCTGGCGGCGTTGGACGCGATCGTGCCGCCCGGCACCCGGGTGCCCTGACCTTCCCC
>ERZ777003.5050-NODE-5050-length-10339-cov-5.166667_pt1 | contig 10339 bp, 9 predicted proteins | sample MGYA00374956_ERZ777003 | MGnify/ENA primary metagenome ERZ777003 (study PRJEB29302, sample SAMN06268252) | bioreactor metagenome | isolation source: Joint BioEnergy Institute, California, USA | place: USA:Joint BioEnergy Institute, California, USA | collected... | reverse complement strand
CGGATCGGCGGCGAAGACGAGGCCGCCGCCGCGCTCCGAGTTGCCGGCGATGTAGTCGATGGTGACGGTGCTGGTCTCGACCACCAGCTCGCCGCTGCGCAGCTCGCCCTCGATCACCACGGCTGCTGCGGCGGCCTCGCCGTCGTTCCGCACGCGGAAGGCGATCCGATAGCCCTCCCCCGCTGCCGCGACCGGGCCGGCGACCACCTGCAGCACGGGGGGACTGCGGTCGCCGCCGGCCGCCTCCCACAGCAGGAAGCCCGCCATCGCCGCCACCGCCAGCGCCGACACGCCGCCCACGATCCACTCCAGCGGGGCTGGCCGCTCTGCCCCGTTCGCCGGCGGGTCGGCTCCCGGCCGGTCGCGTGTGTCGGCGGCGTCGTTCCCCATGACCGCGCCTACAGGATCAGCCGGGCCGCGGCGGCGCCGACGGAGGCCGGGAAGCCGAGCACGACCGTCATCGTCAGCACCTGCGCGGCGCCCATGCCGTCGATGCGGCCGAAGGTCCACAGCACGTAGAGGCCGATCCCCGCCGCGATGACGTAGCCGGGGCAGGTGAAACGCAGCGCGGCGCTCCACCGCGGCGTGCCCTCCGGCAGCGCCTCGCCGCCCCGGAAGCCGACGGCGAAGACGAAGCCGTGCATCACCAGCATCGACAGCACGATCAGCACGAGCGTGTGCCACGCCGACATCCGGCAGGCGATCAGCAGCACCTCCTCCGTCGGGGCGACATTGAGGCCCAGGAACAGCGCGCCGACGGCCATCAGGAACAGCTCGCCCAGGTAGGGCGAATGCCGATCGGTCTCCGGCTGGTCCATGGGAGCGTCGCCGAGCTGGCTGCGGGCGAGCAGCGCCCCGAGGCTCGCCGGCACCGCCTGCAGCGCGATCATGCCCACCGCCCGGTCGGCCCCCATGCCCGGCCCGATCGCGCCGAACGCCGCCAGCACGATGCTACTGGCAAGGATGCCGATTCCATAGGCGATGAAGGCGTCGCGCAGATCCTCCCTCACGTCGAAGGTCTTCTCGAAGCCGGCGAAATGGGAGAGCGCGACCAGCAGCGGGATGTTGACCAGCAGCAGCAGGACCAGGCGCAGCCGGTCCATGGAGAAGCCCAGCCACCACATCTCCATCGTCATCAGCATCGGCAGCGCGAAGATCAGCGCGCCGCCCAGCCCGCGGGCGAGGCCTGCGAGGTCGTGGCCAAGGCCGTGCGGTTCCGGGGCCGCCTCCGGCGCAGGCTGGCTTGCGCTCATGGCGGAGAAACGCGCGGCCGCGGGATTCCTCCCGCCGAGCGGGGGCTCCCGGTCAGTGCGGGGCGGAGCGGGTGGCGAGGATCGTCTCCGCCTTCTCCAGCGCGCGCTGCAGGTAGACCGGGATCACCGGCTTCAGGACGAAATCGATGGGCTCCAGCGGCAGCATCGCCGACACCGCCGCGTCGTCCAGGTGACCGCTGACGAAGATGCAGCGCAGCCCGTGGCGCTGCTGCAGCAGCCGCGCCGCCTCAATGCCGTTGTCGCCGCGAGCGAGCCGCAGGTCCATCAGCGCCACGTCGGGCCGGCTCGCATCCGCCTGCTCCACCGCCTCGCGCACCGTGGCCGCGGTGCCGCAGGCCTGGTGGCCGAAGTCGCTCACCATCTCCGCGAGATGGATCGCAGCAAGCGGATCATCCTCCACGATCAGCACCCGCATCCCCGGATCCCTTCCGCCCCGCGGCGCCCCGCGCCCGGCCGGCACCTGCGCCGGCGCGAGAGAGGTAGGCGAGGAGGGAGGGAGGTCCATGGGCCGGCCGGTTGCAGGGCGGCCATGTGCCGCGGCGGCAGAGGCCGGCCCGGAACCGTCCCGACCGTACGGACGGCGTGACGTCAGGAGCCGATCGGCAACGGGTGTGCCATGGGGGGAGAATCTGGCGGAGGGAGCGGGATTCGAACCCGCGTTACGGTCACCCGTAAACACGCTTTCCAAGCGTGCGCCTTCAGCCACTCGGCCACCCCTCCACAGGGGCGCCTTACATAGCAACTGGCCGTGCCTGCGCCAAGGGCGATGCGGCACCGGCGGCAATGCGGCCCGATTCCCGCGCCAGCCTGCGCGCAGGCGGCCGGACGCCCGATGGGCCGCGTTCACCATTCGGCAGGGGATTCCATGGTTAATGTCCGGTCACCGGCACGGCCGGCGCGAGGCACGCCGGCGGCAGATCGTGTATCGGGTTATGCTTGACGCGGCCGGGACCCTTCCCGGTAATGCCTCCGCGTCAGACCATGGCTGAGGATTCCGATTCGTGGACTCCCATTCCCGGAACAGGGAGCGTCCCCGGACCGTTGCTGCGCGCCGCCGTTTCCTCGCCGGCAGCGCGGCGCTGGTCGCCGCCGCTCTCTGCGGAATGCCGGCGGCGCTGGCGCAGGACGACTTCACCGCGCCGGTCGAGGACGAGCTCCGGCCGATCCGGATCGGCGTGTTCGGCGATTCCCTTGCCGACGGAATCTGGGCCGGCCTCTACCGCACGCTGCACGGCAACAACCGCTTCGAGGTTGCCCGCCACACCGAGGTCTCCAGCGGGCTCGCGCGCCCCGACTTCTTCGACTGGGAGGTCGAGCTGGACGAGGTGCTGGCGTCGGAGACCATCGACATCGCCGTCGTCTGCCTGGGGCTGAACGACAACCAGCCCGTCTATTTCGAGGGCCGGCGGCAGTTCGAGTTCGGCTCCGAGCCGTGGAACGAGGTCTATCGCGCCCGCGTGGATTCGGTGCTGAGGCGGCTGCGCGATGCCGGCATTCCCACCTTCTGGGTCGGGCTGCCGACGGTGCGTGACCAGCGGTTCGCCGAGCAGATGGCCCACCTCAACACGATCTTCGAATCCCAGGCGCTGGTCGCCGACGCGACCTTCGTGCCGACGCTCGCGCTGACCGGCGACGCGGACGGCACCTATTCCGCCTATCTCGCCGACTCCGACGGCCGCAGCCGCCTGATGCGGGCGAACGACGGTGTGCACTTCACCGGCCGCGGCTACGAACTGATCGCAAAGGCCCTGCTGGCGGCGATGCACGAGGAGCTGCCGAACCTTCCCGTGGGCGAATACGTCAATGGCTAGGGCCCTGAAGTCCGCGCTGCGCAACGCCGCGGCTGCGCTGGCGCTGCTCGCCCTCTGCGGCTGCGGCTCGTCGCGCGGCGGCGATGCGGCGCCGGGCCAGATCCCGCAGCTGAGCTGGCAGATGCCGGCGGGCAACGTGTCGCCGGCGCCGGTCATGGCCCGGCTGCAGTCGATCGTCGCCAGCCGCCCGCATCCCGTCACCATCATCCAGCTCGGCGACAGCCACACCGCCGGCGACCGCTTCACCGGGCGCCTGCGCGACCTGTTCCAGCAGCGCTACGGTGCGGCGGGGCGCGGCATGATGGGCGCCGGTGCGCCCTTTGCCTTTTACGAGCCGACGCTCGTCGCCGTGCTGCAGACCGACGGCTGGCGGGTGGAGAGCAGCCGGTCGAGCACCAGCGCAGGGCCGTTCTCGCTCAGCGGCTACCGGGTGGTCGGCAGCAGCCCGTCGGACTCGATGGTGTTGCAGAGCACGGAGCCGCAGGGCTTCGACGTGGTCGAGGTGGGCGCCTTCGGGCACCCCGGCGGCGGCTCGGTCCAGGTGCTGGTCGACGGCCGTGAGGTCGGCGTGCTGCGTACCAGCCGGCCGGGGATCGAGCTGCTGCGCTTCCGGCAGGAGGTGCTGCGCGGCAGCCGCCAGCTCGTGCTGCGCCCGGTCGGCGACGGCGAGGTCTGGCTCACCAGCTGGTCCACCTACCGCAACACCCCCGGCGTGCTGCTGGAGAACCACGGCATCGTCGGCGCCACCATCAACGTTGCCAACCGCTGGAACCGCGACGCCTATCTGGCCGAGCTCCGCGCCGCCGACCCGGCGATCGTGATCGTCGCCTACGGCACCAACGAGGGCTTCAACGACAGTCTCGACCCCTACGAGTACAAGAACCAGTTCGCCGCCCAGATCCGCCAGATCGAGGAGGCCGCGCCCAACGCCTCGCTGATCATCGTCGGCCCGCCCGACGCGGCGCGGCTGCCGGAGAGCTGCCGTCGCGACGACGTCGAGTCCATCACCTTCCCCTGCGCGCCGCTCACCCAGGCCGAGCGGGCGAACTACCGCGAGCTGTTCGGGCCGCGGGCGCAGGGATCGTCCTGCCGCTGGCACCAGCCGCCGAACCTGGAGCTGGTGCGCATCGCCCAGGCCCAGGTCGCCAACGAGCGCGGCCACTACTTCTGGGACTGGTCACGGGCGATGGGCGGGGCCTGCAGCATCCACCAGTGGGCGCTGCGGGAGCCGCCGCTCGCCCGGCGGGACCATGTCCACCTTACCGACGAGGGCTACCGGCTGAGCGCGGAGGCGCTGTTCCGCGACCTGACCGGGAGCGGCGCGATTGCCCGTCTGCCCGACGTCTCCGCGCCCCTGCTCGACGCCACCGCGGTGCAGACCGCAGCCCAGGTCTTCGAGGCCACTCCGCCATAACCGGCAGCAGGGCGGGCAGACCCGCCGGACCGCCCGCGCGGGCGGAAACAAATCAGGGCACCACCGGCCGTGCTGTTCCCGACCCTCGAGTTCCTGCTGTTCTTCATCGGCGTCTTCTTCGTCAGCTGGGGGCTGCGCCGCTGGCTGGAGCCGCGCAAGCTGTTCCTCACGCTGGCCAGCTACGGCTTCTACGCCGCGTGGGACTGGCGGTTCTGCTTCCTGCTGCTGGGGAGCTCCCTGTTCAACTGGGGGGCGGCGCTCGCGATCGAGCGGGCGGGGCCGGAGCGGGCGCGCCGGTGGCTGCTGGGCATCGCGGTGGCCGGCAACCTGGCCGTGCTCGGCTTCTTCAAGTACTACGACTTCTTCATCGAGCAGCTGAACGACCTGTTCCTCGGCCTCGGGCTGGAGCGGGAGCTGCCCTACATGGCGGTGATCCTGCCCGTCGGCATTTCGTTCTTCACCTTCCAGGGCATTTCCTACGTCATTGACGTCTACCGCCGCGACATCACGGCCAGCCGCTCGGTCCTGGACATCCTGCTCTACATCTCCTTCTTCCCGCAGCTCGTCGCCGGCCCGATCGTCCGCGCCGCCACCCTCATCCCCCAGATCCGCGCCCGGCCGGACCCGGACGCGATCCTGATGAGCTGGGGCCTGGTGCTGACGCTGGTCGGGCTGTTCAAGAAGCTGATCGTCGCCAACTACCTGGCGACCCAGATCGTGGACGAGGTGTTCTTCGACCCCTCCTACTACAGCGGCTGGGACCTGCTGGTCGGCGCCTATGCCTACGCCGTCCAGATCTACTGCGACTTCTCCGGTTACAGCGACATGGCGATCGGGCTCGCTGCCATGCTCGGCTACCGGTTCGACCGCAACTTCGACCAGCCGTACCGGTCGGCCAGCATCCGCGAGTTCTGGCGGCGCTGGCACATCTCGCTGTCGAGCTGGCTGCGGGACTATCTGTACATCCCGCTGGGCGGCAGCCGGCAGGGCCCGTGGCGGACGCGGCGCAACCTGATGCTGACCATGGTGCTGGGCGGCATCTGGCACGGCGCCGCCTGGACCTTCGTCATCTGGGGCGTGATGCACGGGCTCGCGCTGGCGGTGGAGAACATGGTGACCGGCCGGCGCCAGCTGCGTCCGCGCTCGGCCGTGCTGCGGGCGGCAGGCATCCTCTACGCCTTCCACTTCGTCGTGCTCACCTTCGTCTTCTTCCGGGCGGAGAGCCTCGACTACGCCCTGCTCTACCTCGAGTCCCTGTTCACCAGCGACCTGCCGACGATGCTGACCACGCCGTTCGTGCTGGGGCTCACCGCCATCGGCCTCGCCTTCCATTTCGTGCCGCGGGACACGGTGGAGCGCACCGGCGCCGCCCTCAGCCGGCTTCCGGCGGCGGCCCAGGGCGTGCTCGTCGCAGCCGTGCTGGTGGCGATCAGCGCCATGGGGCCGGAAGGCGTGGCGCCCTTCATCTACTTCCAGTTCTGACCGGGAGGCGGGAATGGCGGCGCAGACCGACGTGCGGGGCCATTTCGACGAGCGCGAGCTCGGCCGGCCGCTGCGCCTTGGCCAGGCGGTGCGCCTGATGCTTGCCGGCATCGTGGTACTGCTGGTGTCCGGTTCCGGGCCGCTGCGCGATTTCATGACCTACCTGCCGCTGTGGATGGCGCCGGTCGATGTCTGGCTGATGGACGCGACGGCCGCGTGGCACGACTGGATGGTCGCGATCGGCGCGGCCGAGCCCTACCGCTGGATCCATGACGGCGTGCAGGCGCTGATCGGGTAGGGCGCGCCGGGCTGAGCGGCTGATTGCGCCTGCGGGTGGCAATGCTATGGTGGCAGTGCCGCTCATGCTTGTGGCCAGGCCGCCGACGGAAAGCCACCGATGTTCCTCATCCGCCTGATCCTGCGGCTGCTGTCGATCGTGCTGGTGCTCACGGCACTGGGGGCGCTGGCCGTTGCGATCTACCTGCTCCTGAACAACACCGACTTCACCACGCCGGCGGGCGAGGTGTGGGCTGCGGTGGACCGCCCGAGCCTCGACCTCGCCCAGGCGGTGGTGGAACGGTATGTGGCGCCCGCCGTCTTCTACCCCGATCTCTGGTTCGACGTGATCCTGCCGATGCTGCTGTGGCCGGCGTGGCGGACGCTGGTCGTCGTGCTGGCCGGCTCGGCCGCGATCGGCCTGCTGCTGTGGCGGCTCGCCGGCATCGGCAGTGGCCGCAGGGCCACATGAAGCCGCGGGGGCGAAGCTGTTCCGGCGGCCCGTGGAACCAATGGCGCCGCCGCTTCTTGTTGCAGAAAAGCAACTTGCGGCAGCTAGTTGTGTGAAAATGGCAACTATCCCCCCGGATGCCGCCGGCATCGGATTGCAGCCGCCGCAGGATGGTGCTTAATATGCGGTCTCATTCGCGGAAGCGAGTCAGCTGGCTTGCGACGCGGACCGATGACCAGAGGTTTCGACGCCACACTAGATGGCAAGACGCTGAGAGAAGGGGTTCACTCAATGACGACTGCTTCGAAGCTTGCCGCTGTCGCCATCGCGCTCGGATTCGCCGTCGCCGGCTGCAGCAACAACTCCGGCACCTTCCCGGGCCCGTCCGACGACCAGGTCGGCAACCCCTACGGCGACGGCCCGCTGCCGCTGGGCCTGACCCTGCCCGAGGACTCGTCCGCCAGCTGAGCCGGGGCGGGTTCGTCGGAACCCTCAGCATCTGCAGTTTTCGCGACGCGGGGCCCTGTGCCCCGCGTCTGCTTTTTCGGCCCTGGCAAGTGCCGGCCCGGCCCGCCCTGTTCCCCGGACGCCTGACGGTCCGGGCGGGTCTGCTGGCGGCGACTAGCCGTCGCCCATCTTCAGCGCGGCGATGAAGGCGGACTGCGGGATCTCGACGTTGCCGAACTGGCGCATCCGCTTCTTGCCCGCCTTCTGCTTCTCCAGCAGCTTCTTCTTCCGGGTGATGTCGCCGCCGTAGCACTTGGCGGTCACGTCCTTGCGGAGCGCGCTCACCGTCTCGCGCGCGATGATCTTGCCGCCGATCGCGGCCTGGATCGCGATCTTGAACAGCTGGCGCGGGATCAGGTCCTTCAGCCGCTGGCACAGCATGCGGCCCCGCGCCTCCGCCTGGTCGCGGTGCACGATGAGCGCGAGCGCGTCCACCGGCTCGCCGTTGACAAGGATGTTGACCTTCACCAGGTCGCCCTCCCGGTAGCCCGCCATCTCGTAGTCGAAGCTGGCATAGCCGCGGCTGACGGACTTCAGCCGGTCGTAGAAGTCGAACACCACCTCGTTCAGCGGCAGGTGATAGACCGCCATCGCCCGGTTGCCGACATAGGTGAGCTCGACCTGCTCGCCCCGCCGCTCGGTGCACAGCGCCAGCACCGCGCCCAGATGTTCGTCCGGGACCAGGATGGTCGCCTTGATCCACGGCTCCTCGATGTGATCGATGCGCACCACGTCCGGGAAATCCGTCGGGTTGTGCAGCGTCATCATCGTGCCGTTGGTGAGGTGGATGCGGTAGACGACGCTGGGCGCAGTGGTGATAAGGTCGAGGCCGAACTCGCGCTCCAGCCGCTCCTGCACGATCTCCAGGTGCAGCAGTCCGAGGAAGCCGCAGCGGAAGCCGAAGCCGAGCGCAGCCGAGGTCTCCGGCTCGAAGTGGAAGCTCGAGTCGTTGAGCGCGAGCTTGGTCAGGCTGTCGCGCAGGTTCTCGAACTCGCCGGCATCGGTGGGGAACAGGCCGCAGAACACCACCGGCACCGACGGCTTGAACCCAGGCAGGGGTTCCGCCGCCGGCCGTCGTGCATCGGTGAGGGTGTCGCCGACCTTGCAGTCCGACACCGCCTTGATCGAGCCGGTGATGAAGCCGATCTCGCCGGGGCCGAGTGCGTCCACCAGCACGCCCTTCGGCGTCAGCACGCCGACGCGGTCGATCTCGTGCACCGCCCCGGTCGCCATCATCTTCAGCCGCATGCCCTTGACCAGGCGGCCGTGGCGGACGCGGACCAGCGCGACGACGCCGAGATAGGCGTCGTACCAGCTGTCCACCAGCAGCGCCTGCAGCGGCGCCTCGGGGTCGCCGTCCGGCGGCGGCAGGCGGTGGACCAGCGCCTCCAGCACGTCCTCGATGCCGAGTCCGGTCTTGGCCGAGATCAGCACCGCGTCGCTGGCGTCCAGCCCGATCACGTCCTCGATCTGGGACTTCACCCGCTCCGGGTCTGCGGCCGGCAGGTCGATCTTGTTCAGGACCGGCACGATCTCGTGGTTGGCGTCGATCGCCTGGTAGACGTTGGCGAGCGTCTGCGCCTCCACGCCCTGGCTCGCGTCCACCACCAGCAGCGAGCCCTCGCAGGCCGCGAGCGAGCGGCTGACTTCGTAGGAGAAGTCGACGTGACCGGGGGTGTCGATCAGGTTGAGGACGTAGTCCTCGCCGTTGCGCGCGGTGTAGCGCAGCCGCACGGTCTGCGCCTTGATGGTGATGCCGCGCTCGCGCTCGATGTCCATCGAGTCCAGGATCTGGGCGCGCATCTCGCGCTGGTCGACGCCGCCGCAGCGCTCGATCAGGCGGTCCGCCAGCGTGGACTTGCCGTGATCGATGTGGGCGATGATCGCGAAGTTGCGGATGTGGGCCAGGTCGGTCATTGCTGATGCCGGATCGGAATTGCCAGGGACGGAGGGGCCGAACGCGTCCGTTGCGGTGTCCTATGCCCTAAATCGGCGGGCGGCGAAAGGGCGCCCACGAGGGGCTGGAAAGTCGGGCCGGATGGCTTAGATAGTGGCAGTCGTCACCGCCCCGCGCCGGACCCCTGCAAGATTGGGCCGCGGTGCGCTCCGCGCAAGCCCGCCTGCCCGCCGGTCCGGTGCCGCACTCCAACCCGCCCCGGAGCCCGCCCCGGATGAACGCCCCGCCTTCGTCGCACGCCCTGCCCGCAGGTTCCCTCGCGCCGATGCCGGCCAACGCCATCGAGGCGCGCGGGCTGACCAAGGTGTACCGCCGGAAGAAGGGCAGCCCCGTCACCGCGCTCGACAACGTCAGCCTCGCCGTGCCGCGCGGCTCGATCTTCGGCCTTCTCGGCCCGAACGGGGCGGGCAAGTCCACCTTCATCAACATCTTCGCGGGCCTGGTGAAGAAGACCGCCGGCGGCGGGTCCATCTGGGGGGTGGACATCGACCGTAACCCACGCCAGGCGCGCGCCGCCATCGGCGTGGTGCCGCAGGAGCTGCACATCGACCCCTTCTTCACTCCGCGCGAGGCGCTGGAGGTGCAGGCCGGCCTCTACGGCGTGCCCCCCTCCGAGCGGAAGACGGACGCGATCCTGAAGGCGGTCGGCCTTGCCGACAAGGCCGGCGCCTACACCCGGACGCTGTCCGGCGGCATGAAGCGGCGGCTGCTGGTGGCCAAGGCGCTGGTGCACCAGCCGCCGGTGCTGGTGCTGGACGAGCCGACGGCGGGCGTGGACATCGAGCTCCGCCAGCAGCTCTGGGACTATGTGCGCGAGCTCAACCGCGGCGGCGTCACCATCGTGCTGACCACCCACTACCTCGAGGAAGCCGAGGAGCTGTGCGACACCATCGCCATCATCAACCACGGCAAGGTGATCGCCTGCGAGCCGACCCGGCAGCTTCTCGGGTCGCTGGATGCCAAGGACCTGATCATCCGCGTGGACCGCGAACTCGCGGCGCCGCCGCCGGGGCTCGCCGGGATGACGGCGACGCTGACGGCCCCGGACACGGTGCGGGTCAGCTACAAGCCCAGCAGCACCTCGGTCGAGCGCATCCTCGCCGCCGTGCACGAGGCGGGGCTCTCCATCGTCGACCTGTCGACGGTGGAATCCGACCTCGAGGACGT
>ERZ777003.5048-NODE-5048-length-10341-cov-8.092747_pt1 | contig 10341 bp, 6 predicted proteins | sample MGYA00374956_ERZ777003 | MGnify/ENA primary metagenome ERZ777003 (study PRJEB29302, sample SAMN06268252) | bioreactor metagenome | isolation source: Joint BioEnergy Institute, California, USA | place: USA:Joint BioEnergy Institute, California, USA | collected... | reverse complement strand
GGGCGCCTTGCGCGGCGGCGCGACCCTGCACGGCGACGGCGCCGCGACGGTCACGCTCGACGGCGTCGCGCGCCGCTACGCGGTCGCGCACGACCCGGCCGACGGGACGCTGTGGATCGGCCGCGACGGCCACCAGCTCGCGCTCGCGCCGGCCCGCGCCGAGGGCGGGGGCGGGGCGGCCGGCGACGCGTCGCTGGAGGCGCCGATGCCCGGCAGGGTCCTGCTCGTCCACGTCGCCGACGGCGACCCCGTCGCCGCCGGCGACGTGCTGCTCGTGCTCGAGTCGATGAAGATGGAGCTCGCCGTGACCGCCCCGCGCGACGGCGTCGTCGCCGGTCTCGCCGTCGCGCCCGGCGACCGCGTCGCCGCCAGGCAGGTGCTCGTCCACGTCCACGGGGAGGGCGACGGCGACGCCGCCGCCGGCGCGCCGGAGGCGGTGGCCCGATGAGCGCCGCGACCGCGGCGCACCGGGAGCGCCACCTCGCGCTCATCGCCGAGCTGGAGGCGCGGCTGGCGCGGGCGCGCGCGGGCGGCGGGCCGGAGGCGACGGCCCGCCACGTCGCGCGCGGCAAGCTGCCGGCGCGCGAGCGGGTCGAGCGGCTCTGCGACCCGGGCGCGCCGTTCCTCGAGCTCAGCCCGCTCGCCGCCGACGGCTGCTACGACGGCGCCGCGCCGGCGGCCGGGATCGTCACCGGCGTCGGCGTCGTCTGCGGCCGCCACTGCGTGATCGTCGCCAACGACGCGACCGTCAAGGGCGGCACCTACTTCCCGCTGACGGTCAAGAAGCACCTGCGCGCCCAGGAGGTCGCGCTCGAGAACCGGCTGCCGTGCATCTACCTCGTCGACTCCGGCGGCGCCTACCTGCCGCTCCAGGACGAGGTCTTCCCCGACCGCGACCACTTCGGCCGCATCTTCTTCAACCAGGCGACGATGTCGCGGCGGGGGATCCCGCAGATCAGCGCCGTGATGGGCTCCTGCACGGCCGGCGGCGCGTACGTGCCGGCGATGAGCGACGAGACCGTGATCGTGCGCGAGCAGGGGACGATCTTCCTCGGCGGCCCGCCGCTCGTGAAGGCGGCGACCGGCGAGGAGGTGACGGCCGAGGAGCTCGGCGGCGGCGACGTCCACGCGCGCGTCTCCGGCGTCGTCGACCACCTCGCCGACGACGACGCCCACGCGCTGGAGATCGTGCGCGACATCGTCGGCACGCTCCCGCCGGCCGGCCCGCCGGCGTGGGAGCGGGTCGCGCCCCGCCCGCCCGCCCACGCCGACGACCCGGACGGCCTGCTCGACCTCGTCCCGCTCGACCACCGCACCCCGTACGACGTGCGCGCCGCGCTCGCGCGGATCGTCGACGGCGGCGAGCTGCGCGAGTTCAAGGCCCGCTACGGCACGACGCTCGTCTGCGCCTTCGCCCACCTCGACGGCCACCCGCTCGGGATCCTCGCCAACGACGGGATCCTGTTCGGCGAGTCGGCGCTCAAGGGCGCCCACTTCGTCCAGCTGTGCGACCGGCGCGGGATCCCGTTGCTGTTCTTCCAGAACGTCAACGGCTTCATGGTCGGGCGCGACTACGAGGCGGGCGGGATCGCGAAGGACGGGGCCAAGCTCGTGACCGCCGTCGCCTGCGCGCGCGTGCCGAAGCTGACCGTGATCGCCGGCGGCTCGTTCGGGGCCGGCAACTACGGCATGTGCGGCCGCGCGTACGGGCCGCGCTTCCTCTGGAGCTGGCCGAACGCGCGCATCTCGGTGATGGGCGGCGAGCAGGCGGCCGCGGTGATGGCGGCGGTCGGCCAGCCGGAGGTCGGGGCGCGGCTGGCCGAGCAGTACGAGCGTCAGGGCTCGCCGTGGTACGCGACCGCCCGCCTGTGGGACGACGGCGTGATCGACCCGCGCCAGACCCGCCACGTGCTCGCGACCGCGCTCGCGATCTGCGCCAACGCGCCGCTGGAGCCGGTCGGCTACGGCGTCTTCCGCATGTGACCGCGCCGGCCGCCGGTCCGGTCCGGGTCGTCGCCGCTCACGCCCACAGCGCCGCGATCGGCGCCGCGACGATCCCGTCGTCGAGCCGGAAGACGCGCGGGCCCGTGTGGAGGACGACGCCGGCCGCGAACCGCGCCCCGAGCTCGTCGCGCAGCCAGGCGAGGTGGCGCGCGTCGGCCCGGGTCGGCGCCGCCGTCGCCTTGACCTCGATCCCGACGACCCGCTGCCCCGCCAGCTCGGCGAGCAGGCCGACCTCCTGGCGGCCGCCCTTCGAGCGCAGGTGGTGGAGCCGCGGGCGCGAGCGCGCGACGGCCAGCTCGGGCCGCAGCTGCGCGGCGAGGCCCTCGTACGCGAGCGCGGTGACCTTCGTGATCCCCGCGGCGGCGTAGATCGTCCTGTGGTCGGCGATCCCGCCCGAGCTGAGCGCGTACGCCTCGACGTAGCGGCGCAGCCGCAGCGGGTCCGCGGCCCGTCCTGTCGCGTGGGGCACGTCGCGCTTGATCAGCTCATCGACGTAGCCCTCGAGCCAGCGGCGCCCGGCCTGCGGTCCCAGTCGCAGCGCCGGTGTCGGGAAGCCGCCGCGCAGCGCCAGCTCGACGTAGCCGCGCAGGTCGGGCGGGTCGGCCGGCCGGGGCGGCTCGCCGCCGTCGGCGAGGCGGTCGAGGAAGGCCGGGCCGTCGACGGCGCCGCGCAGCTCGCGGATCGCCATCGGGTGCATCGCGATTTGCAGGAGCCGCCCGGTGCCCTGCCAGAGCCGGTGGTCGATCGGCGCGCTCACCGAGCCGGTGAGGAGGAAGCGGCCGGGACGCCCGTCGGCGTCGACGGCGCGCTTGACGGCGCCGAGCACGGCCGGGACCTCCTGCCACTCGTCCAGCAGGACCGGCTCGGCCAGGCCGCGCAGGGCGGCGTCCGGGTCGGCGGCGAAGGCGGCGGCCTGCGCGGGCACGTCGAGCCGCACCGTCGTCGCGGCGCGCCGCGCGGCCGTCGTCGTCTTGCCGGACGCGCGCGGGCCGACGATCAGCAGCGCGGGCAGCTCCGCCAGCAGCTCGTCCAGCGCCCGGTCGGCCCAGCGCCGGAGATAGGTGGCGGTGCCCGTCGCCATGGGCAGGCTATACCTCTAGACCAGCGCTCGCTATCCCTCTGGTCCACCGCTCGCTGCACCTCTGGACCAGCGTTCGCTGATCCTCCGGTCCACCAAGGGTTGCCGGGACGGACCGGCGCGCGGCCCGGCGCGGTCAGTCGACGCCGACGTCGGCGAGCAGGTCCGGCGCGGCGGTGCGGACCTCGTCGGCGGCGGCGTCGTCGGGCTGCTCCTGGGAGCGGCGCTCGGCCTCGACGCGGGCGCGGTAGGTCTCGACCTCGCGGCGGATGTCGTCCTCGTCCCAGCCGAGCGGGCCGGCGACGAGCCGGGCCGCCGGCTCGGCCGCGACGACGCCGCGGTCGAACGTCTCGATCGAGATGCGGGTGCGGCGGGCGAGCACGTCGTCGAGGTGGCGGGCGCCCTCGTGGGAGGCGGCGTAGCGGATCTCGACGGCGAGGTAGTCGTCGGCGCCGACGAGCGGCTCGGCGAGCGACCGGTCCTCGGCGACGAGCGCGATCAGGTCGTGGATCAGCGAGCCGTAGCGGTTGAGCAGGTGCTCGATCCGCGCGACGTGGAGGCCGCTGTCGCGCGCGAGCTGGCGGCGGCCGTTCCACAGCGCCCAGTAGCCGTCGGCGCCGAGCAGCGGCGTGTGGTGGGTGACCGACGGCGGCACCGCGCGGCTGAGCCCGCGCGCGGCGACGTCGATCGCGTCCTTGCCCATCACCCGGTAGGTCGTGTACTTGCCGCCGGCGACCGCGACGAGCCCCGGCACCGGCACCGCCACCATGTGCTCGCGGCTGAGCTGGCTCGTGCTCTCCGACTCGCCCGTCAGCAGCGGCCGCAGGCCGGCGTAGACGCCCTCGACGTCGGCGTGCGTGAGCGGGTGGACGAGCACCGCGTTGACGTGGTCGAGCACGTAGTCGATGTCGGTGCGGCTCGCGGCCGGGTGGGCCTTGCTCAGCCTCCAGTCGGTGTCGGTCGTGCCGACGATCCAGTGCCTGCCCCAGGGGATCACGAACAGGACGCTCTTCTCGGTCCTGAGGATCAGCCCGGTGTCGAGCTGGATCCGGTCCCTCGGCACGACGAGGTGGATCCCCTTCGACGCGCGCACCTGGAACTTGCCGCGCTCGCCGACGAGGTGCTGGACGTCGTCGGTCCAGACGCCGGTCGCGTTGACGACCTGCTCGGCGCGCACCTCGAGCTCGCGGCCGGTCGCGAGGTCGCGGACGCGCACCCCCGTGACCCGCTCCCCCTCGCGCAGGAAGCCGACCACCGGCGCGTTGTTGGCGACCGCGGCGCCGTAGTGGGCGGCGGTGCGCACGACCGTGAGCGTGTGGCGGGCGTCGTCGACCTGGCCGTCGTAGTACTGGATCGCGCCGACGAGCGCGTCCGGCTTGAGCGCGGGCGCGAGCTTGAGCGCCTGGCGCTTGCTCAGGTGCCGGTGGTGCGGCACGCCGTCGTGGCCGGCCATGTGGTCGTAGAGGATCATGCCGGCGCCGACGTAGGGCCGCTCGATCAGCCGGTCCCTGAGCGGGTACATGAACGGGATCGGCTTGGCGAGGTGGGGGCAGATGCGCGTGAGCATGAGCCCCCGCTCGCGCAGCGCCTCGCGCACGAGGTCGAAGTTGAGCTGCTCGAGGTAGCGCAGCCCGCCGTGGAACATCTTGCTCGAGCGGCTCGAGGTGCCGGAGGCGAAGTCGCGCGCCTCGACGAGCGCGGTCGACAGCCCGCGCGTGACGGCGTCGAGCGCGGCGCCGGCGCCGACGACGCCGCCGCCGATGACGAGCACCTCGAAGGTCTCGTCCGCCATCCGCTCCAGCGCGGCGGCGCGCTGGGCGGGGTTGAGGTCGCTCGGTCGGGCCACGCCCCCAGAAGGTACCCCGCGGGGACGCGGCCCGACACGTGCGCGCGGCCGGTCAGGGCAGCGGCGTGACCCAGAGCCGGCGGTCGGAGAAGGTGACCTCGGTCGAGCAGCCGCAGTCGTCGAGCGCGTAGCGCAGCTCGTACGTGTGCCTGCCGGGGGTCGTCTCCAGCAGCAGCGCCAGCGGCGGCCCGAAGTTGAGGCAGCCCATGAGGCCGCCGGCGGCGGTGCTGTAGCGGACCGGGTCGTCGGCGGCGTCGGCGGGCGCCTCGAACAGCGTCCCGGGCAGCTCCGAGCTGCACCAGCCGGTCGCGGCCGCGAACGGCCTGCCGTCCTCGTAGAGCCCGACGAGGCCGTCGCCGTCGGCGGCGACGACGGAGGCGGCGACGAGGATCGCGCCCGACGCGGGCACGTCGACGACGACCGACGGGCCGGGCGTGGCGAGCGGCGCGAAGGTCGTCGACGACGTCCTCTCCGCCGCGCTCACGCGCGCCGAGCGCATCGCGGTCCCGACCGGCCCGGCCGGGCCCTGCGGGCCCTGCGGGCCCTGGGCGCCCGGCGGGCCCTGCGGGCCGGCGGGGCCCGGAGCGCCGTCGCGGCCGCGCGGGCCCTGCCTGCCGCGGGCGCCGCGCACCCCGCGGCAGCGCAGCACCATCCGGCGCGCGCGCCTCGCCCTCGCCTTCGCCCGCCTCCGCTGCTGCCTGGCGGTGCTCCTGACGACGACGCACACGGCGGTCCTGCGGGGCCTCGCCTGCGTGCGCCTCCTGCTCGCGGCCTGCGACGGCGCCGCCGCCAGGGCGACGGCGGCGAGCGACGCCAGCGCGAGCGCGACCATGCGCTTCATCACGGTGGAATCCCTTCGCTCGTGGTGACCACCACCGTGAATCGGTCCGCCCGCCGGCGCTCTTGAGCGGCCCGGCCGCGGGACCTCGGCCGCCGTGCGCCGCCCCGCGCCCCGGCTCGGGCCGGGCGGCGGCCTCGGCCGCCGCCGACGGGCCCGCGACCGGGGCTACGTCCGCTCGAGCACGACGACCGGGATCTCCCGGTCGGTCCTCTTCTGGTACTCGTCGTAGTCGGGCCAGGCGGCCGCCATCTTGCGCCACATCTCCGGCTTCTCCTCCGGGGTCGCGTCGCGCGCGCGTGCCTGGAAGACCTCGTCCCTGACCTGGACGGTCACGAGCGGGTCGGCCTGGAGGTTGACGTACCAGGCCGGCGGCTCGTCGGCGCCGCCCTTGGACGCGACGACGAGGTACGCGTCGCCGTGGGGCTCGTAGATGAGCGGCACGGTGCGCGGCTGGCCGGTGCGCCGCCCCCTCGTCGTCAGCAGCAGGATCTTCGTCCCGCGCAGCCACTCGTAGCCCTCGGCGCCCCCGGTCGCGCGGTAGCGCTCGACGTGCTCGGCGCCAAACAGCTCGGTCGCCATCGTCGTCCCTCCCGTCGTCGTGCTGCAAGGTCTCGCCGCCCCGGCGGCGGTCGCCGGCGGCGACGGCGGCCGATCGCGGCACGCCTCCAGCGTAGCGTCGGCGCGACGGCGGCGAGGACGGCGCCGGCGCGCCCGCCTATGTCCGCGCGGGCAGGCCGCCCCAGCGGACCGGCCCGGGCCCGAGCCGGCCGAGCTCGTCGTCGGGGTTGGCGAGCCTGCAGCGGTCCAGCGACAGGCAGCCGCAGCCGATGCAGTCGGCCAGCCCGGCCTTGAGCCGCTCGAGCTCGGCGATGCGCGCGTCGATCCGCGCGTTCCACGTCCGCGACAGCCGCGCCCAGTCGGCCCGCCTCGGGGCGCGGTCGTCGGGCAGCTTGCTCAGCTCCCTGCCGATCTCCTCGAGCGTCAGCCCGATCCGCTGGGCGAAGACGATGAAGGCGACGCGCCGGATCACCGGGCGCCGGAAGCGGCGGTGGGCCGCGACGGTCCGCTCGGACCTGATGAGCCCCCGCTGCTCGTAGTAGCGCAGCGCGGAGGGCGCGACGCCGGTGCGCCGCGCCAGCTCCCCGATCGTCAGCAGCTCGGACACCGTTGCGCAGTCAACCAGGCCCGGCGTCGCGCTTCAAGCGCGCTTGAATCACGGGTCGGTCAGGCCGGCACGCCGGCTTCGCCGAGCGCCCTGCGGATCCGCTTCGCCGACACCGGGCCCCTCGTGCCGAGCCCCTGCGCGAAGTGGCTGACGCGCAGCTCCTCGAGCATCCAGCCGATCTCGCGCAGCTGCGGCGGCAGCGGCCGCCCGCGCCACTGCTCGAGCCGCTCCCCGTGCAGGCGCTCGAGCTCGGCGACCGCCCGCATCCGGTCGCGGTCGGCGGCGACCTGGGTCGGCAGCCGCTCGAGCCGCTGCGTCGCGCCGCGCAGGTAGCGCTCGACGTCGGGCAGTCGCGCGACCCCGGTCGCGCGCACGAAGCCGGGGTAGACGAGCCGGCCGAGCTGGCGGGCGACGTCGAGCCGCGCCGGCTGCAGCCGCGGGTCGGCGCCGAGCGCATCCATCGCCCGCTGCGTCGCGCGGGCGGCGTCGAGGATCCGCACGACCCAGGCGACGATCTTCGCCGTCGTCTCCGCCAGCTCGCCGGCGACGTAGTCGCGCAGCGCCGCGAAGCCGCGCGCGTCCCAGGCGGGGCCGCCGGCCGCCTGCAGGAGCGCGTCGACCGCGGCGGCGGCCGCGTCGTCGATCACGGCCGCCAGCGAGCCGTGCGGCGCGGTCGCGAGCGTCAGCTGGGCGGCCGAGTCGAGCCGCCTGGCGACCCACCTCGCCGGCGAGGGCGCGGTCAGCAGCAGCAGCCGCCGCGTGCCGGCCCACATCGCCTGCGCCTGCTGGGCGGGCGTGTCGAGCACGCGCACGCCGACCGTCTCGCCCTCGTCGACGAGCGCCGGGTAGGCGCGCACCGCCCCGCCGGTGCCGGGCAGCTCGACCGTCCTCGGCAGCGCGTCGAGCTCCCACGCCCGCATCCCGCGGCGCTCGACCGCCCGCCCGGCGGTCGCCGTCAGCTGCGCCTGCAGCCGCGGCCGCAGCGCGTCGCGCAGCGCGGCGAGGTCGCCGCCCTGCGCGAGCGCCCGCCCGTCGGCGTCCTCGATCCGGAACGTCATCCGCAGATGGGGCGGCAGCCGGTCGAGCGCGAACGCCTCGACCGGCACGCGCACGCCGCGCACCGCCTGCAGCGCCCGCGCGACCGCGTCCAGCAGCGGCTCCGACCCGGGCGCCGGCAGCTGCGCCAGCACGGCGCGCGCGACGTCGGGCGCCGGCGCGAGCTCGCGCCGCAGCTCCTTCGGCAGCGAGCGGATGAGCGCGGTCACGAGCTCCTCGCGCAGCGCCGGCACGAGCCACTCGAAGCCGTCGGGCCTGACCGTCCCGAGCGCGTCGAGCGGGACGTGGACGGTCACCCCGTCGTGCTCGGCGCCCGGCTCGAAGCGGTAGGAGAGGCGGAGCCTCAGCCTCCCCTGGGTCCAGGTGGTCGGGCGGGCGTCCTCGTCGAGCGCGTCGGCGGCCCGCTCGCCGGCGAGCACCTCCGGGGTGAGGTCGAGCAGGTGCGGGTCGCGGCGGCGCGCGTCCCGCCACCAGCGGTCGAAGTGGGCGCCGGAGACGACCTCGGCGGGGATGCGCGCGTCGTAGAAGGCGAACAGCGTCTCGTCGTCGGCGAGGATGTCGCGCCGCCGCGCCCGCTCCTCGAGCTCCTGGACCTCGGCGATGCGCCGGCGGTTGTCGTGGAAGAAGCGGTGGCGGGTGTGCCAGTCGCCCTCGACGAGCGCCCGGCGGATGAACAGCTCGCGCGACAGCGCCGGGTCGATCCTCGCGTACGGGACCGTGCGGCCGGCGACGATCGGCAGCCCGTAGAGCGTCACGCGCTCGGTCGCGACGACGGCGGCGCGCCGCTTCTCCCAGCGCGGCTCGGAGTGCTGGCGCCTGACGAGGTGGCCGGCGAGCGGCTCGACCCAGGCGGGGTCGATCCGCGCCGCGACGCGCCCCCACAGGCGCGAGGTCTCGACGAGCTCGGCGACCATCACCCAGTCGGGCGACCTGCGCGCCAGCGCCGAGCCGGGGAAGAGCATGAAGCGGGCGCCGCGCGCGCCGACGTACTCGCGCGGCCTCCTCGCGTCGCGCAGCCCGAGGTGCGACAGCAGGCCCGACAGCAGCGCGACGTGGATCTCGCGCGGCTCGGCCTCCTGCTGGTTGAGCGCCAGCCCGAGCTCCCTCGCCGACTGGCGCAGCTGCGCGACGAGGTCCTGCCACTCGCGCACGCGCAGGTAGTGGAGGTGCTCGGCCCTGAGCCGCTTGCGGAACTGGCTGCCGGACAGCTCCCGCTGGCACCTGCGCAGGTAGCGCCACAGGTTGAGGTAGGCGAGGAAGTCGGAGCGCTCGTCCGCGAAGCGGGCGTGGAGCTGGTCGGCGCGCGCCTGCTGGTCGACCGGCCGCTCGCGCGGGTCCTGGATCGACAGCGCGGCGACGATCACGATCACCTCCCTGAGGCAGCCGAGCCGGTCGGCCTCGAGCACCATCCGGCCCAGCCGCGGGTCGACCGGCAGCTGCGCGAGCCGCCGGCCGAGCGGCGTCAGCGCCCCGTCGCGCAGCGCGCCGAGCTCCTCCAGCAGCCGCACGCCGTCGCGCACCTGGCGGCGGTCGGGCGGGTCGATGAAGGGGAACGACGCGACGTCGCCGAGCCCCAGCGCCGCCATCTGGAGGATCACCGACGCGAGGTTCGTGCGCAGGATCTCCGGGTCGGTGAAGCGCGGTCGCTGGCGCAGGTCCTCCTCGTCGTAGAGCCGGATGCAGATGCCCTCCGCGACGCGGCCGCAGCGGCCGGCCCGCTGGGCGGCCGACGCCTGCGAGATCGGCTCGATCGGCAGCCGCTGGACCTTCAGCCGCGCGCTGTAGCGGCTGATGCGGGCGGTGCCGGCGTCGACGACGTAGCGGATGCCGGGCACCGTCAGCGACGTCTCGGCGACGTTCGTCGCGAGCACGACGCGCCGGCCGGCGTGGGGCCTGAAGACGCGGTCCTGCTCCTGGGTGGCCAGCCGCGAGTAGAGCGGCAGCACCTCGACCCGCGGGCCGAGGCGGCCGCGCAGCGCCTCGGCGGTGTCGCGGATCTCGCGCTCGCCGGAGAGGAAGACGAGCACGTCGCCGTCGCCCTCGCGCTGGAGCTCCTCGATCGCGTCGCCGATCGCCTCGGCCTGGTCGCGGTCCTGCGCGACGGCCCGCGCGCCGTCCTCGTCGTCGGCGACGGCGTGGCTGAGCGGCCGGTAGCGGATCTCGACCGGGTAGGTGCGGCCGGAGACCTCGATGATCGGCGCGTCGCCGAAGTGGCGGCTGAACCGCTCCGGGTCGATCGTCGCGCTCGTGACGATCAGCTTCAGCTCGGGCCGCTGCGGGAGGATCCGCGTGATGCAGCCGAGCAGGAAGTCGATGTTGAGGCTGCGCTCGTGGGCCTCGTCGACGATGAT
>ERZ777003.5047-NODE-5047-length-10342-cov-9.547001_pt1 | contig 10342 bp, 6 predicted proteins | sample MGYA00374956_ERZ777003 | MGnify/ENA primary metagenome ERZ777003 (study PRJEB29302, sample SAMN06268252) | bioreactor metagenome | isolation source: Joint BioEnergy Institute, California, USA | place: USA:Joint BioEnergy Institute, California, USA | collected... | reverse complement strand
CCCCGACGGCGGGCCGCCCCTGCGCGCGCCGCCGCGGCGTCCGCCGCTACCGTTGCGCGCGATGGCCGACCCGACCGCCGAGCCGACCGGGCGCCCGCGGCGCGCCGACGCGCGGCGCAGCATCGCCGCGATCCTCGAGGCGGCCGTCGCGCTGCTCGCCGAGCGGCCCGACGCGAGCATGGCCGAGATCGCGGCCGCCGCCGGCGTCACGCGCCAGACCGTCTACGCCCACTTCCGCTCGCGCGAGGCGCTGCTGACGGCCGTCGCCGAGCACGCGCTCGCGCAGGCGCTGGCGGCGATCGACGCCGCCCGGCCCGACGACGGCCCGCCGGCCGACGCGCTCGCGCGGCTCGTCGACGCCTGGTGGGCGGCCGTCGCCCGCCACGCGCGCGTGCTCGAGGCGCTCGCCACCGCCTATCCGACCGACGCGGACCTGCGCGCCTTCCACGCGCCGATCGTCGCGCGGCTGGAGGCGCTGATCCGCCGCGGGCAGGAGGCCGGCGCCTTCGACCGCGCGCTGCCGCCCGGCTGGCTCGCCGCCGCCTTCCTCGGCCTCGTGCACGCCTCCGCGGCGGAGGTCGCGGCCGGCCACGTCGACGCCGACGCCGCCGGCCGCGCGCTCGCGCGGGCCGTGCCGCGCGCGTTCGGCGCGGCACGGCCGCACGGCCTTGCGCCCTGACGCGCTACCGCGTGTAGGCGGCCGGCACGCCGCCGTCGACGTTGAGCACGTTGCCGGTCGACTTGCCCGACCGCGCCGCGGAGGCGAAGTGGAGCACCGCCTGGGCGATGTCCTCGGGCAGGATGTTGACCTTCAGCGTCGTGCGGGCGCGGTAGTGCTCCTCGAGCTGGTCGGGGTCGATGTCGTAGGCCGCCGCGCGCTCCTGGCGCCACGACGAGCCCCAGATCCTCGAGCCCTGCAGCACCGCGTCCGGGTTGACCGTGTTGACGCGGATCCCGGCCGCGCCGCCCTCCTCGGCCAGGCAGCGCGCGAGGTGCAGCTCGGCGGCCTTCGCCGTCGAGTACGCGGCCGCGTTCTTGCCCGCGACGAGCGCGTTCTTGGAGGCGACGAAGACGACGCTGCCGCCCGTGCCCTGCCGGCGCAGGAGCTTGAACGCCTCGCGCGCGACGAGGAAGTAGCCGCGCGCGAGGATCGCGTGGTTGCGGTCCCACTCGGCGGCGGTCGTCTCCTCGATCGGCGCGCTCGACGCGATGCCGGCGTTGGAGACGACGATGTCGACGCCGCCGTAGCGCAGCACCGCCTCGCGGTAGGCGGCCGCGACCGCCTCCTCGGAGGTCACGTCCATCGCCACGCCCAGGCCCCGCTCGCCGTAGGCGTCGGCGACCCGCGCGGCCCCCTCGGCGTCGATGTCGGCGGCGACGACGACGGCGCCCTCGGCCGCCAGCGCCGCCACGACCGCCGAGCCGATCCCGCCGGCGGCGCCGGTGACGAGCGCGACCCGCCCCGCCAGCTCGCGCGGCGGCGGCGCCAGCGACAGCTTGTACAGCTCCAGCGGCCAGTACTCGACCGCGAACGACTCGGCCGCCGACAGCGACACGAAGCGGTCGATCGCCGACGCGCCGCCCATCACCGCGATCGCGCGGTGGTAGAGGTCGCGCGCGAGGCGGGCCGCCTTGACGTCGGCGCCGACGGCGACCATCCCGACGCCCTCGATCAGCACGACGCGCGGATCGGGGTCGGCGATCGCCTCGCCGCTCCTGGCGTGGGCGGCGACGTAGGCGCGGTACTCGTCGCGGTACCGGGCCGCCAGCTCGCGCACGCGCGCGCCGAGCGCCGCGGCGTCGTCGACGGCCGGGTCGTACGGGACCCAGAGCGGCACCCGCTTCGTGTGCACGAGGTGGTCCGGGCAGGCGGCGCCGACCTGCGACAGCTCCCGCCCGTCGCGCGAGGAGACGAACTCCAGCGTCGCCGGCGCGGCGTCGACGAGCAGCACCTTCGCCCGCTCGCTGGAGACCGCGCCGCGGATCGCCGGCAGCGCCTCGGCGAGCAGCCGCTCGCGCGCGGCGTCGTCGAGCGGCGTGCGCGCAGGCCCGCCGAAGCGCGCCCTGCCGGCGGCCTCGGCGGTCACGTAGTCGGCCGCGCGGTTGATCGCCTCGATCGTGCGCGCGTACGACTCCTCGCCCGACCGGCCCCACGTCACGAGCCCGTGCTTGGCGAGGATCACGAACCGCACGCCCTCCCTGCGCGCCGCCAGGCCGACCTGCTTGGCGAGCGCGAAGCCGGGGCGGATGTAGGGCACCCAGACGGCCTCGTCGCCGAACAGCTCGCGCACCATCGCCTCGCCGTCGGCGGCGCCGGCGAGCATGTTGATCGCGTCCGGGTGGGTGTGGTCGACGTGCGGCGCCGGCACGAACGCGTGCAGGAGCGTCTCGATCGAGGAGCGCGGCATGTCGGGCGCCAGCTGGCAGCGGGCCAGGAAGGCGACCATCTCCTCGTCGCTCATCTCGTCGCGCTCGATCAGCGGCTGGATCTCGGCCAGCCGCAGGCCCGTGAAGCCGCTCGCGTCCATCGTCGCGAGGTCCGAGCCCGAGCCCTTGACCCACAGCACGTCGAGCTCGCGGCCGGTGTGGTCGCGCTCGCGCGTCTTGGCGGACGTGTTGCCGCCGCCGAAGTTCGCCACCGACCGGTCGGCGCCGAGCAGGTTCGAGCGGTACACGAGCTGCTCGAGCCCGCCGGCGGGCGCCCTCGCGGGATCCCACCGGGACGGGACGCGGGGCGCGACGGGGGCCGGATCCGGCGTGCCGACGACCCGGCTCATGCGCCCAGCCCTCCCGTCGTCGCGACGGCGGCGCGGCGCGAGCCGACGCGCTCCCACCAGTCGCCGCCGCGGAACGCGGCGACCGGGTCGGCCGCGGCCCCGCGCTCCTCGCGCACCTTCGCGGTCAGGGGCCGCACGTCGGTCGCGAACGCCTCGAGCAGCAGCTCGTGGGCGCCGAGCACGTCGCCCTCCGCCTGGCGCTCGGCCAGCGCGGCGCGGTCGACGAGCAGCGCCTTCGCGTACGCCTCCTGCAGGTTGACGACCGACAGCACCATCGCCTCGATCTTGGGCTCGATCACGTGCGCCTGGTCGATCGTCAGGCGCGGGAGCCGCGGCAGCCCGGCCAGCTCGACGTAGATGAGGAACAGCTCGAACGGGTTGACGGCGCCGACGATGACGTCGTCGTCGCCGTACTTGCGGTTGTTGAAGTGGAAGCCGCCGAGGCGGTCCTCGTCGGCGAGCACGGCGACGATCTGCTCGATGTTGACGCCGTGGGCGTGGTGGCCGAGGTCGACGAGCACGCGCGCCCGCGGCCCCAGCCTCTGGCAGGCCAGCAGCGCGCTGCCCCAGTCGGCCAGGTCGGTCGCGTAGAAGGCCGGCTCGTAGAGCTTGTACTCGACGAGCAGCTCGATCCCGTCCGGCAGCGCCGCGTAGATCTCCGCCAGGCCGTCGTGGAGGCGGCGGCGGCGCGCGACGAACGCGTCCTGGCCGGCGTAGTTGGTGCCGTCGGGCAGCCACAGCGAGATGCCGGTCGAGCCGACCGCCTCGGCGATCCTGATGCACTCGAGCACGTGGTCGATCGCGAGGCGGCGCACCCCCGCGTCGGGGTTGACGAGCGAGCCGAGCTTGTAGCGCGGGTCGCCGAACAGGTTCGGGTTGACGGCGCCGATCCTCAAGCCGAGCGACGCCGCGTGGTCGCGCAGCGCGCCGTAGTCGTCGACCCGGTCCCACGGGATGTGGATCGCCACCTCCGGCGCGCCGCCGGTCAGGCGGTGCACCTCGGCGGCGTCCTCGAGCTTCTCGAACGGGCTCGACGGCAGCCCCGGGGGCGGGTAGGAGCCGAAGCGCGTCCCGGCGTTCGCGTAGCCCCATGAGGGGGTCTCGATGCGGTGCTCGGCGAGTCGGCGCTCGATCGCGGCGACGTCGGCGCCGCGCGCGGTCAGCCGCTCGACCAGCCGCTCGTAGTCGCTGCGGGTGGTGTCAGGCATCAGGGTCGGGTCCTTGGGTGGTGGGTGCAACGGCGGGGACGGGCTCCAGCCCGGTGACGGCGAGGAAGCGGGCGAACAGCTCGCCGCGGTCGGCGGACGGCTCGTAGACGGTCGGCGCGACCGAGCCGGCGACGACGGCGCGGATCTCCTCCAGCGAGCCGACGCGGCCCTGCGCGAGCGCCTGGGTCATGACGTTGCCGAGCGCGGTCGCCTCGACCGGGCCGGCGTGGACCGGCCGCTCGAGCACGTCGGCCGCCAGCTGGCACAGCATCGCGTTGCGCGCGCCGCCGCCGACGACGTGGACGACGGCGGCGCGGCGGCCGGCGACCCGCTCGATCCGCTCGAGCACGAGCCGGTACGTGCAGGCCAGCGACTCCAGCGCGCAGCGGACGGTCGCGCCGGGGCCGCGCGGCGCCGGCTGGCCGGACGCCTCGCACAGCGCCGCGATCCGCGCCGGCATGTCGCCGGGGTGCAGCAGGGACGGGTCGTCGGGGTCGATCAGCGGCCCGCCGTCCGGCGCGGCGGCCGCGAGCCGGTGCAGCTCGTCGTAGGTGTAGTCGGCGCCCTCGCGGGCCCACTGGCGGCGGCACTCCTGCACGAGCCACAGGCCCATGACGTTGCGCAGCAGCCGGATCGTGCCGGTCACCCCGCCCTCGTTGGTGAGGTTGGCGGCGAGCGCCTCGGGACCGGTCGCCGGCGCGTCGAGCTCCATCCCGAGCAGCGACCAGGTGCCCGACGAGAGGTAGGCGAAGTCGCGCCCGCGCGCCGGCACCGCGACGACGGCCGAGGCCGTGTCGTGGCCGCCGACGGCGATCACCTGCGGCGCCGGGTCGAGGCCGGCCTCGGCCGCCACCGTCGCGCGCAGCGGCGCCAGCGGCGTGCCGGCGTCGACGAGCGGCGGCAGGATCGACGGGTCGATCCCGACGCGGGCGGCCAGGTCGCGCGCCCACTCGCGGCGGCGCACGTCGAGCAGCTGGGTGGTGGAGGCGGCGGTCCGCTCCCCGGCCAGGCGCCCGCACAGCCAGTAGGCGATCAGGTCGGGGATCATCGCGAGCGTCGCCGCGCCCTCCAGCGCCGCCGTCCCGCGCGCGGCGACGAGCTGGAAGAGCGTGTTGAACGGCATGAACTGGATGCCGGTCGTGCGGTAGACGTCCGCGCGCGGGATCCGCGTCAGCACCCGCGCCATCACGCCGTCGGTGCGGTGGTCGCGGTAGTGGTAGGGGTTGCCGAGCAGCTCGCCGTCGCGGTCGAGCAGCCCGTAGTCGCACCCCCACGCGTCGACGGCGATCCCGTCGACGCGCCCGCCGGCGCGCCGGGCCGCGAGCGCGAGGCCGCGCACGACCTCGCGCTGCAGGCCGAGCACGTCCCAGTGCAGGCCGGTCGGCAGCGACACCGCCCCGTTGCCGAAGCGGTGGACCTCCTCGAGCGCGACGCGCCCGCCCGCGAGCGTGCCGAGCTGGACGCGCCCCGACTCGGCGCCGAGGTCGATCGCGACGTAGCGCGCCGCGCCCGGGCGACCGGCCTCAGGCACGGCGGCCCCGCTCCTCGCGCGCAGTGCGCGGCATCCGACTACGCCACCTCCGCGAACGGGATCCCGAGCAGGGACGCCACGTGGCGCACCTCGGTGGCGACGTGGCCGACGCCGAGCGCGACGTGGTGGGTCGGGCCCTCCGCGCACCAGCGCTCGAAGAACTCCGCCGGCTTGGACGGGAAGACCAGGCGCGAGTTCGTGTTGCCGATGCGGAACGTGTCGCCCGGCACCGACTCGCCCTCGGCCGCGATCAGCTTGAGCCTGCCGTCGGCCGTCTGCGAGCAGCCGAGGATCGTGATCGGGCCGAAGCGGACCTTGAACTCGACGCTCAGCCCGAAGCCGCGCTTGCCGTGGAACAGCTTGAGGTTGCGCAGCGTCGGCTGCTCCTGGGCGATCGCGATGTGCCCGGGGCCGTCGTGGCCCATGAGGATGAAGTCCTCGTCGAAGTCGAGCGCGTAGTACTCGGTGTAGGAGCCGCCCGCGCCGAGCCGGTCGAGGATCAGCTGCGCGACGTTGGTCTTGATGTCGGCCTCGCCGGAGGTCGGCACGCCGCGCGCGGTCAGCAGCGAGTTGCCGACGATGACGCCGGCCCCGAGGCGCTCGGCCTCGTTGCCGTCCAGGCCGCGGTAGTAGTACGTGAGCGCATCGAGCTCGAAGTCGGCGACGAGCTTGTCGAGGCCGACCGCGACGCGCGCCGACCAGTCGAGCTGCTCCTGCTGCACCGGCGCGGCGATCGGGTCCGAGGAGGGGTCCGCGAACGTGAACATCGCGCGGATCTCCTCCTCCTTGGCGGCCCGCTCGGCCTCGGTCACCTGCGCCACGCGCGCGCCGAGGTCGTCGATCTCGAGCACCTCGACGTGGGCGCCGAGGTCGCTCTGGACCATCGTGAAGTCGGCGTACATGTCGAGCATGCCGGCGTAGGCGTGCCCCATGAAGCCGATGCGCGAGCGGCGCAGCGCCCGCGCGACGCCGGCCGCGCGGACCCACGCGGCGATCTTGGCCCACGCGCGCGGGTCGTCGTCGATCGTGCCGGCGACGGTGTCGTACGGGATGCCGGCGCGCACGCACACGCCGGCGATCTCGGGCACGCAGCAGGCGGCGCAGTTGGCCAGCCACTCGGCCGTGTCGGTGTCGACGTAGTCGAGCGTCGTCGTCGGCTGCAGGCCGAGCAGCACGACCGGCACGCCGGCCGCCTGCAGCACCGGCAGCACCACGCTCGAGGTGGCGTACGTGACCGCGTGGCAGAGGACGAGGTCGACCTGCGCCTGCGCGAACGCGTCGCCGGCGGCGCGCGCCTTCTGGGCGGTGTCGACGAGCCCGGCGCTGATGACGTCCGCGCCGAGCTCGCGGATGCGCTCCTCGACGCGGGCCTGGTAGCCCTCGCAGCGCTCCTTCAGCCCCGCGAACTGGGGCCAGTAGGCCTCCAAGCCGATACCGAAGACCCCGACCCGCGCACGCGGCGGACGGCGGGCGTCGGTCACGACAGTCATCATCGAGCCTCCTTGGGGGCGGGACGGTGGGCGTCGCAGCGCGCGCCGCCCCACGCGCGCGTGGACGGCACAGGCGTGCCCGCGTCGCGGCGGCGGGCACGGCATGGTCGGGTCCGGGGCGCGCCTCGGGTCACCCGCGCTCCCCGGGGATGCGGCGGACCTCGACGCCGGTGGCGCGCAGCGGCGCGAGCTCCTCGTCCGACGCCGCCGCGGCGAGCACGCAGGCGAGCTCGTCGGCGCCGGTGATCGCGGCGAGGCCGCGGGAGTGCAGCTTGCTGCCGTCGATCAGCAGCACCGGCTGGTCGGCGCGGCTGATCATCGACCGCTTGACCTCCGCCTCGAGCGGGTCGGCGTCGGTGAGGATGCCGTCGGAGGAGATCCCCTTGACGCTGAGGAAGACCTTGTCGGCGTAGTGGCCGAGCACGGTGCGGACGGCGTGCGGGCCGACGAACGAGCGCGTCAGCCTGCGCATCGAGCCGCCGATGCCGATCAGCTCGACCCGCTGGCCCTCGCTCGTGCCGACGAGCTCCATCACCGGCACGGAGTTGGTGACGATCGTCAGCGGGATGCGCGAGGCGACGAGCGCCCTGGCGGCGTACCAGGCGGTCGAGGACGAGTCGATGTAGACGGTCTCGTTCGGCGCGACCATCGCGACGGCCGCCTCCGCGAGCGCCCGCTTGGCGTCCGCGTCGACGCCGATGCGGTGCTGGAAGGAGTCCTCGTGGGCGGCGACGCCGGGCACGACGGCGCCGCCGTGCGTGCGCCGCGCGAGCCCCTGGCGCTCGAGCTCGGCGAGGTCGCGGCGCGCCGTCATCGACGAGATGCCGAAGCGGCGCTCGAGCGTCGCGACGGTGACCGCGCCCTCCCGTTCGAGCAGATCCGCGATCTCGCGCCGGCGCGCCTCCGCCATGCGGGGACGGTCGTTCGTTCTAGTATGTTCGTTTGCCGACGACATTCGATCAATCCGAACAGGATCAATCAGAGCATAGAACACAACCGCACGTCAAGGTCGGTAGCGTTCGGGTCGACGCGTCGCGGTCCCGCCCCCAGCGGGCGGGGCGACCGCGGCGCCGACCGGTACGGCCGCGACGCCTGAGGAGAGACTTCCCCCGTGCGCATCTCGCTCTTCATCACCTGCCTCAACGACACGCTCTTCCCGCGCGCCGGGCAGGCGGTCGTGACGCTGCTCGAGCGGCTCGGCCACGAGGTCGACTTCCCGCTCGAGCAGACCTGCTGCGGCCAGATGCACGTCAACTCCGGCTACCCGGACGAGGCGCTCGCGCTCATGCGCCGCCACCTGCGCGCGTTCGCCGACGCGGAGGCGATCGTGTCGCCGTCCGGCTCGTGCGTGGCGATGGTGCGCGACCACTACCCGCGGCTCGCGCGCGCCAGCGGCGACCCGGGGCTCGTCGCCGCCGTGGACGCGCTCGCCGGCCGCACCTGGGAGCTGAGCGAGCTGCTCGTCGACCGGCTCGGCGTCGTCGACGTCGGCGCCTCCTACCCGCACCGCGTCGCCTACCACCCCAGCTGCCACGGGCTGCGCGTCCTGCGCCTCGGCGACAAGCCGCTGCGGCTCCTGCGCGCCGTCCGCGGGCTCGAGCTCGTGCCGCTGCCCGACGCCGAGCAGTGCTGCGGCTTCGGCGGCACGTTCGCGGTCAGGAACGCCGACACCTCGACCGCGATGCTCGCCGACAAGGTGCGGGCCGTGCTCGACACGCGCGCCGAGGTCTGCACCGCCACCGACAGCTCGTGCCTCATGCACATCGGCGGCGGCCTCGCGCGCCAGCGCACCGGCGTGCGCGCCGTCCACCTCGCCGAGATCCTCGCCGCGACCGCATGAGCCGCTCCGCCGACCGCACCCGCGCACGCCGCCCCGGCCGCGGCGCCTGGCCCGACGCGCCCGCCTTCCCGGCGGCGGCCCGCGCCGCGCTGCGCGACAGCCAGCTGCGCCGCAACCTCGGCAACGCGACCGCGACGATCCGCGCCAAGCGCGCCGGCGCCGTCGCCGAGCTGCCCGACTGGGAGGCGCTGCGCGAGGCCGGGCGGGCGATCAAGGCCCGCACGCTGCGCCACCTCGACGCCCACCTGGAGACGCTCGAGCGGGCCGTGACCGCGCGCGGCGGCCAGGTCCACTGGGCGCGCGACGCGGCCGAGGCGAACGCGATCGCGGTCGGGATCGCCCGGGCCGAGGGGGTCCGGGAGGTCGTGAAGGTCAAGTCGATGGCGACCGCCGAGATCGAGCTCAACGAGGCGTTCGCGGCCGCCGGCATCACCGCGCTGGAGACCGACCTCGCCGAGCTGATCGTCCAGCTCGGCGGCGACCGCCCGTCGCACATCCTCGTGCCGGCGATCCACCGCAACCGCGTCGAGATCCGCGACCTGTTCCGCCGCACGATCGGCCCCGCCGACCTGCCCGACGAGCCGGCCGCGCTCGCCGCCGCCGCGCGCCGCTTCCTGCGCGAGCGGTTCCTCGCCGCGCGCGTCGCCGTCAGCGGCGCGAACTTCGCCGTCGCCGAGACGGGCACGATCGTCGTCGTCGAGTCGGAGGGCAACGGGCGGATGTGCACGACGCTCCCTGAGACGCTCATCACCGTCTGCGGGATCGAGAAGCTCGTGCCGACCTGGCGGGACCTCGAGGTCTTCCTCCAGCTGCTGCCGCGCTCCTCGACGGCCGAGCGGATGAACCCGTACACGTCGCTGTGGTCGGGCGCGCGCGACGACGACGGACCGCGGAGGTTCCACCTGATCCTGCTCGACAACGGCCGCACCGACGTGCTCGCCGACGCGGTCGCGCGCGAGACGCTCGCGTGCATCCGCTGCTCGGCGTGCCTCAACGTCTGCCCCGTCTACGAGCGGACCGGCGGCCACGCGTACGGGTCGGTCTACCCGGGGCCGATCGGCGCGATCCTCACGCCGCAGCTGGCGGGGATGGGGGCGGCCGGGTCGCTCCCGTTCGCCTCCTCGCTGTGCGGCGCCTGCGCGGAGGTGTGCCCGGTCAAGATCGACATCCCCGGCGTGCTCGTCCACCTGCGCGCGCGGTCCAACGCGGCCGCCGCCAGGACGGCGCGCGGCCGGCTCGCCCCCGAGCGCCTCGCGCTCGCGGCGGCGGCGCGGGCGTTCGCGACGCGCGGCCGCTACGAGCGGCTGCAGCGGCTCGCCCGCCGCCTCCAGCGGCCGCTCGTCCGCGGCGGCGCGATCACCCGGCTGCCCGGCGAGCTGGGCGGCTGGACGCAGGCGCGCGACCTGCCGCCGCTGCCGGAGCGGACGTTCCGCGAGTGGTGGCAGGCGCGGGCCGGCCGCGGGCCGGCGGGCGGGGAGGGCGCGCCGCCGCGCGCC
>ERZ777003.5045-NODE-5045-length-10344-cov-46.288949_pt1 | contig 10344 bp, 10 predicted proteins | sample MGYA00374956_ERZ777003 | MGnify/ENA primary metagenome ERZ777003 (study PRJEB29302, sample SAMN06268252) | bioreactor metagenome | isolation source: Joint BioEnergy Institute, California, USA | place: USA:Joint BioEnergy Institute, California, USA | collected... | reverse complement strand
CCTAGATCGGCTCGGACTCCCGCACAGACATCAGAGCCGACGCCAGCGATGGTCCAACCAACGCTCCCCGACCGAACCGTCCGCCTTGACCTGCCGACCGTAGATGCGGGTCTCGACGATTCCATCGGCGTCGAAACTCCACGTCGATGCATTCGGGCCGGAACACCGTCTGCAACGACACACCGTTCACGCCGCATGCCATATCCGGTAACTGCCCCTCGGCAAGTTCGATTCGATACACCTCCAGCCCGCGAGGGGACCGAATCTTTTTCTCGTGACCGCTCATTCCTGTTCCCGGCACCTCCGATCGGCGACCCGATCTCGGTCCGCAGCCCCTTCTGCCGGCCTGCACACGCCGAGACGCGGCAGGCGTAAACAGGCAGGGCCACAACCTCCTAGATAGCTATCGCCGGCACCGTACACGCCCTGAGCCGCATTCCGCGCGGTCCCCCGCTCCCCTACACGTTGAACCGGAACTCGACCACGTCACCGTCCTGCATGACGTAGTCCTTGCCCTCCATGCGCACCTTCCCGGCGGCCCTGGCGGCGGCCATCGAGCCGGCCTCGACGAGGTCGTCGAAGGAGACCACCTCGGCCTTGATGAAGCCGCGCTCGAAGTCGCTGTGGATCACCCCGGCGGCCTTGGGCGCGGTGTCGCCCTGGTGGATGGTCCAGGCGCGGGCCTCCTTGGGCCCGGCGGTCAGGTAGGTCTGCAGCTTGAGGGTGTGGAAGCCGGCGCGGGCCAGCTGGTCCAGGCCGCGCTCGGTCTGCCCGATCGAGGTCAGCAGCTCGGCGGCCTCCTCGTCGTCGAGCTCCTGCAGCTCGGCCTCGACCTTGGCGTCGAGGAACACGCAGTCGGCCGGGGCGACGAGCTCGCGCAGCTCGGCCTTGCGGGCCTCGTCGGTGAGCACCGCCTCGTCGCAGTTGAACACGTACAGGAACGGCTTGGTGGTCAGCAGGTTGAGCTGACGCAGCGGCTCCGGGTCGACCCCGGCCGAGAACAGCGTCTCGCCCCGCTCCAGCACCTCCTTGGCCGCCTGGGCGGCCTCCAGGGCCGGCCGGCGGTCCTTGTGGGTGCGGGCCTCCTTCTCCAGCCGCGGCAGCGCCTTCTCCAGGGTCTGCAGGTCGGCCAGGATCAGCTCGGTCTCGATGACCTCGATGTCGGCCTTCGGGTCCACCCGGCCGTCGACGTGCACCACGTCGTCGTCGGAGAACACCCGCACCACCTGGCAGATGGCGTCGCACTCGCGGATGTTGGCCAGGAACTTGTTGCCCAGCCCGGCGCCCTCGGAGGCGCCCTTCACGATGCCGGCGATGTCGACGAAGGTGACCGTGGCGGGCACGATCCGCTCCGAGCCGAAGATCTCGGCGAGCTTCTCCAGCCTGGGGTCGGGCAGCGGCACCACGCCCTCGTTCGGCTCGATGGTGGCGAACGGGTAGTTGGCCGCCAGCACGTTGTTGCGCGTCAGCGCGTTGAACAGCGTCGACTTACCGACGTTCGGCAGTCCGACGATTCCCAGGTTCAAGCCCACGGACTCCAGAGTCTAGGAGAAGCGACGCGCACACCGGCGAGCGCTGTCAGCGCACACCCGGACCGAGCCGGTACGGTCTACCTGTGTCAGGACAGCGTGCACGGTCGGCGGTACCGGCCGACCATCGCTCCGCACACCCCGATTTCCCTGGTGTGCCTTGGTGGGGGGCTGTCGTCATCGCGCTGACATTCACCGCCGTCGGGTTCGCGTTCGACGCCGGTTCGGGGACCAGAGAGCTCAGCGCGGTGTTCGCCGCGTCCTACATCGTGGGATGCGTGGCGGCGGTGTTGGCGGTGCGCCAGAACGGCGTGTTCACCGCCGTGATCCAGCCGCCGATTGTGTTGTTCTTCACAGTGCCGGGCGCGTACTTCCTCATGCACCGCGGCCAGCTCGACGGCCTGCGCGATCTGGCGATCAACTGCGGCTACCCCCTGGTGGAGCGGTTCCCGCTGATGTTCTTCACCTCGGCGGGCGTGCTGCTGATCGGCCTGGTGCGCTGGTACTTCGGCATGTCCGCCCAGCACGCGGCCCCGGCGGCCGAGGGGGCCTCCCCCGCCCCGGCGACCGCGCTGGCCGGGCTGCTCGGCTCGGTCAAGGAGAAGCTGTCCGCGCTGGTCGCGGGTGGCGGCGGCGCCCGCACCGGCGAGACGACGACGCGCCGGCGCGCCGCGCGCAACTCAGCCCGCACCGCCGCGTCGTCGCGGCGCCGCACCGGTGAGACCAGCAGCGGTGCGCGAACCCGCCGGCGCAGCAGCACCGCGGCGTCGGCGCGCGACACCGCGGCCGGGACCACCCGGCGCGGCGGTACCCGGCGGGCCGCCGCGGAGGGCGCCGATCCGGCCCGCAGCCGGCGCAGCACCAGGCGTGCCGACACCCCGCGCTCCCGGCACACCCGCCCGCCGGAGGCCGAGCCGGTCGAGTCGTTCACCGAGCGGCCGCGCCGCTCCCGGCGCACCACCGAGCCGCCGGCCACCCCGCCGCGGCGCAGCCGGGCCGCCGCACCGCGTGAGCCGCGCCCGCAGCCGGGCACCGAGTGGCGGCCGGGCTACCCCGACCACCAGGCCGACTACCCGGGTTACGGCACCGGGTACGGCCGGGGCACCGACGGCTACGGCGGATACGACCGCCCGCGGCGGCGGCCCCGCTACGACGACTACGAGCCGCTCGAACCGCACCGCAACGGCAGCGACGGCTACGGGGGTTTCCGCGAGAGCCATCACCCGGTGTCGCGGGTGCGCTACCGCGGCACCGACGACACGGATCTGCGCGCCGAGCGCCGGCCCCGCCCGAGCGCCGGTCGGCACGCGGTGGACGCCGATATCGACAGCTGGCAGTACGACCGCTGAGTCAGCGCCGCGCGGGCCGGATCTCGCGCGGCAGCGCGAACACCGTCGTCTCGTTGGCGGTGGTGACGGTCTGCACGGTGGTGTAGCCGAGGTCGGCCAGCCGCTCCAGCACGCCGCGCACCAGGATCTCCGGCACCGACGCGCCGGAGGTGACGCCGACGGTGGTCACCCCGTCCAGCCAGGCCGGGTCGATGTCGTCGGCGTAGTCGACCAGGTGCGCGTCGCGGGCGCCCGCGTTGAGCGCCACCTCGACCAGCCGCACCGAGTTCGACGAGTTGCGTGAGCCGACGACGATCACCAGCTCGCACTCCGGGGCCATCGCCTTGACCGCGACCTGGCGGTTCTGGGTGGCGTAGCAGATGTCGTCGCTGGGCGGGTCCTGCAGCTTGGGGAACCGCTCGCGCAGTTTCTGCACGATCTCCATGGTCTCGTCGACCGACAGGGTGGTCTGCGACAGCCAGATGACCTTGTTCTCGTCGCGGACGGTGACCTTGTCCACCCCTTCGGGGCCGTCGACGATCTGCACGTGCTCGGGCGCCTCCCCGGCGGTGCCGATCACCTCCTCATGGCCCTCGTGGCCGATGAGCAGGATGTCGTAGTCGTCGCGGGCGAACCGCTTGGCCTCGTTGTGCACCTTGGTCACCAGCGGGCAGGTGGCGTCGATGACCTGCAGGTTCCGCTGCTCGGCAGCCTCCCGCACGGTGGGGGCCACGCCGTGGGCGGAGAACACCACGATCGCGCCCTCCGGCACCTCGTCGGTCTCGTCGACGAACACCGCCCCGCGCTTGGCCAGCGTGTCCACCACGTGCCGGTTGTGCACGATCTCGTGGCGCACGTAGACCGGGGCGCCGTGCTTCTCCAGCGCGCGCTCGACGGTCTCCACGGCCCGGTCCACCCCGGCGCAGTAGCCGCGCGGCTCGGCCAGCAGCACCCGCTTGCCGGTCACGGCGGTGGTGCTGGTGGTCCCGGGAATGCCCATGTTGATCGTCGACGACATGGTTTCAGGGTACGTGCCGGACCACCCCCGACACACCTCGGCGAGCACGCCCTGCGCTTGGCGTTGTCGGGCCGTTGAGGCAGGCTTGGGCCATGGCAACTGCACCGTACGGCGTCCGACTGCTGGTGGGTGCGGCCGCGACCGCGCTCGAGGAGACGCGCAAACTGCCGCAGACCATCCTCATGTATCCGATGACGGTCGCCAGCCAGGCCGCCCACCTCTACATGCACATCCAGCAGAACCTCGCCGAGCTGGCCATCAAGGGCGACGAGGTGCTCGACACCATCTTCCCGCCCAAGGACGAGCAGCCCGAGTGGGCGACCTTCGACGAGGATCTGGAATCCGACGACGCCGAGGCCGCCGGCGCCGGCGCGCGGCGCACCGCCGGCCGGTACGCGCTCTACAGCGAGGACGTCGCGGCGAAGGTGTCCGACAACGGCGAGGCCGCCCCGGCCGAGCCCGAGCCCGCCGCCCCGGCCGAGCCGCCGTCGATCGCCGTCGAACTCGACTACGACTCGCTGACCCTGGCCCAGCTGCGGGCCCGGCTGCCGCAGCTGAAGGTGGAGGATCTCGAGGCGCTGCTGGCCTACGAGGAGGCCACCCGCGCCCGCGCCCCCTACCAGACCCTGCTGGCCAACAGGATCACGCGCGCCACCGCGAAGTGAGCTCCGCGCCGCCGCCGAACTCGGCGGAGCACCCGTGGCCGGTGCGCACCGTCGCGATGCGGATCAAGGAGTGGATCGACCGGCTCGGTACGGTGTGGGTCGAGGGCCAGCTCACCGAGATCAAGCTCCGGCCGGGCACCCGCACCGCGTTCATGACGCTGCGCGACCCGGCGGCCGACATGTCGCTGTCGCTGACCTGTGCGCGCGACGTGGTGCAGCGCGCGCCGGTGCCGCTGACCGAGGGCACCCAGGTGGTGGTGTGCGGCAAGCCGTCGTTCTACACCGGCCGCGGCACGTTCTCGCTGCGGGTCAGCGACATCCGCGCGGTCGGTATCGGTGAGCTGCTGGCGCGCATCGAGCGGCTGCGCCGGCTGCTGGAGGCCGAGGGCCTGTTCGACCCGCGGCGCAAGCGCCTCATCCCGTTCCTGCCCAACCGGATCGGGCTGATCACCGGCCGCGCCTCGGCGGCCGAGCACGACGTGGTGACGGTGGCGACGGCCCGCTGGCCGGCGGTGCGGTTCGAGATCCGCAACACCGCCGTGCAGGGCCCGACCGCGGTGGTGCAGATCGTCGAGGCGCTGCGCGAGCTCGACGGCCACCCCGAGGTGGACGTCATCGTCATCGCGCGCGGCGGCGGCAGCGTGGAGGATCTGCTGCCGTTCTCCGACGAGACGCTGTGCCGGGCGATCGCGGCCTGCACCACCCCGGTGGTCAGCGCGGTCGGCCACGAACCGGACAACCCGCTGTGCGACCACGTCGCCGACCTGCGCGCGGCCACCCCCACCGACGCCGCCAAGCGCATCGTCCCCGACACCGCCGCCGAGCAGGCGCTGCTCGACGACCTGCGGGCGCGCAGCGCCCGCGCCCTGCGCAACTGGGTGCACCGCGAGCAGCACCTGCTGCAGCAGCTGCGCAGCCGGCCGGTGCTGGCCGCGCCGCTGCAGGCCGTCGACGCCCGGGCCGAGGAGATCGAGCGGGCCCGGGCCGCGGCGCGCCGCGACATCGGCCGGCTCATCGCCGCCGAGTCCGAGCGGGTCGGGCACCTGTCGGCGCGGCTGTCCGCGCTGGGCCCGGCCCAGACGCTGGCCCGCGGATACGCGGTGGTGCAGGTCGGCGACGACGGTGCGGTGCTGCGGTCGGTGGCCGACGCCCCGGCCGGCGCCCGGCTGCGGGTGCGGGTGGCCGACGGCGCGGTGCTCGCGGTGAGCCAAGGTCCGGAAGGAGATTCATGAAGGCCGTCTCCGAAATGGGGTACGAGGAGGCCCGCGACGAGCTGATCGCGGTGGTGCAGCGGCTCGAGCAGGGCGGGCTGACCCTCGACGAGTCGCTGCGGCTGTGGGAGCGCGGCGAGGAGCTGGCCCGCCGCTGCGAGGAACACCTGGCCGGGGCGCGCCAACGGGTCGAGGACGTGCTCGCCGAACGCGACGCCGAGGAGCGTTGACCCCGTTCTGAAACCGGCTCGCCGACGGCGTCTTTCGGCTGCCCGGCGCCGGGGTCGGCTGCGCTTTCTGCCGCGAAACCGCTTGCGGAGGCGACTTTCACGGCAAGATTTGCACGAATGCGAGCCGACGGAGGAGAGCGATGACCGACACCGTGCTGGTGACCGGGGCGTTCGGGCTGGTCGGGGCGGCCACGGTGCGGCATCTGGCCGGATCCGGCCGCCGTGTGGTGGCCACCGACCTCGATGTCCCGGCCAACCGGAAGGCGGCCGAAGCCCTGGATCCGGCGCGGGTCGAGGTGCGCTGGGCGGACCTGACCGACCCGGCCGCGGTGCAGGCGCTGCTGCAGGCGGTGCGGCCGGCGGCGATCATCCACCTGGCCGCGATCATCCCGCCGTTCTGCTACGCCCGCCGCGCGCTCGCCCGCAAGGTCAACGTCGAGGCCACCGGGCACCTGCTGCGGGCGGCCGCCGCGTTGCCCGCGCCGCCGCGGTTCGTGCTCGCCTCCAGCATCGCCGTCTACGGGGCGCGCAACCCGTACCGGGTGTCCGAGCCGCTGACCGCCGACACCCCGGTCAACCCCTGCGATATCTACGGCGCGCACAAGGTGGAGGCCGAGACTCTGGTGCGGGAATCCGGGCTGGACTGGCTGATCCTGCGGCTCGGCGGGGTGCTGCCGGGTGAGCCGCGCTTCGACCTGGACCGCGACTTTCTGACCTTCGAGGCCGTGCTGCCCAGCGACGGCCGCATCCACACCGTCGACACCCGCGACGTGGCGGCCGCGTTCGCCGCCGCCACCACGGTGCCCGAGACCCGGCAGGTGCTGCTGATCGCCGGCGACGACTCGCACCGGCACGTCTACGGCGAGGTCAGCGCGGCGCTCACCGCGGCGATGGGCCTGCCGGGGGTGCTGCCCGCCGGCCGCAGGGGCGACCCGGACAGCGCCGACGGCTGGTTCCACACCGACTGGATCGACGCCGAACCGGCGCAGAAGATCCTTGGCCACCAACGTCATTCGTGGTCGGCGATGCTCGCCGACATCTCCGCCGGGGTGGGCTGGCGGCGCTATCCGCTGCGGCTCGTCGCGCCGCTGGCCGGGCTGTACCTGCACCGGCAGTCGCCCTACCGCGGCTACCCCGGCAGCTACGCCGACCCGTGGGGTGCGATCCGGCGGATCTGGGGCGATCCGTCGCCGGACCGGAAGGAGTGACATTGCGCAACTGTGTGGTGATCGGCGGCGCCTCGGGCATCGGTTGGGCCACCGCGCAGGCCTTCGCCGCCCGCGGGGACCGGGTCACCGTCGCCGACCGCAACGCCGACGGCGCCCGTACCCGCGCCGCCGAACTCGGCGACCCGCACACCGGGCTGCCCGTCGACGTCACCGACGAGGCGTCGGTGCAGCGCCTGTTCGAGGCCACCGGGCCGGTGGACGCCGTGGTCAACTGTGCCGGGTTCAGCAACCTCGGCCACATCGTGGACATGCCGGTCGAGCAGTTCCGCGCCGTCGTCGACGTGTGCCTGACCGGGGCGTTCATCGTCACCAAGCACGCCGGGCGGGCACTGCGCGACGGCGGGGCGCTGGTGTCGATCAGTTCGCTCAACGCCCGCCAGGCCGCGGCCGGGATGAGCGCCTACTGCGCGGCCAAGGCCGGGCTGTCGATGTTCACCCAGGTCGCCGCGCTGGAACTGGCACCGCGCGGCATCCGGGTCAACGCGGTGGCCCCCGGCTTCGTGCACACCCCGCTGACCGACCCGGCCGCCGCGATCCCCGGCGTGGTCGAGGAGTACGTGGAGAACACCCCGCTGGGCCGGGCCGGCACCCCGCAGGACGTGGCCGCGGCGGTGCTGTTCCTGTGCGACCCGGCCAACTCGTGGCTGACCGGCGAGGTGCTCGACCTCAACGGCGGGGCGCACCTGCGCCGCTACCCGGACGTGCTCGGCCACGTGCTGCGACTGGCCGGGCAGTGAGCGGACGGTTCGCCGGCCGGCAGGCCGTCGTCACCGGTGGCGGCTCCGGTATCGGCGCGGCGCTGTGCCGGGCGCTGGCCGGCGCCGGGGCGCAGGTGCTCGTCACCGACGTCGACGGTGCGGCCGCACACCGGGTCGCCGACCAGATCGGCGGCCGGGCAATGCAATTGGATGTCACCGACGCCGCGGCCGTGCAGGCCGCCGTGGACGACGTGGTGGACCGCGCCGGCCGGCTGGATCTGATGTTCAACAACGCCGGCATCGTCTGGGGCGGCGACACCGAGCTGCTGACGCTGGAGCAGTGGAACGCCATCATCGACGTCAACATCCGCGGCGTGGTGCACGGGGTGGCCGCGGCCTACCCGGTGATGCTGCGCCAGGGCCACGGCCACATCGTCAACACCGCCTCGATGGCGGGGCTCACCGCCGCCGGGCAGATCACCAGCTACGTGATGAGCAAGCATGCGGTGGTGGGGCTTTCGCTCGCGCTGCGCAGCGAGGCGCTGTCCCGCGGGGTCGGGGTGCTCGCGGTGTGCCCGGGCGCGGTGGAGACCCCGATCCTGGACAAGGGGGCGGTCGGCGGGTTCGTCGGCCGGGACTACTTCCTCAAGGGCCAGGGGGTCCGGCGGGCCTACGACCCGGACCGGCTCGCCGCCGAGACGCTGCGCGCGATCGAGCGCAACAAGGCGCTGCTGGTGCGGCCGCGCCAGTCGCAGGCGGCCTGGCTGTTCGCCCGGCTCGCCCCGGGACTGATGCAGCGCGCGGCGGTACGGTTCGTCGCAAGGCAGCGGCGGGCCCAGGATGGAGGGCGATGAACGATCTCGACCTCACCCAGCGCCGGGCCCTGGCGGTGGTGACCATCCTGGCCCTGCTGATCGGCGCCTGGTTCCTGAGCGGATTCTTCATCCTCATCGTGATGGCCGCCGTCGCCGCCTATCTGTTCTCCCCGCTCTACGAGCGGCTGCGCCGGCGGCTCGGCACCGGCCCGGCCGCGGGGCTGACCGTGCTGTCAGCGCTGCTGATCGTCATCGTGCCGGTCACCGCGGTGGTGATGCTGGCGATCGTGCAGATCAGCCAGGCGGTCGACACCGTCAGCGAGTGGATGGCCCGCACCGACCTGTCGTCGCTGGGCGCCCGGTCGCTCGAGGTGGTCAATGACGCGCTGTCGCGCGCCCCGTTCCTGGAGCACACCACCGTCACCCCGGAGTCGGTGCGCGATGCGGTGGTCACGGTGTCCCAGCACATCGGCCAGTGGCTGCTCGGCGTGCTGCAGGGCGCGGTCGGCGGGGTGGCCGGGGCGATCGCGGCGTCCATCGTGTTCCTGTACGTGTTCGTCTCGCTGCTGGTCAACCGGGACAAGGTGCAGGCCCTGGTGCGCCGGCTCAACCCGCTCGGCGAGGAGATCACCGACCTGTACCTGGCCAAGATCGGCGCGATGGTGCGCGGCACCGTCAAGGGACAGTTCGTCATCGCGCTGTGCCAGGGCGTGGCCGGGGCGGCGTCGGTCTACATCGCCGGGTTCCACGACGGGTTCTTCATCTTCGCGATCCTGCTCACCGCGCTGTCGGTGATCCCGCTCGGCGGCGGGGTGGTGACCATCCCGCTCGGCATCGCCATGGCGTTCTTCGGCAACGTCGTCGGCGGGGTGTTCGTGGTGCTGTTCCACGTGCTGGTGGTGACCAACATCGACAACTTCCTGCGGCCGGTGCTGGTGCCGCGGGCGGCCCGGCTGGACCCGGCGCTGATGCTGCTGGCGGTGTTCGCCGGCATCTCGATGTGGGGGTTCTGGGGCATCGTGATCGGCCCGGTGCTGATGATCATCATCGTCACCACGATCAGCGTCTACCTGGCCGTCTACCGCGGCGTGGAGTTCGACACCGGCCTCGACGACGGCGCACCGGCCGGGCCGGCCTGGTGGCGCCGGCTCCGGGGCCGGGGCGCACCGGACCGTGCCGCCCCGGACGCCGACCCGGACGAGGCCGCGCCCGACGAGCCGGCGGCGAACGGATCCTCCGCCTAGCGGATCCGCTCGCTCAGGAACTGCACCACCCGCTTGCGCGCCTCGTAGGCGGGGTGGCCGTCGACCTCGCGCACCTCCCGGGTGAGCACCGAGTGCGCCAGCGGCGAGAACCCGTGCGGGTTGCCCCGGCCGGAGTCGATCTCGATCACCTCGAACGCGTCGCCGAGCCGCGCCTTGAGCGTGTCGAACCGCGCCCGCGGCGACATCGGGTCCCTGCTGAACCGCAGCCCCAGCGCGCACAGCCCCTCATCGGCGGCCCGGCGCGCCACCACGGCGAGCTCCTGCTCGGAGACCCCCGGGTCGCGGCGCTGCCTCGGGGTCAGCGGCAGCGGCAGCGACGGCTGGGACAGCACCGGGGCCAGCACGCTGTCGTCGAC
>ERZ777003.5044-NODE-5044-length-10347-cov-9.973766_pt1 | contig 10347 bp, 10 predicted proteins | sample MGYA00374956_ERZ777003 | MGnify/ENA primary metagenome ERZ777003 (study PRJEB29302, sample SAMN06268252) | bioreactor metagenome | isolation source: Joint BioEnergy Institute, California, USA | place: USA:Joint BioEnergy Institute, California, USA | collected... | reverse complement strand
CCTGTCGTCAGTCCGACGAATGGCCAGCAACGAGGTCCTGTCGTCAGTCCGACGAATGGCCAGCAGATGAATGGCCAGCAGATGAACGGACAACAGATGAACGGACAACAGATGAACGGACAACAGGTTCCTGGTCGAGCTCAGATCGGTTCGTCTCGGGCCAACAACGGAGCCTGGAGTATGCTTCAACAGGGTGGTCAGTATCAAAGTTCGCAGCCTGTCTGGCAGCCTGATCCTGAGGTCAGGACGAGCATCGGTCAGATCTCGCAGGCTCCAATCGTTTCGCAACCGACTCAGCCGGTGATGAGACAGCAGATCTGGACCCCTGAGCCGAATACTCGTTCGAGTACCGGTCAGCTTACTCAGCCTAGCAATCAGCTCAATCTGAACGAGGTCGGACAGAGCTATCTGGCGGTCGACTCCGATGGTCGCATCATCCTGGCCCGTGATGGAGCGACCTATCAGCTGGCTGGAGATGATCAGGGTCGCGTTCCGATTCAGGCGGATGGTCAGTGTGGTGTCTGGGTCCAGATCGTTCCCAACTCGACTCACAGTTCGGGACCGAGTATGGCTCAGATGATTCGAGGTCAGGAGGGTAATCAAATTATCAGTGGAATGCAGAGTGGTCCCGTCTCTCCTCCGACCCCGGTCGCTCCAACAACTGCCAATGGGATCAGACAGACTCGCGGTATGGTCTCAACTCAACCCAACTGGTATCAACAGCAGTTGGCTCAGAGCACTGACGACTGGTATGCGACTCAATGGTAAAGACCAGAGAGCTGAAATTCCAATAAGACTATTGGAATTCCAATAATGAAGACTTCGATGACCGCAAATCTTCTATCCGATCCTGGTTCCAAGGATCTGAAGAGCCTCGATTCCAGCGACGTCGAACTTGTTCCTCTGAGATACGAGATTGTTCGAACGAGACAGGATATAGGCGGTTGAGTCGTCTGGATAGAGAGGGCCAAGCTGTTTCCTTCCAAGTTCATTCAGGATGTACTCGAAATTCTTGATCACGAGCTGGAGCATTTGAGTTTCGTTCCATAGTAGTCGCGTGAGAAGGCGAGGAATTCTCACCTTGATAGACCGTATCCACGTCGAGAGGTCTCTGATTGAATTGTCGATAGACGTAGTCGCACCAGCCATATGGTCCTCGAATATACAGGTAGGCCCCTGGACCAAGTCTCCGAACAACTTCTCTCTGGTGATCCAGATCACCGAGAGGGACAAGCGGAGTCAGAATTGCTTCGATCAGATGGTGCAGTTCAGTCTGAATCAAGCCGCAGCTCACATCGATCTTCATTGCTGGTCGCATCGTCTCGAGCCCGATTCCCAATTCCTCGAGCTCATCTCGAAGGTAGAAGAGAAGGAGGAGATTCAAGATGATCAGACAGTCGATCTGAATGGGAATGGGTCTCCCAATAGCGAAAGGTCTCATCGACCGACCAGTCGCCCCTCAAGAGAAAGGTCTTGGAACCAAAGCTTCTGGTAGGGCTCTCCCAGATCAAGCTCCTCCTGATTGGTCTGGAAGTGCCACTTCGATGAATCGATCATCCTATTGATCGCGTCTCGAACTCTCATGATCCGATCTGACGACTCGAACTATTGCTCTCTCGAAAGGGGAGAAGAGTCGCAATATAGGATCCATCATCCAGGCGAACAAGATTACTCGCACCAGTCCCATCTTAAGAGACGGCCGATGATTAAAAAAAAAGTGGATTTGAAGGCACCCGTCACTCTGATCGTCACCACCTATGAATTGACCTCAGAGAGTCAGTATAAGCCGACTCTCTCACATAGCTTCTACGGAGACGACATCACTTCGGCCTTTGGAGTGGCCAAGTCGCATCTGAAGACGGACGAATTCTTTAGATCTTCTCTCGAAGGAGAGATGCCTTGGAGAGGTTCCTTTCTTTGTCTGAGCAACAATGGAGTTATCCTCGGCGGAATACCCATACAAGAAGACCCAAGACACCGAGATTCTTCTGAACGCACTGGCTCAGGAGGCTCGTCGTCTCGGCCCTATCAAGGAAGAACTCGGAATTCTTCAACAGATCGAGATTCTCTCTCGCGAATAACTTCACAGAGTCATTCCTCAGGAATGACTTGACGAATCTTACATGATCGTGCAACCGCCGGCACTCCTTTCTGGAGCTGAAAGGTTCCCTGATCATAGGGATTCAAACTGGAATAGGTTCCCTTGACCATGTCTGGACCCTCCTCGGACACGACTAGAGTGAGCTTCTGAGCTGGCAAGAGAGGCCGAGATCGATCTCTCTTGAACATCGGCCGTTCCAGTCAGAACCTGACCAGAGCGAAAGATTCCAGTGTAGTTGACCTTAAAGGAGGTCGTGTAGCCAGGGCTCTGAACGAACCCATTCTCATTTGTCTGAAGATCGACCTCGATCTGACCTGAGGCGACCCCAGGCGGATACTGTATCGAGTTGAACTGACCGGACCACTTCTCCATCTTTCTTCGGGGCCGAAGAGTTTGAGAGATAGTACAGCTGCTTGTCGATCCAGTCGGGTTCAAAACAAAGGTTCCTTGATCTCATAGATACCGTCCAATTCGTCAGCAGTCTGATGAAGTAGGATCACCTCGAGAAGTTACCTTGATTCGATTTCCTGAGACCAGAGCAGCTGTGATCTCATCATCAAACCGACAAAAAGCGTAATAGGACTCCTTCGATTCGATGCCGAGTTGCCCAAAATGAATTTGAGGTGAGCTCTCCCGTCCAACTGACGGTCGAAGATGGAAGTTCCTCGACCATGGCTGATCTTGACGTCCTTGAGGGTGGTTTGAAAAGTGACAGCTCGAATTCTTTTCTTTGAAGAAAGCAATCTCTTAGAAAAGAATGGGGATCCCTAAGTTCTTCAGTTGGTACTCTGGTCACCAGATCTTCCGAGCGACTATAAGTAAGGTGGTCCCTCCGAATGTCGACATCTTCGCGATCGACATGAATGCTCTCATCTATAACAACCTGGACCTTCTTGACATCAAGGTCATTCGAGAGCAGGGCATACTGGTCTTCTCACAAGAAGAGCTTTATCGCAGACGATACGAGGTCTTTCAAGGCGTCTTTCGGGACGTTATCGGATTAACTCAGACCATTCGCCCACGGAGAAGCCTGATCATGGCCTTTGACGGTGTTGCTCCGCAAGCCAAGATCAACCAACAGCGAAGTCGTCGCTACAAGGCTGCTGCTAACCGTCAGCCTGACGCCGTCTTCGATACGAACTCAATCACTCCAGGGACCGACTTCATGATCGACCTCGACCAGTTCATTCGTCGTGAGCTTCAACGAATCGCCAGCTTGACTCCAGAACAGGCTCGCCGGGATCCTTATGCGACGATCCTTCCACCCAACATTGTCTATTCCTCACATCTCGTCCCAGGTGAGGGAGAGCATAAGATTGCCGACCACTTACGCGCAATTCCGTCGTCTGGTCAGACCGTCGTTGTTCACGGAATGGATGCCGACTTGATCATGATCTACCTTCTTCGATTGCGTCAGGATTGGGAGAACATCTACCTGTTCCGTGAGCATAAATTGGAGGGTCGTGGTGGAGTCCGTAACTACGCTGTCGAGACAATGATCAATTTGCGAGCACTCGAGCGGGTCATTCGTGCACTCTACCCGGGAGTTCCCGATCCAGTCGACGACTTTGTCACGATCACCTTCCTCATTGGCAATGACTTTCTCCCCCATTTCCCCTCGTTCGAACGGATTTATGACGCCCTCGATACGATCATCTTCGGTTACAGTCAGTACCTGGCTGATAATCAGACGGGACCAGTGCCGGCTCAAGGACTCACATCGCCTGGATCGATCAACTGGAGGGAACTGGCTCGTTTCTTTGAATACGTGACGACCCGGTACGATGATACGCTCCTTCAGAGGTGGGCAGAGAACACCGATGCCCAGATCAAGTTCCCCTCGGCAGTCGCAGAGAGATGCATCACGACAAGCCGGATTGTTGGAACTCAGAGTCGCTGTGTCAGGACCCTTGACATCCCCATGTTCAAGACAGAATGGTACAAATATGTCTTCGGACCCAAGACGGGCAAAGGAACAATCACTCCGACTCAGGATGACATCAACAACCTGATCAAGTCGTATCTCGAGGGAATGGCTTGGGTTCACTCCTACTATCTGAATGGACAGAGTGCTGTCAACGTGGGTTGGTTTTACCCGAATCACTACGCTCCACTCTTCTCTGATCTTCACACCTACATCATGGCTTCGCCGACGATCACCTGGGAAGTCAACCCACTCCAGATCTTCTCAGAGACGGTGACGCCCCCTGAGCAGCTCGTGATGGTCCTGCCGCCTGCATCTCTGACGACGGTACCTCCACCTCTTCGACCTCTCTATAGTGAACAGTCACCGATCTTCGATCTTCTCCCGACAGGCTTCAAGGTCGATGCTCAAGGAAAGATGGAGGAGTGGGAGTCGATCGCTATTCTTCCAATCCCAAACCCGAATCGAGTCAGGCGAGCCGTCATGCTCCTGGGACTACCACCTCAGTTCTTTGCTCGATTCGCTCCTCAGGAGCCCCTTGTTATCGAGAGGGACTTTGTTCGCACGATGGCGGCGTCTAGAGGAGGCGGGCGAGGTCGAGGTGATCGAGGCGGTAGAGGAGGACCGCGAGGGGGTGGACGAAGTCGGAGAGGACCTCGAGGTCGAGGAGGACGTGGTCAGGGAGCTCCCGGAAGGGGCCGGTCGGCATTTGTTCTTCCAACGATCCCGAGTGAGTCCGTCGCCCTCCGACAGACTCTTCTCTAAAAAAGTCGATACATGCAACAACATGCATCGGCAAAATTTTCTTCAGTCTACAAACGATGACGACGTTAGATTCTATTAACCGGACCCCATATCAAAAAGGAGACGCGATCGACATCTACCTGACAAAACCGGACCCACGCAATCTTCCCGGCTTCATGAGGGTAATTCAGGAGGCCTTCGAGCTCGATCCTGATTTGAAGAAGTCATACAAGAGTCCAGCTGGACTCTACCTGACCTTGATGAACCGATATGGTCGATTCTGGATGGACCCGAATGAGACCCTCTGGTATCGTGATCAGAAGGCTCATGACCATGAAGTCAAGAAAGTAAGTGTGAGCAACGGATCTATTGCTCGAGTTAATTGCGAGATCATACCGACCATTGCATTGGCTCAACTCAGACAGCTCCTCTCAACGAGTGGCCCGAAGTGGTCGTCCCTTTATGATCAGATCTCACAACACCGAAGTCACATCGAGAGGTCGATCGAAAAGGTTCGACCCATCACGTAAGCGATCTACCTCGATTCGAGGTAGATCGATAAGACTCATCGTTCTACTAAGATTCCGCTGTCCGTTGATAACGGAATCGCCTTTTTAAGGGAGACTTGTTCCCTACTTGCGCCAGCACCAGATCGGGTAGCCGTAACTCTTCTCCTCGTCGGTCAGGGCAATGATTCCGAGGAAGTTGCCCTTCAGATCCTTCGTCACAAACTGGTGCATGTTCGAGGCATACTTACCGGCCTTCGTGTCGGACATATAGATGATAAAGTATCCACCCGTTGCGAGGGCATCCCAGGCCTTCCTCAGATATGGGTAGAAGAACTCATTTGTCCACTTATCAATCGTACCGCGACCATGGACGGACTGCTTTGGATCGTCCGAATAGATCTCGAAGTCGAAGAAGGGAGGGCTTGTGAAGATGGTGTCGTAGGAGCCTGGAGTCAGTTCGACCTTGAGGAAGTCCTCCGAGACGATCGAATACTGGAGCTCGGGATTATGAGCATGAATGAAGCCGATCATTTCATCGTAAGCCTTTCGAAGACGCGGATTTGGATCGACTCCATGGTAAATGGTGACTCCAGCTGCAGCTGCTCCGAGACAGCGGTCACCCCAACCGGCCGAAGGGTCGAGGACAACTTTGGATCCGAAGTATCTGAAGAGCGCCTTCGTCACGGCAATCTTGAAGGTTGTGCATTCGAGTCCTTTACCGTTCAGATAGACCGCCTCACGAAGCCAGTGTTTGAGCGGACGGTCATCCCCCTTGGTTCGAGCAACTGACTGGTACTGCTGAGCCTGCGTCAAGATTTCTGGGTAGTGCGTCATGTAGTAGTCGTAGGGAGACATGCGATCCTTCCTAGAGGCGTGCATCCGGGCTTCCTCAGAGAAGTAATCGACGAGCTTATTCACCATACTATAACATGGTTCGGTCGTGACGAAAGCGACGGTCTCGCCCTGAAACTTCCACTCGAACCCTCGCGGAATCGAACGCCATGAGTTCATGTCCTTCGGAAGCGTAATCACTTCAACTCGAACGAGGTCGAGAGAGACTGCATTCTTCCAGAGCTCCTCCGGATCGATAAACTCTCGCTTGTAGGGGAAGGGGGGAATTTCCATCCCCGCGGTCACCTTGTCTCGAACAAGTTGAGTCGAGGCAGCCATGTAACGATCTGGCAGACTAGTTCAAGCTGGATTCAGTGATCAATTTGGAAAATCCATCCACTTAGAAACTACCAAAGATGAAGCGACCTCGATCTCCTCCTCTTCCCGAGGTCCTCATGGATGCTGGACTCGTTCTTCCAGATCGACCGAACCTTTCTCTCTAGTTGCAGAACTATCGTGAACGGAACGAGTTCTGGTCGAAGGACCTCGAGCTCGACTGCGATCAATGATGATGCTCAGTTTCACTTGATCTCAGAATGAGATCGAGTCTCGAGACTCGATTTCCCCTCGTTCCCTTCGAGACTCCGACCTTCTACCTGGTCAACTGGCTCCGTGACCTCGAGGGAACGACTATCGATCCCTTGAATATAGCATCGTCTTCCTTCGGATCTGTCCAGGTAACCCGATGGGACCCTATGAGATTTATTCAGAAGAAGAGCTGATCGCAACCTTCCTGCAATCCGAAATGGAAGTCACCCCTCTTTGGTCCAGTCGACCCACTCGGTTCGAAGAAACTCACTCCCTTCGAGCTCGCCAGAATCGAGAAGCTCCTCCAGGACCTCGTCCCAAGCTACCCGGCAACCGAGACTCTCCTTGATGTGATGACGGGTATTCGATCCGGAATCACACGTCGTCTTCAAGTAGTCGATGAATTGAAAGGATCACCAAGTGAGGAGATGAAGGGTTTCTTCTATGCTGGATTGATGATGCGAGGTTGGTCGAGTCGATGATATTGCTCTGATCGATCGACTAATAAGTCTCCTATCAAGTCCGAAGCCGTGGCTCGAACTTCCTCTCTTCAACTATATCGTCGTTCCGAAGCCCTTTCTGGCTGAACCCGATCCATTACCGGATGAACTTTTGGCACCCAGCCCCAGAAATCGATCCAATCCTTCTTGCACCATTAGAAGAGGATGCATTCGAGCAGTTACTTCGAGAACTGGTTGAACAAGGGAGCGAGTTGGATGAGGCGTTGACGTCAGATGGGGGGTTGACCATTCTTGAACGAATCCTGATCATCCTGAAGAACGAGAATGACTACTCCTGCATCCGGCTAAGTTCTGGGTGGTTCTGCTCGGCTGCCTGGTACTACTTGAACCTCTTTCGGATCGAGGACCTGGCCTGGATCAGTTGAGGATCTTTTGATAACTTCCTGGTGCCACCTGAACCCTCACTTTGGAATCCAACCGTTTCGGATCGAGGACCTGAACTTCATTCGAGTTCGTTCCCCAAGTCCAAGGTCGAGTCAAGAGGAAGAGAAGAAGGAGGATTACCATGATTACCAGAGGAACAACAAGATCCCATCGACAGACGACGAAGTGGAAGAGACTCGAAGCAGTTCCGGTCCAGGAACTTCCCTGAAGCTCTTCGACATAGCTGTCGTCCTCTGAGCATGGCCGGTTCAGGTAGTGGTCACAGATCGTACAGGGGTGTCCAAGTAGATAGGGAATCGTGACGAAAGGCTGGTTGTATTGACGAGCTACCTCCGTGATCATGTCGGGGCCGGTCGTCCAGATCACCTTGAGATCTCCAATGATATACCAGGGACGATTCTGACTTCTCCTCTTGATCTCTTCGATGCAGCGGAGCCAGAAGGGACACTTCGGCTTCGATGCCATGAAGGAATTTGTGTAGCCGTTCAGGTTGGGAGTCCGAACAAGGTAGAGATCCCCGTCCCCTTTGAAGAGCTCATCGAGAGGCCGTTTCAGCTTGATGTCGAGATCCATGTAGACTCCTCCATATCGATAGAGACGAAGGTATCGGACCATGTCGACACGATAGATCTCCCGATCGAAGCTCTGGTACAAGGAGAGGTACTGAGGGAATTCCTTCCGGACGAAGTCGAGATTCTCTTGATCATCGGTCAGTCGATACTTCCAACCTGGACAGTAACGTCGAATACTTTCCGGAGACTCTTTCCACTTGTCGGGGACCTGATGAGTCTTCCAGGTCTGCCAGACGATCCTCGGAATGGCCATTTTTAACATCCGGTAGGATGTTAAAAGAAGTTCATCGATGAGGGTAAATAGGTGAAGTTCAGTGAGAGGGAGTTTCGATGGCATTCATCTTGATGGGAGGCTCGAGTCGGCAGTTATGCAAATTGTAACTCGCGATAGCCGCGCGGGTATGACCAGTCTCATCATAACCCGTCAAGACGACATTAGCTCGATTCATCCTTGAAACGGGGAGCCCAGCTCTCAGGAACCTTGATTCCCTCGTAGGCAATGAGGTTCCTCTTGATCGAGACGGATGAATGACCGAAGTGGTTTCCCTTGAGTGTCTTCAGGAGGCGGACGGCTTCCCTCTTCGAGGAAGAGTGGTCCAGGAACATTAATTTGGAGAGACTTTTCGGTCACTTGGATCGGAAAGTTACTTGCGGGCGGCTACGACAGTGCCCTCCTTCGATTCGTCGCGCTTGGCTACCGGCAGAGCCATTGCTTCAAGCTGCTCAACTTTAATCACCGGCTCGGGTCCCTTCTGTGTATGCCTCAGGTAGCACTTCATGCAGACCGGCATGTACTTATCGGAAGCACCAATCTCCTTCTGGGGACCTCCTGGGTTCAACTTGGCTGTGAAGCTGGCATTCACAAGGCGGCCTTGTTGCTTCAAGCACGGCTTACAGAAGGCGGTCAGTCGAACGATATTCTGTTGTTCACAGATCGACTCGAGGTCATGAACACGCCCAAATGGCTTCAGATTGGAGTCACCGTCAAGGCTCGCAATGATGACGATCTTACCTTTGTTGAAGACAGCATCAATAGTCCACTCGACGATATCGGGGAAGAACTGGCCTTCATCAAAGAAGATCGCCTTGTAGGGATCGGGGTTGATCTCGCTGGCTCGCTCAGCCAGGACGCGATCAATCTTTGAGGAGAGGCCTTTGTATTGAGAGTGATGAGTCGAGACAAAGATGTCACCGGCAGCCGTCTCCCTCTGATGGTCGATGTGGTTGACGAAGAGACATTTGATTCCAAGATCGGTCAATGTCTCGGCCTCTTCGATTAGACGAGTCGTCTTCTTCGAAAACATCGGACCGAAGAGGAGCCGACATGTTCCAGCCTGGTGCGTCATCTTGGATTTCTCTCTTGGATAAGTTGATCTCGAGGATCATTTCTCGTTGGCATCATAAGAAACTGTTCTCCCAAAGTAGAGGCGGAATTGTGGTCCATCCATGGAGACAGCCTACCTTCTCGAAACTTCTAGAGAGGTCGTCAGCTGGCTTCCATCTTGTTCAAGATCCAAGTCGTGGCCTGGTTCTATCTCAACGAGTTCTATAAGAAGGCTCCTTTCGACCTCGAGCGACTCCGAGAGATCCTATAGTCTTCTCTTTGAAAGTCCCGCTCCAAAAAGCTTTTTGCGCCGAAGAGGCGCAAAAAGAAATTCTCGCCAGTATCTAAATAACCCGACGCAACTATTATGAACGTGCAGTATTACCGAGACAAATGGGATGAGATCCATGAGAATGCAGCCAAGGTTCAGCGTGGTCGCTGGTCTCATCGTGACTTTTGCGATTGGATGAGGGAGGTCCCCAGACAACTCCCTTGTAAGATCTGCCGGAACCATGCCATTGCTTATCTAGAGTCGAATCCGCCTGAGTACTCTCATAATGCTTTTGATTGGGCATGGAGGTTCCACAATGCAGTCAACGCAAGACTTGGAAAGGACTTCTACGACTACAATAGGGCCGCTCGAAAGTACGGAGTCTAAAATAAAACGTTTTCCATCCTAAGGATGGAAAAGTCGACAGAAAAATTGTCCCGACCTAAAAACAGAACTACGATGGCTTGCAATTGTCGACGCACGAATGGCAACGTCTCTCTATCGACTGCTCTGACTCCAGTCGCAGTTCAGCCTCTCACTTTGACTCCAACTTCACTCTCAGTTCAGCCTCTCACTTT
>ERZ777003.5041-NODE-5041-length-10352-cov-5.278625_pt1 | contig 10352 bp, 7 predicted proteins | sample MGYA00374956_ERZ777003 | MGnify/ENA primary metagenome ERZ777003 (study PRJEB29302, sample SAMN06268252) | bioreactor metagenome | isolation source: Joint BioEnergy Institute, California, USA | place: USA:Joint BioEnergy Institute, California, USA | collected... | reverse complement strand
CGGTGACGCCGCGCGGCCGCAGCGCGTCCACCACGGCGTTGACCACGGCCGGGGTCGCGGCGATCGTCCCCGCCTCGCCGACGCCCTTGACACCCAGCGGATGGGTGGTCGCTGGCGTCTCGGTCCGATCGGACACAATGGACGGAAGATCAGCCGCGCTCGGCAGGAGGTACTCGGCGAACGAACCGGTCACGAGGTTGCCCGACTCGTCGTACACCGCTTCCTCGTACAGCGCCTGGGCGATGCCCTGGGCCACGCCGCCGTGGATCTGGCCCTCGACGATCAGCGGGTTGATGACGCGGCCGACGTCGTCGACGCAGACGTACTTGCGGATCGTGACCTTGCCCGTCTCGGTGTCCACTTCGACCGCGCACAGGTGCGTGCCGTGCGGGTACGAGAAGGCGGACGGATCGTAGGTGGCTTCCGCGTCCAGGCTCGGCTCGACCCCGTCGGGCAGGTCGTGCGCGGCGAAGACCGCCAGCGCGATCTCGGGGATCGTCTTGGCTTGGTCGGGGTTGCCCTTGACCCGGAAGGCCCCGTCCCGCCATTCGAGGTCGTCCGGCGAGCACTCCAGCAGGTGCGCCGCCACCCGGCGGGCCTTCTCGCGGACCTTCTCGGCCGCCTGCACCATGGCCACGCCGCCCACGGCCAGGGACCGGGATCCGTAGGTGTCCATGCCCTTGACCGCGACCCGCGTGTCGCCATGCAGCACGGTCACGTCCTCGAACGGGACGCCGAGCTGGTCGGCGACGATCTGACTCCACGCCGTGTCGTGTCCCTGCCCATGCGGGGTCGAGCCGCTGATCACCTCGACCTTGCCGGTGGGCAGCACCCGGATGGTCACCGACTCCCAGCCGCCGGCGCCGTACCGGAGAGCGCCCAGCGTCCGCGACGGGGCCAGGCCGCACATCTCGGTGTAGGTGGAGATGCCGATGCCGAGCTGGATCGGGTCGTTCGCCGCCCGCCGAGCCGCCTGCTCGGCCCGCAGCTCGTCGTAGCCGAACAGGGCCAGCGCCTTGTCGGTGGCCGCCTCGTAGTTGCCCGAGTCGTACACGAGCCCGGCGACCGTCGTGTACGGGAACTCCTCGTGCTTGATCCAGTTCCGTCGACGTACCTCGATCGGGTCCAGCCCCAGCTCGGCCGCGAGCTCGTCCATCATGCGCTCGATGGCGTACGCGGCCTCGGGCCGGCCGGCGCCGCGGTAGGCGTCGGTCTTGGTGGTGTTGGTGAAGACCCCGGTGCACTCGAAGCGGTAGGCCGGGATCTTGTAGATCGCGTTGTACATGAACGCGCCGAGCAGAGGCACGCCGGGCGTGACGATGCCCAGGTAGGCGCCCATGTTGGCGATCAGCTTGACGTGCAGGCCGGTCACCGTGCCGTCGCGGCGGGCGGTGAGCGTGATGTCCTGGATCACGTCCCGGCCGTGGTGCGCCGACACCAGCGACTCCGACCGGGTCTCGGTGTACTTCACCGGGCGACCGACCTTTGTGGACACCGCGAAGGCGATCCACTCCTCGGGAGTCACCGCGAGCTTGCCGCCGAAACCACCGCCGACGTCGGGGGCGATCACCCGGATCTTGTGCTCAGGCGTCCCGGTGGTCGCGGCCAGCAGGAACCGCACGATGTGCGGGATCTGGGTCGCCGAGTAGACCGTCCACTCGCCGCCGGTCGGGTCGACGATGACGCTGCGCGGCTCCATGAACGCGGGGATCAGCCGCTGCTGCACGAAACGGCGGGTGAGCTTGACCTCGGCCGCCGCCTCCGCCTCGGCGAACGACCCGCCCGTGCCGGCCTCGGCCGAGTCGAACACCCAGTGGTAGCACTTGTTCGTGCCGGCGCTGGCATGGACCAGCGGTGAGCCCGGTTGCAGCGCCGCCTCCAGGTCGAGCACCACCGGCAACGGCTCGTACTCGACCTCGATGGCCTCCAGCGCATCGACCGCGCTCGCCTTGTCGCGGGCCACCACGACCGCCACCGGCTCGCCGACGTGGCGCACTTCGTCGACGGCCATCGGCAGGTAGGTCGGCGCCACCATGTCCTCGGTGACCGGCCAGGCGCAGGCCAACGTCCCCTGGTTGTCCAGGTCGGCCCCGCTGAATGCGGCGACCACGTTGGGCCGGCTGCGCGCCGGGCTGACGTCGATGCGGGTGATCTTCGCGTGGGCGTACGGGCTGCGCAGGATGGCCAGGTGGAGCATCCCGGGCAGCGTGATGTTGTCCGTCCAGCGGGTCTGGCCGGTGATCAGCCGCTGGTCTTCCTTGCGCAGGCGGGCCCGGCCGATCTCCGGCTCGACAACGGCGGTCATCCCCTCGCCTCCTTCCGGACGGCGATCCGAACCCGACCAGGACGGCGCACCTTGGGCGACGGGAGCGTCATGCGGCCACCTCCGTCGTGGGGGCCGGCGTGGCGGGGGCCGGCTGGTCCACGGGAGCGGCCTGGGTGGGTGGGCTCGGCGCGGCTGCCCCGCTGCCGTTCATGGCCGCGGCCGCCGCCTTGACGGCCCGAACGATGTTCTCGTAACCGGTGCAGCGGCAGAGGTTTCCGGACAGGCCCTCCCGGATCTCCGCCTCGGTCGGATGCGGGTTCTCCCGTAGGAAATCCACCGCGGCAACGATCATGCCCGGCGTGCAGAAACCGCACTGGAGCGCGTGGTTTTCGTGGAAAGCCCGTTGAACCGGGTGCAGGGTGCCATCGGCCCTGGCCAAACCCTCGATGGTGGTGACCTCACCTCCGTCGGCCTGCACAGCCAGCATCGAGCAACTCTTCACGGCCTGGGCTCGGCCGTCGGGCGCGGCGAACAGCACGGTGCAGGCGCCGCAGTTTCCGGTGTCGCAACCGATGACGGTGCCCACCTTGCCGAGGTGCTCGCGCAGGTACTGCACCAGCAGCAGCCGAGGTGGGACCTCGTCGACATATCGGGTTCCGTCGACGACGAGATTGACGCGCGCCATCGCGCCTCCTCCCTGGGACGGTGCTCCGTTGGCCCGGTTCGGCGCATCCGCCGCCGGACGCAGGACGGGACGTTCACGGGCGGTTGCCCGTGGGACCACCGCCTCTAGACAACCCCGATATGACATGAATCACAAGACCCCAGATCCGCCAGCCGGTCCTTGCTTTTCGCGCCACCCGAACGATGAGCCGACCGGCGGCGGGACGCGTGGGCGCCGGGCAGCCCGGTCGTCGGACGCGACGGTGGTACCCGGGAGCACCCGACGGCGGAGATCGCCCCCGTCGAGGCCGCGGAAACGGCCTGCTTCGCGACCGCGATAGGCGTGCGTCGCGACCCCGCGGTAGGCCTGCTTCCGTGACCCGCGGGCATGGCCAGGTTCGCGGCCGCGGACGGTCGGGACGGCCCAAGCGGCCTGCTTCGAGGCCCCGGACGTCGCCCAGGTCGAGGCTGCGCAGGTGGCCTACGTCCGGCTGCGGACGTCGCCTCCTTCGTGACGGCGGACGTGGCCCACGTCGAGACCGCGGCAGTGGGCGACGTCGTGACCGCGGACGTGGCCTCCTTCGTGACGGCGGACGTGGCCTACGTCAGGCTGCGGAAATAGTCGGCGAGGGCGGTGGTGTGGGTGGGGAAGCACAGCGACGTCGGTTCGGTGACCACCAGCCACTCGGTCGCCTCGGCCGTGGGGGCCGACGGCGGCAGCGACCGGGCCGGGCGCGGCGGCAGCACGCCGAAGACCAGCAGCGTGTTGCCGTTGTACGAGCTGTGCACATCGAACAGCCCGACTTCCGACGATTCGGCAATCAAGCCCGTTTCCTCACGGAGCTCCCGGACCGCGGCTTCTCGCCAAGACTCGCCCGTTTCGATGAAGCCACCGGGCAGCGCGAGCTCGCCGCGGAAGGGCTCGATGTCGCGCCGAACCACCACCACGCCCGTACGACCGTCCTCATAGGACACAGGCAGGAGGACCACGGCCACGGGCAACGGATTACTCCAGGTCGTCTCGCCGCAGGAGGCGCAGGTCCGGGGCCACCCCACCCCGTCGGGCCAGCGCGCGCCGCAGGAGGAGCAGTGGGCGTGCCGCATGCTCCGACGCTACTGGACGCGCCGTCGCGTCGGTTGTCGCGTGCGCCGCCCTGCTCGGTTACCCTGCCCACGGAGGCGTCTCTGCCGTGGGGCGCCGGGCTGAGCGCATCGGGCGCCCCGGGTCGGCCGGGCCCGGGTCGTGTGGCGCGCCACGGTCAGATCGAGATCAGGGAGTGCACGCTGAGCGTCGCAGGTCTGGTGCTGGCCGCCGGAGGCGGACGCCGGTTCGGCGGACCGAAGGCGCTGGTCCGCCACGAGGGCAGCCTGCTCGTGGAACGGGCCGTGGCCACGGCCCGCGCGGGCGGCTGCGCCCCGATCGTCGTGGTGCTCGGGGCCGGGGCGGCCGAGGTCCGAGCCCAGGCGCAGCTCGGCGACGTGATGATCGTCGAGAACGAGGGCTGGAAGGCCGGCATGGGCTCGTCGCTGCGGGCCGGGCTCGACGCGCTGGCGGCGACGGACGCGGATGCGGCGGTGGTGCTGCTCGTCGACACTCCGGGCGTGACCGCCGAGGCCGTGCGGCGGGTGGCCGAGAAGAGCGGCCGCGACGCCCTCGCCGCCGCCACCTACGGCGGCCGGCGGGGCCACCCCGTGCTCCTGGGTCGCGACCACTGGTCCGGTGTCGCCCTGCTCGCCACCGCCGACATCGGCGCCCGGGCCTACCTGTCGGCCCGCGCCAACGAGGTGCACATGGTGCCCTGCGACGACATCGCCGACGACACCGACATCGACGTCCCTGAACAGTCCTGACCGTCCGACGATCGGACCGTCCGATGAAGCGCTCATCGTTCTGGCTGACGCTGCTGATGGCGCTCGTCGGGCTGGGGTGCCTCGGCTTCGGCGTCGACTGGATCACCCGGGACTGGGTCGAGTGCGGGGCCGGGCACCACATGCGGCCCGGCGAGCTCTGCACCAGCCGGACCGGCCGATACGGCACCGCCACGATCACCCTGGACTACGAGAAGCAGGCGCAGACCCAGAAGCGCGTCGGTTACGTCGGGGTCGGCTTCGGGGTCTTCATCCTGGTGTGCGCCGGCTTCTCCTTCTGGACGATCTGGCGCGATCGCGGTGGGGAGGACGCTGACCGATCCCGCGCGGCCGGCCAACCCTGACGCTCGCCCAGCTCCGGTCGGGATCACCGCGTGGCCGACCAGGAGCGATAGGCACCCCCTTCACACCGCCAATCAGCTGGATCAATGTCTCGCTCGGGCCCTCGGCGTCGGCGTCCGACCCATCGGGATCACGAGTCTGGCCATACGGCCCGTTGGGGTGCATATTTGCGGAAGCAGCATCCGTGAGTTCACGCCCACACGCCGGCCTGGCCCAGGGACGAGGTGGTCCACATGCGCGACGTGCTCGATGAGCTCGGTCAGTGGTGGCGTGAGGGCCGGGACGTCGGCATGGCCACGGTCGTCGCCACCTGGCGCAGCGCGCCCCGCCCGGCCGGCGCCACGATGCTGGTGGGCGACGACGGCACCGCGGTGGGCAGCGTCTCCGGCGGTTGCGTCGAGGGCGCCGTCTATGAGCTCTGCCAGGAGGCGATCGCCACCGGTGTGCCGCGGCTGCAGCGGTACGGCATCAGCGACGACGACGCGTTCGAGGTGGGCCTCACCTGCGGCGGCATCATCGATCTGTGGATTGAGAAGGTCTCCCCCACCACCTTCCCCGAGCTGGGCGCCGTCATCGAGTCGATCGACCACGGTGAGCCGGTGGCGGTGGTGACCTGCATCGAGGGGCCGTCCGACCGGCTGGGACGCCGCCTGATCGTCTGGCCCGACCGCCGGGCCGGCGGCCTCGGCTCGACCCGGCTGGACGACGCGGTGGCCGACGACATCCGCGGCATGCTGGCCAACGGCCGCACCGGGATTGTCCACTATGGATACGACGGGGAGCGGCGGGGCGACGAGCTGTCGCTGTTCGTCTCCAGCTTCGCGCCCCGGCCGCGCCTGCTCGTCTTCGGGGCGATCGACTTCGCGGCGGCGGTCGCCCGCATCGGCGCCTTCCTGGGCTACCACGTCACGGTCTGCGACGCCCGGCCGGTCTTCGCCACTCGCAAGCGGTTCCCCGAGGCGGACGAGGTGGTGGTCGACTGGCCGCACCGGTACCTGGCCGCCCAGGTGGCGGCGGGTCAGGTCGATGAGCGCACGGTCGTCTGTGTCCTGACCCACGACCCGAAGTTCGACGTCCCGGTGTTGGAGGTGGCGCTGCGCCAGAACTTCGCCTACGTCGGGGCGATGGGCTCGCGGCGCACCCACGACGACCGCATGAAGCGCCTGCGCGAGGCCGGCCTGACCGAGGCCGAGCTGGCCAAGCTGGCCTCCCCCATCGGCCTGGACCTCGGCGCGCGGACGCCCGAGGAGACCGCGGTCAGCATCGCGGCCGAGATCATCGCCACCCGTTGGGGCGGGCGCGGCGTCCGCCTGCGCGAGACCACCGGCCGCATCCACCACGACGACCCACTGCCGGAGCCACCCAACCGATAGGTCCCTTACCTACCCACCACTGGCGATCTGTCAATCCCGCATGAGCTCCAGTCGACCCTCGATGAGGTACTCCCAGATGGTTCCCGACCGTCGAACGACGCGCTCCACCAGGTTCTCGGCTGGAGTCTCAACTAAGGTCTCGCTGGCGCCAGCCCAGTAATCGCGCCAGACTCGGTGGTGATCTTCCGGCGACAGGCTCATGTCGGCCCAAGGGAACGTGCCGGGTGCCGCAATCCGCTGATGCCGCCAACGAATTCTGGCCAGGCATCGGTCGGCTGGCGCCTGGTGAGCCCGACAGCTCACGACGCCCCACGCCGGCGACGGCTTTGCCTGACCAGGGCAACCGTCACTTGGCGTCGGCGTAACAGTCCACTGTAGATATCCCGAGCGGGAAGCGGACCACGGTGTCGCCGAAGAGGAGGCGCCGAGCCATCTCCCCCGCCGCCTCGATGGCCGCCACGACGGCCGCCGACAGCTCGGCCGGTGTGTGCACGATGATCTCGTCGTGCTGGAAGAAGACCAGGTGGGCGGGTGCGGGCAGCTGCGTACGTACGGTCGCCAGCAGCGCCAACGCCCACTCGGCCGCGGTCGCCTGCACCACGAAGTTGCGGGTGAACCGACCCCGGGCCCGGGCCCGCTCCCCACTGGAAAGCGGCCCGTCGGGGGGTGGGCAGGTGCGGCCCAGCCAGCTGCGGACCAGACCCCCGGCCTCCCCCTCGCGGGCCGCCCGTTCCACGAACTCCCACGCCACCGGAAACCGCGCCCGCAGGGCCGCCAGCGCCGGCGCGGCCGCGCCACCGGTCTGTCCGTACATGGCGCCGAGCAGCGCCACCTTGGCCCGGTCCCGGTCCCCGGCGAACGCCTCGTCGGCCAACGCCTGGTACAGGTCGCCCGCGCGGCCGGCGGCGGCCAGCCCGGTGTCGCCGGCCATCGCGGCGAGCACCCGCGGCTCCAGCTGCCCGGCGTCGGCCACCACGAGCTTCCATCCCTCGTCGGCCACCACGGCCCGCCGGACGACCTTGGGGATCTGCAGCGCACCCCCGCCACGAGTGGCCCACCGGCCCGACACCACCCCGCCCGGGACGTACTCCGGATGAAATCGTCCATTGTGGACCCACTGGGCCCGCCAGGCCCAGCCGTGCGCGGTCCACAGCCGGTACAGCTCCTTGAACTCCAGCACGAGCGGGACGGCCGGATGGTCCACCTGCTGCAGCACCCAAGCCCGGGTGGAGGGCAGCATGATCCCCTGACGGGCGAACGCCCGCAGCAGGTCGGCCGGTGACTCCGGGTGCACCGGACCGCCGAGAGCCTCGCTGATCTTCTCCTTGAGCGTCACCAGGCGGGCGGGCATGCCCCCGCCGGGCGGGGCCGGACCCAGCAGCTGCTCAAGGAGCTCGTCGTGGATGTCGGCTCGCCACGGCAGCCCGTCGTGCCCCATCTCAGCCGCGGCCAGGGCGCCCGCGCTCTCCACCGCGACCAGCAGGCGGAACCGCTCGGGCGCCACCGTCCGCCGCATCCGCTCGACCTGGTCGGCGTAGGCGAGGCAGACGGCATCGACGGGGTTCTCCGCCTCCCGCAGCACCGGGGGCGGGGGCAGCTCGTCGAACAGCGCTTGCTGGCCCCGCGGCGCCACGCGGGGATCGACGTCGGGTGGGACCGGTCGCCCCTGCCGCCGGGCGATCTGCGCGGCCAGCGAGCGCGGCTCGCCCCACCGGCCGTCGTGGGCGAGCAGCAGGGCCTCGGTGAGCTCCAGGTCGTGGCAGCGGGCGACCCGGACGCCGGCCCGCAACAGCCGCGGGTACAGGCTGGCCGTGCTCGCCCACACCCAGCGCGGACGCTCGGCCGCCTCCCGGGCGGCGATCGCCGCGGCCAGGTCCGGCACGTGGATCGCCTCGCCCGTCGGCGTGCCGTCGCGGGCCAGCGGGCGCAGCCACCCACCGCCGCCCGGCCCCACCGCACCGTCCTTGGCGACCGCGACCAGCATTCCCGCATTCTGCGCCGCCGCGCCGACACTCGTCCCGCGCCGATCACGCCCCATCGCCGTCACCCCGGACGCCACCGTCCCACCACCGCGTGGTCACACCGCCCCGCCTGGTTCGCGCCGCCACACCCGGTCACGCCGCCCGGCCGGTTACCCCGCCGAGCCCGGCTCACGGCTCCGACCGGGCGAGTTCCCAGAAGGCGACGGCGGCGGCCGCGGCGACGTTGAGCGAGTCGACGCCGCGGCGCATCGGGATCACCACCCGGGCGTCGGCCGCGGCCAGGGCAGTGGCCGAGAGCCCGAAGCCCTCGCTCCCGAACATGAGCGCCGGCCGGGCCCGCTCCTCGGCGGTCAGCTCCTGGATCGGCCGGGCGTCGGCGGCCGGGGTCAGCGCGATCAGCCGGAAGCCGGCCGCCCGGACGGTCTCCAACCCCTGCGGCCACGGCTCGAGCCGGGCGTACGGGATGACGAAGACCTGACCCATGCTGACCCGGACGCTGCGGCGGTACAGCGGGTCGGCGCAGGAGGGCGACAGCAGGACGCCGTCCATGCCGAGCGCGGCCGCCCCGCGGAAGATCGCCCCCAGGTTGGTGTGGTTGTTGACGTCCTCGAGGATCACCAGGCGCTTCGCCGAGGCCAGCACGTCCGCGGCGGACGGGAGGGGTCGCCGGTGGATCGAGCCCAGCACGCCCCGGTGGACGTGGAACCCGGTCAGCGTCTTGAGCAGGTCGAGGGAGGCGGCGTAGATCGGGGCCTCACCGGCCAGGTCGGCGACCTGGTCCACTCGCTTGACATCGACCAGGATTGACCGGGCCCGGTATCCGGCGGCGAGCGCCCGCCGCAGCACCAGCTCCCCTTCGGCGATGAACAAGCCGTGCGGTTCCTCGAACCGGGTACGCAGCTCGACGTCGGTCAACGCCCGGTAGTCCGCCAGTCGCGGGTCCTCGGGGTCCTCGATCAGCTCGGCCACGCCCGCACGGTAGCGCGCTCCGCCGGGCCAGATGACGCGCCGGGCCGAGTGACCCGTGGTCGGTCGACCGGCGCGGCGTGGGGCGGCGATGAGCTCAGCGAGTAGGCCGGGTCAGTACGCTGGCGGCGGGCCGCCATCGGGCGTGAGCCGCGACACGGTGTAGGCCAGGCCCAGGGTCCCGGCGAGGATCACCATGCCGGCCAGCACGAGCAGGAACTCCCAGGACAGGAGCACGGCCGCCAGCGTGATGCCGAGGCCGAGCAGCACCAGCCAGCCGTCGTGGTGCTGCAGCACGCGCGAGCCGAGGATCGCGCCGGCCACCGCGACGGCCCCGACCGCGAGGAGCAACCCGCCACCGACGAGGAGCGAGCGGCCGACCGCGTGGTCGAGCAGCCGGGCGTGGATGTCGCTACCGACCTCGGCGATGCGGGCGTCGTCGGCCGCCACGACGACCCGGGTGATCGCCGGCCGGGCCAGACCGACCGCGCCCACGACCGGGGCGAGCAGCGCCACCCCCAGGGCCGAGGCGACCACCGCCGCGTAACCCCAGGGCCGGACCCGGGTGTAGGCGCTGAGGGCGGCCAGTCCGACCACGCCGATCAGCCACAGGCCGAGCCCGAACGCCGTCACCACCACCCAGGTACCGGGCGACACGATGATCGATTCGGTCGTCTCGGTCGGCCAGCCGAAGAGGGCGGACAGGGCGAGCAGGAGCGCGGCGACCGGCAGAGCCCAGACGGCCGCGCGGGCGAAGGTCCGCAGCGAGGCGGCCCACCGCTCGTCGGGCAGCACCAGGCTGCGCGGCACCACCGTGGTGTAGTCCAGCCCGAGTACGGGGTCGGGTCGGGCCGGGCTGGCGGGCGCCTCTGCCGGAGGCACCTCGCCCGC
>ERZ777003.5040-NODE-5040-length-10353-cov-13.539814_pt1 | contig 10353 bp, 6 predicted proteins | sample MGYA00374956_ERZ777003 | MGnify/ENA primary metagenome ERZ777003 (study PRJEB29302, sample SAMN06268252) | bioreactor metagenome | isolation source: Joint BioEnergy Institute, California, USA | place: USA:Joint BioEnergy Institute, California, USA | collected... | reverse complement strand
CACTGCGCTTTCAATTCCCTGATGCTCGACTACCAGAAGAAGGTCTTCGCCGACGTGGCGGATCTGATGGCGGCAAGCGGCCTGACACCCCAACTGCAGTTCGGAGAGTTCCTGTGGTGGTTTTTCACGAACTGGTCATCCGAAAATCCGAGCGGGGGAATGGCCTACTACGATGAGGAAACAACGGAGGCCGCTCTGGCCGCGCTAGGCCGTCCGCTCCACATCTTTCGGGCTCCTACCGACGACCCGTCCGTGAACGGGTTCGAAGACGCCAATTTCTTACGCAGCCGTTTACGGGACTATGTCGCCTCGCTGATCGCCCATGTGAAAACCCTCCATCCTTCTGCTCAGTTCGAGGTGCTGTTTCCCTACGACGTCAATCATCCGGTTCCTGCGGGAGCGCATCAGTTGGGCGGAAGGCTTAATCGCTACGTGAACTTTCCGGCGGAATGGGAGACGAAGGAGACGAGCGGTCTTGACCGCCTGAAGATGGAAGCGCTCGATTTCGGCGCGTGGTCGCGCAATCTGGATCTGGCGCTGACAGCCATTCATTTCCCTGTCAGCTTAGGCTGGCCGAAAGGATCAATTCGGCACCTCATTCCGGTGTTTCGGGCGGGCTATCCGTGGGAGAAGGAATTCAATTACGCGGTTGGATTAGGCATTCCTGCGGTGAACTTGTGGGCATTCGACCACATCTGCCTGTTTAACCTTGCGCCTCATCCGGCGAGGCCCTTTGCCAGATCCGCCAGGTTCGGTTGAGCCATTCCGGAAGCTATCGGAGGGTGACGATCGTCGCGCCCCAGCCTCCGGCTTCGGCCGGCGCATCTTCGAAGGAAAGCACAAAGGGAGTCCGGGCGAGAATGCTTCTTACGATCTCTCTCCGCACTCCGATACCCCGGCCGTGAATGATTCGGAGAGCCTTGAACCCTCTCCGTCTCGCTTCGATCAAATACTCTTCCACGATGGCCTCAACATCGCGAGAGGGGACGGAGTGGAGATCGAAGACGTCGGTGATCGGAATCTCCACCGGATCCGGATCTGGAAATAGATCATCCATCGACCGAAGGGTACCAGAGTTTGCCCGGCCCGCATCTGACGCGGCAGAAGCTGAGCGGAGAGCCGCTGAGGGCTGAGCCGCGATCTCAGCCGTCGGAGCGCAAGACCTGCAGCAGCGCCTGAATGTAGCCGAAGGCAAAGGCGAATGCCTGACGACCTTCGGTGTCGCCTTCGATTCTTGGCACGTGGTCCGGCATCAGCATTCCGTCGTATCCGACCTCCCGGTAGACACGCAATGCCGCCAGCATGTCGACATCGCCATCATCCGGGAAGGTCTCCTGAAAGTTCAGGAACTTCCCCTTGATGTTGCGGAAGTGTACGTTGAAGATCTTCTTCCGCGATCCAAAGTACCGGATGACATCGAGGATCTCCGTCCGGGGATTCTCGAGCATCTCCGACACGGTGCCCTGGCAGAAGTTCAGGCCGTGGTACGGGCTTTCCTTGATGGAAATGAATCGTTTCAGGCCCTCGACGCTGCCCAGCACGCGGTCCACGCCCCGGAATCCCTTGCCGCGCGGCATGCCTGGATCGTGCGGATGGCAGGCAATCCGCACCTTGTACTCCTCCGCAACTGGGACAACGCGGTTGAGAAAGTACTCGATGCGTTCCCAGAAGATATCCGCGGTGACGCGGCCGGCTTCGGTCAGCGGGGGATCCTGCTTCGCTTTGTCGTAGACGAACGTGCTGTACCAGGCGCCTCCGCGTCCGCGCGTAGGCTCCGTTCGAACGACACCGAGGATGGACATGTTGTATTTGACCGTGGGAATGCCCGCCGCGGCTGCGTTGCGGATCATCTGGCAGATGTCGTCGATCTCCCGGTCCCGCTCGGGGCTCTTACCGAGCATGATGTTGGGGTGCTCGGCCTTCGTTATATACAGCGAGCTCAGGGGCAGGGGCACCATGTCCAGACTGATGCCGAACGACTCGACATGTTCCCTCAAGCGCTTCAGCCCGTCTACGGACCAGTTCTCGTCCAACTTTCTGGAGGGCAGACCGCTACAGATGTTCTTCACGCCAAAGGCTGCCATCGCCCGCAGATGATCCGGCTTGTGGGTGTGCTGATTGCCCACCTTCATAAGGACCGGCGGGAGTTTTTTCTGCTGTGGCGCCCCCACGGCAGCCCGGCTGCTCACCTGTGCGGCAACTCCTGCTGTGAGAAAGTCACGTCGGTTCATATTGAGGGTGACTATTTCACGTAGCGGGCGCCGCCGTCAAGGACGTTCTACCGTTGCAGTGAATACCCCGTTCCGCTATGTTGGTAACAGACCCTGGACCATGCTGAAGACCAAAGTGGAACCGCAAGAGGACCTGGATCCTCAAGAGACAGCGGAGTGGCTCGAAGCACTCGATCAGATTGTTGACGAAGTAGGGCCCGACCGGGCTTCCTACTTACTGCAGCGGCTGATGGACCGGGCGGCTACGTTCGGTGTTACCGCACCGCTACGCTTAAACACTCCGTACGTCAATACCATCCCCGCGGAAGAGGAAGTAGAGTATCCGGGGGACCGGGAGATCGAGCGGCGCATTAAGAGCCTCGTCCGGTGGAATGCGCTGGCGATGGTCGTCCGAGCCAACAAGTATGACGATGGCATTGGCGGACACATCTCTACTTATGCCTCACAGGCTACCCTGACCGAAGTTGCCTTTAATCACTTCTTGCGCGGAAGCTATGGCGATCAGCCTGGTGACTTTGTGTATTTTCAGGGTCATGCCTCTCCGGGTGTCTATGCGCGCGCCTTTCTCGAAGGCCGCCTGAATGAAAAGCATCTGGAAAACTTCCGCCATGAGCTGCGGGAGCACCCGGGCCTCTCTTCCTATCCCCACCCCTGGCTGATGCCTAATTTCTGGCAATTTCCCACCGTTTCGATGGGACTGGGCCCGATCAACGCCATCTATCAGGCGCGCTTCATGCGGTACCTCGAGAACCGTGGGATTATCCCGGTCACGCCGCGCAAGGTGTGGGCGTTTGTTGGAGACGGAGAGACGGACGAGCCGGAGACGCTGGGCGCCCTGACACTCGCTTCGCGCGAGCATCTCGACAACCTGATCTTCGTCGTCAACTGCAACCTCCAGCGGCTGGACGGTCCGGTCCGCGGCAACGGCAACATCATCCAGGAACTCGAAGGCGTGTTCCGTGGCGCCGGCTGGAATGTCATCAAGGTGATCTGGGGCGGGGACTGGGACGAGCTGTTGGCGCGTGACAAGTCCGGCCTGCTGCTCAAGCGGATGAGCGAGTGCGTGGATGGCGAGTTTCAGAATTTCAAAGTCCGTGGCGGCGCTTACGTTCGCAAGGAGTTCTTCGGGAAGTATCCGGAGCTGGCTAAGCTGGTCGAGGACTACACGGACGAGCAGCTCGAGAAGCTCCGCCGCGGCGGACACGACCCGGTTAAGGTCTACAACGCCTACAAGCGAGCGGTAGAGCACCGCGGCGCCCCGACCGTAATTCTCGCAAAGACCGTGAAGGGTTACGGCTTAGGCGAAGCAGGCGAAGGGCGTAACATCACGCACCAGCAGAAGAAGCTCAATGAGCGGGAGATGGAATACTTCCGCAGGCGCTTCGACATTCCGATCCCCGACGAAGCAGTTCACGCGATTTCCTTCTACCGCCCGCCCGACGACAGTCCGGAGATCCGTTACCTGCACGAACGCCGGCAGAAGCTTGGCGGCTACTTGCCGGAGCGGAAGATCCGGCCTTACGACTTCAAAGCGCCGGCATTGGAAGCCTTCTCCGATTCGCTTGCCGGATCCCAAGGCCGTGCTGTGTCAACCACGATGGCCTTTGTCGCTATCCTTCGCACTCTGATGAAGGACAAGAACATCGGCAAGCTGGTTGTTCCGATCATCCCGGACGAAGCGCGGACCTTCGGCATGGAGTCGATGTTCCGGCAGCACGGCATCTACGCGAGTCAGGGACAACTGTATACGCCGGTAGACAGTGACAATTTCCTGTACTACAGGGAGGCGAAGGACGGCCAGATTATCGAAGAGGGCATTACGGAAGCCGGTTCGATGGCGTCCTGCACTGCGGCTGGCACGGCGTACGCCACCTACGGCGTCCCGATGATCCCGTTCTTCGTTTACTACTCCATGTTCGGGTTCCAGCGGGTTGGCGACCTGATCTGGGCGTTTGGCGATTCACGAGGGAAGGGCTTCCTCGTCGGCGGAACGGCGGGACGTACTACGCTGAGCGGGGAGGGACTGCAACACCAGGATGGCCACAGTCATGTTCTGGCCAGCACCTACCCGACCTGCCGGGCTTATGATCCTGCATATGCCTACGAGATTGCGGTGATCATTCAAGACGGCATCCGCCGCATGTATCAGGAAGGCGAGGAGTGCTTCTACTACCTGACGGTGGCGAACGAGAACTATCCGCAGCCGCCGATGCCCGAAGGAGTTCGCGAAGGAATCCTGAAGGGTATCTACAAGCTGAAATCTTCCGACCTTGGGCCTGCGAAGGTACAGCTCCTGGGCTCCGGCGCCATCCTCAATGAGGTGCTGCGCGCTCAGAGCATCCTCCAGGAGAAGTACCAGATCCCAGCCGACGTTTACAGCGTCACCAGCTACAATGAGCTGCGCCGGGATGCGCTCGCCTGCGAACGCTGGAATCGCCTCCACCCGACGGAAAAGCCGAAGAACCCGTACGTAGTCGAGGTCCTGGGCGGAACCGAAGGACCGATTGTCTGCTCCAGCGACTATATGAAGGTCGTCTTCGACCAGCTTTCCCCGTGGCTGCCGAACCGCCTCCGGGCACTCGGAACGGATGGTTTCGGACGGAGTGAAAGTCGGCAGAAGCTTCGTCGCTTCTTTGAAGTTGATGCCGAGAACGTAGTTGCCACCGCTTTGTACGCTCTCTCAAAAGAAGGCAAGTACGATCCGAAAAAGGTGAAGGAAGCGATCCTTGAACTCGGCCTGGATCCGGAGCGGAAGGATCCAGCCATTTCGTAGGCATTCCGCTTCCGGATGCTCATTTTAAAAGAGCCTGATGTACAGCGCCTCCTGCTGATGCGGGAGTGCATCCGCCTGATGCGGGAGGCGTTTCAAGCTCTGGGCTCGGGGGAAGCGATCAACCAGCCCCGGCGAAGGCTCATCCTCGATACAGGCAGCATTCTCCATCAAATGGCTGCCTCCTGCCGGGGGTATTTCGGCACAAAGATCTACTCTACGAATCCTCGCGGCGGCGCATACTTCGCCGTCCTGTTGTACGAGGCCGCGACGGCGCGCCCCCTCGCTTTCATCGAAGCAGATCATCTCGGTCAGATTCGCACCGGCGCGGCGAGCGGGCTTGCCACAGACCTTCTTGCTGCACCCGATGCCGACACGCTCGGAATTATCGGCAGCGGGTTTCAAGCCCGGAGCCAGGTAGAGGCCGTATGCGCGGTGCGCCCCATTCGCCAGGTTCGCGTCTGGAGCCGCTCGGCGAACAAGCGCAACAGCTTTGCCGAGCAGATGTCTGAAAAGCTGAAGATTCCCGTCAATCCCGTCGAATCTGCCGAAGCTGCGGTGCGTGACGCTCCTGTCGTTGTTACGAGCACGTATGCAAAGGAGCCGGTTCTCGAATCGCGGTGGATCGCGCCGGGAACCCACATCAACGCGATTGGCTCCAACAACCCCGCGCGCCGGGAGCTACCGCCAGATCTCCTCTGCCGTGCCCGTGAAATTGTGGTTGATTCGGTTGAACAGGCGCGCATCGAGGCAGGAGATCTGGTGCTTGCGCTAAACGACAATGACTGGCGAGAAAAGGTAGTTCCGCTGGAGAAGGTATTGGCGTCCTCCGAGCCGCCGGTGCGCGGCCCGGAGGACATCACGGTGTTCAAATCGGTGGGGCTGGCCGTTCAGGACGTAGCGGCAGCGGCGTATGTTTACGAAAGAGCGAGAGCTGAAGGTCTTGGTGTAGACGTACCCATTTTGAATGCGTAACAGATTAGGACGAATCAGCTACTCCTGAACGGACATCTGGTTTTCGGCGTCCCGCCATGCGCTGATCTTCAGCCGGCGGCACACCCAGCAGAGTGGTTCAGATGATATCGGAGCGCACTCGCCGCCGCAGACGGTGCATTTCGTCCGGCGGTTGAGCTTGTCCGTCTCAAGCGAACTCTTAGCCTTTTCCAACAGTTCGCTCGGAACCAACCGCTCCGGATCGTCCGTTTTCTTCCTCTTCATGGGTTCCTCGATTCTAGTAGAGCAGAGAGCCGCAGAAAGTGCAACGACTTGCGATTCCCGGCTCTCCGATTACGCCGCTCGATCGAGTCGCAGTACATAGGCGGCATCGAGCGTGGACGAGCAGCGGGGACATTTCTGCCCCGGCTTCACCCGTGCGGTGCGCCCGGCTACGACTACCTGAGCTTCGACTGTGTGTGTGCAAATCGGACAGTGAACGTATCCTTTCGATTCAAATTTGTTCTGTGGCTTGGTGACGATCGCCATCGTCATCCCCTCCTTGTACTCATTCAGACGCAACTAGACCTCCAAAGGATGTGTCGGAATCGTAAATATTCTTAGAGGCCTACTTCTTAAGGACAAGAGATCCCGGCACATGCCTTACCGGCAAGCGCCAGGAACTCAGGGACGTAATTTTTGCGGAGTCGGTGCCTAATCGCCAAGAGCTCCGGCCTGTGCCTCATGGCGTGCGACTTGACGGGACGACAATTTTGCCTTCAAGTCTTCAACGAGCGAGTAACCCACTGGCACTACGAGTAGTGTCAGGAGGAGGCACAGTGTCTGTCCACCGATAATAGTAACGGCAATTGCTGATCGCTGTCCAGCGCCAGCGCCCATTCCGACCGCTGTGGGGATCAATCCGGCCACAATCGAGAGCGTAGTCATCAGGATCGGCCGCAACCGGACCCGGTTCGCTTCAAGAATTGCCTGCCGGAGGGGGATCCCGTCCGCGATTAGGCGATTCATGTAATCGATCTGCAGAATTCCGTTCTTCTTCACGATGCCCAACAGTAGAAGTACACCCAACGCGCTAAAGAGGTTGAGTGACCGGCCCGTGGCGATCAGCGAAAGGAGCGCGAACGGAATCGACAGCGGGAGTGTCAGCAGGATCAGGAATGGGTGCACCAAGCTTTCGAACTGAGCCGCAAGCACCATGTACATGAAGATCGAAGCCAGACCGAAGGCCAGCAGCATGTTCCCGGTCGTCTCTTCCAGAATCTTCACCTGGCCGGAGAACATCATCCGGTATCCGGTCGGAAGACCCATCCGGTCGATAATAGCCTGCGTTGCGGCTGCGGCCTCTCCCAAAGAATGGCCGGGAGCCACGTTGCCGTAGATGCCGACCGCGAACTGCCGGCTGACACGATCGATGCGGCTGGGACCGAGCCCGCGCTCGAGCCGCGCGATCGAATCCAGGCGGATCAAGCCCAGCTTGCCGGATGGCACGAGGAGCCGGCTGAGCGAGTTTGGATCGTCACGCTGGCCCGGGAGCAGGCGCATGGTGACCGGGTACTGCTCGGAGAGCTCCTTGAACGTCGAGATCTGGTCCTCGCCGGACATAAGGAGCCGGACGGCGCCAGCGACATCGGAGACGCGGACCCCGAGGTCTGACGCAAGCGGCCGGTCGATGACGACCTGCAGTTCCGGGTTGCTGAGGTTGAGATTGGCTTTGACGTCGGTGAGCGAGGGCTCCTTCATCATCGCCGCGCTCGCCTCGCGGGCCAGCTCAACCAGCTTTTCGATATCAGGCCCGAGCAGCATGGCCCGGATTGGGGAGAAGGTATCACGCCCGCCGAGTGCGTTCGGGAAGGTCACGCGGGGCCGGGCGACGGCGTAGTCTCGAAGAACAGCGCGGACCTTCTGACCCATCTCTCCGATGCTGGCGCGCTTCTCCGGCGGTTCGAGCAGAAGCGTGGTGAAAGACATCGTTACCCGGTCCAGGAACCCGGAGGTTCCCGGCACCACGGCCCTCACGCCTGGAATCGCCGCAAGCTTGCGGGCTACCTCAAGAGTCAACCGCTCATTCGCTTCCAGGGAGGAACCTTCGGGAAGCTCCAGCCAGACGCCCAGCTCGCTCTGGTCCTCCTGGGGCATCCAGTCACGCCCGATGTACCGATAAAGGATGAAGGTTGAGCCGAAGGTCAGCAGACAGACGGTGACGATCACCCAACGATGGTCGAGGGACCAGGCAAGCGTTTTGCCGTAGGCGCGTTCGAGCCAGGAATCATGATGTTCGTGATGCCCTCCGCCACCGTGCCCTTTGCGTTTCAGCATGCGCGCCGCGAGGGTCGGCGTCAGTGTAAAGGCCACCAGCATCGAGACCATGATCGAGATCGCCATGGTCCAGCCGAACTCGTTCAAGTACCGTCTCGCATAGCCGGACATGAAGGCGATGGGCACGAAGATAATGACCAGCGATAGCGTAGTCGCGATCACGGCCAGCGCGATTTCTTTAGTCGCGTCGATCGCCGCCTGCATTGGCGACACGTCCTCGCGCTCCATGAACCGGTAGATATTCTCGAGAACGATGATCGCGTCGTCGATCACGATTCCGACCGCCAGCGTAAGCCCCAGCAGCGTCATGGAGTTCAATGTGAAGTCCATCATCCGCAGGAGCGTGAAGGTTGTGATAATCGACGTCGGGATGGCGATGGAGCTGATGACGACCGCGCGCCAATCGCGCAGGAACAGCAGCACGATCAGCGAGGCGAGCAGGCTTCCCAAGACCAGGTGCTCTTCGAGAGCCTCCACGGACTTCTTAATGTAAGTCGCCTGCTCCTTGACTACCGCAAGCTGGATTCCCGCCGGGAGCTCGGCCTGCAGGGTCTTCAACCGTTGCTGGATCGCCTCAACAACTTTTACCGTGTTTGTGCCGGTCTGCCGTCGAACCTCAAGAACTACGGCTGGCTTGTTCATGTAGTAGGCGAAGGTCCGGCGTTCGGCTACACCATCTTCGGCGTAGCCAATATCCTTGATCCGGATAGGAGACCCGCCGACATTCTTGATGATGATGTTGTTAAACTCCGCTACATTCTCGACTCTTCCGAGTGTTCGGACGCCGAGTTCGCTGACTCCCCGAACGATGCGGCCGCCCGGTGATTCAACATTTTCTGTCCGGACTGCATTCTCAACATCCTGAGCCGTCAGGTTATAGGCATTCAGCTTGTTGAGGTCCATGAAAATGTTGATCTGCCGCTTTTGCCCGCCGTTGATGTCCACGCCGCCGACGCCGTCGACCGTCTCGAGAGCCCGGCGGATCTGCTTGTCGGCGATTTCGGTCAGTTCGCGGACGGACCGGTCTCCGCTCAGCGCGATCGTGATGACAGGATCACTGTCCGGATCCGCTTTCTGAATGACGGGCGGAAGTAGGTTCGGCGGAAGATTACGCATCGCTCCGCTGACCTTCTCGCGGACATCCTCGGCAGCTTCCCCTATGTCCCGCTCCAGAACGAAGGTTACCGAAATAAAGCCGCCCCCTTCGGTGACGACGGCTCGCATTTCGTCGATGCCGCTAATCGAGGCGATTGCCTCTTCGAGGGGCAGTACAACCTGTGAAACCACCTCAACCGGACTTGCGCCCGGAAGCTGGAACCGAACGAAAACGTTTGCTGGGTCGCTCTTGGGGAACAGGTCAACGCCCAGATCGAGGAAGCTGAACACGCCCAGCACGACCAGGAACATGATGAGCATGAACGCAAAAACTGGGCGCTTTACACAAATTTCGGATAGCCGCACGAAGTTCTCCCGCCAACGAAATAAGATGATTGTAACGCGTTGAAAGGTTACCCCGCCCGCAAATAAGGCGCCGGCTTCTCTCCACAGCTTACAATCAAACTTTATGTCCAAAATTGCATTTCTTTTCCCCGGCCAAGGCTCGCAGTACGCCGGTATGGGGAAGACGCTGGCCGAGACGTGGCCGGCCGCTGCTCGAATCTTCCGTCAGGCCGATGAAGCCCTCGACTTCCCGATCTCAAAGCTTTGTTTCGAGGGACCGGAAGAGGAACTGAAAAAGACGGAGAACACCCAGGCTGCTCTGCTAACCGTTTCCACTGCCGCCATGGCCGTGCTACGGGAACACGGCTGTGCGCCGGACTATGTAGCCGGCCATAGTCTTGGAGAATATTCGGCGCTGGTGGCTGTCGGCTCGCTGGAGTTTACCGACGCCGTTCGCCTGGTCCGGAAGCGCGGACGCTACATGCAGGAGGCGGTTCCGGAGGGAGTCGGTGCAATGGCGGCGCTTTTGAAGGTGCCGGACGGCATTCTCGAAAGGGTCCTCGCCGAGGCTGCTCAGGGTGAAGTTGTAACGGCGGCCAATCTGAACTCACCCGACCAGATTGTGATCGCAGGCCACAAGGG
>ERZ777003.5037-NODE-5037-length-10360-cov-6.626395_pt1 | contig 10360 bp, 10 predicted proteins | sample MGYA00374956_ERZ777003 | MGnify/ENA primary metagenome ERZ777003 (study PRJEB29302, sample SAMN06268252) | bioreactor metagenome | isolation source: Joint BioEnergy Institute, California, USA | place: USA:Joint BioEnergy Institute, California, USA | collected... | reverse complement strand
CCTGGGCCGCGTCCATCGCGTCCTCCACGGCAGATGCGCGTGGGTGGGACGCTAGCCCGGTACCGGCCGCGTCAGTCCTTCACCACCGTGATATCCGGCGCGTCCACCGCCTTCATCCCCACGACGTGGTAGCCGCAGTCCACGTGATGCACCTCGCCCGTCACTCCCGCGCTGAGGTCGGAGAGCAGGTACACGCCCGCGCCGCCGACCTCGTCGATGGTCACGTTGCGCTTGAGCGGCGAGTTGTACTGGTTCCACTTCAGGATGTAGCGGAAATCGCCGATCCCGCTCGCCGCCAGGGTCTTGATCGGGCCGGCGCTGATCGCGTTCACCCGGATCCCCCGACCGCCGAGATCGGCGGCGAGGTAGCGCACGCTCGCCTCCAGCGCGGCCTTCGCCACGCCCATGACGTTGTAGTGCGGCATCACCCGCTCCGCGCCGAGATAGGTCAGCGTCAGCAACGAGCCGCCGTTCGGCATCATCGCCGCCGCGCGGCGGCAGAGCGCGGTGAAGGAGTAGCAGGAGATGTCGAGGGAGCGCAGGAAATTCTCCCGCGTCGTATCGACGTAGTGGCCCTTGAGCTGCTCCTTGTCCGACCAGGCGATGGCGTGGACGAGGAAGTCGAGCGTTCCCCACTCCGCGGCCAGCCTCTCGAACACCGCGTCCACGCTCGGGTCGTCGGTCACGTCGCAGGGCAGCACCAGGCGGGAGCCGAGGCTCTCGGCCAGCGGGCGGACGCGCTTCTCCAGCGCCTCGCCCTGATAGGTGAAGGCGATCTCCGCCCCCTGCGCGGCGCAGGCGCGGGCGATGCCCCAGGCGATGGAGCGGTCATTCGCGACGCCCATGATCAGGCCGCGCCTGCCCGCCATCAGCGTTCCGGTTGCGATGTCGGATTTCGCAGGCGTAGCGTCGGGCATCAGGATCTGACCGGCGATGTTGTTGGTTGGTTGCGAGTGCCGGGCCGTGGTGGCACACCCCCGCTGCCCGGGCAAGGGGGACCGGCCAGCCCGCCCGCCACCGGCCGGCCCGCGCCCACCCGTCCGCTCGTCAACCACCACGAGGTCGCCGAGGATGTGCGCTGCCCCCTCCGCCGCCAGCCCCACCACCACCGCGACCGGCGAGGACCCGATCGGCCTCTTCGAATCCTGGCTCGCCGAGGCGCGCAAGGGCGAGCCGAACGATCCGGAAGCCGTCTGTCTCGCCACCGCCACGCCGGACGGGCGGCCCTCGGCGCGCATGGTACTGCTCAAGGGCGTCGATTCGCGCGGCTTCGTCTTCTACACCAACCTCGAGAGCCGCAAGGGCACCGAGCTCGCCGCCAACCCGCAGGCCGCGCTCTGCTTCCACTGGAAGTCGCTGGAGCGCAGCGTGCGCGTGGAAGGTCCGGTCGAACGCGTCTCCGACGAGGAGGCGGACGCCTATTTCGCCTCGCGTCCCCGCGGCTCGCGCATCGGCGCCTGGGCCAGCACGCAGTCCCGCCCGCTTGAGGGGCGCTGGGCGCTGGAGAAGCGCGTCGCCGAGTACACGATGCGCTTCGGCCTCGGCGAGATTCCCCGCCCGCCCTTCTGGTCCGGCTTCCGCGTCCTGCCCAGGCGCATCGAGTTCTGGCGCAGCATGCCCTTCCGCCTGCACGAGCGCCGCGTGTTCCACCGGGACGAGGCGGGGGAGGGCTGGCGGGTGGAGATGCTCTATCCGTGACCATCCCCGCCTGCCAGGCCGAGGCGGCGGCGTTGCTTGCGCGGCTGACCGGGGCGGCGGCGCCGGTGGAGACCCACATCTCGGCCGTCTTCGTCGGCGAGGAGGAGGCGTTCAAGCTCAAGAAGGCGGTCGGCCTCGGCTTCCTCGACTTCACCACCCTCGCCGCGCGCGAGCATTTCTGCCAGCGCGAGCTGGAGCTGAACCGCCGCTTCGCCGCGCCGGGGATCTACCGCGAGGTCCTGCCGGTCACCCGCGGCCCCGACGGGGCGCTGCGCCTCGGCGGCGAGCCGGGCGAGGCGGTGGAGTGGGTTCTGCGCATGGCGCGCATCCCGGACGACGCCTTCCTCGACCGCATCGCCGCGCGCGGCGGCCTGACGCCGGCGCTGCTCGACGGCCTCGCCGATGCGGTCGCGGCGATGCACGAGGCGGCGGAACAGGTCGCCGGGATTGACGCCCCCGCGGCGATGCGGAGCGTGATCGAGGGCAACCGCGCCGCCGCGCTGGCCGCCGGCCTGCCCGCGGACCGCGTCGAGGCATGGACGGCAGCGGCCGGTGCGGCGCTGCAGCGCTTTGCTCCGGTGCTCGCGGCGCGGGCGGCGGAGGGGCGGGTGCGCCGCTGCCACGGCGACCTGCATCTCGGCAATCTCTGCCTCTGGGACGGCAAGCCGACGCCCTTCGACGCGCTGGAATTCGACGAGGCCCTGGCACGGATCGATGTCGGCTACGACCTCGCCTTCCTTCTGATGGACCTGGAGGCGCGGGCCGTGGCGGGGCCGGCGCTGGAAGAGGAATGGCGCCGCGGGCTCGGCGGGCGCGCGGCGGCGAACCGGGTGCTGAACCGGGTGCTCGCGCGCACCGGCGATTACGGCCTGCTCGTCCCGCTGCCGCTCTGGCTCTCGCTGCGCGCGATGATCCGCGCCCATGTCGAGGCGACCCGCGGGGGCGAGGCCGCGCCCTACCTCGCTGCTGCCGAGGGCTTCCTCCGGCCGGCGGAGGCCCGGGTTGTCGCCATCGGCGGGCTGCAGGGCACGGGCAAGAGTCGGCTCGCCCGTGCCCTCGCCCCCGCGCTCGGCCCGGCGCCGGGCGCCGTGATCTTGCGCACGGACGAGATCCGCAAGCGCCGCTTCGGCGTGGCGCCGGAGCAGCGCCTGCCGCCCGAAGCCTATGCCGAGCCCGTGAGCGAGGCGGTGCACGCCGAGCTCTTCGCCGCCGCCGAGGCGGCCGCCCGCGCCGGCCATGCGGCGATCGCCGATGCGGTCTTCCTCGATCCCGCCAACCGGGCGGGAATCGAGGCCGCGGCGCGCGCCGCCGGCGTCCGCTTCGACGGGCTCTGGCTTGAGGCGCCGCTCGACCTCCTGCGCCGGCGGATCGGCGCGCGGCACCACGACGCCTCCGACGCCACGGTGGCGGTGCTCGAGCGCGCGGCGCGGACCGATGCCGGCCCCATCGCCTGGCACCGGGTGGACGCCTCCGGCGACCCGGTTCCGCTGGCGCGCGCCGCGCTGGGCGTGCATTGATTTCGCCCCCGCCCGGGGTGCCGTGCTAGGGTCCCGCCCGGGAGACGAAGACCGAACGAAGGAGACGCGGCCATGGCCTATCGCCGCCTGTTGCTGCCGCTCACCAGCACCGCCGCCGGCGAGGCGGCCCTCACCACCGCGCTGATCGTGGCTCGGATCTGGAACGCCCATCTGCACTGCCTGCATGTGCGCGTGGATGCGCGCGACGTCGCCCCGCTCGCCGGGGAGGGCCTTTCCGGCGCCATGATCGAGGAGATGATGGCCGCGACCGAGCGCGAGAGCGGCGAGCGCGCCGCGCGTGTGCGCACGCTGTTCGAGCGCTTCGCCCACACCCACGGCGACGTCACCCTGGCCGAGAGCGCGGAGGCCGCGCTGAAGCAGGAGGGACCGACCCTCTCCTTCGCCTCCATCGCGGGGCGGGAGGAGGACGTCGTGGCACAGCAGTCGCGCCTCTACGACCTCGCCGTGGTACCGCATCCGGAGGCGGACGAGGACGTCTCCTCCTCCGACGCGCTGCACGCGGTGCTGTTCGACTCTGGCCGCCCGGTGCTGATCGCCCCGCGCGAGGCGCCGGAGCGGATCGGCACGCGGGTCTGCATCGCGTGGAACGGCACGGCGGAGAGCGCGGCGGCGGTGGCAGCGGCGCTGCCCTGGCTGCACCGCGCCGAGCGGGTGCGCATCCTCTATGCCGATGAGTACCAGCGCCGTGGCCCCAGCGCGGAGGGCCTCCAGGCCTATCTGCGCTGGCACGAGATCGAGGCCGAGGCGGTGCCGTTCAAGCCGCAGACGCGCGAGGTGGGCGCCGGGCTGCTGGGCGCGGCGCGCGACTTCGGCGCCGACCTGCTGGTGATGGGCGCCTACAGCCACTCGCGGCTGCGTCAGCTCATCCTCGGCGGCGTGACGCGGCACGTGCTGGAGAACGCGGACCTGCCCGTGCAGATGTGCCGCTGAGCCGCCGCCCCGCCTGACCCGTCCCGCGAGGGCGCCGTCCGGCCGTGGCGGCCGCCTCCGCCGGGCCGGCTGGGGCGCGATTGATTATCGGCGCTGATCGCCACCATTGCCGGAGCGGGTTGGCGGGATCCGCCGCCCCGCCCCATCTGCCTCCACGAAGGCGTGCGCCGCGGACCGGCCGCGGCAGGATGCGCCCGGGAGCGCGAACCATGATCGAGATCCGACCCTTCGCCACCCTCGGCGGCCGCGACCATGGCTGGCTCAAGGCCCGCCACCACTTCTCCTTCGGCGACTACCACGATCCGGCCCGCATGGGCTGGGGCCGCCTGCGCGTCTGGAACGACGACGAGATCAAGCCCGGCAACGGCTTCGCCCCGCACGGGCACCGGGACATGGAGATCGTCACCTATATCCGCGAGGGCGCCATCACGCACCGCGACAACATGGGCAACGAGGGCCGCACCGAGGCCGGCGACGTGCAGATCATGTCGGCCGGGACCGGCGTCGTGCACAGCGAGTACAACCACGAGCCCGGCGTGACGAAGCTCTTCCAGATCTGGATCCTGCCCGACCACCGCGGCGCTCGGCCGGCCTGGGGCACGAAGCGCTTCCCGAAAGCCGGCCGCGAGGCGCGGTTCGAGGTGCTGGCCAGCGGTCGCCCGCAGGACGCCGGCACCGGCAATGCGCTGCCGATCAACGCCGATGCGGCGGTGATGGCGGCGACGCTCAGGGCCGGCCAGACCCTGCGCCAGCCCCTCGCGCCGGGCCGCGTCGCCTATCTCGTGCCGGCGACCGGCGCGGTGGAGGTGAACGGTGTCGCCGCCGGCGCCCGCGACGGCATCGCGATCCGCGACGAGGCGGAGATCGTGATCACCGCGCGGGAGGATGCGGAGCTGGTGATGGTGGAGGCGGCCGAGGCGTAGCGGTCGCCGCCTCCGCGGGGGCCAGGAGCTGCCGCAGCAGCCGGCGCAATATGGCCACCGGGTCGCGCCCCGGCGCCCGGCCGACCAGGGCGCGGTGCCCGCCCCGCAGCACCACCGACGGCACGCCAGGGAGCAGGGCTGAGGCGAGGGGCACGAGCCCGTCGCTCGGCCCGGCGCCCTGGCGTTCCATCCAGCGCGCCAGCGGCAGGTAGAGTCGGTCCGGGCCGCGCGCAGCCGCGTCCACCACGGTGGCGGCGCAGAGCAGGGGCAGGCGCCCGGCGAGCGCCGCCACCGCCGCCGCGTGCTCCCGCATCCAGGCCGTGCGGGCCGCCGTGGTCAGGTCCCGCACCCCCTGGCCGGAGCCGAGGCGCAGCAGGCGCAGCGCCCGGTCCGCCGCCCGCTGCACGGGCCGCACGCCGCATACCGCGTCCGCCACCGGGGAGCCGAAGAAGGGCGATTGCAGGGCCAGGAAGCCGCGGCAGCGCGCCGCGGCCTCCGGATCGAGCAGGGCTGCCAGGGCGTCCAGCCCGCCCTTGCTGTGCCCCACCAGCACCGCGGGCCGTGGGTCGCTGAGCAGCGCCTCGCGCAGGACGACGGCGTTGTCCGCCACCGCCGCCGCCGTCGGCAGCCGCACTACCGAGACCGCCGGCAGGCCGAGGCCGCCGCGCAGCCAGTCGGCCTGCTCTCCCATGTAGTCGAGCCCGATCGGCCGCAGCGCCGCCACCACCTCGCCCAGCAACCCATAGGCGAGCAGCACGCGATGGCCCGCCAGCGCCGCGGCGAGCGCGGCGTCCTCCGTCTCCGCCGTCCCTCGGGGGGCGGCGGTCACGTCAGTCCACCTTCACCACCAGCTTGCCGAAATTCTTCCCCTGCAGCAGCCCGATGAATGCGGTGGGTGCGTTGCGCAGCCCTTCCACCACATCCTCGCGCCACTTGATGCGGCCCTCCTTCATCCAGCCGACCATCTGCGCGCGGAATTGCGGGTAGCGCGGCCAGCCCGTGTCGCTGACGATGAAGCCCTGGATGCGCAGGCGCTTGCGCACCACCGGCCCGAGATTCGGTCCCGGCGGCGCGCCCGCCGCGTCGGAGCCTGGCGCCTCGTTGTACTGCGCGATCATCCCGCACATCACCATCCGGCCGAAGTCGCGCAGCCGCGGGAACACTGCCGCCTGCACCGGGCCGCCCACATTCTCCCAATAGACGTCGATCCCCTCCGGGCAGGCCGCGTCGAGCTGCCTGTTGAGGTCGCCGCGATGGTCGAGGCAGGCATCGAAGCCAAGCTCCCGCACCACGAAATCGCACTTGGCCGGACCGCCGGCGATGCCGACCACCTTGCAGCCGCGGATCTTCGCGATCTGCCCGGCCACCTGGCCGACCGCGCCGGAGGCCGCGCTCACCACCACCGTCTCGCCCGCCTTCGGCTGGCCGATGTCCTCGAGCCCGACCCAGGCGGTCAGCCCCGGCATGCCGAGCACGCCGAGCCAGGCGGAGAGCGGCGCCTCCGCTTCGTCCACCTTGATCAGCCGGTCCCCGCTGACCGCCGAGAAGCGCTGCCAGCCATAGCCGCCGGCCACCAGGTCGCCGGGCCGGAAGCGCGGATCGCGCGAGGCGACGACCTCGCCCGCCGTGCGTCCCTCCATCACCGCGCCGAGCTCGACCGGCTTGGCGTAGGAGGGCGCGTCGGACATCCGCCCGCGCATGTAGGGATCGAGCGAGAGGTAGCGCGCGCGCACCAGCACCTGGCCCTCGGCGGGCTCCGGCACCGGCGTCTCGACGATCTCGAAATCCTCGGGCGTGGGCGCGCCGACGGGGCGGCGGCGCAGCAGGACCTGGAGGTTGGCTTCGGGCATCGCACGGACTCCCTGGTCGCAACGAACGGGCGGGTTCCGGACGAGGATCACCCCATCCATCCCGCCGCGCCAGGGGTGGGCGGGGCGGCTGGGCGACAGGCCCGGTTCCGCTTGGCGCCCCCGGCGCGCCGGGCTAGGAACGGACCATGCGCCTGATCGGCTTCGCCGGCTGGAGCGGGGCCGGCAAGACCACGCTCCTCACGCGACTGATCCCCCGCCTGACGGCCCGGGGCCTCACGGTCTCGACGATCAAGCACGCGCATCACCGCTTCGATGTGGACCAGCCCGGGAAGGATTCCTACGAGCACCGCGCCGCCGGCGCCTTCCAGGTGCTGGTCGGTTCGGCCCATCGCTGGGCGTTGATGACCGAGCTGCGCGGCGCGCCGGAGCCCGATCTGCGCTTCCTGCTCTCCCGCCTCTCGCCGGTGGACCTCGTGCTGGTCGAGGGCTTCAAGCGCGACCTCATTCCGAAGATCGAGGTGTACCGCGCCGCCAACGCCAAGCCCTGGCTGCACCCGGATGACCCCGCCGTGGTCGCCCTCGCCGCCGACGTCCCGCCACCGCCGGGCAGCGGGCGCGCGCTGCCCTGGATCAGGCTCGACGACGTGGAAGGCGTTGCGGAGCTCGTTCTGCGCTTCGCCGTCGGGATCGAGACGCTGTCATGGCCCAGTTGAGCGACGACTGCTTCGCCTTCTCCGGCGCGCTGATGCCGGTCGAGAAGGCGCAGGCGCTGCTTCAGGAGCGCATCGCGCCGCTCGGCGGGGAGGAGGAGGTGCCGCTGCGCGCCGCGCTCGGCCGCGTGCTCGCGCGCGACCTGGTCGCCGGGGTGCCGCTGCCGCCCTTCGCCAATTCCGCGGTGGATGGCTACGCCTTCCGCCACGCCGACCTCGCCGCCGCGGGCGAGACCCGGCTTGCGGTCGTCGGCCGGGTTGCCGCCGGCCAGCCCGGCGCACCCGTGGCTTCCGGCCCGGGCGAGGCGCTCCGGGTGCTGACCGGCGCACCGATGCCGCCGGGCACCGACACCGTCGTCATGCAGGAGGATGTGCGCCTCGAGCCCGGTGCGGTCTTCGTTCCGGTGGGCCTGAAGCGCGGGGCGAATTCGCGCCCGGCGGGCGAGGACGTGGCGCAGGGTGCGGTGGCGCTGGCGGCGGGCCGGCGGCTCGGCCCGGCGGAGATCGGCCTCGCGGCTGCGCTGGGCCATGCGGCGCTGCCGGTGCGGCCACGCCTGCGCGTCGGCGTCTTCTCCACCGGGGATGAGCTGGCCGAGCCGGGAACGGCACCGCTCGGCCCCGGCAAGACCTACGACAGCAACCGCTTCACCCTGCTCGCCCTGCTCGCGCGCCTGCCGGTGGAGGCGACCGATCTCGGCATCCTGCCCGACCGGCCTGAGGCCACGGCGGCGGCGCTCGCCGAGGCGGCGCGGGCGCACGACCTGCTGCTCACCTCCGGCGGCGTCTCGACCGGCGAGGAGGACCATGTGCGCGGCGCGATCGAGCGCGTCGGCACGCTCGTCTTCTGGCGCCTTGCGATCAAGCCCGGCCGCCCGGCGGCGATGGGCGTGGTCGGCGGCACGCCGATCGTCGGGCTGCCCGGCAACCCGGTCGCTGCGGTGGTGACCTTCCTGCAGCTCGCTCGTCCGCTGGTGCTGCGCCTCGCCGGCGCGCTGCCCGAGGCCCTGCCGCGCTTCCCGGCGGAGGCGGCCTTCGCCTACCGCAAGAAGGCCGGCAGGCGGGAATATGTGCGCGTCTCGCTCGACCCGGGCGATCCGCTGCCGCTGGCCCGCAAATTCCCGCGCGAGGGGGCGGGGCTGCTGTCCTCGCTCACCGGCTCCGACGCCTTCGCGGAACTGCCGGAGGAGACGGTCGCGGTAGCGCCAGGCGACCGCCTGACGGTGCTGCCCTTCGCAGCGGTGTTCTAAGCGGCGGCGACGCCGGTCCGCTCAGCGCGGGGCCGAAGCGGAACCGCGCAGCAGCCGCTCCGCCTCGGCGAGGTCCTCCGGCGTGTTGGCGTTGAAGAACGGGTCGTGAGGCGTGGTCGGCCATTCCGCCTCGGCGCAGCCGTGCCGCGCGGTCCAGCGGTCGATCTTGCGCTCGCCCGAGAGAAGCGCCTCGCGCAGCGCCTCGCGCAGCGCGACCGGCCACAGCCCGACCGGCGGATGCGCGAAGCCGCCCGAGCGTGCGCAGGCCAGCGGCACGCCGGCCTCCGCCCGCGCGGCATGCAGGCGCGCGACCAGGTCGAGCGGGATCAGCGGCGAATCGCCGGGCACCGACACGACCCAGGCGATGTCGCCACCCCGTCGCTCCGCCGCGAAGTCCAGCGCCGCCAGCACGCCGGCGAGCGGCCCGGGGTAGTCCGCCATCCCGTCCGGCACCACCGGCAGCCCGAAGCCCGCGAACCGTGCCGGATCGCCGTTCGCGTTGATCGCCACTGCCGCGACCTGTGGCGCGAGGCGCTCGACCACATGCGCCAGCATCGGTCGCCCCGCGAGCATCCTGAGCGGCTTGTCCCCGCCGCCCATCCGCCGCGCCAGCCCGCCCGCCAGCACCACGCCGAGCGTGTCAGCCCTCATCGCCTGCGGCCGCCGCTTCCCTGCTGTTCTTGCGCCAGTGCTTCGCGCTCTCCTCCTCGACGTAGCGGAGGTCGGCGTCGAACACGATCCGCTCCTCGCCGGCGAGCGCGACGAAGCGCTTGCCCTTGCACCGCCCGATGAGGGTCAGCCCCGCCTGGCGCGCCAGCTCCACCCCCCAGGCGGTGAAGCCGGAGCGCGAGACGAGGATCGGGATGCCCATGCGCACCGTCTTGATCACCATCTCGGAGGTGAGCCGCCCGGTGGTGTAGAAGATCTTGTCGTCCGGCGTCTCGCCATGGCGGAACATCCAGCCGGCGATCTTGTCCACCGCGTTGTGGCGGCCGACGTCCTCCATGTACACGATCGGCGCGTCGCGCACGCAGAGCGCGCATCCGTGGATCGCCCCGGCCTCCAGGTAGAGCGTCGGCAGGGTGTTGATCCGGTGCAGCAGGCGGTAGAGCCAGCTCGTGCGGAGTTCCGCGGGCGGAAGGCGCGCGCTCTCGAAGTCCTCTATCAGGTCGCCGAAGGCGGTGCCCTGGGCGCAGCCGCTGGTGAGCGTCTTCTTGCGCAGCTTCTCCTCGTAGTCGGTGCGCCGCTCGGTCCGCACCACGACCACCTGGAGGTCGTCGTCGTACTCGACCGCGGTCACCCTGTCGTCGCGCCGCAGCATCCCCTGGTTGAGCAGGTAGCCGAGCGCGAGGTCCTCCGGCCGGTCGAGAATCGTCATCATCGTGACGATCTCCTGGCCGTTCAGGTAGAGCGTGAGCGGCCGCTCCACCGTCACGCTGGTCTCGATCCGGGCCCCGGTGTGGTCGATGCCGGCGACGCGGCGGGTCAGGCGCGGATCGGCCG
>ERZ777003.5032-NODE-5032-length-10370-cov-11.917499_pt1 | contig 10370 bp, 13 predicted proteins | sample MGYA00374956_ERZ777003 | MGnify/ENA primary metagenome ERZ777003 (study PRJEB29302, sample SAMN06268252) | bioreactor metagenome | isolation source: Joint BioEnergy Institute, California, USA | place: USA:Joint BioEnergy Institute, California, USA | collected... | reverse complement strand
TATCGTCTGCTATACTGAAACAGGATGTTACTATCCCTTCCGCGCTCGCGGACGCCGGTGTTCGTTATCCCACCCAACGTGATTCGTGTACCCCCTGAACTGTCAGTACGCCCAGGAAGCGGGCGTTTGTTGCGTGTGAAGCGCTCCCCGAACAACAGATGAAAGTAAGCGTGCAGACCAGCCGCGGCATCGAGTCCCTTTTCGGGACCCGCGATGAAAATATCCGTCTTCTTGAAGACGGTTTGAAAGTCAAAACTCGCCTGCTCGATGACTCCCTGGAGATCGAGGGAGATGCAGAAAATGCCTCCCGCGCTCAAAGTATCCTGTTGGACTACTTCAACCTGATACGAGAGGGACATCAGTTCAGCAACGGCGACCTGAACAGCTACCTCCGCGTCCTGACCGCCGATAGCGACGCCACTCTCCGGGGCCTTGTCGAAAGCGGGCGCCAGCGTAGCTTTGGTAAGAAGGTTCTGGCGCCAAAGACGCTGAACCAGCGGCGTTATATCGACGCAATTGAGCGGTACGACCTCGTCTTCGGCATCGGTCCAGCTGGTACCGGTAAGACGTATCTCGCCGTCGCGATGGGAGTCTCGGCGCTGCTCGGAAAGCGGGTTTCGAGGATCATTCTGACACGGCCCGCAGTCGAAGCAGGCGAGCGGCTTGGCTTCCTGCCAGGCACGTTGCAGGAGAAGGTCGATCCGTACCTCCGCCCCCTGTACGATGCCTTGTACGACATGCTGGATGCGGAAAAGGTCGAGAAGCTGCTCGAACGGAACGTGATCGAGGTGGCGCCGATCGCTTTCATGCGCGGCCGCACACTCAACGACAGCTTTATCATCCTCGATGAGGCACAGAACAGCACCACGGAGCAGATGAAAATGGTGCTGACTCGCACCGGTTTTAACTCCAAAATGGTCGTGACCGGCGATGTGACTCAGATCGATTTGCCTGCGGGCCGTAAGAGCGGTCTGGTCGACGCGATGGATGTACTCAAAGGCGTCGAGGGTATTAGCTTCATTCACTTCGATGAGAAAGATGTGGTCCGGCACACGCTGGTGCAGCGCATCGTGAAAGCTTACGAAAGCTACCACGAGGCGCACGCCGGACATCAGCTTTCGCTCAAGCTGAATCTTACAGACTCCGGCGAGCGGCAGGCGTCGCAGCGAAATATATCCCTACCGCCTTCAGGCGCTCCGTCCGCCTCCGAGCTTCCGAGCGCCTGATTAGACCTGATGTCTCCCGGTGATAGTAGTCCGCTGCTGTACCTTCGCACCCCTCGGGATCTGAAGCGAGGCGAGCTGAGGAAGTTTGCCGATCTGCTACGGCGAGAAGTCGCGCAGGGCAAGGCCTTCTTCTGTCTGCTTACCGACGATCGTGAGCTTCGCAGGCTAAACCGCGACTTCCTCGGAAAGGATTACCCGACCGATGTTCTCTCATTTCCCGCGCTCGATGGCGAAGCTCTCGGAGAGATGGCGATCTCAGTCCAGCGCGCGGCAGAGCAGGCGCGTGAGTTTGGACATGACCGCGAGACGGAAATCCGCATCCTGATGCTTCACGGCCTGCTGCACCTGCTCGGCATGGACCACGAAACGGACCGCGGCCAGATGGCCCGTGCAGAGGCAAGATGGCGCAAGAAGTTCGATTTGCCTGACGGCCTGATTGAGCGAGGGCGGCGATGATTGTATTGCTAGGCGTTGTTGCAGTCGTCCTCTATCTGTTCCTGATTCTGACCGCATATCTCCAGCACCTCTACCTGGAATCGCTGCGCCTCCTCGTGCGGGAGTCCGCGGCTCTTACGTACTTCAAGGAAGAATTGGAAGACCGCCTCGGACTGAAGGGCGATCAGGGAGCACTTACGTTCTCTGTGCTCAAGCACAGCACCCTGGCGCTTCTCACGCTGGTGATCCTCTCGCTCGTGCAGATGCAGGGACCGCCGTTCTGGCAGACCTTCATGGAAGCCTTCGTGCTCTCATGGGTGGCTCTCATTACCGGCTCCTACCTGATTCCCCAGGCTCTTTACAAGCGAACGAACGGCCGCTGGATCCTACCGGTTCTCCCGGCGCTCAAACTGGTGACGATCGTAACTCGCCCGCTCGTCAGCGTGCTTACGTTCTTCCAGTCGCTGGTTGAGATCGGGAACGGCAAAGAGCATCCGGAAGAGGAGGCAAACTCAGCCGAACACATTGACGCGCTAATTACGGCCGGCACGGAAGAAGGCATCATCGAGGAAGAAGACCGGAAGCTGATTCAATCTGTGATGTCGTTCGGCGACAAGCAGGTCCGCGAGGTAATGACTCCTCGCCCCAATATCATCGCCATCCCGAGCGACAAGTCTCTGGAGCAGCTCCGCCAGCTCGTCGTGCACGAGCAATACTCGCGAATCCCGGTCTATGAAGGCGATATCGACCACATTATTGGCTTCGTCCATGTTCGCGACATGTTTGAAGTCGATCCCGATACGAGAGAGAGTCACACAGTCCGCGAGCTTTTGCGTCCCATCCGCCCTGTGCCCGAGACGAAAGCCGTCGACGACCTGCTGCGCGAAATGCAGCGTGACGGAACCCATATGGTAGTTGTAGTGGATGAGTACGGCAACACCGCAGGGATCGTGACAATGGAAGATCTGGTGGAAGAGATCTTCGGCGAGATACGGGACGAGCACGAACCGGCACGGGATATCACCGTGGAAGATAGCGGCGCCTACGTCGTTTCAGGCAGCTTCGACCTGGATCATTTAAGCGACCTGGTGGAGTTCCGCCCTGAAGCCGAGACAGAATCCACGACGGTCGGCGGCCTGGTAAGCGAATGGCTCGGTCGTGTTCCCGCTCCGGGAGAGGTTGTCGAACGGGACGGTATCCGTATCGAGGTGCTTGCCGGCAATGAATTGCGCGTTGAGCAGGTTCGCATTTCGCGCATTCCCAAAGAAACGGCAACGAAAGATGGCTACAACACCTAGCGATCGTTTTGTTTCCGGCTTCGTCTCGATTGTCGGCAGGCCCAATACAGGCAAATCCACCTTGCTAAATGCGCTCGTCGGGACCAAGCTGGCTATCGTCGCCGATAAGCCCCAGACGACGCGAACCTCCATCCAGGGCGTTCTGACGCTTCCGAACGCACAGGTAGTCTTCCTTGACACGCCGGGAATCCACCGCTCCGATACGGCGTTCAACAGACGCATGATGGAATCCGTACGGGAAGCCCTGGACGGCAGGGATTTGCTGCTGTTTCTCGTAGACGCCGCGCTTCCGTTCCAGGAGCGGGATGCGCAGGCAGTCGACATGATCCGGCGCGTCGACACTCCCGTCATTCTGCTCGCAAATAAGATCGACAAGCTGAAGGACAAGAGTCCGTTACTGCCGCTTCTCGACCGCTACCGCGAGCTGTACGACTTCGCGGAGTATCTGCCCATTTCGGCGCGAACCGGCGAGGGGTTGGACGAGCTGCGATCCATGCTGATCGAGCGGCTCCCCGAAGGTCCCCAGTATTTCCCTTCCGACTACCTTACCGATCAGCCAGAGCGTTTTCTCTGCGCGGAGCTGATACGCGAGAAGGTCCTTCACGAAACCAGGCAGGAAGTTCCGCATTCGGCCGCGGTTCTGATCGAGCACTGGGAAGAAACGCCCCGTCTTACCAGAATCAGCGCTACGATTTATGTAGAGAAGGAAGGCCAGAAAGCGATCGTGATCGGGGCCAAGGGCGCCATGCTGAAGAAAATTGGCACTGCGGCCCGTCAGGAAATGGAAGCTTTGCTCGGCCGGAAGATCTTTCTCGAACTGTACGTAAAAGTGCGGCCCGGCTGGCGCGAGAACAATGAGTTTCTCAACGAGTTGGACTGGCACACCGTGGCCGGTATTGAGGCGAAGGAAGAATGAGGCTCTTGCTATCTCTCCTCCTGACTACGCTGATCGCGTTTTCCTCTGTATCAGCGCTTTCTGCTCAGGACGGGAAATCGGACGATGAAATCTACGACAGGGTGAGGCAGCGGCTAGTCAGCGATCCGGACGTGAAGGGCGGAGCGCTTGCGGTGGACGTGAAGAACGGCGTAGTGACGCTGAAGGGAACGGTCGACAAGGAAAAAGCCAGGCAGAAAGCGGAAAAGCTTGCCAAGAAAGTGAAGGGAGTGCGCGCAGTAAAGAACGAATTGCAGGTGAAGAGCACTCTTCCGCTCTAGGCGATGAGCCGCATCAACTGCGGCCCATCGCATCCGCAACAGAGGCTCAAGCCCGTCTTCCAACCGCTTCCGCTTCCTCGCTCTCACCGACGAGCGCAACGAGTTGACCGACGACATCGAGTAGCTTATCAGCCTGGCTCCGCATGGACTCGCTGGCCGAAGCGGATTCCTGGGAGCTGGCGGCGTTCTGCTGTGTCACGCGCTCGATCTGGTTGAGCGCAGAAGCGACATGCTCGATGCCGCGAGCCTGCTCTTCGCTGCCGGCATTCACCTGCTGAACAATCGTCCGAACGCGCTCCGCACTCCGCGTGATGCTCTGAATGGCGCTCGCCATCATGTTCAGCTTCTCAGCTCCTGTCTCGGACGTTTGAATGGATTCCTCGATCAGAGCTGCGGTGTCGCGGGCTGCGGTAGCGCAGCGCCCGGCAAGGTTGCGAACTTCTTCGGCAACCACGGCGAATCCCATGCCGGCTTCACCCGCTCGGGCTGCCTCAACCGCGGCGTTCAGAGCGAGGATGTTGGTCTGGAACGAGATTTCGTCGATGACTTTGATAATTCTCGCGATTTTCTCGCTCGAACCCCGGATTTCGTTCATGCTCTGAAGCATCTGCTCCAGGGTGATGTTGGCATTTCTCACCTCGGCGTCGACCTGATCCATGAGCGCAGTCGCCTGCCGGGTGCTTTCGGCGTTGCGTTGCGTGAGCGAGCTCATCTCCTGGCTCGACGCTGACGTTTCTTCAAGCGACGCTGCCTGCCGGGCAGCCCCTTCGGCGAGCGTCCGGCTCGCAGCGGTGATCTGATCCGAACCGAGTGAAACGTGTTCGGCGCAGTCGGCGAGCCTGGTGCTGATGGCGCGCAGGGTGCGAGTGGTTCTGCGCACGACCATGAACGCCACTCCTCCCATTGCCAGGCAGATGAGCGTGACGCCGACTGTCACAATCAGGCTGATCAGCTCTGTCGAAGCGGCTGACTCCGATACGTGCTTCAGCTGTTCTCGCTGCTCCTCCACCAGCTTCTTCGCGCCTGAGCTGACCTGCTGAAGCTTCGGCAGCAGCCCGGATTCGAGCATCTGGAGAGCTTTGTCCATCTCCTGGCGCTGCATCGCGGCGATGATCGTCTCGTGCATCCGGCCCGCGGCAGCATGGTCCGCCTTCAGGTCTTCGACAAGCGATCTTGTCGACGGAGCGAGAGAAAGTCCTAGGAATTCATCCAGAAGCCGGCGCGTAAGGTCATCGGAAGCCTCGAAGTCCCGCTTGAAGGCTTCGGCGGCTTCAGGCCGCTGCAGCAGCGTCGCGGTGGCCAGCCCGCGCTCGATCGCCACCAGGTCGGCAGCCGCCGTGCTGATTTGTCCGGCGATCATCTGCTGCCGGGCCGTGTTGTTGATGGCCTGGTCGAGGCGCGAGCCGAGATTGCGACTCACAAGGATGGAACTGGTTCCGAGAATCGTAACCAGAACGAGGACAGCCAGTACACTCCCATTCAGGGCTCGCCCCAGGGCGCCTTTGCTTTTCACGTGATCCTCCAGTCGGGCGATGTACTAATTCATCTTGAAGTTGAACTTGAGGGTTGCTACCGCCTGGGTTGGGGCCCCGTTCTCCTGGAACGGCTTGAACTTCCAATCCTTAACGGTCTTCACAACGTTCGGCGTCAGCAAAGCGTTGCCGCTGATCACCTTCACATCCTCCACAGTTCCCGTTTCGGAAATCCGGGCCTCCACTACGACCTCGCCCGAAACCTTCATCTTTTGCGCAATCGGACTGTATTCGGGACGGGGAGAAGAGATCGCGGCCTGAGTCGCCTCGGCCATGGTTAACCTCAGCTCAGCCTTCGCGCTGCCTGCTCCAAGTACGAGAAGGGCAGCAAGGACACCAGTTTTCACAGAATTCATCGGTCGCTCCTCACGTAAAAGGTCTCAAGCCACTTATCGAGTTGAGGAGGCGCCGTCTTGAATCTTTTTAGGGATGGGGGCAAGGGGGGCGCGTTGCAGGCGTGTGCAATCGCGGTCCGGTTTTTCTATAATGAAGAGACTGCCATCATGCGGTAGTGCGTCGGAAACTCTCCTGTAACTCAGAGCGATCCGAACCCCATCATGTTTGACACATTATCCGAGAAGCTGCAGCGGGTCTTCAAGAACCTGCGCGGCGAAGGGAAATTGACGGCCGAAAATATGGAGGCGGCGCTGAAGGAAATCCGCGTCGCGCTGCTTGAGGCCGACGTGCATTTCCGCGTCGTCAAGCAGTTCATCGAAGCCGTTAAGTCGAAAGCGATGGGGGAGGAAGTGCTTACCGCCCTTTCTCCTGCCCAGCAGGTCGTAAAGATTGTCCGGGACGAACTCATCCGCGTACTTGGGAGCCACCAGTCCCGGCTACGGTTTGCGAATGACCCGCCGACAGTTATCATGATTGTCGGATTACAGGGTTCCGGTAAGACCACCTCAACCGGGAAGCTCGCGCGCTACCTTTCAAAGAACGGCAACCGCCCGCTGATGGTTTCGGTCGACGTATACCGTCCGGCCGCCCGCCAGCAACTTGCGGTGATTGCCCGGGATATCAAGCTGCCGGTCTATGAGGGGGCGCCCGGGGAAGAAAAACCCCTCGATCTGGCCAAGGCGGCCCGGCGTGAGGCTCTCCAGACGGGACGGGATGTCCTGCTGGTCGACACCGCCGGACGGCTTCACATTGACGACGAGCTGATGGCGGAGCTGCAGGAGCTGAAAGAAGCGCTCCAGCCGACCGAGATCCTGTTCGTCGCTGACGCGATGACCGGCCAGGACGCCGTCAAGTCGGCCGATGAGTTCCACAAGCGGCTGGGGATCACGGGCGTGATCCTGACGAAGATGGACGGCGACGCCCGCGGCGGAGCGGCCCTCTCGATTCGTCATGTCACCGGGCAGCCGTTGAAGTTTGTCGGCGTCGGCGAAAAGTTTGATGCGTTAGAGCCGTTCCATCCGGAACGGGCGGCCTCCCGCATCCTCGGCATGGGAGACGTGCTGTCCCTGATCGAGAAGGTGGAGCAGACCATCGACCAGAAGCAGGCCGAGGAGATGCAGCGGAAGCTGATCGAGAACGAGTTCACACTCGAGGACTTTCGCGATCAGCTGAAGCAGCTCCGCAAGCTCGGTCCGCTCGAAGGGCTGCTTGGCATGATGCCTCAAATCGGGCCCTTGAAGGATCTGAAGAACGTCAAGGTCGATGAGAAAGAGATCACGCGCGTTGTGGCGATCATCGACTCGATGACCAGGCAGGAACGCGCAAATCACATGATTATCAACGGCTCACGCCGGAGACGCATCGCTAAAGGCAGCGGCACCAGCGTGCAGGATGTCAATAACCTGCTGAAGCAATACGCGCAAGCGCGCAAGATGATGAAAACATTTTCCGGTGGAATGCTCGGCAAGAAGCTGGGCAAGTGGAAACTGCCCAACTTCGGCAGTTTCGGAGCGCCGTAGGAAGCATTGGATTTGACAGGAGTAAAAGCGGAATGTTGATGATTCGACTGGCTCGGTTCGGCGCAAAGAAGAAGCCGACCTACCGAGTGGTGGTGATTGAGAAAGAGCGTGCCCGCGATAGCCGGGCGGTAGAAGTGGTGGGTTACTATAATCCGGTTGCACAACCCGCACAGGTGAAGCTGGAGCACGAGCGGATTCAGCACTGGGTGAAGCGCGGTGCGCAGTTATCCGATACGGTTGCCCGCCTCCTCAAGGCAAACCCGGCCCCTCAACAGCAGCCTGCCGCCTGAGACCCGCTACACGGCTGCGGTGATGGCTTTGGTATCATCGTTGCAGTGAGCAGGAGGTCCAGGGATGGCAGGGATGAAGGAACTTGTAGAAGACATCGCGAAAGCTCTCGTTGACATCCCGGAAGAAGTCAGTGTTCGTGAGGTTCAAGGAGAGCAGGTCACCGTCCTGGAGCTGAAAGTCGCGCCAAGCGATCTGGGGAAAGTCATCGGGAAGCAGGGCAGGACGGCACGATCCATCCGGACGCTGCTTGGAGCAGCCGGAATGAAGTTGAATCGGCGCTTTACGCTGGAGATTTTGGAGTAAACGGAACGGTTGACCGGCTCGACGGACCGGGAAGAGTGGGTCGCTGTTGCGCGTCTCGGGAAGACGCGGGGTCTGCGCGGCGAGTTATTTGCGAGGGGATTCAGTAGCCGCGAAGACCGGTACCAGGAGCTCAGACAGGTGTTCCTCTTCGGAAGGGACGGGCGGCCTCTAGGCGAAAGTCCCTTCGAAGTGGAACGGGTCTGGTGGCATCAGGGGCGGCTGATTTTCAAGTTCCACGGCATCGATACGATTTCCGATGCCGAGCCGCTGCAGGGGGCGGACGTGTGTATTCCGCTCTCCGAGCGTCCCGTCCTTCCCGAAGGTGAGTATTATCAATCCGACATCATCGGCTGTGAGGTCTTTGAAAGGGAGACGGGGGAATCGCTAGGCCGAGTGACGGACTGGCTGGAGTACGGTGGTCCCGTGCTGCTGCAGGTAGAAGAGCCTGAAAGGAAGGGCCACGGCGAGCTTCTCATCCCGCTAGTCCGGGAGATATGCGTCGAAATCGACGTTGCCGCTAAGCGGATCGTCGTGGATCTGCCGGAAGGCTTGAAGGAGTTGAATCGGCCGCCCGGGCCGTAAGGAATGATCTTCCACGTGCTGACAATCTTCCCCGAGTTCTTTCGGGGACCGTTCGAGCATGGCGTGGTGGCGAAGGCGGACGGGGCTGGAATCCTGAAGATCCATGTTCATAACCTGAGGGACTGGACTTCGGACCGGCACAGGACGGTGGACGACAGGCCGTTTGGCGGCGGCGAAGGCATGGTGCTGAAGCCGGGGCCGATTTTCGACGCTGTCGAATCGATCTGGCCCCAGCGTACTCCGGAGCAGCGGGTGATCCTGCTCTCGGCCCAGGGGCCGGTTTTTGATCAGGAAGCGGCGCGGCGCCTGAGCAAGTATCGCGAGCTTCTGCTGATCTGCGGCCGCTACGAGGGCGTTGACGAGCGGGTCGCCGAGCATCTCGCCGATGAAGAGCTGTCCATCGGCGACTTTGTGCTGAGCGGCGGCGAACTGGCGGCGGCGGTGGTCATCGATTGTGTCGCCAGGCTGTTGCCGGGTGTCTTGGGCAATGAGGCATCGGCAATCCAGGAGTCGTTCAGCGCTCCGGGGGAGAAGATGCTCGATTGCCCGCACTACACGCGTCCGGCGAACTTCCGGGGGTGGAAGGTGCCGGAGGTGCTCCTCAACGGGAATCACGAGGAGATTCGGAAGTGGCGGCGGCAGGCGGCCCGGGAGAAGACGATCCGCCTGCGTCCTGACCTGGCGGAGCATTTACCGCCGGAAGAGCCGCCGAAGAAGCGGCGGCGCCGGAAGGTGGAACCCGAAGCGGGCGCCCCGGTTCCAACGGAATCTGACAAGAAGGAAGTGTTGCAATGACTAACGCACTGTTGACGAAGGTGATCAACAAAAGCAAACGAAATGATATCCCCGAGTTCCGGCCGGGCGATACCATTCGGGTCCACGTAAAGATTCGAGAGGGTGATAAGGAACGTCTGCAGGCGTTTGAAGGCACCGTCATCGCACGTAACAACACAGGGATGGGAGAGACCATCACCGTCCGCAAGATCAGCTTCGGACAGGGCGTTGAGCGAATCTTCCCAATCCATGCCCCCGTCATCGACCACATTGACGTCGTTCGTACAGGCAAGGTCCGGCGCGCAAAACTGTACTATCTGCGCCAGTTGAAAGGTAAGGCGGCCCGTCTGAAAGAGCGGGAGTAGTTTCAAAGTTGCCTAAGCGCGCATCCCCGTTCCGGTGCGAAGGAAAACTGGAACGGGAGTGTCGCGCCCGGGGTTATCAAGCCGTTGCTGGCGTCGACGAGGCGGGCCGCGGATCGCTGTTCGGCCCTGTGTTTGCTGCTGCAGTGATCCTCTCTCCGGATCGGCCGATCCGGGGTCTTCGAGACAGCAAGCTGCTCGATGCCGCGCGCCGCGAAGCGCTGGCGCAGCGGATTCGGGAGAGGGCGGTGGCGTGGGCCATCGGATGCAGCGATGCCGCCGAAATCGACCGTGTGAACATCTACCAGGCCTCCCTTCGTGCCATGCGGCGCGCTGTCGAAAAGCTGGAGCCGCCCTGCGATTACCTGCTCCTCGACGCGGTCCGGCTCGATATCGGCCTTCCCCAGCAGTCGATCATTCACGGCGACGTGAAGGT
>ERZ777003.5029-NODE-5029-length-10382-cov-4.442336_pt1 | contig 10382 bp, 11 predicted proteins | sample MGYA00374956_ERZ777003 | MGnify/ENA primary metagenome ERZ777003 (study PRJEB29302, sample SAMN06268252) | bioreactor metagenome | isolation source: Joint BioEnergy Institute, California, USA | place: USA:Joint BioEnergy Institute, California, USA | collected... | reverse complement strand
TACCGTTGGGCGCGCCCGAGTTCCGGCATCCAAACACTTAATACCAATGCGAGCACGGCGAACCAACGCATCTTCATTCCCCCTCTCGGCCAGGTGTTCTTCCATCGGAAACGGCTGACGGCTATGCAAGAAGTCAGCCGTAATGGGAGAGGCCGGGAGGGGCCATTAAACGGCAGGCCTGTTGAAGTTATTCCATCCCGTTATGAATGCGCTTCGTCCCAGTTTCGGCCATGCCCGGTATTCACCCGCAGCGGAACCCTGAGTTTCGCAACAGACTCCATTTTCGCAGCCGTCTCTTTACAAACCTCTTCGACGTGGCCGGTTTCCGCCTCTAGAACCAATTCGTCGTGGACTTGCAATAAGGGGCGCGCACGTTCCGGAAGGCCGACTTTGATCATCGCCATCTTCACGAGGTCGCTCGCCGTACCTTGAATGGGGGCATTGATGGCTGCACGTTCGCCGAACTTCCGAAGGGCCGGGCTCTTCGAATACAACTCGTCGATATAACGGCGGCGGCCGAACACGGTTTCGACGTATCCTTTTTTCTGCGCTTCTTCGACCGTCTCGGTCATATAGGCTTTCACACCCGGAAAGCGTGTAAAGTAACGGGTAATGATCTCCGTCGCCTCTTTGCGTGAAATCCGTAAAGCCTCGGCAAGCCCGAAGGCACTCTGTCCATAGGCCAACCCGAAATTCACCGCCTTCGCCTTTCTCCTCATCTCAGGAGTGACGTCTTCTAGCCGGACTTCGAAAATCTCGCTCGCGGTCGCCGCGTGGATATCAAGATTGTTCTCAAAAGCCCGCACCAGACCCCGATCGCCCGTGATGTGCGCTAGAATTCTCAATTCGATTTGGCTGTAATCGGCTGAAACCAACTCGTACCCTTCGCCGGCGATGAAAGCCTTGCGAATCTGGTTCCCGCGCTCCGTGCGAATGGGAATGTTCTGCAAGTTCGGGTTGGTGCTCGAAAGACGCCCCGTCGCCGTCAATGCCTGATTGAATGTCGTGTGGACGCGGCCGGTCCGCGGATTCACGAGTTGAGGAAGGGCATCGACATACGTCGATCGAAGCTTTGCGAGCTCGCGCCACTGCAGAATCTTTTCCGTGAACGGATAATCCGCGTTCAACTTCTCCAAGACTTCGTTGTCGGTCGAATAACCTGTCTTCGTGCGCTTGCCCGGCGGCATCTTCATTTTCTCAAAGAGGATGTGCGCGAGTTGCTTCGGACTTCCGATATTGAACGGCCCTCCCGCCTCGGCGTAAATCTCTTGCTCGAGAGCGGCTTGATCGCGGGCCAAGCTCGCGCTTTGGGCCTTTAAAGCCTCGACATCGACGAGAATCCCGGTGGTCTCCATCGCGAGCAAAATCGGCACGAGCGGTTGCTCGATCTCGTACAGAATCTTTTCCCCGCCGACTTCCGCAAGTTTCCTCTTCAAATGCCTTTGCAGGCGGAGATGCGCCTTAAACAACTGGGAAGGAGTCGGCAACTCCGGCAGGGGCTCGCCGTTGTAGATCGTAAACAATTTTTGCTGATCGTCGATCAGGCCCGCGCGAACAACGTAAGCGGCCAGCATCTGATCCCATTCGACCCGCGGCGAACGAAGTTCATGCCGTTTCGAGAATTCCTTAAGGTCGAACCCATTTAAACGTAGCTTTTTCTCCGTCAGCATCGCACCGAGTTCAGACCCCCAAGCAGCGATCTCTGCGATGATCCAGCCCTTGCCATTCTTAGACTGGGCCAGATACGAACCTCGTTCGGTTTGAAGAGCCCATGTCTCCGCTTCGGGGTGAAGCCAAGCGGAGAGCTCGGGGAGTTCCATCCGCTTTTCTTCCATCTCTCCGAATTCTTCGGCCACCGCGATACTCGGAGCGGAGACGGTCGGAGCCGTGCCCTCGGCCTTGGGCGCGGACGTTCCCGCTCCCGACGGCATCTCACCAAGCAAAGTGCGCGCGAACGATTTAAAATCGAGTTCGGCGAGCAAAGCCGCCAACTCCTCCCGGCGGATCGACTTTAAACGTAGGTCCTCGAGGTTCTTTTCGACGGGAACGTCGCAATCGATCGTAACCAAGCGCTTGGACATAAATGCGCTTTCGCGTCCTTCCTCGAGCTTTTTCCGAAGCGATGCGCTCGAGATTTTATCGAGGTTGTTATAAATGTCCTCGAGCGAGTCGAACTCCATCAGCAGTTTCTGGGCGCCTTTGGCGCCTACACCCCGCACACCGGGAACGTTGTCGGAAGAGTCGCCGACAATCGCGAGGTAATCCCGCATCTTTCTCTGCTCCACGCCCCATTTCGCCAAGACTCCCGCCTCGTCGTAGCGCACATCCTTCATCGTGTCGTACATCGAGACGAACGGCTGCACGAGTTGCGCGAAGTCCTTATCACCGCTCACAATAACGACTTCCAGGCCTTGTTCGCGTCCAAATTTGGTGAAGGTGCCGATCAAGTCGTCGGCTTCGTAACCTTCTTTATCGAAACAGGGAATGCCCAGGGCCTCGCTCAGTTTGCGAAAGTAAGGGATTTGCGGCACGAGATCGGCCGGCATCTCCTCACGATGAGCCTTGTAGTTCGGGTCGATCGCTAAGCGGAAGCTCGGTTCACCGCGATCGAAACAAAACGCCATGTAGTCCGGGCGGATTTCCCGCAGCAGCTTCACGGTCATTGAGAGGAAACCGTAGAGCGCGTTCACGGGCATCCCGGCCGAGTTCGTGAGCGGCCGAATCGCGTAAAACGCGCGGAAAAACATGGAACTGACGTCAACGAGATAAAGCTTTTTCATAGATGCCTGTCTTTTCCCGACTTCCAGGCATCCTAGGCGCGACCCAGGAGCGGGTCAAAGTAAAGATAACTTTCAGGCGGTCGCGTCGCTGTTCGGCTTTTCCCGCGACACTTCAGTGACGCCGTCCACCTCGAGATCGTGAATCTGAGAAAGCCCATGATCACGCATCATCACTTCCGCAATCGGTTGGCGATGCAGTTTTTCCGCGTAATCTTCGACTTGCCGCAGGATCTTCACGAGTTCGCTGCAATGACAGGCTTCGGGTTCGAACTTGCCGTTTTCCCACGCGACGATGGTGTCCAAATCCAAATGAAGATGATGAGCAAACTCGGCTTGGCTCCACCCCATACGGTAGCGAAGCTTCCGAATTTCATCTGCGGTCCACATGACTTTTTCATGACCCATGGTCATTCCTCTTGCCAGCTTGCTCTTACAGTTCACAAGTTTTAATCGGCTCCGGGCCGTTTTGCCAACTGCCAAATATTTCCGTCACCTAAAGCCTCGGAATGGCGGCGTTTTAGCCCTCTACCGCTTTCGGAAGGCATTTTCAGTCACCCGTTCCTGAAGAGTTTTCAGGATATTCCGTCCCGTCGTCCGAGAAAATGAAGACCAAGTCCCCCTCCTTCACGAGGTCGAATTGGTCACGGGCGGCGCGCTCGATGAATCCAAGATCCTGGGACTTTTGGATACGGAAAGCGAGCTGGTGGGAACGCTCACGAACTTCCAAAATGCGCCTCTTGAGAATTTCATGATCGCGCTTAAGGCTCCAGAGGCGGAACGCGGTCCCATCAAGGACCACACCGACGAGAGCGGCCGCCAAGCAGATCCAAAAAACTTGAAGCGGCCGGTGCATGAGTTCATGAAACCAGTGGTAAACGCGCGCAAACATCACTCTCGATCATTGCGCTTCGTTCCCTGTTTTTCCACGGGACCTAAGTCGAGGATCCGCGAAATTTCTGACTTTAACGACCGATGCCTTCACGCCCCCAATACTTCGCGCACGAGCCGAGTTCTTCCTCAATGCGCAGAAGCTGGTTGTACTTCGCTGTCCGCTCGCCACGGCAAAGGCTGCCCGTTTTAATTTGATGGCACCCGAGCGCGACCGCGAGATCTGCGATCGTCGCATCTTCGGTTTCGCCGCTTCGATGCGACATGATCGTTCTCATGCAGTGGCGTTGAGCAAGGCTCACGGCATCGCACGTTTCCGTGAGAGTTCCGATCTGGTTCACTTTCACGAGCAAGGCATTGCCGGCCCCTTCTTTGATTCCACGTGCAACGCGGCTCGGGTTCGTGACGAAAAGATCGTCGCCGACGAGCTGCAATCGTGCTCCTTCAACACGTGTGAATGCTTTCCAGCCGTCCCAATCGTCTTCGGCGAATCCGTCCTCGATGCTCACCAACGGGAACGCTTGCGCCCAAGCCGTATAGACTTTTGCAAGTTCCTCCGCTGTGATCAGAGAACCTTCCCAGCGGTACTTGCCGTTTTCGAAAAGCTCGGTCGCCGCGACGTCAAGAGCCAGGAAGACATCTTCACCGGGCTTGTAGCCGGCAGCTTCGATCGACTCAACCAAGAGTTCGAGAGCTTGACGGTTACCGCCGAGCTTGGGGGCGAAACCTCCTTCGTCACCGACTCCCGTCGAAAGGCCTTTCTTGTTGAGGATTTTCTTGAGCGCGTGGAAGATTTCCGAGCCCGCGCGCAAGGATTCGCTGAAGCTTTCGCGGACGGGCACGATCATGAACTCCTGAACATCCAGGCCATTGTCGGCGTGGGCTCCGCCGTTGATGACGTTCATGAGGGGAACCGGAAGACGGTATGCATTGCTGCCGCCGACGTACCTGTAAAGCGGCAGTCCGCACGACTGGGCGACCGCTTTCGCGGCGGCGAGCGAAACGCCCAGAATCGCGTTTGCACCGAGCTTGCCTTTGTTGGAAGTACCATCAAGTTCGATCAAGCGCCGGTCGAGAGCGACTTGATCGGCGGCGTTCATTCCGATGATTTCGGGTGCGATCACCTCGTTCACGTTCGCGACCGCACGACGCACGCCTTTGCCGTGGTAACGGTTGTCGCCGTCGCGAAGCTCGACGGCTTCATGGGCTCCTGTCGACGCCCCTGAGGGGACCGCCGCACGCCCCACCGCTCCGCTTGCCAGATGGATATCGACTTCGATCGTAGGATTGCCGCGGCTGTCGAGAATTTCGCGCGCGCGGCAGAGCGTGATTTCGTTCATGAAAGACTCCTTGGCTTAATGATGTTCAAGTGATGAAACAGAGAGAAATTCATCGAACGTTTTTTGTGCCGAAGGTGACGATTTGCCCCGGGTCGACGGCGAACGGCTGATCGCCCCCGTCCTTTGCTGCTCAACGAGCTCCTGCAATTCAGCCACGGTCCGGCTGATCGTCTCGGGTGCCTCTTTCGATACGTAATCCCAATCGACCCGTCTCATGGCCTCACGCACCTGTGGCGTCTGCCGGCCTTGCGCAATCAAAAGCGTGATCAATTGCTGGCCACGAGCAAAATAATCGCCCAAGCGGTAGATATCATGCAGAATCGTTGAAACTTTCGAGAGAATTTCGGGTGAATTGGCGGAAGTTTTCGCGTCTTTCTTCGCTTTTTCGGCCCGCAGTTTTTCGAGTTCGTTTTCTTTTTCGATGAGCGCGCGCTTCATTTCTTCGAGCTCTTTTTGGCTCGATTCGAGATTGTGCAAAATACTGCGCAAGAGTTCCGGATGGAGGGACAAATCGGAATTCTGATCGTCGCCGAAAAGGCTCACTTGGTTTTCGGACCACGAAATGCGAACGCGGCTGTTATCCCACGTGACGCTAGCCATGGGCTTATTGATGTAGGTCGGCAGCGCCTCAAGCGCCGCGCGCAAGTAAGTCGTCACGAGCGGGAACTGCATTTCCGAGACCGGCAACACGAAACTGACGCCGGTCGTTTCGCGGCGCAACTCGCCCACGGGCGGCGCCGGACTGATGAAGTAAGAAAGCAGTCGTTCGGGCTGGGCAAAAAGATCCTTGGGTGATTGAACCATCCGGAGAACGCTGTCGAGAACGCCCCAAGCGCGAAGGTCTTTGCTGTGATGCCCGACGATTTCCATCAAGTTGCCGTCAAAGCGCGGATCTCGCCCATACTCCTGGTCAATCAGGCGGAGGAGATTCTCCATCTTATCCGCCTCAAGCCAACTTGACGGGTCACGCAAAAACTCCGTCGGCCAATCACAAAAGTCGTTGAGGGCCCCGAGGTCCTCACCCCTCCGATCGAGATAGGTCAAAACGGAATGCGTGATTTTACAGCTGAACAGCACTGGGGCTTTCTATCCCTTTCTCGCCCATCGAGACAAGTGTGTCGGCCGTTCTGCTCAAGAAAGAGGCATAACAAAGGAGGAAGGCACTACGCATCAAGTTCCTGTAAACGCCCTAAGCTCTCCGTGATATCGACGCACAGCATTGTGCCGAGAGCCCTGGAGCGGATTTCAAACTGGCTCACTTCCGTGGTGATCGCGCTCAAGAGCGGATGTGACATCGCTTTTTTGAGCCTTAACGGCTCATCCCCACGATTGTGAGCCAGTTTTAGCGGATTTAAGCGGATTTCTTCGGGGGAAAGAACTTCGAACGCGGGAACGGGATACGGTTATCCTCGATCTCTTTCATGAAGGATGGGATTTCACCTGTTGGCTCAATGCTCCCGATCAAACGGCCGTCAGGTCCGCGCACGAGATGAGGCATGTCGAAAATCGGCACCACTTCGTAATTGTGGTTCTTGTCGAGCCCTCGCACTTCCGAAATCGACATGATCCGGCGGGAACCGTCTTGCAGACGCGAGATTTGGATGACGATATCAATCGCGCTCGCGATCGAGTACTGCATCGCCCGGTCGCTGATCTTCGTATCCCCCCCCATTGCGAGGGACTCAAGGCGAACAAGCGCATCTGCGGGACTGTTGGCGTGGATCGTCCCCATGGAACCGTTGTGGCCGGTGTTCATGGCTTGCACGAGGTCAAACGCTTCAGCACCGCGCACCTCGCCCACGATGATGCGATCGGGACGCAAACGGAGAGAACTCTTCAAGAGATCTCTCATCGTCACTTCATAGCGCCCTTGCTCATCGGCCATCCGGGTCTCAAAACGTACGACGTGCTCGTACTCGATCGTGAGTTCGGACGCATCCTCGATCACAATAATGCGTTGACCTTTAGGGATGCGGTTGCAGAGAAGGCCAAGGAGCGTCGTTTTACCGGAGCCGGTACCCCCGCTCACAAGCGTGTTCTTCCCGAGATACATACAGATCTCGAGGAAATGAGCGGCATCCGGAGTAATGGCGCCCATTTTGATATAGTCCTTAAACGTAATTTTGCTTTGCGTGAATTTCCGCACGGAGACCGTCGGACCGTTACGGGCGCACGGAGGAATCACGGCGTGTATCCGCGAGCCGTCGGGCAAGCGCGCATCGAGGCGCGGCTCTTCCCAGCTGATGCGCCTGCCGACGGATTGCGCAATCGAGTTGATGGCCGCGATGAGATCGTCTTCGGATCGGAATTGAGCGTCGGTCCGCTCGAGCTTCCCTTTTCTTTCGACAAAGACTTCCTGATGACCGTTGATCAAGATTTCGGTGACCGTTGGGTCTTCCCACAAATGCAGAATGGGCGCGAGGTTGTTGCGAATCGCGTCTTGAAAAACCTGCAGGACACCGCTGGATGCGATCATGATCAACGTTCTCCCATAGATGCCGGCGTGCGGACGGTGATCTCGGGGCTGAATACGATCAAGCGTCCCTCGGATGAAGTTTCAGGCGACTGGAACGAATACGCGCCTTCTTTTTTCGGCTCCAGAAAAAAGACTTTCACTTGGCCGTAGTAGGTTGCGTGATACTCGGAGAAAGCGTCGAGAATGAAACTGACGTTTTTCTCCTGCTCGTTCACGTTTACGACGTGAACGCGATAACGCCCGTCTTTTCGGACACGTACCGTAGACGGAACGAAACCCTTTTGCGTATGAAGAATGACGATGTCTTGGACCGGTTCGCCGGATTCAAAGAGCGCACTGAGAAAGCTTTTCGTTTCTTCTTTTTCATCAGTCGCTTCGACGGGAGTCATCGAAGCCGGAATCCGCCCGCCAGCCGCCGCATTCCCGGCTTCCGTCAATTCCTTCTGGCGCTGGGCGCTCACCCGGCGGGAAAAGTCGACCTTCCATTCCGCGTGCGCGAACGGTTCCGCGATCAAAAGAGCGGCGGCCCCGACCGCGAACAGGGAGACGCTCTTTCTCAGGAAAGCATTCCAGGTATTAATGAACCGTCTGGCGCATGTGATAGTCCGCGTATTCACGAGCGACCTCCATTGCGAGACACTCAAGAGACTTCCAATCCATTTTTGAAAGCTCGGCGCGCAAGAGCGTGCGGTCGTTCTGACAGCTGTTCACGATGCGAATCGCATGCATAAGCCTCGGACTGCCCTGGCTTATCTCTTCAAGCACCGGTCTCCAATCCTTATTCAATATAGGTTCGATCACCCCCATATCATAAAGGGTGTCGAACACGGCTTGAAGGTCACCTTGAAGATGCAGCATACGTCCTCCATGACATCGCTGTTAGAACTCTTGAGCCTCTGAGAGTCTCATCGGTAGACACTCGGCGGTCCTGAAGTCCGCTCGGCCCCCAAGGACGAATTCTGGACTGAGGATGAGACACCTACTGGACGGCGCTAGGCCGAAATGCTAGGTTCGCCGCATATGCATTCAGCGCCCTATTTCACGGTTTTCGGCTTACTGACGATCCTGCACGCCTACCGCGTGATCCGCCTGCGCCAAAAGTACCGGGTCTCGCTCGGGACAGGTGGCCATCCCGAGCTGGAACGAATGATCCGAGTTCACGGGAATCACACCGAATACGTTCCGATGGGTCTCATCCTCCTCATCGGACTTGAGTTCGTGCAGGCCCCCGCTTGGTACCTTCACCTTTGTGGGCTCTCCCTTTTAGCGGGACGGCTCCTGCACGCGCACGGTCTGGCCGATTCCGACGGCCCTTCGTTCGGGCGCGTACGCGGAATGCAACTCACCTTCTTGAGCCTCTTGTTGTCTTCCGTCGGCATAACCCTCTGGACATTCGTGGTGCCTTAATGAAAAGCGCGGGTGAAAAAATCGGCGCCGCCAAGGCCTGGCTTCTTCAGTCACCACCCGGCCTGGCGCAACTATTGAAAAAAGAAATGGTCTTTGCGGGCGCTCTCGAAAGAAAGCAGGACGTTCTCATCAAAAGACAGAGGAATCACGATCTTCTCTTCATGAATCGCGTGAAAAACAACGCGGTCTTGAACCGCTTGAGAATCGCCGAAGCCGTCTACCGTTGTCCCGTCTTCGGCCGTTACAAGATTTCAAAGCGCCAACTCGACGTTTTAACGGAAGAGCTCGCGCAGCTGGGTCCCCGGCGCCTTGTCGTCCAAGTGGCGGGCCGGGTTTTCGAAAGACACGATCTCGCGCGCTGGCTTCACAAGGAAACGGCCGCTCGCGGATACGAATTCGCCGACGTTGAGGACGAAGTTTGGGTGTTCTGTATCGACGAGGCTTTTTATTTCGGCATTCCCGTCACTAAAAGCCACCATACGGAAGGGCGCGAAGCGCGCGTCGCCGAGCGCGCGGCGAGCTTGCCTCCGCCCATTGCCGCCGCAATGGCTTTCGCGGGAGCGCCGAAAAACGATGACATCGTCGTGGATCCCGTTTGCGGCTCCGGCACTTTGCTCGCCGAAGCGTACGCCTATGCGCCGTCAGCCCGATTGATCGGAGTCGATATCGACAAGGCGGCGATAGAAATTTCGAGGTCCAACCTCGGGCACGTCGCCGGCCTCAAGCTCGTTTGCGGCGACTCCCGGAACGAAAACTTCGAGAACGTCACGCTTCTTCTTGCCAATCTCCCGTTCGGTCTCCGCTACGGTGACCGCAAGACGAATGCTCGACTCTATGAGGGGATTCTCAAAAACGTTTTGCGATATGCAGAACCGGGCAAATTTCGCGGCGTTTTATTGAGTTCCGACAGGGAGAGCCTACACCAAGCTCTCACCCGCTTTCCCGACTTGGAGAAAAAAGACATTTTTCGCGTCAAAATCCGCGGCGAACTGGCGACAGCGGTTTTGATCAAACCGAACTAAGTTCAAGAAAGAAAGGCCGCTGCCGGAGCGGCCTTTTCATCAGTGATGACCACCGGGGCCGTGCGCATGGCCGTGTGCTATTTCCTCGGCCGTGGCCTCGCGAACATCGACCACTTCAACGTCGAAATTCAGGTCTTGGCCCGCTAAAGGATGGTTGCCGTCAAGAGTGACGTGCGTATCGCTCACAGCCGTGACAACTACGATTTGCGTGTAACCGTTCCCGGCGTCGGCCTGGAAGCGGTCGCCCACAGCGACATCGTCTTTCGGAATTTGCGAACGGGGAACCTGAACGATCAAATCGAGCTCACGTTCACCGTAGGCATCAGCGGCTTTCACAAGGATCGACTTCTTGTCGCCCTTCTTCAAGCCGCGCATGGCGTCCTCGAGCCCCGGAATGATCTGACCGACCCCTTCAAGGTAGCTGAGCGGTTCATCGCCGAACGACGATTCTAAAACGACGCCGTTGGCG
>ERZ777003.5028-NODE-5028-length-10384-cov-9.834834_pt1 | contig 10384 bp, 10 predicted proteins | sample MGYA00374956_ERZ777003 | MGnify/ENA primary metagenome ERZ777003 (study PRJEB29302, sample SAMN06268252) | bioreactor metagenome | isolation source: Joint BioEnergy Institute, California, USA | place: USA:Joint BioEnergy Institute, California, USA | collected... | reverse complement strand
CGCATCTCGTGCTCGGCGGCGCGCAGCACCTGCGCGAGCTCCGTCGCGGGCGCGCTGCCGCCGCTCGGGCCGGTCATTCTCGGCAGGCCGTCGAGCGCGGCGTTCAGCTCGTTCCGCACGCCGGAGGGATCGGCGCCGACCTTGCGCAGGACGGCCGGGACGATCGACTCCGGCTGGGTGAGCAGCACGGAGAGCAGGTGCTCGGGCGTCGCCTGCGGGTTGCGCCGCTCCTCGGCCAATCCGAGGGCGGCCTGGATCGCCTCCTGGGACTTGATCGTGAAGCGGTCGTGTTGCATCGGCGAACTCCGGGACGGGAAATCTAAGTCGAACTGACTTAGATTGTAGCTCGCCGATCTCGCCATCCCCGAACGCGGTGGCGGGACGTTCCGTCACGATGACGCACGCTCACCGGGTCGGCGGCCGTCCCCGAACGAACGCGGCGCGAGCGGGCACGCACGCGATCGCGCGGGGTCGGCGCTCCGTGCGCTTGAACGCCCCGGACTCGCAGCGTGCGCGCGGCGACCCAAGCACGCCCGCGAGGTCTGCAGACTTGGGTGTCTGGGCGACCCCGGATCTACAGAGTTCGCCCGACGAAAGGTCGCATCGCCCGCACCCGGACGCGCGACCGCACCGGGGGCCACGCGCGACCCCCGGTGCGACGATCCGTGCGGTCAGCCGCGCGGAACCGCTGCGATGCTCGGTCGCCGCACGCCGCCCTCAGGAAGCGGCACCGCGTGGCGACGACCAGCCTCGTCGGTCCACGAGATCCCGGCGACGGGCGGAGCCTCCCCCGGGACCATGAGGTCGTAGACGTTGTCGCGCACCGGGACCGTGATGACCCTGCCGTCTTGGAGCGCGACCGACACCTTCGACACGCCGTCCGGCACGAGACCCGACACCGACGTGGACGGCGTCTTCGGGTCGCCGAGCGTGATGAGGAAGAGGTCGCCACCAATTGCCGTCTCGGTGTCGACGCACGTATGCCCCCAATTGATGTTGTCGCCGAGGCACACGGCGTCATCGCCGGGGATGACGTAGACGGCGCCGCGCGCGACGGGCACTGCCCGACTGAGCGCGGTGTTTTGACCAAACGGATTCTGGTCGTTCGTGCGAGCAGTGTCGGCGACCTTCAACCGGTCCGAGCGGAAGATGAGGAACGCCTCGCGCAGGCGCGCATCAACGCTCGCGACCGCCCCGCGCAGGTGCGCGGTGCGCGCTTCCTCGTCGCCCCCCGAGGCGATGGCGATCGCGCCTCCGACGATGGAGACGAGCGCGCACGCGCCGGCCAAGGCCAGGGCTACAACGCGCCGGGACACCTTCTTACCAGCCCGCATCTTCATCATGAGAACCATCCCGTCCACATCGCACCGTTGACCGTGTGCGGATTGTTGCCCCAGTGGTGGTTGTAGCCATACTTCAGGAGCGGATCCCCCTGAAAGTCGTAGCCCGACCCGGCGTATTTGTTTCCACAGCGCTGAGGCCCGTAGAAGAAGCCGTTCCAGATGGCTCCCTCGCACACCACAAGATTCCCCGACCCCGGATACGTCGCTCTGTTGAGGTCGAAGGTGTGCGGATTGACGGCTTGACAGTAGACGGGATACGGATCAAAGACGTACCCGCAGTAGGTCCACGCCTGTCTAGCCGCCTGCGCGACACTGCTCATCGCAGTGGATGCGGCGACTGCGAGGAAGAGCGCCAAGATGATGCCCGCAAGCGCTCCCCGCCGCGGGCGACGTCCCGGTTCTCGCCTCCCCCGAGTTGCATGATGCATGCAATATGCCCCTTCGGTCGATGGCAGCCCACCTTCGATCGACTGCCTGCTGGATCTTTGAAATGCCGCGGCGCGGTCAACATATCTCCGATCCGCCGATGGAGGCAACCGGGAACCGAGGTGCCGTTCGAGGAGTTGAGCGACGGCGACCTCAGCGAAGAACGCCCGCCGCGCCGCTCGCCGCACGACCGCGGCGTCTTCCCCCCGCCTCAGGCCGGCTCGGGCGCGGCAGGTGGACGCGCGGTGCGCGTCTCGCCGGCCTGGGGCGGCATCGGGATGCGGAAGGTCGGTTGCTGCTCGCGCCGCACCGGCACGAGCGCGCCGCCGCGGACGTAGGGGACGATCTCCGCTTGGAGCGAGCGCCGGAGCTTCTCCAACCGCTCCACCTCGGCGGCGAGCCGGGCCGCGCGCTTCTCCAGCCGGCGCACCTTCGCCGCCATCGCCTCGAGCTGCTCCTCGAGCTCGAAGACGCGCTCGACGCCGGCGAGGTTCATGCCGAGCTCGGCCGTCATCTCCTGGATCCGGCGCAGCCGCTCGACGTCGGCGTGCGAGTACAGGCGCGTCCCCTTCGGCGAGCGCTTCGGCGTGACCAGCCCGCGCTGCTCGTACATGCGCAGCGTCTGCGGGTGCATCTCGGCCAGCTCGGCGGCGACCGAGATCATGAACACCCCGCGATCGTCGCTGACCTCGACGCGCGTCGTGCGCGACGCGCGCACCCGCCGACCACCGCCGCTGCTCATCGCCCACCTCCCAGCCGCGCGCGGGGGTCGCGCCGCGGGCGCAGCGCCCGGTCGCGACCCGCGCTCATGCCGTCGCCTCCGTCGTGCCGCGGAACAGCCGTTCGCGCGGGTTGCCGTTCATCGCCTTGGCGAGCTCGTCGACGGCGCGCCGCTGCTGCGCCGTCAGCTCCCTCGGCACCTCGATCGTGAAGCGGTAGTAGATGTCGCCGCGGCCCCTGCCGTCGAGCCGCGGCGGGCCCTCGCCCCTGAGCCGCTGCACCGTGCCGTGCCGCGTGCCCGGCGCGACGCGCAGCTTCTTGCGGCCGCGCAGCGTCGGCACCTCGACCGTCGCGCCCAGCAGCGCCTCCGGCACCGTCAGCGGCACCTCCACCTCGACGCGGTCGCCGACCTGCCTGAAGACCGGCGAGGCGGCGACGCGCGTGACCACGTAGAGGTCGCCGGGCGGGCCGCCGTTGACGCCGGCCTCGCCCTTGCCCGCGATCCGCACGCGGCTGCCGTCGCGCACGCCCGCGGGGATGTTGACCTTCAGCCGCCTGATCGTGCGGCGGGCGCCGCTGCCCCTGCAGGTCGGGCAGGGCGACTCGATCACCGTGCCGCTGCCGCCGCAGCGCGAGCAAGGCGTCGAGATCGAGAACAGCCCCTGGCCCTGCGACTCGACGCCGCGCCCCTGGCAGGCGGGGCAGACGACCGGCGCGGTGCCGGGCCTGGCGCCGGTGCCGCGGCAGGTCTCGCAGGCGACCGAGGTCGGCACCGCCAGCGACGCCTGGGTGCCGTCGATCGCCTGCGCGAAGGAGAGCGAGACCTCGGTCTCGAGGTCGCGCCCCCGCTGCTGCCTGGGCCGCATCCGGCCCGCGGCGCCGCCGCGGCCCGCGCCCGCCCCGCCGCCGAACAGGTTCGACAGGATGTCGCTGAAGCTGCCGCCGAACGCGCTCGGGTCGAAGCCGCCGGGGCCGCCGCCGGGCGCGAACGGCCCCGTCCCGCGGTCGTACGCGCGGCGCTTCTCGGGATCCGAGAGGACGTCGTAGGCCGCCGAGACCTCCTTGAAGCGCTCCTCCGCGGTCGCGTCCCCGGGGTTGGCGTCGGGGTGGTACCTGCGCGCGAGCCGCCGGTACGCCTTCTTGATCTCCTCGTCGGTCGCGTTCTTGCCGACCCCGAGGACCTTGTAGAGATCGGGTCTGGTGGCCGCCATGAGGTCCTCCCCCTTACGCCGCCACGACGACCCGCGCCGGCCGCAGGACGGTCTCCTGCAGCCGGTAGCCCTGCTGGTAGACCTCGACGACGGTGCCCGGCTCGGCGCCCTCGACCGGCTGCTGGGCCATCGCCTCGTGCAGCGTCGGGTCGAACCGCTCCCCCTGCGGCGAGAACGCCTCGATGCCGACGCGCCCGAGCGCGGCGATCAGCTTCTCCTGCACGAGCTTGATGCCGGCGACGAGCTCGGCGCGGCCGTCGCCGCCCTCGGCCGGCGCCTCGGCCGCCGCGAGCGCGCGGTCGAGGTCGTCGAGCGCGGGCAGCAGCTCGGCGGCGAGCTTGCCGATGCCGCGCACCTGCGCGGCCGCGACGTCGCGCGCCATCCGCTTGCGGAAGTTCTCGAAGTCCGCCTGCGTCCGCTGCGCGAGCGCGAGGTACTCGTCGGCCTTCGCGGCCTTGGCGACGAGCTCGTCGAGGTCCTGCTCGACCTCGCGCGCCTCCGCCTCCGGCGCGTCCGCGGCGGCATCCGCGCCCGCGCCGGCCGTGCCGGCGCCGGCCGCGTCCGCCGGCGCCCCGTCGGCCGGCGCCCCGGCCGACGGGCCCGCCGCCGCCCCGCCCTCGGGCGCGGGCGACGGCGCCGCCTCCGGCGGGGCGGCCTCCTCGGCCGCCCGCTCGCGCGCCTCGTCGCGCGGCTGCTCGTGCGCGTCGGGACCCCGCATCGTCACCTGCCCTCGTCCACGACCTCGGCGTCGACGACGTCCTCCTCGTCGGCGGCCGACGCCCCGGCCCCGTCCGCGGAGGCGGCGCCGTCGCCGGCGGCCTGCTCCTGGGCGCGCTGGTACATCGCCTCCGACACCCTGTGGAAGGCCGCCTGCAGCGCCTCGGTCTTCGCGTTGATCTCGTTCGGGTCCTCGGAGGAGAGGCTGTCGCGCACGGCCCTGATCGCCGCCTCGATCTCGCTCCTGGCGGCGGCGTCGACGCCGTCGCCGAGGTCCCTCAGCTGGCGCTCGGCCTGGTAGGCGGCGTTCTCGCCGTTGTTGCGCGCCTCGGCCAGCTCGCGCTGGCGCTTGTCCTCGTCGGCGTGCGCCTCGGCGTCGGCGACCATCCGCCTGATCTCCTCGTCGGAGAGGCCCGAGCCCGCCTTGATCTCGATCTTCTGCTCCTTGCCGGTGCCGAGGTCCCTCGCCGACACCCTGAGGATGCCGTTGGCGTCGATGTCGAAGGCGACCTCGATCTGCGGCACGCCGCGCGGCGCGGGCGGGATGCCGGTCAGCTGGAACTTGCCGAGCGACTTGTTGTACCTCGCCATCTCGCGCTCGCCCTGGAGCACGTGGATCTCGACCGACGGCTGGTTGTCCTCGGCGGTCGAGAAGATCTCGGACTTGCGCGTCGGGATCGTCGTGTTGCGCTCGATCAGCTTCGTCATGACGCCGCCCTTGGTCTCGATGCCGAGCGTCAGCGGCGTGACGTCGAGCAGCAGGACGTCCTTGACGTCGCCGGACAGGACGCCCGCCTGGATCGCGGCGCCGAGCGCGACGACCTCGTCCGGGTTGACGCCGCGGTGCGGCTCCTTGCCGGTCAGCTCCTTGACCTTCTCCTGGACGGCCGGCATGCGCGTCATGCCGCCGACGAGGACGACGTGGTCGACGCCCTTGACGCCCTTCTCGCGCGCGTCGTCGAGCGCCTGGCGGACCGGCACGACGAGCCGGTCGAGCAGGTCGGCGGCGAGCTCGTTGAGCTTCGCGCGGCTCAGGCGCGTGTCGAGGTGCTTGGGGCCGGACGCGTCGGCGGTGATGAAGGGCAGGTTGATCTGCGTCTCCTGCGTGGTGGAGAGCTCGATCTTCGCCCTCTCGGCCGCCTCGTAGAGGCGCTGGAGCGCCATCGCGTCGGCGGCGAGGTCGATCCCCTGGTCCCTCCTGAACTCGGCCACGAGCCAGTCGACGATCGCCTTGTCGAAGTTGTCGCCGCCGAGGTGGTTGTCGCCGGCGGTCGCCTTCACCTCGAAGACGCCGTCGCCGATCTCGAGCACCGACACGTCGAAGGTGCCGCCGCCGAGGTCGAAGACGAGGATCGTCTGGTCGGTCTCCTTGTCGAGGCCGTAGGCGAGCGAGGCCGCCGTCGGCTCGTTGATGATGCGCTTGACCTCCAGCCCGGCGATCTTGCCGGCGTCGGCGGTCGCCTGGCGCTGGTCGTCGTTGAAGTAGGCCGGGACGGTGATGACGGCGGAGTCGACCCTCTCGCCGAGGTAGGCCTCGGCGTCGGCCTTGAGCTTCTGGAGGATCATCGCCGAGACCTCGGGCGGGCTGTACTGCTTGCCGTCCGCCTCCACGCGCGCGTCGCCGCCGGGGCCGGCGACGACCCTGTACGGCACGATCGCCTCCTCCTCGCGCACCTCGGCCTCCTTGCGGCCCATGAAGCGCTTGATCGAGAAGATCGTGTTCGTGGGGTTCGTGACGGCCTGACGCTTGGCGACCGTGCCCACGAGCCGCTCGCCGTTCTGCGTGAACGCGACGACCGACGGCGTCGTGCGGCCGCCCTCGGCGTTCTCGATCACCGTCGGCTCGCCGCCCTCCAGGACGGCCATGCACGAGTTCGTCGTGCCGAGGTCGATGCCAATCGTCTTGCCCATGCTCCGGCTCCTCCGGTACTTCGCGGTCTCAGCGGAAAAAATCTGAGCCGGAGTATAGGAGATGTTCGGCGCCGTCCCCGGGCCCCGGGCGAGCCGGGCGCGCGGCCGCGGCGGCCGCCGGGCCAGGGCCGCGCGCGCTCAGCCCTGGCGGCTCGGGCACATGCGCCGCAGCGCGCAGCCGGCGCACGCCGGCGTGCGGGCGTGGCAGGTGCGGCGGCCGTGGCGCAGCAGGTTCACGTGCAGCTCGAGCTCCTCGCCGGGCGCCGACAGCGCGAGCATCTCGTCGTGCAGCTCCTCGAACGGCGCGCCCGGCCGCAGCAGGTGCAGCCGCGTCCCGACGCGCGAGACGTGCGTGTCGACGGGCACGTCGCGCAGCCCGTAGGCGAACAGCAGCACGCACGCCGCCGTCTTGCGGCCGACGCCGGGCAGCGAGCAGAGGTAGGCCTGCCCCTCGGCGACCGGCGCGTCGGCGAGCCAGTCGAGGTCGAGCCCCGCGCCCTGGGGGCTGGCGTCGATCGCGCGCAGGATCGCCTGGATGCGGCGCGACTTGATCCTCGAGATGCCGCCCGGGCGGATCGCCTCCTCGACCGCCTCGACCGGCGCCGCCATCACCTCCTCCCAGGAGGCGAACCGCTCGCGCAGCCGCTCGTAGGCGATGTCGCGGTTGCGGTCGTTGGTCGACTGCGACAGCACCGTCAGCACGAGCTCGTCGAGCGGCTGGCGGTGCGGCGGCATGATCGGGATGCCGTAGACGTCGCGCAGCCGGTCGCGGATCGCGCGCACGCGGGCGCGCGTCGGCCGCCGCCACGCCGCGCGCGGGATCGACGCCGGCCTGCGGCCCGCGGCCGCCCTCCCGCGGCCCCGTCCGCGCGCGGTCGCGCTCATGCCGGCGCGAGCGCGCTCCAGCGCTCGGTCGCCCGCGCCGCCGCGCGGACCGCCTCCGGCAGCGCCGCGGCGGCCGCCGCCGGGTACCAGCCGCTGCGCGCCAGGTGGGCGAGCAGGATGCCCGTCATCGTGTCGCCGGCGCCCATCGTCGAGCGGACCCGCGCCGGCACGCCCGGCACGTCGAGGCGCAGCTCGCCGCGCAGGATCGCGCCCGCGGCGCCGCGCGTGATGACGACCATCCGCGCGCCCGCCGCCAGCAGCGCCCGCGCCGCCATCTCCGGGTCCGACTCGCCCGTCATCAGCTCCGCCTCGGCGGCGGTCGCGCGCACGAGCAGCGCGCCGCGGACGCAGGCGTTGGCCATCTGCTGGGCGCGGGAGCGCAGCGGCCAGCGGTGGAGGCGCACGTTCGGGTCGAAGACGATCGCCTTGCCGGCCGCCAGCGCCCGCTCGCGCAGCTCGAGCACGAGCTCGCGCTGCTGCTCGTCGACGAGCGCGTTCGTCGTCAGCAGCAGGCCGTCGGTCGCCTCCAGCGCCTCGTCGAGGCGGTCGGCGAGCGCGTCGCGCACGCTCGCGCCGTCGTCGCCGTACAGCTCGTAGGTCGGCTCGCCGTCGGGGTCGACGGCGACGAACGCGACGCCCGTGCGCGCGCCCTCGCGCGCGGGGAAGAAGCGCAGGTCGACGCCCTCGCGCGCCAGCTGCGCCCGCAGCCAGCGGCCCCATGCGTCGTCCCCGACGCCGCCGGCGAGCCCGACGGCGGCGCCGTGGCGGGCGGCGACGATCGCGACGTTCGCCGCCACCCCGCCGGGCGAGGGCGCGAACAGGTCGGCCTCGGCCAGCGCGGCGACCGGCCTGGGGCAGACGAGGTCGACGAGCGCCTCCCCGAGCACGAGCGCGGCGAGCCGCCTCGGCGCCCGCGCGCGCCCGCGCGCGCCCCGGTCTGCGTCAGCCGTCGTCATCGGGCTGGACGTTAGCGCCGACGGTCCCCGCGGCGGCCGCGCGCTCGGGTAGGCTCGCCCGCGTCGTGGCGGTGAGCGAGCACAGCGACGAGCTCGACGGCCAGCCGCTCGTCTGGCGCGCGGCGCCGGCGGCCGGCGCGCCGCCGCTCTACGTCCACGACGTGCCGACGAGCGGCGCGGCATGGGCGCCGTTCCTCGCGCGCACCGGCGGGCTGGCGCCGGACCTGCCCGGCTTCGGCCGCTCCGGCAAGGGGGCCCACCGCGACTACTCGATCGACGGGATCGCCGCCTTCGTCGCGCGCTTCCTCGACCACGTGGGGGTCGACCGCGTCCAGCTCGTCGTCCACGGCTGGGGCGCGGCCGCGCTGCCGTTCGCGATCCGCCACCCGGAGCGGGTGCAGCGGCTCGTCGTCGTCAACGCGCTGCCGCTGCTGCCCGGCTACCGCTGGCACCGGCTCGCGCGCGCATGGCGGACGCCCGTCGTCGGCGAGCTGGCGATGGGCGCGACGAGCCGCTGGGCGCTGCGGCGGCTGCTGCGGCCGGCGTTCGCCGGCCCCGTCCCGGAGGCGCTCGTCGACGACATCTGGCGCCACTTCGACCAGGGGACCCAGCGGGCGACCCTGCGGCTCCACCGCGCCGCGCCCGAGGCGCGGCTGGCGGCGGCCGGCGCCGGGCTCGCTCGCGTCACGGCGCCGGCGCTGATAGCGTGGGGCGCGCGCGACCCCTTCTTCCCGGCGCGCTTCGGGGACGCCTACGCCGCGGCGCTCGGGGACGGACGGGTCGAGCGCCTCCCCGACGCCGGGCACTGGCCCTGGCACGACCGGCCCGACCTCGTCGACCGCATTGCCGACTTCCTCTCCGACCGCTGAGCCCGCCGGCGCCACGGCCGCTCCCGCCCGTCCGCCGCTCGCGCTGCGCCCGACCGCGCGCCTGATCGCGACCGCGCTGCTGGCGGGGATCGCGCTGCTCGCGCTGCCGGCGGCGGCCCCCGCCGAGCGGCCGGCGGCCGGCGGCCCGACCGCCGCCGCCGCGGGCGCGGACGTCCTCCCGGCGCGCGCGGCCGCCGCGCCGCGCGCCCGGCTGGACCGCCACGGGCGAGCGCTGCTGGCCGAGCTCAACCGCGTGCGGGCCGCGCACGGCCGGCCGCCGCTGCGCGCCGACGCGCGCATGAGCCGCGCCGCAGCCGCCCACGCCCGCGCCCAGGCGCGTCGGCGCGCGCTCGGGCACGGGCCGTGGCAGGGCCGCGTCGCGCGCGCCGCCGGCCATCCCCGCCGCGTCGGCGAGCTGCTCGCCTGGCGCCTGCGGGCCGCGCCCGCGCGCGAGGCGCGCGTCGTCGTGCGCGGGTGGCTGCGCTCGCCCGGCCACCGGCCGCTGCTGCTGGACCCGACGTTCCGCCGCGTCGGCATCGGCCGCGCCGCGGCGCCGCTCGCCGGCGCGCCGGGCGCGATCCACAGCGTCGGCCTCGCCTCGGCCCGCTGACGGCCGCCCGCTCTACCCTGTCGGCTCGCATGGCGCGCGTGAGCGCAGACGCGCAGCGGTCGGCCGGACCCGCGGCGTCGCCGCCGGGCGGCGACGGGCGCCGGGGGGTCCTGCGCCGGGCCGCGCCCGGCCTGCTGGCGGCCGCGCTCGCGGCGCTCTACCTGCTCTGGCAGCCGGCGAGCCTCGACCTCGCCGCCGGCGAGTACCGCGCCTGGCTGTTCGGCCGCGCCGGCTGGGCGGTGTGGGACCTGCAGTGGTACGGCGGCCACCACCTGCCCGGGTACAGCGTGCTGCTCCCGCCGCTGGCGTGGCTGCTGGGGCCGCGGCTGCTCGGCGCGCTGTGCGCCGTCGCCGCCGCCGTCCTGTTCGACGCGCTCGCGCGCGGCCGCTGGGGCGAGCGGGCGCTGCTCGGCTCGCTGTGGTTCGCCGCCGGCACGCTGACGCTGCTGCTGAGCGGGCGGATGACGTTCGCGCTCGGCCTCGTGCCGGCGCTCGGCGCGCTGCTCGCGCTCCAGCGCCGGAGCGCCGCGCCGCGCGGCGCGCGGCGGGCGGCGCGGACGGGCCTGGCGGTCGCGCTCGCGCTGCTGACGCCGCTCGCGAGCCCGGTCGCGGCGCTGTTCCTCGCGCTCGCCGCCGTCGCGTGGGGGATCGGCGAGCCGCGCGCGGCCCGCTGGTGGACGGGCCGCCGGGCGCTCGCGCTCGCGCTCGCCGTCGCCGCGCTCGTCCCGGTGCTCGC
>ERZ777003.5027-NODE-5027-length-10386-cov-14.703320_pt1 | contig 10386 bp, 6 predicted proteins | sample MGYA00374956_ERZ777003 | MGnify/ENA primary metagenome ERZ777003 (study PRJEB29302, sample SAMN06268252) | bioreactor metagenome | isolation source: Joint BioEnergy Institute, California, USA | place: USA:Joint BioEnergy Institute, California, USA | collected... | reverse complement strand
CCATCGCCAATCGCGCTGTAGCGCAGCGCCGCGATCTGCGGGGTGAGCGAGGAGGTCGCCCAGGTGTCCATGACATCCTCCTCGGGGCGCAGGTCGGCGCTGCCGCAGGCGCAGCGCCGCGGCGGCGCGTCGGCGGTGGGGTCGACCGGCAGCTGCGACTCGTCGGCCAGGACCACCTCGCCGCACCGCTCGCAGTGCCAGAGCGGGAACGGGACGCCGTAGAAGCGCTGGCGCGAGATGCACCAGTCCCAGCTCAGATTGCGGACCCAGTGCTCGTAGCGCGCCTGCATATGCGCCGGGCGCCAGGTGATGCGCCGCCCGGCCTCGAGCAGCTCCTCCTTCGCGTCGAGGATGCGGACGAACCACTGGCTGGTCTCCAGGATCTCCAGCGGCGTCTTGCAGCGCTCGTGGATGCGGACGGTCTGCTGCGTCTCGCGCTCGGCCTTCAGCGCCCCCTGCGCGCGCAGGTCCTGGACGATCCGCTCGCGCGCCGCGCGCAGCGTGAGCCCGGCGTAGGGGCCGCCCGCCTCGCTGAGCTGGCCCCGGCGCGTGACGAGCGGGATCAGCGGCAGGCTGTGGTCGCGCCACCAGGCGACGTCGGCCGTGTCGCCGAAGGTGCAGCACATCACCGCGCCGGTGCCCTTCTCGGGATCGGCCCGCTCGTCGGCCAGGATCGGGACGCGCCGGCCGATGAGCGGGACCAGCGCCTCGCGCCCGACCAGACCGCGGTAGCGCGCGTCCGCGGGGTGGACGAAGACCGCGACGCAGGCCGGGAGCAGCTCGGGGCGCGTGGTGGCAATCTCGATGAACTGCGGCTCGGCCGCCGATCCCTGGTCGGCGAGGGCGAAGGCCAGCGTGTAGAAGGTCGTGGTCCGCTCGGCGTCGTCGATCTCGGCCTGGGCGATCGCCGTCTGGCACTCGACGCACCACGGGTTGGGCGCCTGGGCGCGGTAGATGCGGCCCTTGCGGTACAGGTCGAGGAACGACCACTGCGAGATGCGCCGCGACAGCGGGTCGATCGTCGAGTAGCGCAGCCGCCAGTCGACGCTGAACCCGAGGCTCTTCCACAGCGCCTCGAAGCGGTCCTCGACCTCGCGCGAGACCTCGAGGCAGGCGGCGATGAACGCGGGCCGGCCGATATCGCGCGCGCGGATGCCGCGGCTGCGCTCGACGAAGCGCTCGGTCGGGAGGCCGTTATCGTCGAATCCGAACGGGTAGTAGACGTTGAAGCCCTGCATGCGCCAGAAGCGCGCCATCGCCTCGGCCTGGACGTAGGAGTAGACGTGGCCGATGTGCAGCTCACCGGAGACTGTGGGCGGCGGGGTGTCGATCGCGAAGATCGGGCGCTTGTCGTCGGGCTGGAACTCGTAGATCCGCTCGCGGGCCCAGTATTCCTGCCAGCGGCGCTCGTTCTGCGCCGCGTCGTAGCGCGGTGGGAAGTTCATAGCTGCATACCTCCAGATCAGCTGCTCGCGGAGTGGGCCGGAGGCGCAGCGTCGCCCCGGCCGCTACCCGCTCTGTCTCTCTCGCATACGTACAGTTCCTACGCCATCGCCTACCACGGCGACCACCCCCTTTCCGAGATGCCGGGCCAGCCGGCCCGTCGCAGCTCTCCTCTACCGAGCGCTCACGCGCAGATCCGCGATCAGCATACAGTGGTCCGAGCCGCCTACCCCGCACTTCACCTGCGCCGCCACCGGGGTCACGCCGCGTGTCCACACGTAGTCGATGCGCACTACGGGGAGCGGCAGGGGCACCCCGAAGTACGCCCCCTTGCTCGGAAACGTGAACCCGAAGCCCCAGGCCGTCTCGCGGTACACATCCCGGAGGCGCGCGGCGAACGCCTGGTACAGCGGCTCGCGGTCGCCGGTGTTGAAGTCGCCGGCGGCGATCAGCGGGCCGTCGATCGTGTCGATCTCGCGCAGCAGCAGCCGCGCCTCCTGCTCCCGCCAGAAATCGTCGTAGCCGGCGGGGACCGACACGCGGCGCGCGAAGGGCAGCGGCGAGACGTCGTAGTCCGGCGAGGGCAGGTGGATGTTCAGCAGCGTCACCTCGCGGCCGTCGATGTCGAGCGTCACCCGCTGGCGCTGCACTCCGAGCTGGGCGGGCGCCTCGCGCAGCGGGTAGCGGCTCAGCAGCCCCATCTCGGACGGCCACTCGTACACCGACAGGACCTGGTACGGGTAGATGTCGCTCAGCTGCTTCTCGGCTGCGGCGGCGACCTGCGGCGAGAGCTCCTGCAGCACCACCACGTCGGCATTCTGGTCGGCGATCGCGGCAATGACCTCGTCCACGCGGCGGTTCGTGACCTGGAGGTTGAACGTCACCACCCGCAGCGGGGTGCCCTCGGACGTGGCCGGGAGCGGCGGCAGCAGCTGCGGGCCGAACGAGGCGAAGAAGATCGCCAGCGGCGCCACCACCGCGCCCCGCAGCCACCGCGAGGGCACCAGCAGCGCGGCCGGCACCAGCACGATCAGCGGCGCAAACAGGAGCGCGGCGAAGATATTCGTCAGGCTCACCCACCACGCGTCGGCGCCTGCCGTCCACAGCAGCGCCAGCAGCACGATCGCGAGCCCGTACAGCGACGAGGCGGCGATCAGCAGCGCGCGAATGGCGCGTGCGGCCGCCCGCAGCGAGCCTCTGAGCGTCATAGCAAAAAAAGAAACCCTCCGTCCTGCCAGGGACGAAGGGAGCTCCCTCCGTGGTACCACCCACATTCAGGTTGGAGATTCGGAGAATGGAGACTGGAGATCGGGCGGCGATCGTCGCCCGGTCCTCGGTCTTCACCCCTGGATCCTCAACCCCTCTTGCGCGCGGTAACGGGCGCACCCGCAGCAGGTTACGCGCGACCTCGATACGCCGCGGAACTGCGAAGTGGCGCGTTCCACAGGCGTGCCGGCAGATCGTTTCGCCTGCTGGCCCTGGCCGGGCCACGTTCGACGCGTGCTGCTTGAGGAGCTCTCAGCCGGTGGCTCCTCTTCTCTGGCAAGCGCGTGCGCGTCTACTCCCTCCCGGCGTCTGGCCTGCCGGTATTGTAGTCAGCGGCCGCATCTCCGTCAATCCGCCTGGAGAAGTACCACACAAAATCAAGGACCAAAGTAGCGTCGCGCGGGGGTGCGTGTGCGGAGGCGGGTTGGTAGAATAGCGCAGGAAATCACAATTACGGAGGTGTCGAGATCATGCTCCCGGATGCCGTCGTCATCGCAATCTTCTTCGCACTGATCGGTTGGTTCGGCACGCTCATCGCGATCGGCGGGTCGCAGCTGAGCACCCTGTGGAAGCAGCTGCTCCTGATCCCCTCGTGGATCCCGTGGGCGGTGCTGGCGCTGGGCGCGCCGGTGGTGCAGGGCGCGCTCGATATGAGCGGCGCCATCGGCATCGCGGGGGCCATGACGATCGGCATGACGCTCTCGATCCTCGTCTCGCAGCGGCGCTCGCGCTGAGGCGCAGATGCAGCGCGAACACGAAAGGGCGGCGGGCCTTGCGGCCCACCGCCCTTTGGCGTTGTGGGAGGGGAGGAGTGTGTCTAGCGGCGCTCGACGAGCAGGCGGATCGCAGTCCGCTCCTCTTCGTCGATCGCCACATCGATGAACGAGGGCGTGCAGACGATATCGATCCCCTCTTCGACGAGATAGCTGCGAGCGATGGCGACCGCCTTGATCGCCTGATTCGTCGCGCCAGCGCCGATCGACTGAACCTCGGCCATACCGCTGTCGCGGATCACACCGGCGATGGCACCGGCCACCGCGCTCGGGCGCGACCGGGTGGAGACCTTCAACACCTCGGCGCTATGACGCTCCAGCGTATTGGGACCGCTCGCACCGACGGCGCGGGCGACAGGGGTTGGATGCGACAGGTTCGTCATTCGTTCCTCCTCGGATGTGATGGGAGTTGATCGGGATGCTGGCGGGACGTTTGTCGCCGTGGCGTCCTTGTCCGCGTCCATAGTCGGAATCCTTGGCTTAGGCCTGGAGCTGCTGTTAACGAGCGTAATCCACCGCGCGAGTCTCGCGGATAACCGTCACCTTGATCTGACCGGGATACTGCAGGCTCTCCTCGATCTTCTTGGCGACGTCACGCGCAAGGTGTATGCTGCCAAGATCATCGATCGCGTCCGGCTGAACCATCACGCGCACCTCGCGCCCCGCTTGGACGGCGAAGGCGCGCTGGACGCCGCTAAACGATGTGGCAACCGTCTCGAGCGCCTCCAGGCGCTTGATGTACAGGTCGAGCGTTTCGCGACGCGCGCCGGGGCGCCCGCCAGAGATCGCGTCCACGGCCTGTACCAGGAATGCCTCGACTGACTGCGGCTCTTCGTCGTTGTGGTGCGCAGCGATCGCGTGGACAATCGCCGGCGAGCGACCGAGCCTGCGTGCAATATCTGCTCCGATGAGCGCGTGCGGCCCCTGCACCTCGTGGTCAACGGCCTTGCCGATATCGTGCAGAAGCGCGGCAGTCTTGGCCACGTTGATGTTGGCGCCCAGCTCGGCGGCCATGTGTGCCGCCAGCAGCGCGCACTCCAGCGAGTGCTGCAGTACGTTCTGCCCGTAGCTGGTGCGATATTTCAGGCGACCGAGCAGCTTGATCAGGTCGGGGTGCAGCCCTTGCACGTTCGCCTCATAGGCCACCCGCTCCCCCTCCTCGCGCATGATCTGCTCGACCTCCTGCTGAGTCTTGAGCACCACCTCCTCGATGCGCGTCGGGTGGATGCGGCCGTCCTTCAGCAGTTTGATCAGCGCTAGCCGCGCGACCTCACGACGGACAGGGTCGTGGCAGGAGAGGGTGACCGCCTCAGGCGTGTCGTCGACGATGATGTCCACGCCGGTGAACTGCTCGAAGGCGCGGATGTTGCGTCCTTCGCGCCCGATGATGCGCCCCTTGAGCTCCTCGCTCGGCAGGGCCACCGTCGAGACCGTCACCTCGGCGACGTAGTCGGACGCGCAGCGCTGGATCGCCATGCTGACGATCTTACGCGCTATCTTATCCGACTCCTCACGGACCTGGCGCTCGATCTCCCGGATTCGCCGCGCGCTCTCCTCGCGCGTCTCCTGCTCGACGCGCTGCAGAATGATATTGCGCGCCTCCTCCTGGCTGAGCGCGGAGATGCGCTCCAGCTCCTGCCGCTGCTCGTTGCGGAGCTGCTCAGCCTCGCGCTGCAGCTGCTCGATCTGCCGCTCGCGGCTCTGGATCTGCCGCTCGCGCCGCTCGAGCCCCTCTAGCTTGCGATCGAGGTTCTCCTCCTTGCGCTGCAGGCGCTCCTCCTGCTTGACGAGCGCCGCGCGCGCCTCGCGGATCTGGGCCTCGGCCTCGTTGCGCAGCCGCAGCGCCTCGTCCGTGGCGCGGAGGATCAGGTCCTTCTGTTCCGAACGAGCCGCCTCCAGCTGCAGCCGGGCCTCGGCCTCGGCCTGCCGGATACGGCTCTGCATACTGTTCCTATAGATGACGATGCCGATACCCGCCCCGGCGGCAAGACCTACCACCAGCGCCAGCACGGCCCATTCAAGCCCTTGCACGACGTCCTCCCACTATGCACTTGTTAAGGTGCAACAAACAGCGATCGGCGAGCGGGACGCAACGCAGCGCCGCTAGAAGCTCTCGATCACTTTGCACTTGATCCAGGGTAGTGGTAATAATACTCGCTCCGAGCATCTTCTGTCAAGATGAACAAAATGCAATCTTCTCAAATTGCAGCGTTCCCATGTCGGATACAACGGCCCGACCGGCGGCCTCGCTAAGAATCTTACCGCACTCGACCGGCTAATAATGATACGATCGGCGGCACATGTCAACATCTGTGTGTTCTTCACATTGTACGGCCCTGTCAACAGCGCCACAACGGCAGCAGCGCAGCCGTACTGGAGAAGGGCCTGACGCAGGCGGCGCCCGCTTCACAACGCTGGCCGCGGCGCGCAGATCGCCTGTGCTATAATGCACAATTGTTGTCGAGCGGGGCATCACCGAGCACATGTATCTCAAGCGTATCGAAATCCAGGGTTTCAAGACGTTCTCCACGCGCACGGTCTTCGAGTTCCGCCCCGGCGTGACCGCGATCGTCGGCGCGAACGGCAGCGGCAAGTCGAACCTGGTCGACGCGGTGCGCTGGGTGCTCGGCGAGCAGAGCTTCTCCGCGCTGCGCTCGAAGCGCACCGAGGACCTGCTCTTCGCCGGCGGCGGGCGCCGCGCCCCCGCTGGCTTCGCCGAGGTCTCGCTGACGATCGACAACAGCGACCGGCTGCTGCCCCTGCCCTACGGCGAGGTCACGCTGACCCGCCGCGCCACCCGCGCCGGGGAGAACGAGTACTTCATCAACCGCACCAAGGTCCGCCTGCGCGACATCCTCGAGGCGATCGGGCCGCTCGGCGGCTCGTACACGGTGATCAACCAGGGCCTGGTGGACAGCGCGCTCAACCTCAGCCCCACTGAGCGCCGGCGCCTCTTCGAGGACGCCGCGGAGATCAGCGTCTACGAGAGCCGCCGCGCCGACGCCGAGCGCCGGCTGCGTGAGACGAACGCCAACGTGGAGCGGGTGGCCGATCTGCTGGCCGAGCTGGAGCCGCGCATGCGCTCGCTCAAGCGCCAGGCGGCGCTGGCCCGCACCCACCGCGACCTGAGCGCCGAGCTGCGCGCGCTGCTGGAGCGCCACTACGCGGCGCTCTGGCGCTCCGCGCGCCGGGCGCTGCACGAGGCCGAGCAGGTCGAGCGGCTCCGCGAGTCCGAGCTTCAGGCGCGGCGCTCCGCCGCCGCGGCCCTGGCCGAGGAGCTGCGCGGCGCCCGCGACGAGCTGCGCGCCCGGCGGGCCGAGCTGGCCGCGCTGCACAACGAGAGCAGCGCGCTCCACGCCCGCGCCGAGGTTGCCCAGCGCGACCTGGCGGTCGGCAACGAGCGCCACGCGGCGCTGCTGCGCCAGGCAGAGGAGCTCGAGCGGTCGCGCGGGGAGCTCGACCTGCGGCGCGAGGAGCTCGAGCGGGAGCTGGCGGAGGCGGACGCGCGCCTGGCCGCCGACGAGGCGCGCCTGGCTGAGCTGCGCGCCGCGCTGCGCGCGCTCGAGGAGGAGCTCGCCGGCCGCGAGGCGCAGCGGCGCGAGCTGCGGCAGGCGCTCGACGCCGCGCAGCGCGCTGAGCTGGAGGCCGCGGCGGCGCTGGAGGAGCGCCAGCGGCGGGCCGAGCAGCTGGCCCAGCGCCGCTCCCGGCTCGCCGAGGACCAGCAGCAGCAGGAGGCGGCGCTGGCCGAGCTGGAGCGCGCGCTGGCCGCACGGCGCGCGGCGCTGGCCGATGCCGAGCAGCGGGCCGCCGCCGCGACACAGGCCGCGCAGCAGGCCGCCGCCGCCGTGGAGCAGGCCCGCCAGGAGCTCGAGGCGACCCGCGGCCGGCGCAGCCGCGCCGAGGAGGAGGCCGCGCAGAAGCGCCGCGCGCTGGCCGATGCCGAGGCGCGCCTGGAGAGCCTCACCCGGCTGCAGCGCAGCTACGCGGGCACCTTCGCCGGGGTGAAGGCCGCCATGCAGTGGGCCGAGTCGCAGCGCCGGGCTGGCTTCACGCTGGTCTCGTCGATCCTGCGCGTCCCGCCGCAGATCGAGACGGCGATCGAGGTTGCGCTCGGCTCGCGCCTGCAGCATATCGTCGTCGAGCGCTGGGAGGACGCGGAGCGGGCGATCGAGGCGCTCAAGAGGAGCGGCGCCGGCCGCGCGACGTTTCTTCCGCTGGATACGATCCGCGCGCGCCACTCCCCGGCCGACGACCGAGGACGGGCGCAGCGCACAGATGCCGGCGAGCAGGGGGATGTGCTCGGCGTGGCCGCCGACCTGGTGGAGGTGGACGAGCGGTACCGGGTTGTGGCGGACTACCTGCTCTCGCGCACGCTGGTGGTGCGCGACCTTGCGGCCGCCCGCCGCGAGCTGCGGCGCCTATCGGGCGGCTGGACGATCGTCACGCTGTCCGGCGAGCAGGTGAGCACCGGCGGCGCGGTGACCGGCGGCGCGCAGGTGAAGGAGAGCGGGACGCTGCGGCGCGAGCGTGAGCTGCGCGAGCTGCCGCAGCAGGTCGCCGAGCTGCGGCAGGCGTTCGAGCAGGCGGCTGCGGAGCGGGCCGAGCTCGACCGGGCGGCTGCCGCCGCCGAGCGCGCCCTTCAGGAGGCCGAGCACGCGCGCCGCCGGGCTGCGCAGGAGGCCGAGGCGCGCCGCGCCGAGCTGGAGAGCGCCCAGCGCGACGTCACACGCGCCGAGGCTGACCTCGCGCTGCGGCAGGGGCGCTTCCAGCAGATCGCCGCCGACCTGGCCGAGCTGGAGGCGCAGGGGCAGGCGCTCGCGGCCGAGCAGGCGGCGCTCGAGACGCGCCGGGCGGAGGCGCGCGCTGAGCTCGAGCGGCTGCGCGCCGAGGAGCAGGCGCAGGCCGAGCAGGACCAGGAGGCCCGCGCGCGCATCGAGGACGCGCGCGTCGCCGCGACGTCCGCGGAGAGCGAGGTGCGCGCGGGGCGGGCGCTGCGCCAGGCGACCGCCCAGAACATGGCGCGGCTCGCGGAGCAGATCGCATCCGCGAGACAGCGGGCCGACGAGCTGCAGCGGGAGCGGGCGGCGCTCGACGCGCGTAACCGGGACCTGGAGGCGACCCACAGCTCGCTGCTGGCCCAGATCGACGAGCTGCGCGCCCTGATCGACCCGGCCGAGCAGGACCTGGCGGCGCGCGAGGCCGCGCTCTCCGACACCGAGCAGCGCGAGAGCGCCCTGAGCGCCGAGCTGCTGGAGGCTGAGAGCGCCTACGGCCGGGCGATGCTCGAGCTGCAGCGCGCCCGCGACCGGCTCGACGCGCTGTGGGAGCGGGCCGCCGCCGACGACATCGACATCGAGGCGATCGCCGCGGAGGGTCAGGCGTCGCCGGCAGCAGACGAAGGTCCGCCGGCCGCCGGCGAAGATTCGCCCCAACCGCCGGCGCCCGGTGATGAGGACGAAGAAGATCTCCAGGCCAAGATCCAGCAGCTGAAGGCCAAGATCGCCCGCCTGGGCGTCGTCAACCCGCTGGCGCTCGAGGAGTACGAGGAGGCCGCCCAGCGCCACGCGTTCCTCAGCGGCCAGATCGACGACCTGCGGCGCGCGGCGGCGTCGCTCGGCGCGCTGATCGGCGAGCTCGACGCGGCCATGCGCGCGCGCTTCGAGACCACCTTCGGGGCCGTGGCCGCCGAGTTCGAGCGCACCTTCGCCCAGCTGTTCGGCGGCGGGCAGGCGCAGCTGGTGCTGCAGCGCAGCGACGAGTCGTCGAACGGCGTGGAGACGAACGGCTCGAACGGCGCGGCCGGGCTGCACGTGGCGCCCAAGGGGATGGACGGCCTGGGGGTGGAGATCATCGCGCGGCCGCCCGGCAAGCGCCAGCAGACCCTCGCGCTGCTCTCCGGCGGCGAGCGGTCGCTGACGGCCGTCGCGCTGCTGTTCGCCATCCTGAAGGTCAACCCGTCGCCGTTCTGCGTGCTGGACGAGGTGGATGCCGCGCTCGACGAGAGCAACGTCGGGCGGTTCCGCGAGGCGCTCGCCGAGCTCGCCGAGCAGACGCAGTTCCTGATCGTCACCCACAACCGCGGGACGATCGAGATCGCCGATACGATCTACGGCATATCGATGGGCGAGGACGGCGGCTCGAAAGTGCTCTCGCTGCGGCTGGAAGAGATCGAGAGTTAGTTCACTACAAGAGGTTTGAGATTGGCGCTACATCCCTTCGACGCCGCCATCTTCGACATGGACGGCACGATCACCGATAACATGCGCCTCCACACCGAGGCGTTCGTGATCTTCGGCGCGCGCTATAACCTGAAGCATCCGCCGCCCGAGGTCGCCGCGAGCCTGTCCGGCAAGCGCAACCGTGAGATCCTGCCGGTGCTCTTCGGGCGCGAGCTGACCGACGAGGAGATCGAGCGCTACGCCGAGGAGAAGGAGCGGATCTACCACGAGCTGATGGCCAGCATCGTGCCGGTGCCGGGGCTGCTGCAGGTGCTCGATCGGTTGGACGCCCGCGGCATCCCCTATGGCCTGGCAACCTCCGCGCCGCGGATCAATGTCGAGCCGATGCTGCGGGTGCTCGGGCTGGAGGGGCGGTTCGCATCGCTGACGCTGGGCGACGAGGTGGCGCACGGCAAGCCGGCGCCGGATATCTTCCTCGAGGCGGCCAGGCGCCTCGGCGTGGCGCCGGAGCGGTGCCTGGTGTTCGAGGACGCCTACTCGGGCGTCGCGGCGGCGAAGGCGGCCGGCATGCAGTGTGTGGCGCTGGCCACCACGCACACCGCCGATGAGCTGCGCGCCAACACCCAGGCCGATCTGGTCGTCAGGGACTACGAGGAGCTCCTGGCCATCTCGCCGCTGTAACTCACGCCGGGCGTGGAAGGAACGAGGGGGCGCGACGGCGAAGC
>ERZ777003.5026-NODE-5026-length-10387-cov-7.120499_pt1 | contig 10387 bp, 9 predicted proteins | sample MGYA00374956_ERZ777003 | MGnify/ENA primary metagenome ERZ777003 (study PRJEB29302, sample SAMN06268252) | bioreactor metagenome | isolation source: Joint BioEnergy Institute, California, USA | place: USA:Joint BioEnergy Institute, California, USA | collected... | reverse complement strand
GCTTTCGGACCGTACCCGGCGTCTTCCATGGCACTACGGACGTCAGCTTGACTCGTCGCGTCGCACGCCGAGCGTTGCCGACGTCATGCCGTCACGATGATCGCAGAATGATCTGAGGCGGCCCCGATGTACGCCATGCAGCAACACAGCGCAGTGACGCATTATGGCGGCGACGCGATGGCGAAGGCCTCCGCCAGCACCTCCTCCTCATCGCAGCCGCCTTCGCGCGCCGTGAGACCATCCAGATCTACCGGAGTGCATGCGCGCTGGCGCAGCACCGCGAGTAGCCGATCGTGGACGAGCTGTGAGTCGAAACTTCGCAGGACTCCCCTTCGCGCGTAACAGGACTGAATATAGCCCAGGAGCCGCGCCGCGGTGTCGAGCTTGCCCTCGAGCGCCGCAATCAGCGCCAGTCTCTCGATATTGGCGAGAATCTCGTGCGGCAGACCCATGAGCCGGGCCGCCGTCAGCCTTTCCGCGATGATCGGGCGCGCACGGGCGATGTCGCCCTCCGCGAGCAGATAGGACGCCACGGCGCCGGAGATGTGCTGCACCCAGGCGGAGCGTGCCTGCGCGGGCGCGAGGGACGCCACCGCTTCCTGGGCAACGGCGATGGCCTCTCCGATTCGGCCTGCCGCGCAGTGGAGTTCGGCCATGCTCCCCAGGGTGAGCGCGACGTCGCGTGGGCTGCGGAGATGCCGGGCGATGGAAAGCGCCTCCTGCAGGTTGGCGTAGGCCGCGGCGGGCTGGCCGCCGCGCATGCGGGCCACGGCACGGACCCGCAGGCAGGAAACGAGGGCCTTGCTCGGCCTGCCGTTCCTGAGCAGGCCTTCAGATTCGTCAAGCAGAGCTCCGGCGGCGGCGACATCTCCAGCCAGGACATGCTGCCAGGCCTGGCGCCATAACGCCCGCCCAAGGTCGAGCCGGCTACCGGCGGCACGGAACAGCGCGACCGCCCGGCGCGCGGCATCCAGCGCCGCAGGCCCCCTGGGGGCGACCCATCCGCAGCGACCCAGCCACAGCCGGCCTGCAACCTCGGGCGGGGTCGCCTCGTCGATCCTGGAGAGCGCCAGGTCGAACCATTCCTGCAACTCGCTCGTCAGCGAAAGCTCGGCCCAAACATGCTCGGTCAGGCTCGCCAGCTCGACACCGAGGCGCTCGTCGCCATCCGGTCCGAAGGCCCAGGCCAGGCCAGCGCGCAAATTCTCGATCTCCGGAGCGTAGAGGGCGAACCAGTCGTCGTCGGCCATGAACGGCCAATCCACCTCCGCCCGCTCGTAGGCCTTCACCAGCCATCGCAGGAGCCTTTTGCGCGCCTCTTCCAGGTCGGACGAGGAGAGGCGCTCGGCGGCGTAGTACCGCGTCGAGTCCAGAAGGCGGTAGCGCGCCTGCACCCCCGTCAGGTCGGCCTGCACCAGCGACTTGTCCACCAGCGACGCGATCAGGCCGCAGACCTCGTCTTCCCGCGATCCGTTGGCGGCTACGAAGGAGGCGGATTCCGCCGTCCAGGTGCCGCTGAACACGGACAGCCGCAGCAGAAGCGCGCGCTCGCTCGGCTCGAGCAGGTCGATGCTCCAGCCAATCGCGGCTCTCAGGGTCTGTTGCCGCGCCAGCGCCGTCCGCCGTCCAGCGGTGAGCAGCCCGAAGTGACGCTCCAGCCTCTCGCGAAGTTCGGTCAGCGTCATGGCCTGCAGGGCCGGGGCGGCGAGCTCGATGGCGAGTGGGATGCCGTCCAGCCGTCGGCAGATTCTCATGATCTCGTGTGCGTCGGCGTCGCGCAGCTGGACATCGCCGAGCGCGGAGCGGGCGCGCTCGACGAAGAGCGCGCTGGCGGGGTAGTCCGCCAGCCGCTCAGCGGTGACGGCGACATCGGGTGCGGCCACGCCCAAGGGTTGCAGGCGGAGGAGCCGCTCGCCCTCGGCGCGGAGGGGTTCGCGGCTTGTCGCCAGGATCGCGATGCCGGGACAGCTTCGCAGGATCGCCTCAGCCGCGTCGGCGGCTGCGCGCAGCAGGTGTTCGCACCCGTCGAGTACGAGCAGCCCGCGCCGATCGGCCAGCCAGGCGCTGACCACGCGAAGCGCGTCTCCTCCGCCGACGTCGACACCGAGGGCAGCGGCGATCGTGGATGCGACGAGGCGAGGATCCTCCACCGGGCCAAGGTCGGCGAGCCAGGCACCGTCCGGGTAGCAGCGCCGGATGCGGTCGGCGGCGGCAAGGGCAAGCCGGGTCTTGCCCACGCCACCGGCCCCGACGACCGTGACGAGGCGCGCTTCGCGAAACCGCGCCGCCAGACGTTCAAGATCGTCGTCCCGGCCGATCAGTCTGGTCAGCGGGCGGGGCAGGTCGCCCGGCCATGGTGCCGCGCCAAGCGGTTCCGCCGCCCCCGCATGGGCCGGCAAGGAAAAGGACTGGGCGGGCAGAGGAGAGTGCCACCCACTCTCAGCCGGAACCTCCGTGACCGGCGCCACGAACCGGTATCCCCGTCCGGGTACGGTCGCGATGATCCCGCTGCCCAGCAGCTTGCGCAGGCCGGCGACATGGACGGTGAGGTTGGCCTCCTCCACCACGCGACCTGGCCACACCTTCTCCATCAGCTCGTCCTTGGAGAGGATGCGGTCCCGGTGTTCCACCAAAGCGAGAAGCAGGTCGAATGCCCGTCCGCGGATCGGCATCTCCCGACCCTCGGCGACCAAGCAGCGGCGGTCCGGGATGAGGCGAAAGGATCTGAAGGCGAAGGCCTTTGCAGCACCTGTCATCCCATCCCTCCTTTGGAAAAATTTGTGCTTCTTAGTTCCGTCCTGCCATGCGGCGACCGCCATTATCCCAAAGGGAGACTACACGCGGCGGACCCGGCCGGCACGCTCCGGCAGGGGCTCAGCAGCGAGGTGTGAGTTGGACGCTCTCTACACCGTCACCGTCGAGGTAAGAGGGGGGCGGGGCGGCCAGGCAATCGAGGCCGGTGGCGCGCCGCTCCTCACGCTCGATTTTCCGCTGGAGCTTGGCGGCCGCGGCGCCGGCACCAATCCCGAGCAGCTGCTCGCCGCCGCCTTCGGCGCGAGCTTCGGGAGCGCCCTCGACTTCGAGGCGCGGCAGATCGGGTGCGTGCTCGAGCCGCTCCGCGTGACGGCGATCGTCAGCCTCGGGCATGGCGACGATGGCTCCTACGCCATCGCCGTCGAGTTGCATTGCCATCTTGCTTTCCTTCCGCGCGAGACGGCGGAGCGCTTGTTGCACGCGGCCCGTGAGGCCTGCCCTTGCTGCAGGATGGTGCGCGGCAACGTGGAACTGGCCATCGTCCTCGCTGGTGCGGAGGAACTCTGACGCGGGCCAGGCGCAGCAAATGCGCGCGCATCCGCGCATTCGCGAAATTTGGAAGTTTTTCGCGGCGCGACAAGGAATTCCCACCGCAGGAATGTGACTGTCCCAGTCGCCGTCGCCCGGTGGCGAGCGGCCGAGGGGTGGCGCAGGCCGATTTCGGGTTCCGTCCCTCACCACACCACGAAGGAGTCGGAACGATGAACACGATCGTCACGCAGGACGGTGTGCAGATCTTCTTCAAGGACTGGGGTCCGAAGGACGCGCAGCCGGTCGTCTTCCATCATGGCTGGCCGCTGAGCGCCGACGACTGGGACGCGCAAATGCTCTTCTTCCTGCGTCAAGGCTACCGCGTCATCGCGCATGACCGGCGCGGTCACGGCCGCTCCAGCCAGGTCGGTGATGGTCACGACATGGACCACTACGCTGCCGATGTCGCCGCCGTGGTCGCGCATCTCGACCTGAGGAACGCGGTCCATGTCGGCCACTCGACCGGCGGCGGCGAGGCGGCGCGCTATGTCGCGCGCCACGGCCAGGGCGAAGGCCGCGTGGCGAAGCTTGTCATGATCGGCGCCGTGCCGCCGCTCATGGTGAAGACCGAGGGAAATCCCGGCGGCCTCCCGATCGAGGTGTTCGACGGCTTCCGCCAGCAGCTCGCCGCCAACCGTTCGCAGTTCTACCTCGATGTCGCCAGCGGCCCGTTCTACGGCTTCAACCGGCCGGGTGCACAGGCTTCGCCCGGCGCGATCCAGAACTGGTGGCGCCAGGGCATGATGGGCGGCGCCAAGGCGCACTATGACGGGATCAAGGCGTTCTCGGAAACCGACTTCACCGAGGACCTCAAGGCGATCGAGGTGCCGACGCTGGTGATGCACGGCGACGACGACCAGATCGTGCCGATCGCCGACTCGGCGCTGCTGTCAGCAAAGATTCTGATGAGGGGGACCCTCAAGGTCTACGAAGGGTTTTCGCATGGCATGTGCACGACGCATCCGGACGTCGTGAACGCGGACATCCTCTCCTTCATCCGGGCCTGAGCGGGGCGCCGCCGACCTTCCGAATCCTGTCCCCTCGAGAAAGGAAGTTCCGTCATGGCCGCTACTCGTCGTGAACTTGTCACCGCCGCGGCGGCGACGACCATCGCCGGCGCAGCCCAGGCGCAGCCCTCCGCCCAGGGTTCCGGCGCCCAGCCCGCGAGGAACGTCGTCCTCGTGCATGGCGCCTTCGCCGACGGCTCCGGCTGGCGCGGCGTGTACGACATCCTCACCGCCCGTGGCTATCGCGTCAGCATCGTCCAGAACCCGCTGACCTCGCTGGCCGACGACGTCGCGGCGACCCGCCGCGTGCTCGACCGCCAGGACGGCCCCACCATCCTCGTCGGCCACAGCTGGGGCGGCACTGTCATCACCGAAGCCGGCGTGCATCCGAAGGTCGCGGGCCTGGTCTACGTCTCCGCCCTCGCGCCGGACGCCGGCGAAACCACGGGCCAGCAGTATGAGGGCTTCGTCACTCCGCCCATTTTCGCCATCGATGTCCAGGCGGATGGCTTCGGCTTCCTCAAGCCGGAGAATTTCAAGGCGGCATTCGCGGCCGACGTCAGCGATGCCGACGCGGCCTTCATGCGGGACTCCCAGGCTCCGGTCGCCATGGCGGCCTTCGGCGCCAAGCTGACTCAGGCCGTCTGGCGGACCAAGCCGAGCTGGGCCGTCATCGCCACCGACGACCAGGCCTTCGACCAACGCATGCTGCGTCACATGGCGAGCCGCATTGGCGCGAAGGTCACCGAAGTCGCGGCCAGCCACGCCGTCTTCATGAGCCAGGCGGGGGTGGTGGCGGGCGTCATCGAGGAGGCGGCGAAGGAAGCGTCCCGCACCGCAACCGCACGCTGAGCAGGCGAAGCACCGACGTTCACAAACGCCGGTGCATTGCCCGCCAGGCCGGCCGCCATAGGGCCGGTCGAGCGGTTCGTCGGGAATGACGGGCTTCGGCGAGAGGACGTGCCTGGCCGCTGATCCGTTCCGCCGAAGTCGCGCCCACGGCGGCCGAGGATGCGTCCGGCAGCCGGTTCGACGGCTCTCGACCCGCTTACACGCGCCGTTGCCGCCGACAGGCGCACCGGGGGTTCGGCCGCGCTTTCGGCTCGAATTCGCGAACGCTTCGTTGGCTTCAATCCTCGGCCCGTTTCGCCGGGTCTCGCCAATTCGGCTTGGCATGCCGGCCACGCGGCGGCGGTCGGTCGGAGCGCGCCTCCAGGGAAGCGGCATGGGAATCCGGGCACGACCGAGGGTGCCGCCTTCGGTCCTGCGATTGGGCCCGAGGTGAGCAGGCCCAGGGAAACGTCGCCGCGCCTCGCCGGAGCCGCACGCCCGCAACCGGCGCGAAGACGAGGTGAGCGCGGTGAGGTGTTGTTACCGGATCCGGCGGCACGCGGGCGGTCGGAGACCTCACATTGGCCTGCCCGCGGAGAACTCGGAGCACCCACAGATCGTTCCCCTTCTGGCCTCACGATCGATGTGGACGCCGTCGGCGTGGCGGCCGACCCTTCCGTGCCGCCGACGCGGGGAGGACGCCATGACCACCGAGTGGCAATCGCTGTCCCTTCACGTCCCGGGACCGCCGGTGCGCCCGGGCGACAGGCCCGATTTCAGCCAGATGCAGATCCCGCGCGCCGGCGAGGTGCGGCGGCCGCCGGTAGACGTCGCGGCGAGCGACATCCACGACCTCGCCTACTCCGTCGTCCGCGTGCTCAACCGGCAGGGCGAGGCGGTCGGCCCCTGGGTGCCGGCGCTGGACGTCGATGCGCTGAAGCTCGGCCTCCGGGCCATGATGAAGACCCGCGCCTTCGACGTGCGCATGATGATGGCGCAGCGGCAGGGCAAGACCTCCTTCTACATGCAGTGCACCGGCGAGGAGGCGATCGCCTGCGGCTTCCAGACGGCGCTCGGGACGGGCGACATGAACTTCCCGACCTATCGCCAGCAGGGGCTGCTCATCGCGCAGGACTGGCCGCTGGTGGACCTGATGAACCAGATCTTCTCGAACCAGGCGGACCGCCTGCGGGGCCGGCAGCTTCCGGTGCTGTACTCGGCGCGCGAGGCCGGGTTCTTCAGCGTCTCGGGCAATCTCGGCACCCAGTACGTGCAGGCCGTGGGCTGGGCGATGGCGTCGGCAATCCGCGGCGACACGCGCGTCGCGGCGGGCTGGATCGGCGAGGGCTCGACGGCGGAGAGCGACTTCCACTCGGCGCTGGTCTTCGCCTCGGTCTACCGGCCGCCGGTGATCCTGAACGTGGTGAACAACCAGTGGGCCATCTCCTCCAACCAGGCGGTCGCGGGCGGGGAGAGCGCCACCTTCGCCGCGCGGGCGCACGGCTACGGCATCCCGTCGCTGCGCGCGGACGGGAACGACTACCTCGCGGTGCGCGCGGTCGCCGACTGGGCGGTGGAGCGGGCGCGGCGCAATCTCGGGCCCACCCTGATCGAATGGGTGACCTACCGCGTCGGGCCCCATTCGAGCTCGGACGACCCGTCCCGCTACCGGCCGAAGGAGGAGTCCGACGCCTGGCCGCTCGGCGACCCGATCGAGCGGCTGAAGAAGCACCTCATCGTGCTGGGCGCCTGGAGCGAGGAGCGACACACGCAGCTCCAGGCCGAGATCGAGGACGAGGTGCTGGCGGCGGCACGCGAGGCGGAGCGCCACGGCACCCTGCACGACGGCCCGCGGCCCAGCGCCGCCGACATGTTCCGGGGCGTCTACAAGGACATGCCCCGCCACCTGCGCGAGCAGCGCCAGGAGATGGGGGTCTGAGCCATGCCGCGCAGGACCATGGTCGAGGCCATCCGCGACGCGATGGACGTGATGATGGCACGCGACGACCGCGTCGTCGTCTTCGGCGAGGACGTCGGCTACTTCGGCGGCGTGTTCCGCTGCACCGAGGGGCTGCAGCGAAAATACGGACCGACGCGCTGCTTCGACACGCCGATCTCGGAATCCGGCATCGTCGGCGTCGCCGTCGGCATGGCCGCCTACGGCCTCCGCCCCGTCGCCGAGATCCAGTTCGCCGACTACATGTACCCGGGCTACGACCAGATCGTCTCCGAGGCGGCGCGGCTGCGCTACCGCTCGGCCGGGGAGTTCACCGCGCCCATCGTGGTGCGCATGCCCTGCGGCGGCGGCATCTTCGGCGGGCAGACCCACAGCCAGAGCCCCGAGGCGCTGTTCACCCATGTCTGCGGGCTGAAGACCGTCATCCCCTCCAACCCATACGACGCCAAGGGCCTGCTGATCGCGGCGATCGAGGAGGACGACCCGGTCATCTTCCTGGAGCCGAAGCGGATCTACAACGGCCCCTTCGACGGCCACCACGACCGGCCGGTGGTGCCCTGGTCCAGGCATCCGCTCAGCGAGACGCCGGACGGGTACTACACCGTCCCCCTCGGCCAGGCCGCGCTGCGGCGCGAGGGCAGCGCCGTGACGGTTCTCGCCTACGGCACCATGGTGCACGTGGCGGAGGCGGCGGCGGCGGAGACCGGCGTGGACGCCGAGATCATCGACCTGCGCACCCTGGTCCCGCTCGACGTAGACGCCATCGAGCGCTCGGTCCGCAAGACGGGACGCTGCGTGATCCTGCACGAGGCGACGCGCACCTCCGGCTTCGGCGCCGAGCTGTCGGCCCAGGTGCAGGAGCGCTGCTTCTACCACCTCGAGGCGCCGATCGCCCGGGTGACCGGGTGGGACACGCCCTATCCGCATGCGCAGGAGTGGGACTACTTCCCCGGTCCGGACCGCGTGGCCCGCGCCCTGCAATCGGTTCTGGAGGGCGGCTGAGATGGGCACCCGCGTCATCAGGCTCCCCGACATTGGCGAGGGCGTCGCCGAGGCCGAGCTGGTCGCCTGGCACGTCAAGGTCGGCGACATCGTCCGGGAGGGCCAGCCCCTGGCGGACGTGATGACCGACAAGGCGACGGTGGAGATTCCCTCGCCCACCACGGGGACCGTCACCGCGCTGGGCGGCGAGGTCGGCAGCATGCTTGCGGTGGGCGGAGAGCTGATCCGGCTCGACGTGCCCGGCACGGCGGACGAAGCGCCGCCTCCGCCGGCGCCGTTCGCTGCGGCTGCCGCCCGCGCCTCACCGGAAGGAGCGACCGCGTCGCCGCCTGTTCAGGCCGCAGCTCCTGAGCCGCCGCCGGAGCCCGCCACGCTGCCGCAGCCGCCCGTTGCTCCCGCCGCACCGATGCCTGGCCCTCCGCGCCCGCCAGGCGAAAAGCCCCTGGCATCGCCCTCCGTCCGCAGGCGCGCATGGGAGGCCGGCCTCGATCTGCGGCAGGTGCGCGGCAGCGGCCCGGCGGGCCGCATCCTGCACGAGGACCTCGACGCCTGGCTGCGCGGCGGCGGCGGTGCCCCGGCCGCTCCGTCGGGCCGCATCGCCGACACCCGGATCGAGGAGATCCGGATCACCGGCCTGCGCCGCCGCATCGCCGAGCGGATGGCCGAGGCCAAGCGCCGCATCGCCCACTTCACCTATGTGGAGGAGGTGGACGTGACCGCGCTGGAGGAGCTGCGCGCCGCGCTCAACGCCGGCGCGGCCGCCGCACAGGATCGGCCGAAGCTGACGCCGCTGCCCTTCCTCATGCGCGCGGTGGTCAGGGCGGTGGCAGAGTTCCCGCAGATGAACGCGCACTACGACGACGAGGCGGAGGTGGTCCGCCGGTTCGGCGGCGTGCACATCGGCATCGCCACCCGGACGCCGTCGGGGCTCATGGTGCCGGTGGTGCGGCACGCCGAGGCTCGCGACCTCTGGGACTGCGCCGCCGAGGCGCGGCGCCTGGCGGAGGCCGCGCGGCAGGGCCTGGCGACGCGTGAAGAGCTCAGCGGCTCGACCATCACCATCACCAGCCTCGGCGCCCTGGGCGGCATCGTCAGCACGCCGGTGGTCAACCGGCCCGAGGTGGCGATCGTCGGCGTCAACCGCATCGTCGTCCGCCCGGTCTGGCGGGACGGGGAGGGCTTCGTGCCGCGCCGGATGATGAACCTGTCCTCCTCCTTCGACCATCGCGTCGTGGACGGCTACGACGCAGCGGCCTTCATCCAGCGCATCAAGGGGCTGATCGAGACGCCCGCCTTGCTCTTCACGGAGGGCGGCTGAGATGCCCCCGACGGCATGATGGCGAGGCTTCTCGTCATCTGCGACGGGCCGGGCGGCTACACCGCGGCGATCCGGGTGGCGCAGCTCGGCTGCGACACGGTGCTGGTGGAGCAGGGCCGGGTCGGCGGCACCTGCCTCAACGTCGGCTGCATCCCGTCGAAGGCACTGACCCATGTCGCGGAGGTGTTCGAGTGGGCCGCAGAGCAGGCCCGCGTGTCCTCCTTCGGCTGCAGGTTGATGCCCCAAGGCTGGGCATCGCCCGCGCCGTCGAGTGGAAGGACGGCATCGTCGCTCGCCTGAACGCCGGCGCCGCCACGCTGCTGTAAGAGAACCGTGTCCGGATCGTGCACGGCCGCGCTGTGATGCCCGACGGCAAGACCTGCCGCGTCCAGACCGACACGGGGCCGCAGATGATCCGCGCCGAGCACGTGCTGTTGGCGACTGGGTCGGAGCGGTGACGCTGCCGGCGCTCCCCTTCGGCGGCCCGGTGATCTCTCGACCGAGGCGCTGCCGCTGCCGCGCGTGCCGGCGCGCATGGCGGTGGTGGGCGCCGGCTATATCGGGCTGGAGCTCGGCATGGCCTTCGCCCGGCTCGGTGCCCGGGTCGCGGTGGTCGAGGCCGCTGGCCGCATCCTGCCGGGCTGGCACGCGGAGCTGACGCGCCCCGTGCAACGTTCGACGCCGCGTCGTTCTCGCCGCGGCCTGCGCGTTCACAGTCTGCCCTGGCCCGGATCCGCCTCTCCGACATCGACACGCGCGAGCGCGGCCAACCCTTCGGCCACTGCGCCCGCTGGACCCACTCGGACCTGGCCCTCGGGAAAGCGGTTCGGGTCGTCGTGAGGGACACCGACCGCTACGGCTGCACCGTCGGCCGGGTCTTCGCCGATGGGCAGGACGTCAACACCGAGATGGCCCGCCGCGGCGCCG
>ERZ777003.5019-NODE-5019-length-10400-cov-4.738134_pt1 | contig 10400 bp, 6 predicted proteins | sample MGYA00374956_ERZ777003 | MGnify/ENA primary metagenome ERZ777003 (study PRJEB29302, sample SAMN06268252) | bioreactor metagenome | isolation source: Joint BioEnergy Institute, California, USA | place: USA:Joint BioEnergy Institute, California, USA | collected... | reverse complement strand
CCGGGACCGCCACATGGATGTGCATCCCGAAGTTGTGCTCGTCCCGCGCGATCCGGCCATACTCGCGCTCGATCCGCACGTACCGCGGCTCGCGGCTCCTTTCGTGGCCTTCCCACCGACTGAACGGGTGCACGCCTGCCGCCACGATGCGCAGGTCGTGCGCGGCCGCGGTCGCAGCCACCTGGAGGCGCAGCCGCCTCAACTCCTCCTCCACCGCCTCCATCGACGTGCAGACCCGCGTGCCGATCTCGAGCGTCGTTTCCTGGAGCTCGCCGCGGATCTCCGCGCTCCAATCGAAGGCCAGCACGTCCCGGGCGGAGCTGCGCAGCTCGCCCGCCACGTCGTCCACGAGCTGGTACTCCTCCTCCACCCCAACCGTGAACGCCTCCCCCAGCCCGCTCGTTTGCCCCATTGCTCCCCATCCCGTCCGGCGGAACAACCTACGGGCGACTCGAACACTACAGCAAGCAAGGCGCCACGGCCGCCGTACGCCGCCGGGGCCCCACGAGCGAGGAGCCGTGCCCGGAGGGGGCGGCGCTCACGCCGTGCTGCTCACCCTTCCGACGCGGAGAGGCCCACGACGGCCGGCACGGGCACGGAATCCAACGCCACTTCCCGCTCCGCGTCCAGCACGAGGACGACCGGCCTCCCCTCCACCTCCAGCCGCTCCACCCGCCCGTGCCGCGCCCCGGCGCGCACCTCCAGGATCCGCCGATATGCCGCCGCGAACGCGTCCGCCGCGTCCGCGTCGTCCCAAACCGAGTACCACACCAGTGCGCGCCCGCCATCGGGCGCCTCGAGCAGCCGGAATCGGTCGCCATCCCAGCCCCGCGCCGCCTGCTCCGCGCCCGCGCCGAGGTGCTCGCTGAGCAGGATCTCGGTTTCCAGCGCGCCGAGCGTGTTCTCGTACACGACCCGCCAGTTCCCTGCCCCGCCGCCGTTCGCGGCATCCAGCACCAGCTCCGCGGGCTCGTCCCGCTCGTCGAGGAAACGCTCGCGCGGCCACAACACCTGCTCCGTGGACTGCGGCAGCAGCGGGCCGAACGGCGCGGGCCGCCCGCCGGAGGGGGCGGCGCGCCACAGCGTCTGCACGAACGCCGCGCCCCCCACATACGGGAACAGCATGGTCTCGCGGAGAATCCGCGGAGCCGAACGGAACACGGGGAACTGCTCGTTCTCCGCTTCGAGGGCGGGCGCGAGCTCCCGTCTCAGGTCTGGCAGCATGTCCGGGCTCACGGGCCGCCCCGCCTGCCGCTCCGCGACCAGCGCGACCATCACCAGCGTGGCGTGCCCCTCGACCGCGGCCTGGGCCGCCATCTGCCGGTCGTTGCCCCGCTCCCGCGACACCAGGGAGTCCAGGTTCACGTGCTGGTCCTGGAGGGCGTGCACCAGCTCGTGTGCGAGCACCGGCTCCAGCGCGCCGCGCGGCACGCCCTTCACCAGGTACAGCGTTTCCGTCGCGGGGTCGTAGTACCCGAGCACCTGCTCGGTCAGCAGGTCCAGCAGCAGGGCGTGCAGGTCGAGGGTGTCCGGGAGCAGCCCGAACGCACGGTACGCGCCCGCCATCCCCTCCAGCTCGGCGGGCGGCAGCTCTTTCTCCAGCCGCTCGGCGACGTACTCGCGCAGCTCGGCGCGGTCCCGCATCGCCATGCGCACCGGCGCGCGCGCCTCGAGCCCGGACAGCTCCTCGATGCGCGGCAGCAGCTCGTCGATGGATGCCCGCAGGCGCTCCTCTTCGCGCTCCGGTCCCTGACCGCGGCACGACGCCGCGAGCAGCAACGACACGAGCACCCCGGGGACAACACCCCTGCACACCGCCCGCGCGGCCCTCATGGCTCCTCCAGCAGCCGCTCGCCCGGAAACAGCGGCACCGCACGCTCGAAACGTTCGGCCTCAGCCGCGTGCTCGCGGAACGTTCGCCCCGTGCGCGGGTGCGCTGCGTCCGGCGCGAGCTCCGCCATCGGCTTCAGCACGAACGCCCGCTCCAGCATCCGCGGATGCGGGACGGTCAGCTCCGGAAGGTCCAGCTCGATGTCGTCGTAGAGCAGGAGATCGATGTCCATCACCCGTGGCGCGTTGCGGAAGGAGGGCTCGCGCCCCAGCGCCCGCTCGATCCCGCGCACCGCCTCGAGCAGGGCGGATGGCTCGAGCTGCGTCCGGGCGCGCACGACCATGTTGAGGAAGTCGGGCTGCGGGCGGTACCCGACGGGCTCCGATTCGTAGACGGACGACACCGCTTCGATCTGCACGACGTCGCGCAGCATGCGCAGCGCGGCCCGGAGGTTCGCCTCGCGGTCGCCAAGGTTGGTGCCCAGACCGAGGAACACCGTTGCCATTTCGATCGCACCGGTTCTGGTAGCGGCGCCCCGTTCCAGCGCGCGGTCGTCCAGGAGCCGCGATGGGCGCGCCGCCACGAACGGCTCACACCCGGCCGTACCGGTCCTCCAGCCGCACCACGTCGTCGAGGTCCGGGGTGGACGCCTCCAGAATGTCCACGTCCGTCACGGCCTCCATCCGATGCACCGTACCGGGCTGGATGCGGAAGCTCTCGCCCTGCCTCAGCGGGATCTCCTCCAGCCGGTCGGCGGACGGGCCCGCCCAGAAGCGCATCTCGCCACGGAGCAGGTGGATCGTCTCGTCCTTTCGCTCGTGGTACTGGAGCGACAGCGCGTGGCCGGCTTTCACGTGCAGGATCTTGCCCACGTACCGGTCCGTGTTCGCCCAGATCAGCTCGTGACCCCACGGCTTCTCGACACGCTGCGGCGCGATTCGCATCGTCCTCGGATCAAGAGAGGGGATGGGGCCGCCGCGCCATTCTCCGAGGCGCGGCGGAGCGACCTCTCAACATAGCGGAGGCACGGGGCCCGCGGCCAGTGCGCCGCACGTTTTCCCCAAGAACGACGAAGCCGCCCGCGTCGTATACGCGGGCGGCTTCATCAGGGGATCACCGGCTCCGAGCGCCGATGGCGACTACCGTCCCGTCACCTCCGCCGGAATCTCCGCCTGGAGGGCCCGGTGGAACGGCACGACGCCCGGCGCCGCGATCGACTTCGGTGAGAGGGTGATGGCAACGCCGTCGAAGTCTGCCCAGCTCACCCCCAGCTCCGCGCGGTTGACCACGAGCGCCGCGTTCGCGATGAGCTGGCCGAGCTGCATGGTCTCGTCCGCGTTCTCCAGCGACCTGTACTCGGGGTACGGCGTCAGGATCGGACCGAGCGAGCGCGGCGAGCTGCCCGTCAGCCACGCCTCGTAGAAGTAGCCCCGAGGCGGCGCCGGCAGGTTCGTCAGCAGGATCCGCAGCTCGTCACCGAAGAAGTACGCGTTGCCCGCGCCGCCGTAGGAGTAGCCGCCGGCAAAGCGCAGGGAGGCATTGGCCGGCAGCGCGGTGTAGCGCCCGTCCAGGAACCGCAAGCTGCCGGGCTGCGATCCGCCGCTCGGGCCGATCGCGATGACGATCTGGTCGAACTCGCCGAACGCCAGCTCGGTCGTCGCGGTCGTCGCCGTGAACACGTTGAGATCGTTGACCCCACCGCCGCCGGCGTACTCCGACACGCCGAGCGCGGAGTCTTGCACGACGGCGCCGCTCGGCTCGTACCTGCGCAGGTCGCCCGTGATCCGGCTCGCCGCGCCCGTCGAGCTGTTCACCGCCCAGAACTGGTAGACCTGGCCGGGCGCCAGCGGCGTCGCGTTGCGGAACTGCAACTCCGCCAGGGTCGCGGGCGGAAGGGCCTCGGTCGGGAACGGAGCCATCGCGTTCGGGATCGGATTGCCCGACGCGTCCAGGTCCACGCCCATCTGGACCCGTGCGACGGCCGGCCCGTTCGGAACCGGGTTCGAGGCGGTACCACGACCCTCGACGATCACGATGTAGTTGTACGCCGGCAGGTCGAACGCTGCGAACCGGTTGCCACCGAAGGGCAGCACAGCCTGGTTCTCCGGCGGCGAGTTGTCGGTCGTGTACCAGATCCCACCGTCGAAGATCACGCAGTCGATGGTCGCGGTGCCCGTTTCGTTCGTGGTGAAGTAACCGATGACGAAGGGGTTCGCGTTCGCCGTGGCGGTGGGCGCATCCTCCACGATGAAGTCACAGAAGTAGTCCGGCGTCCCGCCCGGAGTGCCGCCCAAGACGAACAGCGAATCGGGCGTGTCGGCCGGCCTGTCGGTGAGAATGTTCAACGCATCGAGTTCACCGCGGACCTCCAACCCGTAGCGGACGAACATCAGGGTGTAGTCCGTCTCGGGCTTCAGCCCGGTGATCTCCGCGTAGAAGTTGTACGAGTTCGCCACGCCGTGGAAACCCGCCGACCCGCCGATGACGGCAAAGCGCCCCCACCTGGCCGTCGTGCTCGCGAGCGCCGGCAAGCGCGGGTCGTCGGTGGCGTTCCGCAGCTTGCCCTCGAGGACCCAGGCCGGATAGTTGAAGGCGTTCTGGCTGTTGAAGAATCCCGTCAATCCCGTGCCCCGGTTCCACAGGTCGGCAGGGCTCGCCACGAAGTACGTCCCACCCGGCAACCCTGCTGCGTTGCCGAGCTGCACCTGGATGGCGGCATCGGCGCCGCCCGGACCAACGATCTTGCGGCTCAGGTCACGCGACGAATCGCACGCGCCGACGGTCAGCGCGGCGGCAACGACCAGCAGTGTGCCCTTGAGCGTCGTCTCACGCATGGTGTCCTCCGCTCACGGGTAGTAGGTGAAACCGACGCTCAGCGTCAGGCCATGGACCTGATCCTTGGCCGCCGGCGGCTTCGGATGGTATTCCAGGAACAACGTGTCCCGCTTGTCCGGCTCGACCGGGTTGAGGCGGTCCCGGTCGTAGTTCATCAGGATGTGGTCCCGGACCTCGACGTTGAGCCCGCCGCGCTCACCCACGCGGTACGACACGCCCAGCCCGGCCGTCAACTGCGGCCCGGACATCCGCTGGATCGCCTGGTTCGCCTGGGCGTCCAGGAACATCGTGTAGCCGCCGGCGCCGAACGTCGCATAGGGCTGCAGCGCATCGCTCTGCAGACGGATGCCGATCTCGGCGCCGTAGTGCACCAGCACCAGGTCCTGCCGCACGTCCCAGAGCTCGTACCGCTCGTTGAACCGGAACAGCGCGGGCGGGAAGAAGCGCTCCCGCGTCGTGAGCCGAGTGCCCGAAGCGTTGGCCGCAATGTCAAGCCACGGGCGCAGTTGGTAGGCGACCCGGACGCCGCCCAGCGCCGCACTCTCGAGCGCGGACGCCTCGCCCGGCATGTAGACGCCGGCGTACGTGCGGATCTCGCCTCGCTCGACGATCTGCGCCTCCGCGGCCGCGGGCAGGGCGAGCGCCAGCCCCAGCGCCGCGCCCAGCCATCGGGAGCCGTTGAGCATTTGTCTCGTCATCCAGCCCGTCCTTTCGTGTTTCCCGGACATTAGAACGCCAGCTCGAGCGTGAAGACCTGCACGTTGTCCAGGTCGCCCCACGGCTGATAGGCGTAGTCCAACGTCAGGCTCGACCCTCCGACCGGGAGCCGCAGCCCGCCGCCGAAGCCAAAGCCGTGGCTGGCGCTCCAGTCCGCGGCGCCTGTCTCGTTGTGGAACCGCTTGCCGGCCCGCAGGAAGACCATGTCGCGGAACCCGTACTCGAACGCGACCGCGCTGGTGATCGGCGTCGAGATGCCGTCGGCGACGTCACCCAGCAGCCGCAGACTGTGCTGGGGGTTCGCGCTCAGCACTGCGGAAGCAGGGCCCACCAGGTCCGTCGCGATGCTGAAGCGGAACATGGTCGGCATCTGGGCCGAGCTGGCCAGCGGCTGGACGTCGATCGAGCCGCGGCCCGTGTCGAACCCATCGGACGTCCGCGCCCGCAGCGCGCGGCCCTGGAACCGGCCCTCCGTGCCCACGTTGGTGAGCGAGGCGCCGATGGTGGTGCCGAACAGCCCCGTGTTGAACTGCGTTCCGATGTCGACGCCGACGAACGTGGCCTGCGCACCATCGATGCCCTCCTGCACGTACCGGATCGCGCCGCCGATGGCCAGGCGATCGGTGAGGAGGCGCGCGTAGTGCAGCGACGCCGCCGTCGCCGTGTAGGAGAAACGGTCGCCGAGCAGCGGGTCGCCTCCCTGCGGGAAGAGCGGCGAGGTCCGCTCCATGTCCCCGCTGGTCAGGAACGTCACCGAGATACCGGCAGAGCCGCCGGCAACGGGCATGATCGCACCCACGTGGCTCAGCCGGATGTCGAGGTCGCCGTACAGCTCGTTGACGCTGGCGCCGATCCGGCCTCCCTCGGTATAGGCGATGCCGGCCGTGTTCCAGTACAGCGCCGGCACCCCGCGCACGTCGGCGGCGACGGAGCCGCCGAGCGCCGCGCCCCTGGCGTCCACCCCGAGCAGGAGGAACGCGGCGCCCCGGGTGCCGACGCGGTCGTTCGGCTCGCCGGCGTTCGGCTGCAATTGCACCTGGGCGGCCGCCGGGGTCGCAAGCGCGACCCCGAACACGGCCACGAGCAGGCTGCGTCGAATGGTCATGGTCCGGCTCCTCAGCGAATGATGACGAACTTGCCCCTGGCCTGGCCGATCGTGCCGCCGTTCGCGTCGAGCGCGTGCACGACGTAGAGGTACAGGCCGGACGCCACGAGATTGCCCTCGAACGTGCGCATGTCCCACAGCAGGTCGCCGTCCTGGAGGTCACCCTCCGACCAGGTGATCTCCTGGAGGAACTGGCCCGCGAGCGAGTAGATCCGCACGCGGCCGCGCGGCGGCAGACCCGTGAAGGCGATCCTGTTCTGCGTGTTGGTGTCCAACGACGACGTCACCAGGTACGGATTCGGGACCACCCGCACGTTCCGGAGCCCGGCGCGGATATCGTCGGCCGTGATGGCGCCGCCCTGCTTGGCCGCCGTGACCTCGAACGCGATCCGCGTGGTCGCGTCGAAGCCCGTGAAATACTGCACGTGCAGCGCGTGGCGGTTGTCCGGGCCGGCGTAGACCGCCGGCGTCGTCCCGGTCACGGGCACCTGCACCGCGGGGTTGCACCGCGCGTCGCCCAGCGCCGCCTGGCAGTTCAGCACGGCCCGCGCGAACGCGACCCGGCCGCCCTCGAGGAGGATCATCTCATCTCCAGGCAGCCACGCGTCCGCGGGCATTTCGACCTGGATCGAGCCCAGCGCGTTGCCGAGCGTCATGATGTTGCTCGTCCGCTCGACCAGCACGACCTGCACCTCCGCGCCGGTCATCGCGTTGCGGACCCGGAACGGCAGGGAGGCCGTCCGGAACCGGCCAGCGTTGATCCGCTGGATCAGCGACGAGTCCGCGGGCGTGAGCGCCGCCACGATCGCCGCAGCCTGCTCCGGCGTCGGCGTGACGCTCGTGGACGCGTTGCTGCGCGCGGCGATCGACTGCGCCATCGCCTGCGCGGTGGCCGCCGGGTTCGCGAAGTCGATCTGGAACGGCCGACCCGGGCCGAACGGATCGCCCGAGAACTCGAAGACGTAATCGCCCGCGCCCTCGCCACGGCGCGCCTGGCCAGCATCCCACCGCACCGAGGGCTGCCCCTGCGGCGCCAGCTCGCCGCCCGTCAGGCGGTTCTCGAAGAACTGCCGGTTGAACTCGCCGGGCCGGTTCGCGATGCTGACGAGCACGCCCGGGAACCGGCTCGAGCCGATGAACTCGCCCGGCGTCGCGGCGTCACCGGTGAGATTCGCCGTGGCCAGCAGCGCCGCGCCATCCGGACCGGCCAGCACCGCCGTCAGGCTCGTCGCCGTGCGCACCGCCGTACCACCGTTCTCCACCGGGTCGTCGAACCCGGCCAGCGTCAGGTCCGCGGGGCCGGTGAACGTCACCGGGCCGGAGGCACGGAACAGCGTGACCGTGCTCGACCCGCCCGCGGCGGGATCCGCCGGCTGCTCCACGCGCGCGGAGTCGCCGAACGTCACCACGTACGTCCCGGGGACGGGGTTCTGGCCGACGAGCGAGACCGTGAACGGCTCGAAGCCCTGGTCGCCGACGCGACCGCGACCCTCCTGCGACGTGAAGGCGACGCTCGCGGGCCGCGCCCCCGCGGCCAGCGCCAGCGGCACCCGGACGCTCACCACGTTCGGCAGGTCGACGTTGTTGGTCAGCGTGTTGAACAGCGGCGGCGCGAACTCGATCAGCTCGCCGGTCACCACACCCTCAGACTCGCTCAACACGATGAACTCTGCGCCCCGCGTCTCCGCCACCACGACGTACAGGTACGTCTCACCCGGCACCACGAACGGGTCGCGGAACCGCACGGGCACCGGGCCCGCATCGACCTCGAACGTGACGTACGGCAGCCAGCCAATGCCGGCGAACCGCCCCTCGGGGTCCGTCGCAGGGTCGCCGTCGCAGTCCGCGTCGTTGGTGTAAGAGTTCCCGTTATTGCACGACTTGAAGATGTGGATTGCGCGGATGTTGTCGCTCGCCCGCGCCCGCAGGTTCTCCACCAGCTCCTGGTTCAGCGGGTCGGAAGCAAACGCCTCCGCCTGGCTGATCAGGAACGGGTCGACGTAGTTGAGCGTCTCCAGCGACAGGAACAGCTCGACCGAGCGGTCCTCCGGATTCGCTCCGGAGTTCACCGTCACGGCCCGGACCGTCGGCGGCGGCGCAGGCTTCGGCGTCAGGAAGAAGTTCATGTACGCGTCGACGGCGCGCTCGATCATCACGTCCACCTCGGCCGCACCCGCGCCAAGGGCCTGCGAGAGGTTGGGCGACGTGATGAACGCCAGGACCATCGACGTCGTGTCGCCCGCGGCCAGCGTGATGGGCCCCGCGCTGATCACCTGACCCGTGTTGTTGTACGCGTTCAGGTAGCCGTCACCCTCGAGGTTCGGCATCGTGTCGCTCCACGCCGCGACACAGCCCTTCGTGCCGCACGGGTCAAGCCACACACGGTCGAACCCATGGCTGTTGTTCCAGCCCGGGACGACGTACTCGTTGAAGAACGTCACCGGGTTGCCCGGGTCCTGGAACGTCTCGGACCGGAACGTGTGCCAGTAGTTCGCCGGGCTCGTTCCACCGCTGTAGCCCGGGCCCACCGTGCGCGTGCCCAGCACGTTCTGCGGCGTGGACGAGATCATGCCGAATGCGCGCTGCATGCCGTCCGAATCCAGGTTCATCCGCTGGAACGTGGTCTGGTTGCACTGGCGGAACCCGCACATGTGGAAGTGGTTGAACGTGATCGTGTCGCCCGCCAGCGGATGCCCCGGGTTGTAGAACGGCGACGACGGGTCGGAGAAGTGCTTGTTCCGCAGGTCGCCGATCGGCGACTTCAGCACGACGATCGCGTGCGCGCCGTAGATGTCGCCGACGTTGATGCACGTGATGTCCGTCGTGGCCGTCTTCCCGTTGCAGTTCGGGTTCATCCCGTTGATGGCGCTCTTGTAGGCGCCGTTCTTCAGATCGATGTAGGCAGACGCCGACTGGAAGCTCGCGTGGAACCACGCGCCGGTCACCCAGCCGATGTACAGCGAGTCGTAGTCCAGCCCGACGCCGTACACGTCCTCCGACCGGTTGATGAACAGCATCTGATAGAAGACCATGTTACGCAGCGACGGCAGGTCGAAGGCGAACGCGTCCAGGCGGACGTCGATGCCGAGCGGCCAGCCGGGGGCCTGCGGCGGCGAGAGCACGCCGCTCACGGGCACCACGTTGCCGAGCACCTGCGCCTTGTCGATCGACCAGTCGCTCATGAACATGTAGGTCTGGTAGGTGCCCAGGCCGCGGTCGGCGTTGTAGGCGCCCTCCGCGAACGCGCCGGGGACCCGCCAGAAATCGAACCCGGAGCCAGGGTTGGCGGCCATGTAGTCCTGCCACATCTCGGCCGTGATCTCCTGCGCTCCGATCCAGCCCAGCGACCCCCAGGTGACCTCGCAGTCGTTGAGCGGCCCCAGGATGTCGCCCGTGGTCCAGCCGTGCAGCGAGGTGCAGCCGCCGCCCCCAGCGGCCACCTGCCGGTGCACGCTCCCGAGCGTCCCGTCCTTCGGCAGAATCTGGTGGGCCAGGCTGTTGATCTGGACGTTGCTCATGACCGTCCAGCCGCGCCCGAACATCACGTTGTCGAGCGACGGCACGAGCTGACGCGCCTTCTCCCACGTGCTGTGGGGCACGCCCCAGATCGGGGTGCCGTCACGGAACGACAGGTTGGTGCCGTTCGGATAGAAGCCGTACGGGCACAGGAAGTCGTTCGGGTAGTTCTCGGCGCAGAACTCGACCGTATGGCCCGGGTTCACGAGGACGCGGGCGAAGTCCGCGCCCGATGCGAGATTGAACGGCGACCGACGGCCGAACCGGTCCGGCTGGGTCGGTTCGCCGTCGGGGCCGATCTCGACAGGGCGCTGCGCCCCGAGGGCACCGGGCGCCGCCAGCGCCAGCAAGAGCGCCAGGCAGCTCGGGACGAAGTTGCGCACTCTCGGCATCGGA
>ERZ777003.5018-NODE-5018-length-10401-cov-4.858303_pt1 | contig 10401 bp, 11 predicted proteins | sample MGYA00374956_ERZ777003 | MGnify/ENA primary metagenome ERZ777003 (study PRJEB29302, sample SAMN06268252) | bioreactor metagenome | isolation source: Joint BioEnergy Institute, California, USA | place: USA:Joint BioEnergy Institute, California, USA | collected... | reverse complement strand
CCAGGTCTACCAGGGCATCTCCCGCAACGACGGCGCGCTCGGCTTCGAGGGCGGCATCGCCGTCGTCATCCTCGCGATCTTCCTGGACCGGCTCACCGCCGCCGTCGCCCGCCGCGCCCCGCAGGCCCGCACCGCGACGGCCTGAGACCCGACCGCGCCGCCGCGCCCGGACCGCGGCGGCACGCGCCTCCGCACCCAGCACAGGAGCGCGACACACCAGAAGAAGGGAACGAACACGTGGAACCCACCAAGCGCCCCCGGCGCCCCGCCGCTCTCGCCGCTGGACTGGCCTGCCTGGTCCTGCTGGCCACCGCCTGCGCCGGAGAGGGCGGAAGCGGCCTGGCGGGAGGTGGCGACGAGACCGACCGGGGCGACGGCAAGCAGATCGAGATCGCCCTGATCCCGTGGGAAGAGGCCATCGCCACCACCCACCTGTGGAAGGTGATCCTGGAGGAGCTCGGCTACGAGGTGACCGTCACCGAGGTCGACGTGGCCCCCATGTACCAGGGGGTGGCCAACGGCGACGTCGACGTGTTCCTGGACACCTGGCTCCCCCTCACCCACGCCGACTACTGGGAGGAGTACGGCGACCGCGTCGAGGACCTGGGCCACTGGTACGACAACGCCGTGCTGACCCTCACCGTGCCCTCCTACGTGGAGGAGGTCGACTCCATCGCCGACCTGCCCGCCCACGCCGACCTGTTCGACGGCCGGATCGTCGGCATCGAGGCCGGGTCGGGCCTGGTGCGCACCACCCGCGAGGAGGCCATGCCCGCCTACGGCCTCGACGACTACGAGCTGATCGAGTCCTCCACCGCGGCGATGCTCGCCGAGCTGGACGCCGCGATCGCCGAGGAGGAGCCGATCGTGGTCACCCTGTGGCGGCCGCACATCGCCTACGCCCAGTACGACCTGAAGGACCTGGCGGACCCCGAGGGCGCGATGGGCGGCGCCGAGCAGATCCACGCCGTGGGCCGCTCCGGCTTCACCGAGGACTTCCCCGAGGTGGCCGAGTGGATCGGCGACTTCACGCTCGACGACGAGGAGCTGAGCTCCCTGGAGCAGGCGGTCCTCGCCGACCACGAGGACGACCCGGAGGCCGGCGCCCGCGCCTGGCTGGCCGCCCACCCCGAGTTCGTCGAGCGCACCCTCGGCGAGGCGGGGGAGGGACTGGAGTTCTGACCCGCCGACGGCCCGGGAGGGGCCGGGAAGACCGGTGGGGCCGCCCCGGGGGACGGCCCCACCGGTCGGTGCACGATCAGGACCCCGAGGTCAGCGACCGGTCGCGCGGCGGGATGCCAGCGGCGCTCATGAACGCCTCGACCTTGGTCGGCGAGGTTAGCCCGGTCAGCGGCAGGTAGGGGCGTCCGGCGCGGCGCCCCTCCACGGACGGGAAGAACTTCGGCTGCCCCGCGGGGTCGCACAGGCCCAGCGACCGGGTGCGACCGGGAAGCAGGTAGTAGGAGCCGATCTCGGAGAAGGGGATGCGGACCACGTAGCGGCCGCGGGCGTAGCAGAATTCCTGGTCGTCCACCTCCAGGACGGGCGCCTTGGCACGCAGGCCGTGCCAGGCCACGGCCAGGCCGCCGAGGACGATCAGCGAGCCCAACACCACGGTGGCCCAGTGGGTCGGTTCGAGCGTGATGACGACCACGCCGAGCGCCACCAGAGCCGCGCCGCCCCACAGTTCGAGGTGCTTGCGTCCCAACGGGCAGGTGAGGCGAACCTTCTGGGTCACGGACATGCCTCTTTCACGGTTGTCTGGATCTCGCGGCGAGCCGCGGGGGAACCCGCCGTCCCGGTGACCGGCGCGGGGTGGTGACCACCGAAGCTGCCCGCGCTGAAGGGGGCGTCTGCCGCGGAGAGAGGCGATGACTATCGCTGGGGAAACCATATCGGTTTCCCCGTGCCCGATAGATGCGGAATCACCGTTTCGCGGCGTGCTGCGGATCGCAATCCTCCGACTACCGGGACGGCCCTTCCGTTAGTGTCGGCGACGGTATTGGGAAGGGCGTCAGCGGGAATGACCGGCATGACCCGACGTCCAGGAGCAGGAGGAGACGACCACCATGGCCCGCCCCAGCATCGACTTCGGTGAACATACGGCTGCCATCGCGGCGCTCGTCCGGGCCCGCCGCGAGCAGTTGGGGTGCGGTCAGGCGGAGTTCGCGCAGCAGACCCCGAAGATCCCGCCGCGGCTGCTTCAGGACCTGGAGAGCGGGCGGCGCTCCCGCTACAGCCGGGACCTGTGCGCCAAGCTGGAGTTCAAGCTGGGGTGGACCCGCGGCTCGATCGAGCGCATGGCCGCGGGCGGCGTCCCCAGCGAGGTCAACGACCTCATCTCCGTGGTCCGCGACGAGAGCCAGGGCACTGAGACCCGCCGCTACCTGCTGGGCAACGAGGAGCTGTTGCAGCGCATCTACATCGACCTGCAAGCCGACACCGCGGACATGCCGGAGGAGGAGGCGCGGGCGCTCGTGGAGCAGGCCCTGGAGACCGCGCGCGTCCAGGCGCTGCTCGTGGTGCACGAGGCCAGGCGCAGACGCATGAGCGGCAACGGCGCGGTACGCTGAGGGCTTCTGCGCTGGTCCGGAAGGGGAATCCGACACTTCTCGGGAGTGATGAAGCTTTCCGTACAACTCTCCGATCCGAGGTGTAAGAATGGTGACAAAACGCAGTGTGCCGGTCGCCCCGGGATCGGGACGGACACGCGGAAAGCCCTGAACCCCTCGGGCGGCCGTCGCTTCCGCAACGTCACAGAGAGACCAGACATGCCCGAGCCCTTGCACGGCCGTTCCCGGGCGGGACCCCGTCAGCCGCGCCTCTCCCTCACCTACAGCCGCCTCCCGTCGCACGTGCCCTTCCTGCTCACCCGGCACCGCTACGGGACGCTCATCACCATTCGCGAATCGCTGACCTACGCGCAGGCCGTCGAGATCGGCCTGCGCCGGATGCAGCCGAAACTGCTGGACTTCGTCATCGACACCCTGGGCCTGGGCGACCCGCGCGTCCCCGGCAGCCTCCGGACCGAATGGGACCTGGACCAGAAGATGGACTGGGACTTCATCTACCGTCTGGAGAAGGCCGGACGCATCCTGCCCTGGCCGCACCGGAACTGAACCGGCCGCCGTCCGCCCCCTTCCGGGTCGCGGCGCACCGGGTGCACCTCCACGGCCGTCCGCGGCCCCCGATCTCGGTGGAGCCGGAGGAGCCCGCTCCTCGCGGCCCTGACCGGCCGTCCCCCACCGGCTCCGCCCGCAATCCCGTATGCTGACCGTCCTCCTCCCGCAGCCCGCCGCGGCCTCCGCGGCCCCGGTCCCCGCGGTGAGCGGGGCCGCCGTGCGCTCCGTCGGCGGGGAGCCCGCGGGGCGGCGGACGCAAGGGGTGCGCCCGGCCGCTGCGGAGGCGCGTCCGCGGCGCGGATTCCCGTCGTCGGGCACCGCACAGGGATGAATCGCACGATTCCGACAAAGTACAGAAATGCGGCGGGGTCGGGCGTTACGCTGACCGCATGGAGCGCGTGTTGGTGATCAAGGCGACCGCCGGCGAGGACGCCCCCGAACGCTGCAACCAGGCGTTCACGGTGGCCGCGGCGGCGGTGGCGAGCGGGGTTCAGGTGTCGCTCTGGCTGACCGGGGAGGCCAGTTGGATGGCGGTCCCCGGGCGGGCGGAGCAGTTCTCGCTGCCGCACGCGGCCCCGCTCAACGAACTGCTCGACGTGGTGCTCTCGGCAGGCCGGGTCACCGTCTGCACCCAGTGCGCGGCGCGGCGTTCGCTCACCGAGGACGACCTGGTCAAGGGCGTGCGGATCGCGGGAGCCCCCACCTTCGTCGAGGAGGTCATGGCCGAGGGCGCCAAGGCGCTGGTCTACTGACCCGCCCTTCCCCGGGCCACATGCGACGGGGCCGCCGCACCGGTCGGTGCGGCGGCCCCTGAGCCGTCTCAGACGGTGGTCAGTTCACCGGTCAGGAGCAGACGTTGCCGTTGAGGGTGAACTGGTTGGGAGCCGAGACGTTGCCGTTCTTGCCCGCGACGAAGCCGAGCTCGGCTCTCTGGCCGGGCTGGATGGTCGGGTTCCAGGACGGGGCGCGCACGGTGAACTGCGAGCCGTTCTGGGTCCAGTCGCCGTTCCAGCCGTTGTTGAGGTACACGTTGGGCAGGCTGAACTGGAGGGTCCAGTTGTTGATCGGCGAGGAGCCGGTGTTCCTGATGTAGATGGCGCCCTGGAAGCCGTTGCCCCAGTCGTTGACCACGACGTAGTCCACGTCGCAGGGACCGCTCGGACCGCCCGGGTCGCTGCCGCCCGGGTCGCTGCCGCCGGGGTCGCTACCGCCCGGGTCGCTGCCACCGGGGTCGCTGCCGCCCGGGTCGTCGTTGCCGCCGAGGGCCTCGTAGACCGCGTACCAGGCGGGCTTGCGGTTGTACTGGCCGTCGTAGAGGAGCGGGGCGCCCTCGCCGCTGAAGGTGTAGGGGACCCAGGAGCGCTCGTCGTCGATGCCCCAGACGGTGATGCCGATGCAGCGGCTCACGGCCAGGCAGGCGTTCACCACGGTCTTGTAGTCGTTGGCCTGCTGCTGGAGCTTGGCGCTGTTCGCGGGCATCTGCATGCGGATGTCCAGCTCGGTGATCGCCACGTCCAGGCCCAGGTCGGCGAAGCGCTGGATGTTCTGCTGGAACGTGGACGGCACCTGGCCGACGATCAGGTGGCTCTGGATGCCGATGCCGTGGATGGGCACGCCCCGGTTGAGCAGGTCGACCACCAGGTTGTACAGGCCGTTGCTCTTCGCGTTGATGCCCTCGATGTTGTAGTCGTTGATGTAGAGCTTGGCGTTCGGGTCGACCTCGTGGGCCTTGCGGAACGCGTACTCGATGTAGTTGCGTCCCATGCCCTGGTACCAGATCGAGTTGCGGAACGTGCCGTCCTCGTTGAACGCCTCGTTGACCACGTCCCAGGCGTAGAGGTCACCCCGGTAGCGGCCGGCCACCACCTCGATGTGGTTCTCCATGAGGGAGCGGAGCTGGGTGCCGTTGAAGCCGCCGTTGTTCAGCCAGGACGGGAGCTGGCTGTGCCAGACCAGGGTGTGCCCGCGCACGATCTGGTTGTTGGCCTTGGCGAAGTTGATGATGGAATCGGCCGGGGCCCAGTTGTACTGTCCCCGCTGCGGCTCCAGCGACTCCCACTTCATCTCGTTCTCGTGGGTGACCGCGCTGAACTGGGCGGCCGCGATGCTGCGGTACTGGGAGTCGCTGTTGAGCGGGTTGACGGTGAGGGCGGTGCCGAAGTGGCGTCCGCCCTTCTGGGCGGCCAGCTCCCGCAGGGTCGACTCAGCCTGCGCGGGGGAGGCCGTGACCAGCAGGCCGGCTGCAGTCAGGGCCGATGTGAGGAGGAGGCCGAGCGAGCGTCTGACTCGCCCGGTGCGGTGACGGGTCTCCGTCATCGACTGTGTTTCCTTTCGCGCGACGGTTGCTCTGTAGCGCGACCGACTGCCCCCTCAGACTGCGTCGGTCAGGCCATACTTCGGGAGCGCTCCCAAGTGCGACCGGTGACAAATCTAACACGTTAGGTATCGGAGTGGAAGATCGTCTTTACCGTACTAATACGTCCGATCACTCCTAGATCTCGACCAGGACGGTGAACGGTCCCTCGTTGACCAACTCCACCGACATCTGCGCCCCGAACACCCCGGTCTCCACCCGCGCGCCCAGCCCGCGCAGCTCCTTGACCACCTGGTCCACCAGCGGCTCGGCCACCGGCCCGGGCGCAGCCGCCTGCCAGGTGGGACGCCGCCCCTTGCGGGCGTCCCCGTACAGCGTGAACTGGCTGACCACCAGCAGCGGCGCCCCCACGTCGGAGCACGACTTCTCGTCCTCCAGGATCCGCAGCGTCCACAGCTTCCGCGCCAGCTTGGCCGCCTCCGCGGGACCGTCGCCGTGCGTCACCCCCACCAGCGCCAGCAGCCCCGGCTCCGCGATCGCTCCGACCACCTCGCCGTCGACCGTCACCGAGGCGCGGCTGACCCGCTGCACCACCGCACGCATGAGACTGCTCCTCTCAGATCAGGGAACGGAACTGCCGGGTGTTGGAGATGACCCCCGACAGGGTCAGGGTGAACGCCTTGATCGAGTCGGCGAAGTCCCCCAACGTCCAGTCCTGCGGCCCCCGGTACCAGAACAGCCCCTGCTCCGGCGACTCCTCCGCCCCGGCCGCCGCCAGGATCCGCGCCCAGTGCTCGACGTTGTCGAAGATGATCGCGTACGGCAGGTAGCGGGAGAACACGTGCACCCGCCGCTCGGCCGGGATGTCGTCGACCCGCGCCCGCAGCAGGTACGCCCGGAACCCCGCCACGTGCGCGAACACCGCACTGCCCAGCTTCGTCTTGGCGGGCATGTACTGCGCCCCCACGGTCACCGCCGCCCCCGCGATCACCAGCGCCAGACCCGTGAACGCCGCATGGGTGAAGATCGCCAGCAGCACGGTGACCAGCCCGCCCAGCAGGGTCAGCACGATCCCCACCGTCGTCCACTGGCTGCGCTCCCGGTTGGGACGCCGCGCGAACCACTTCAACCGCACCATGTCGCGGTACAGCTCCTCGCGCACGTCGGCCAGTTGGACCGAGAAGTCCTCGCCCAGCTCCGACAGCCGGGTCTGCGGCCCCTTCGGGAACAGCGCGTCCAACAGCAGCCGCTCGTAGGGCAGCAGCGTCTCCTCGCCGCGCTGCCCGGTACGGGTCAGCAGCCAGTCCGCCGACGAGTACCGCCGCTCGTGCGGCAGCTCCTCGATCCGCAGGTACCCGCGCACCGCCAGGTCCACCACGGTCGCGGTGATGTCCACCACGTCGGCCTGCTCGTCGATGAGCGTGCCGATCTGCCCCGGGTGCACGTTGTCCGGAGGCTGGAAACGCAGGTGCCCGCCCACCCCCGCCTCCACCGGCGCCTGGTCGGCCTTGCGCGCCTCCGACCGCAGCGCCCGCTCGTCCCGGTCGCGCACCCAGATCAGCAGGACCAGCCCGCCGACCAGCACCACCAGCAGCAGCCCGAACACCCCCGCCGTCACCGGGGTGATCGCGAACGCCGAGGTCAAGGACCAGGAACGGGACAGCATCAGGGTGCTCTGCGCGGTCTGCCCCGGATAGCTCACCACGATGTCGAACGTCTGCCCCGGCTCCAGGTCGGCCTGCATGAAGTGGGCCACCAGCGCCTCGGGACCGCCCATGTTCGACGACGTGCAGTAGATCGAGCTGCGCGGCTCACCCGCCGCGCACGACAGCGCCTGCGGCCGGTCCGGGGCGTCCACGACCACCCGCGTCTCCTCCACGGTCTCGCTGTAGCCCCCGACGACCGTCCACTCCAGCTCCAACCGGTCGCCGACCTCGCTGACCGTGCCGTCGACCCGGTAGTCCAGGATGACGACCTCCGCACCGCCCACAGCCAGGGTGGCGGCCATGGCGGTGTCGTCCTCGACGAGCGAGACCTCCACCGGCCTGCCGTCCCCGCCCTGCGCAGTCAGACCACTCACCCCGTACAACCGGTCGTGGTCGGTGTCGTAGGGCTCCCGCAGCAGGAAGGTCCGGGTGAACTCCTCCGGACCGCCGCCCCCGAAGGTGATCCGCTCCTCGGCGTGCAGCACCCCCTTCTCGTCCAGCCGCAGCGAGATCACGTTGAGGATCTGCCCGTCAGCGATCTCGTCCTGTTGGATGGTGTGCGTCTGCGGATCGTGGGGAGCAGACACCCCCGACAGCGCACCGGTGGACAGAACGACGGCAGCAACACCGAGAAGAGCCGCCCCCGTCGCGGTTCCCGCCATCGTCACCCCGCCTTGGTCACCTGAGCCACATCACACCCGTGAGCCTACCGACCATGGCCGGGGGCGGTCGCATGCAGGAGACCGGGCAGAAGACACCCCTTTCGCCCAGGCATAATCGAAAAGTCACCCCGGCGGGACGAGGAGTGGGGAAACAGCGGGTGCGCAAACGGAGCAACCCGGCAACGGCCGGCAGGTGGAGGCAGGGCAGCGAGTACATGCTGCCCAGCCGCGTGGGCCGTGCCCGGCCGCGCCCCCTGGGCATCGGGGTCTCCGCGGTCGTGGTCATGGGCCTGGCCGCCGTCGCCCTGGCCGGATTCGTCCTGATGGCCTCCCTCTTCGACCCCAAACCCGGCCCGGTCGTGGGCGTGAGCGGAACCTCCACCGACTCCGCGTCCTCCACCCAGGACGGGCGGCACCGCGACGTGCTGGCCGCCAACCCCCTCTACCTCAGCGGCGAACTGGGATCGGTCACCTGCCCCGCCCCCGAGACCGACCCCCACGACCCCGCCTCCATGGAGAACTTCCTCCACGAGGTCACCGACTGCCTCGACGAGGCGTGGGGCGGCCACCTCACCGAGGCGGGACTGGAGTTCGAACCGCCCAACCGGGTCTACTGGTACACATCAGGCCAGAGCCCCTGCGGCACCTACCCGCTCGAAGGAACCTCGGCGTTCTACTGCCACGCCAACAAGGGGCTGTACCTCGGGGTGGAGGACATCGTGACCAACTCCGCCAGCAGCGACCGCACCGCCGCCTACGCCTTCCTCCTCGGCCACGAGTACAGCCACCACGTGCAGGGCGAGGCCGGAATCCTCACCCAGCACCCGGACACCCAGAACGGCGCCGGCAGCAGCCGCCGCGACGAGTGGAGCCGCCGCAGCGAACTCCAGGCCAACTGCCTGAGCGGGGTGTTCCTGGGAGCCGTGGAGAGCAGCTTCCCCATCGAGGAGGCCCAGCGCGAGGAGATCCTCCGGGACGCCGAACTCCGCGCCGACCGCGACGACGAGCACACCCACGGCAACGACGCCAACAGCCGGATGTGGACCGAGCACGGCATGGACCGCCGGGACCCCGCAGCCTGCAACACCTGGGAAGCCGAGGAGGAACTGGTCGACTGACCGGCGCGCCGCCGGACCGGCCAGGACGCGAAGTGGAACGGGGACACCACCGGACAGCGAAGCGCGGGGCGCGCGGCGCCCGCCCCGCGGCACTGGGCGCGACGGCCCTGGCCCTCGCCCTCCTCACCGGATGCGCCCCCGCCACCACCGGCACCCCCGCACCGGCCCCCGCCCCCCAACAGCAGGCGTCCTCCTCCGCCGACCCCCACCGCAGGCCCGACAGCGGCCTGGGAGCCGACTTCACCGGCGAGAGCGTGATCAAGCACAACCCGCTCTACGCCACCGGCCGCCTGTCCCCGCTGCCCTGCCCCGCCCTCGAACTCGACGTCCACGACGCCGAGTCCATGGAACGCTTCCTCAACGCCGTCACCGACTGCCTGGACCAGGCGTGGACCGTCCAGTTCGCCAAGGCAGGACTGGAGTTCGAACCCCCGCAGCGGGTCTACTGGACCGAGCCCGGCACCAGCCCGTGCCGCGACTACCCCTCCGCCGCCGGCGGCTTCTACTGCCGCGCCAGCAAGAGCGTCTACCTCGGCGTCCACGACATCGCCGAGAAGTGGAGCCACAGCCCCGACAGCGTCGTCTACGCCTCCCTGCTCGCCCACGAGTACGGCCACCACGTGCAGGGCGAGGCCGGAATCCTCGACTACTACCACGAGCGGCGCCGCCAGGAGACCGACCCGGTCGAACGGAACGCCTGGACCCGCCGCGGCGAACTCCAGGCCAACTGCCTGGCCGGAGTCTTCCTCGGCTCGGTGGCCGTCACCTACCCGATCGGCGAGGAGGAGCGCCGCGTCCTGCTCCAGGACGCCGCCGCCACCGCCGACCGGGCGGACAGCACCGACGCCGAACGCACCCACGGCTCGGCCGAGAACAGCGCCCTGTGGCTGGAGCGGGGACTGGACTACCAGACCCCCGGCTCCTGCAACACCTGGACCGCCGAGGACGACCTCGTCCAGTAGGTCACCAGGGACCGTAGGGGCCCTCGCCCCCGGAACGGCCGATCTGACGGACCGCGGGACGCACGTCGATCAGGAAGATCAGCGCCGCGACCAGCGCCAGGATCGTCAGGAAGGCGAACATGCCCAGGAACGCGGCCAGCGACACCACCGTGCCCGCGCTGAGCACCCCCACCCACAGCCCCTTGGTCTGCTTGTCCATGGCCGGGAACGCCTGCGCGGGAGTGCGGGCCGCCTCGATCAGTGAGTACAGCGACATCACGAAGGTCGCCAGGTAGAGGACCCTGAAGAGCAGATCGAAGAACCCAATGACTTGCACGCGAGCCCCCGGCTGTCGTCGTGGGAGAACCTTGCCTTCAGAGTAAACGCGCAGCGGCCGCGAAACGTGCCCTCCACGGCCGCCGCCCTCGTCACATCGGCAGGTGCCACAGGGTCAGGGTCGACGCCATCAGCGCCACCGACCCGCTCAGCACGGCCGCGGTGGCGCGCCGCGACAACTGCACCGGGTTCAGCAGCCGCG
>ERZ777003.5017-NODE-5017-length-10402-cov-6.074514_pt1 | contig 10402 bp, 11 predicted proteins | sample MGYA00374956_ERZ777003 | MGnify/ENA primary metagenome ERZ777003 (study PRJEB29302, sample SAMN06268252) | bioreactor metagenome | isolation source: Joint BioEnergy Institute, California, USA | place: USA:Joint BioEnergy Institute, California, USA | collected... | reverse complement strand
GTACATCGGCGGCATCGAGCACGCGATCCTGCACCTGCTCTACTCGCGCTTCTTCGCGCGCGCGATGAAGGCGACCGGCCACCTCAAGATCGAGGAGCCCTTCGCCGGCCTGTTCACCCAGGGCATGGTCACGCACGAATCCTACCGCGCGGCCGACGGAAGCTGGCTCTACCCCGAGGAGGTCGAGAAGCGCCCCGACGGCACCGCCGTGCGCGTCGGCACCAACGAGCCGGTGACGGTCGGCCGCGTCGAGGCGATGTCGAAGTCCAAGCGCAACACGGTGGATCCCGGCGCGATCATCGACCGCTACGGCGCCGACACCGCGCGCTGGTTCATCCTCTCCGACAACCCGCCGGACCGCGACATGGAGTGGACCGAGGCGGGCGTCGCCGGCGCCTACCGCTTCACCCAGCGCCTGCATCGCCTGGTCACGGCCGCGCTGCCCGTCCTGCCGCCCCCCGGCACGCCGCCGGCAGCGCCGGACGCCGCCAACGGCCCGGCGAAGGCGCTGCGCCGCGCCACGCACCGCGCCATCGCCGCGGTGACCGAGGCGCTGGAAAGCTTCGCCTTCAACGTCGCCGTCGCGCGCATCCGCGAGCTGGCCAACGCCGTCGCCGAGGCCGAGGCCCAGGCCGCCGCATCCGCCGACCCCGCCCTCGCCGCCGCGCTGCGCGAGGCGCTGGAGACGCTCACGCGGCTGAGCGGCCCGATGGTGCCCCACCTCGCCGAGGAGCTCTGGTCGCTGCTGCGCCCCGGCGAGGCCCGCCTCGTCGCCGAGCTCCCCTGGCCGGAGGCCGATCCCGCGCTGCTCCAGGCCGAGACCGTCACCCTCGCCGTGCAGGTCCTCGGCAAGCTCCGCGCGACCATCGAGGTGCCGGTGGACGCCGACGAGGCCACCATCTTCGCCCTGGCGGAAGCGCAGGAGAACGTGCAGCGTGCGATCGGCGGCAAGCCGATCAGGAAGCGCATCCATGTCCCGGGCCGTGTGGTCAACCTCGTCGTCTAGGCGCGCGCTGCTGCTCACCGGCGGCGGCGCCGTCGCCGCCTCCTCCGCACTCCTCGTCTCCGGCTGCGGCTTCCGCCCGCTCTACGGCGAGGCCCGGCGCGAAGGGGTGGCGGCGGAGGCGCCGGTCAGGGCCGAGCTGGCCGCGGTGCAGGTGGAGCGCATCCCGGAACGCAACGGCCAGCTCCTGCGCCGCGCGCTGCAGGAGCATCTTCGCGGCGCCCCCCCCTCCGTGCCGTCGCGCTACGACCTACGCGTGAGCCTCGCCTTCGCCGCCGAGCCGATCGCCTTCCGCCGCGACGGCACGGCGAGCCGCATTCGCTATCGCGGCACGGCGAGCTGGTGGCTGCTCGACCGCGGCACGCCGCCCACGCAGATCGCCTCCGGCACCGAGCGCGAGAACGACTCCTACAACATCCCGGACCAGCAATTCTTCGCCGCCGAGGCCTCGCACGACGCGATGCAGCGGCGGATGGTCGAGCAGTTCGCCTTCTCGATCGCCCAGCGTCTCGCCGTTGTCTTTCAGGAACGCGCCGCGCAGCGGACGGCGGCGGCCGCGTCCGGCGGCGGCTGAGCCCGCCGCCGCCCGCCTTGGCCAAGCTGGACGCCCGCCGCCTTCCCGGCTTCCTCCTCGACCCCGGCCCGAGCTGGCGTGTCGTGCTGCTGTTCGGCGACGATGCCGGGCTGGTGCGCGAGCGCGCGGAGACGCTGCTACGCGCTGTCGCCTCGCCCGACGACCCCTTCGGCCTCGTGGAGATCCCACGCGACGCGGCGGCGAAGGACGTCGGCCTGCTGGCCGCGGAGGCGGCGACCCCGTCGCTGACCGGCGGGCCGCGCCGTGCGGGTGCGTGACGCGACCGACGGCCTCGCCGCCGCGGCGAAGGAGGCGCTGGCCGGCAAGGGCCCTGGCCTGGTGGTGCTCGAGGCCGGCGAGCTGCCGGCGCGGAGCCGCCTGCGCGCCCTGCTGGAGCCTGCCGAGGCCGCCGCGGTGATCGCCTGCTACCGCGAGCGCGGCGCCGAACTCGCGGCGAGCATCGGCCGCGTGCTGCGCGAGCTCGGCGTCGGCACGGTGGAGCCGGCGGCGCTCGACTGGCTCGCCGGCCGCCTCGGCGAGGACCGGATGCTGATGCGGCGCGAGCTGGAGAAGCTCGCCCTGCTGGCGGGCGAGGGCGGGAAGGTGACGGAGGAGCTGGTCCTCGCCGCCATGGCCGAGGGCGGCGCTGCCTCGCTCGACCTGGACGAGGCGCTGATGGCGGCGACCGCCGGCGACCTCGCCACCGCCGACCGCGCGCTGGACGCCGCTTTCGCCGAGGGCGCGACCGGCGTGGGGGTGGTGCGCGCGGCGCTGCGCCATGTGCAGCGCCTGCACCTCGCGGCCCTGGCGGTGGCCGCTGGCGCCGCGCCGGCCGCCGCTGCCGCGAGCCTGCGCCCGCCGGTGTTCTTCCGCCACAAGCCCGCCTTCGAGCGCGCACTACGGCTGTGGCGGGCGGATCAGCTCGCCGCGGCGGGCGAGGCGCTGCTCGATGCGGAACGCCGCACCAAGACGACCGGGATGCCGGATGCCGCCATCGCACGCGGCGCCGTGCTGGCCCTGGCGCGCCAAGCGGCGGCGGCCGCGCGCCACTGAGGGAAGGAGCCGCGGAGCGCCGCGACCGGCCGGCCCGGGCCCTTACCGCGCTGCGAGGGACTGGGAACGCAGCTCGCGCGCGCGGGCGAGGATGTTGTCCTCCAGCGCAGCGGCGGTGCCCGGGGAGACCGGCTGGTCCACCCAGTTGCCGTTGCGGTCGCGCACCTGGCGGTGCACCGAGACGCGCACCCCGTCCGAGCGCAGTTCCCGGCCGAGCAGATAGGCGGTGGCGCGGAAGCGCTCGCCGGGCTCGGAGGGCGGCGTGTACCAGTCGGTGATGATGACCCCGCCGAACGGATCGGCCGAGGACAGCGGCATGAAGGAGAGCGTGTCCAGCGTGGCGCGCCAGAGGTAGGCGTTCACCCCGAGGCCCGCCCCGGCCCCGCCGGGATCGCCCGCCCCGCCAGACCTGCGCGAGCGGTCCACGCCGAAGATGATCAGGCCGTCGTTGTCGCCCGAGAGGCGCCCTCGCACGCGGGACCGCTGGCTGTCGTCGCCGTATTCGTCGTTGCGGACGGAGCGGGTTTCCCCACAGGCCGCGGCGAGGGTCAGCGCGACGAGGGAGAGGGCGAGGGCGAGGGCAAGACGGCTTGGACGCGGCATGGGGCGGCACGATAGGCAAGGCGGGCCGACATGCAAGGGGCGAAATGGAGAAGGGCGGCGGGTTTCCCCGCCGCCCCTTCGCTTCGGTCCCGATGGTGCGCCCGATCAGAAGGCCAGGCGGATACCGGTGAGGAACACGTCGGCGTTCGCCTTCTCCTGGACGCCGGGCTGCACCGGGTCGAGGTCGCGGTGACGCTCGAACACCCGGTAGGAGATCCACTCGGCGATCAGGTCCATGCCCGGCGCGAGGCGGTAGTTCGCGCCGATGCCATAGCCCCAGCGCCGCATCGAAGCCTGGGTGCAGGAGGTGGCCGCGTTGTTGATGTCAAACGCCGGGCAGGACACCGATGCCAGGCCCGAGGTGCTGCCCGCGCCGGCGCGCGCCGGGTTGTACGCGTTGCGGCTGCCGCCCTCGAAGGTGCCGAAGACGTAGTTGGCGCCGATGGTGAAGGGGCCGGCGGTGTAGCTGAGGCCGACCGTGTACTGGTTCATCGGCCGGTCGCCACGGAAGGTGTTGCCCCAGAAGTAGTTGGCGTCACCGTAGGTCCAGTTGGCACCGATGGTGAAGCCGTAGGCGGTCGCCTGGGCACCGATCTGCCAGACGTTCAGGTTGTTGAACACGCGGTGCTGCGTGCCGGCGGGGATCACGCCGGGTGCGGCCGGGTTGACCGAGACGATGTTGGCCGCGGTCAGCTCGCGCTTCGCGGTCGAGCCGATGTAGCCGCCGGCGATGGCGAGGCCGACGCCGCCGAAGCTGCCGCGCCAGCGGGCGGCGAGCTGGTACTCGTTCCGCCGTGCGGCGATGGCCGGACCGGCGCCAGGAATACCAAAGGCGCTCGCGCCGGTGGCGGCGTAGCTACGGTCGCAGAACAGCGAGGAGACGTTGTTGTTGCAGCCCGTGTCCGCGCCGTCGTTGTAGTTCGGCGAGAAGCTCGCACCGAAGTCGAAGCCGAAGAACTGCGGCGAGAGGTAGATGATCTTCGAGCTGTCGCCGAGGCCGCCCGGCGTGGTCTGAGTGCGCGCGCCGCGCTGGCGGGTGACGAAGTCCTCCCACTCGCCGAAGATGCCGCCGGTGCCGAAGTTGGTGATGAAGCCGGCGTTCATCAGGCCGCCCATCGGGCCGTCTTCGTCACCGAAGCGGATCTGGCCGAGCTGCGGCATGGCGATGAAGGCATAGGCCTCGTCCAGGCCCGCCGTGGTCTTGCCGGTGGAGGCGCGCGTCTGGTCGATCGAGCGGCCTTCCTGCTGGTCGAAGTTGATCTCGATGACCGCGCCGTAGGTCAGGCCGTTGGCGGCCTTGCCGTTGACGAAGACATGCACCTCGGCATTGGTCGAGATGTCATGCCGGCCCATGCGAGCGCGATGGTTGGCCGAACCGGGGTTGGACGGCTGGTCCGCGGCGCCGCCGGCGAGGCCGGTCGAGAGCGTGTTGCCGCTGACCGATTCGTTCCCGGTCTGCGAAACGTAGCCGTAATACGCACGGAAGAAGCCGCCGATCCGAACGGTCGGGGCCTGCTGCGCCTCGGCCACAGACGGCCCCAGCAGCGCTGCGCCGACCACCGCCGTGGTGCCCAGCAGGATTTTGCGCATTCCAGTCCTCCTAACGTGCCGGGAGCCCCCGGCTTGTTCCCTGCGGCCCCCCTCCTGCCCCCCCGGACAGGAATGCCGATCCCCGGGAGGGTCTCGGCAGGCCTGCCGAGACTATGGGTCAGCGGAATGAAATGGGGCAACAGGCCTTGGATCGATATCGCGACATCCCCGAGACACTGTGTCCCGGCCGCCACACGAAGTATTGAGAGCGTCGATCGCGGCCAGCCCGGCCAGCCGCGCCCGCGGCAGACGCCAGGCCGTGCGGGGCCCCACGCCGCCGAGCGCCGCCGCCCGGCCGCCCGGCAGGCCCCGCGCCAGCGCCGCCCAGCGCAGCGGGCCGAGCGCCGCCTGGCCGGGATGGCTCGCGGTCGGAAAGGCCGGGGAGAGGAAGGCGAGGTCGGCGCCGAGTCGCCGCGCCCGCGCCGCCCCCGCCGCGCCGCCATGCGCGGCGAGGCTCAGCCGGGCCCAGGGGGCGGCCGGCGCCCCTCGCCGGGCCCGGAGGAAGGGCAGCAGCCCCGTGCTGGCGCGGCGCTCCGGCAGGTGCAGCCCGGCGCGCAGGCGAAGCGCCACGCGGCCATCGCCGGCGACCAGCAGGACCAGCCCGCGCCGGCGCGCCAGCCGCGCCAGCCGCGCCAGGACCGGAGGATCGAGTCCGCGCGCGAGCACTCCTGCCGCGGGATGCCCCGGCCGAGTCCCCGGCGCGCCGCGCCCGGGCAGACGCGCCGCCGCCGGCAGGGGATCGGGCAGCCGCACCGGGTCGCTCACCAGCCACAGCGCGGGCATCCCACGAGGCGACTTGAGCCGCCGCGCCGCCGCCACTAGCGTCCTCATCGCATGGACCAGCCCCTCACCGCCTCCGCCCAGGCCATCGCCGCCAACCTCGCGCGGCTGCGCGAGAGGATCGCCGAGGCCGTCGCCCGCGCCAACCGTCCGGCGGGCAGCGTGACGCTCGTCGCGGTCTCCAAGACCCACCCGGCCGAAGCGGTGCGCGCCGCGCTGGCCGCGGGGCAGACGGTGTTCGGCGAGAACCGGGTGCAGGAGGCGGCGGCCAAGTTCCCGCCGCTGCGCGCGGAGCATCCGGAACTGCGGCTGCACCTGATCGGCGCGCTGCAGACCAACAAGGCGCGCGAGGCGGTGCGCATCGCCGACGTGATCGAGAGCCTCGACCGCCCGCGCCTCGCCGCCGCGCTCGCCGAGGCGATGCGCAAGGAGGGCCGCCGCCCGACCCTGCTGGTCGAGGTCAACACCGGCGACGAGCCGCAGAAGGCCGGCATCCCCCGCGCCGAGGCCGAGACCTTCCTGCGCGCCTGCCGCGACGAGTACGGACTCGAGGTATCGGGCCTGATGTGCATCCCGCCGGCGGGCGAGGATCCGCGGCCGCATTTCGAGTACCTCGCCGCGCTGGCCGCGAAGCACGGCCTGCCGACGCTCAGCATGGGCATGAGCGCCGATTTCGAGATCGCGATCGCCTGCGGCGCGACCCATGTGCGGGTCGGCACCGCGATATTCGGCGCGCGGGGCTAGCCAGCGGCAGTCCGGCTAAGGGCGCTGAGCCCGCCCGGCCGGCGGAACTTGCACCTTCGGGCACTGGGGCGGAACGGCTGTGGCGTCGCTCCGGTCGCCTGATCGGTGCCGGTGCTTCCCCTGGCAGAACGGCACACTGGCTCCAACCGATGTGCCGTCTCGCGTGCCGGCGCTCGGGCGAACATCCATGCCATCGCCATCCGGGCGGGGAGGAGACGGGCCATCGCCCTTCTTGGCTTCGCGGCCGCCGCGCGGCAGGGCGCCGCGAGGCCCGACCTCGTCCACCGCGAGGTGGTCGAAGGCATGCCGCGCGGCGAGCGGCAGGAGGTGCAGGCACGACCGCCATCGTCGCGCCGGGGCAGCGACGGTCTTCCACACGCACCGCGTCCCGGTGGCCGTCCACATTCAGGAGGACACCTTCACGCTGGAGATGGAAGGGCGGGAGCCGGTGATCCTGCGTACGGGCCAGTCCAAGGTGGAGCCGGCGAACGTACGCATGACGGGCTACAACCGCAGCGCCACGGAGCCGATGCGGGTGGTGGTCGTCTACGTCACCGACCCCGGCACGACCTTCATCGCCCCGATCCACTGAGCCCTCCTCGCGCCGGCGAGCGAGGGCCGCGGCCGGGCTTCGGGCCGGGAACCACCGGCGGGCGGGCGGATTTCGGACCGTCCGGCGCTAGTATCCGCCGCCGCCCGTGTCTCTCGCGGCGCCGGTGTCCAGCGGATCGACGGCGGCCGGGGCCGTGGCGCGCTGTGACGAGGATGGCGCGCAGCCGGCCGCGCCGGGCGCGCAGCCACCCGTGGCCGCGGCAGGGGCGGTGGAACGGGACGGCTGCTGGGCCGCCGTGCCGCCGCCGCCACCCGACTGCGGCGCACAGGCGACGGCGGGCAGCAGGATCAGCATCGGCAGGGCGGAACGGGCGAGTGCTCGGAACATGGCGGTGGTCCTCCCCGGGCAGCCGAATCCATAGCACATCCGGGCCGCCGTCCTTTCGATCCGATCCCGTCCGCCGCTGCGCTGCGCCGCAGGCCGAATCGGACGCTCTTGCGCGGGATTGCCCGCCGGCCGGCGAGGGTGGGCCCACGCGATCTTGAGCGGCACCGGGAAGGGCAGGTGGGGTGACGCATTGGCGGCGCACCCGCCGGCCGGCCGAATGGCGGCGTGTCCGCGCCACGGTGCCCGACCTTCGGATCGGCCGCGCGCCGTTCCGCAACGAGGCAACTCCGATCCGCCTCTGGAACACCACCCGCGCGGCTTGACGCCCCCGGCCCCGCGCGGGAAACCGCCCGCGACTCCACCAATCCACGGTCCCGCCAGCAGCCATGCAGCGCGTCTTCTCCGGCATCCAGCCCTCAGGCGTGCCGACCCTCGGCAACTACCTCGGCGCCATCCGCAACTGGGTGCCGCTGCAGGACGACCACGACTGCATCTTCTGCGTGGTGGACATGCACGCCATCACCGTCTGGCAGGACCCGAAGCAGCTCCTCCAGCAGACGCGCGAGATGGCGGCGGCGCTGCTCGCCTGCGGCCTCGATCCGCGCAAGTGCATCCTGTTCGTGCAGAGCCACGTGCGCGCGCATGCGCAGCTCGCCTGGATCTTCAACTGCGTCGCACGGCTCGGCTGGCTGAACCGGATGACGCAGTTCAAGGACAAGGCCGGCAAGGACCGCGAGAACGCTTCCTCCGGCCTCTACGTCTATCCGAACCTGATGGCGGCGGACATCCACGCCTACCACGCGACGCGCGTGCCGGTGGGCGAGGACCAGAAGCAGCACCTGGAACTCGCCAACGACATCGCGCAGAAGTTCAACCACGACTACGGCGTGGACTTCTTCCCGCAGATCGAGCCGCTGATCCAGGGCGTCGCCGCGCGGGTCATGTCCCTGCGCGACGGCACGAAGAAGATGTCGAAGTCCGATCCCTCGGACCAGTCGCGCATCAACCTGAACGACGACCCGGACACGATCGCGCTCAAGATCCGCCGCGCCAAGACCGACCCGCAGCCGCTGCCGGACAGCGTCTCCGGGCTCGAGGGGCGGCCGGAGGCGCGCAACCTGGTCGGCATCCTCGCCGCGGTGACGGACACGCTGCCCGAGAACGTGCTGCGCGAGCACGGCGGCAAGGGCTTCGCCCAGTTCAAGGAAGTGCTGGCCGAGGCGCTGGTCGCCCACCTCTCGCCGATCGCCGCGGAGATGCGCCGCCTGCTCGCCGACCCGCACGCGATCGACGCCGTGCTGCACGCCGGCGCCGAGCGCGCGCGCGCCATCGCCGACCCGATCGTCACGCGCGCACAGGAGATCGTGGGCTTCCTGCCCGAGCGCTGAGGCCTGCGGCGGCGGCGGGTGGGCGGCGCTACGCCGCGCCTCCGCCGAGCGCCGCCAGCAGCCGCGCGTGGCTGCGGATGCCCTGGTGCAGGCAGCGCAGCTCGAATTTCTCGTTCGGGCTGTGCACCTGGTCGTCGTTCAGGCCGAAGCCCATCAGCAGGGATTCGAGCCCGAGGATGCGCCGCATGCTCTCCACCACCGGGATCGAGCCGCCGCTGCCCATCAGCACGGCGGGGCGGCCGTATTCCTCGGCGAGCGCGGCGCGGGCGGCGCGCACCCAGCGGGACTCGGCCGGCACCTCGATCGCCGGGCTGGCGCCGAAGACCTGGATCTCCGCCTTCGCATCGGCCGGCAGGCGTGCGTCGAGGAAGACGCGCAGGCCGGCGAGCACGCGCTGCGGATCCTGGCCGGGGACGAGGCGGAAGGAGAGCTTCGCATGCGCCTCCGCCGGAATGACGGTCTTGCTGCCGGGCCCCGTGTAGCCGCCCCAGATGCCGTTGATGTCGGCCGTCGGCCGCGCCCAGAGCCGCTCCAGCGCTGCCCGGCCGCGCTCACCCGCGGGCACCGACAGGCCGATCTCGCCCAGGAAGGCCGCCTCGTCGAAGCCGAGCGCCTCCCATTCGCGCCGCTGCTCCGCCGGCAGCTCCGTGACGCCCTCGTAGAAGCCGGGGAGCTGGATGCGGCCCTCGGCGTCCTTCAGTTCGCCCAGGATGCGCGTCAGCAGGTTGATCGGATTGAGCGCGCTGCCGCCGTAGAGGCCGGAATGCAGGTCGCGCGAGGCGGCCCGCAGGTCGATCTGGACATAGACGAGGCCGCGCAGCCGCGTGGTGACGGCGGGGGTGGCGATGTCCCACATGCCGGTGTCGCTGATCACCGCGACGTCGGCGCGCAGGTCGTCCCGGTGCTGTTCGAGGAAGGCGTCGAGGTTCGGGCTGCCGACCTCCTCCTCGCCTTCGACGAGGATAGTGGCGCGCACCGGGATGGTACCGGTGAGCGCATGATGGGCGCGCAGCGCCTCCAGCCAGGTCATCACCTGGCCCTTGTCGTCCACCGCGCCGCGGGCGCGGATGCGCGGGCCGTGCGGCCCCTCCACCAGTGCCGGCTCGAAGGGCGGCGAGGCCCAGAGGTCGAGCGGGTCCGGCGGCTGCACGTCGTAGTGGCCGTAGTAGAGCAGGTGCGGGGCCTTGGCCGTGCCCGGCCCGTCATGGTGGGCGACGACGCAGGGATGCCCGGTGGTCGCGCGGATCTCGGCGCGGAAGCCGAGGCCGGCGAGCTGGTCACGCAGCCACTCCGCCGCGCGGCGGCAGTCCTGCGCGTGCTGCGGCTGGGCGCTGACCGAGGGGATGCGGAGCCAGTCGAAGAGGCGCGCGCGGGAGGCGTCGAGGTTGGCGTCGATGTGGGAGAGAAGGGTTTCGAGGGGGACAGTCATCGGGCGCCTCGCCTTGCCTGCGTGATGCGCCGCAGTCTGGCCGCCGCGGCGGGGGACGGAAAGCCTCCGCCCGTCCGGCCGCTCGTGTCCTCGCAGGCACCGCCGTGCCCGCGGCGGATTGCGTTCAAAGCCGAACGACACGCCACGGCAGGGCTCTGCTTAGAGTGGATTCGCGCCCTAGGCGTCTCCACCCAGGGCGATTGCGGCCTAGCCCGTCCTCTCCAGCAGCCCCCACGCGGCCAGGCGTCGGCAGAAGGCCAGCGCGTCCTCGCTGTTGCCGCCCAACTCCGCCGGCGTG
>ERZ777003.5012-NODE-5012-length-10411-cov-37.251159_pt1 | contig 10411 bp, 14 predicted proteins | sample MGYA00374956_ERZ777003 | MGnify/ENA primary metagenome ERZ777003 (study PRJEB29302, sample SAMN06268252) | bioreactor metagenome | isolation source: Joint BioEnergy Institute, California, USA | place: USA:Joint BioEnergy Institute, California, USA | collected... | reverse complement strand
CCTGACATACTCGTCCGACAGCACCCCGGTCCGCTGGTTCGGCGCGGGCGGTAACGGCGCGACAGGTGCGGGCGTCGGTCTGACATACTCGTCAGACATGACACCGGGAAGCTGGTTCGGTGCGGGCGGCAGCGGCGGCGCGCTCCGCATTTCACGCAGCGCGCGCATCGAGGCGTCTTCCGCCATGCGGGGGCTCGGGGGTCGCCGGAGCCTCTGGGAAGTCTGGTCAGCGAGCGCGTTTCGCTCGGGGTCGCCGCCGGTGAACGGACCGATCCGCAGCCAGTCATTCTGGAACCACGGTTCGGCATTGGGCCCGCCTGTCAGCCACTCTGGCAGGATGTCCCACATCGAGAAGCCATCCGACCGCGGCGACTGGGCCTGCGGCTGCGGCTGCGCCGCCGCCTGCCGCTGCTGGTTCTGCGCCAGAAGGATTTGCTGGTTCCGGTTCAAGTCACTTTCTCCTGTCAAGCCAAGCGGGTCACGGGCACCGGACGCCCCGAAGTGCGCCGGGGGGTTGAGCACGGGAACGGACTGCCGCTCACCCGCCTGTGCGGAACTGATCAGCACGTCGCCGAGGCGGGACAGGAACCCACCGGGTTCCGTGGGCCCGGGCGGCGGGTTAGGCTGGGCGAGCGGAACCATGCCGGGGTCAGTGTTGAGCTGACGGTTGAACTGCTGCGTCTGCTGCTGCGATGGCGGCTGGTAGTTGAAGCCGACCTGCGTGGGGGAAGTCGGCTGACCGAAAAGGTTCGCCACCTTCGCCCGGTGCGGCTCCATCTGCTTATACCACTTGTCAGCCACGGTGCCGGGCGCACCGCCTGCGGCGGCGTCGCTTGCGCGGTAGCGACCGGGCGCACCGGCGTTGACAATCGAGTAGGCGTCAAGCCCACTCATCCCCGGCTGCCAACCGTGCGCCCGGAAATACTTGACAATCGCACCATCCGGCCCGAGCTGGCTTTCAATCGCCCGCTCCGGGCTTGACAGATCGACACCGAACTGGCGGCGCTGCGGGCCACCGAACTGGATGAGGCCCATGTGCCGCCCCCACTTTGTAGTGGGCCCGGCTTTCATGGGGTCGAACGTGCCGCCCGTCTCATACGAAATGATTGTCGCGAGGTCCACAGGGTCCATCCCGAGCGCATTGGCGGTCGAGAGGAGCCCGTCCCTGATCCTGTCAAACCACTTCGCCACGTTCTACACCCCCAGTCCGAGGTTCCTGACAACCTTCTTTCCACCGATCTCGGTGACGGCACCCGGGTATTTCCGTTCGATCTCCTGCGCCATCGGGCCAACCACCTTCGGATAACTCTTCGGGTCGCCCTTATAGCGGTAGGCGTACATCGTGAGCCCGGTTTCGGGGTCTTTGCCGAGCTTTTCGATGTCAGTCTTTTCCCGCTTGTCAGACATGAAAAGGAACGGCAGGACAGAAATGATACCGCCCGCAAGCTGCAACGCAGTGTTGGCACCGCCGCCGCCACCTGTCGTCTGCTGCGACTGCGTGCTACCGTAAGGCGTCGCACCGAGCGCGGCGAGGCGAAGATTGAGCTGCTGAAGCGGATAATTGCGCTCATCTTGCCACTTCGCATACTGCTCCTGAAGCTTCTGCTGCTCGACAGCACGCTGCTGCTCCCCGAGCGCCCCGAGCAGCGTAGCATTCTTGAGTCCGGCTTCGGAGCCAGCCGACGCCAGCCCGCCAAGCGTGCTTGCGGACTCAAGCTGAAGCGCGCGGTTCTGTAGTGTACGATTGAGGTCTTGGTTCAGCAGGCCGGAAGCAGTCTCGAAGCCCTGTGCCCGGAGCTGCGCTGACAGGTCTCCCATTGCACGGGCGGCTTCCGCCGCCGCGACACCTTCTGCAACGCCATGACGCGAGCCGCCGAACGCACCGGCAGCAATCGCGCTGTCGCCGATGGTGTTGAGCGTGTTGGTAAGGCTTCGCTGCGCGTTGTCAAGCGCCCGCTTCTCGACTTCATCGAGATAGGGGTTCATGTAGGGAGAGAGGTCGCTACCGGCGAAGGTCGGCGTCTGCGCACCGGCGACACCCTGAGCGGTGTTGATCGCGCTCTGGAATGCCGGGTTCCACTGGGTAGAATTGGCGAGAGCCTGCTGGTTTGCAGCCTTCTGAAGGTCTGACAGATCAGCCGTAAGCGGCCCCGTGTAAGCCTCATAGGGCCGCTGCGCCAGTTGATCAGCGATTTTAAGGTTCTTCTTCGCCGCCTCTTCAATAAAAGGCGGGAGTTCGACCTTACTAATAGTTGTCTGCGTGCTAGGAGTGTCCACCATCCTTCACTCACCCCACTTGTCAACTGGCAAATGCCAAAGTTCAGCCCACTTGACCCACCCCTTTCGCTTCAGGTACGCCGCCCACTCGGGTCGGACCAAGCCTTGAATTTCTGTCAAGCCGTGCTCACGGGCATGAGCAACGACATACGGCTTCAGCTTCTCAAGAGCTTTCAACTTCCCGGCCACCAGATAGACATTGAGGAAGGATCGCACGGGGCTTGAGCAAATCTCTGTCAGGACAATCGCCTCTGCATTCCAGAAAGCTTGCAGCCGCCCTTCGCGTAGATGATCGGCGATCCGGGTTATATCCTCGCGCGACCAAGGAAGCTGAAGCGCCTTCTGCATTTTCTCAAGCAGTTCTGCTTCACCCACTCTTTCCATCGTTTCGCACCGTTTCCAGCGTGCCGTCATCCTTCACGCGAAGGTCATAAGCAGTACCATTCGGGGAAAGTAGGATGATCCGGCTTACCGCTTCGTCTTTTGAAACGAGGGGAAGGAGCACCCGACGAAGGGCCTCGACCAGGCTTGTCAGATAGATTGACAGATGCCCTGGCGGGGGCAGTGGCGGATTGAAATTTACCATATCACATCAACCTCTTGTGTTCAATACACAACCCCTACCGTGCGCCGGACACGGAAATATCCATCCGTGTTTCTCCCAGCGACCAGTCAGTGTCCTTGACAGCCTCAAACCGGAGCCTGACATCCCGGCCCGTGACACGCACGTCCGTGTAACCGTCCGGGCGAGCCCGGTAAGGACCGAACACCCGGCCCGGACCTTCCGGGGCGAGGTTCGTATAGAACCGGAGCCGCAGTGCGTCATAGCCATGTCCGGTGGCAAGCAGAACCTGCTTTATGTCAGCCACCCGGCTTCCCGTACCGACTGACAAGGCCGCCGTCTCGGCAAAAATCGGCCTGACATTGCCGCCCATCGCACCGTACCAACCGTTCTCGTGCTGGTAGATGAAGCCGTCCTCGCCGCCCATGTAGGGGTAGCGGTCAGCATCCGCCGCAACAACTGCCGACCGTGACAGCGAGCCGATTGCCCACCAGCCTTCGACATAATTGAACATCACATAGCTGTCACACGTGGCACCGGCTTCCGCGGACGGGTAGAACCACCAGATTTCAGGGTACAGCCCAAGACCGCCGCCGTGGGCGAAAGTGCGGAGATACCGCAGGTCCGACCGCGACATGATGTAGTCCCACACCGGGCAATCCAGATGCAGGATTTGCCCACCGTCCCACATCTTGAAGCCATCGGTCGCCCACCAGAACACGTTGCCGTTCTCATGAACAATCGTGTCAGGGTTCAGCACCCGCGTCTTTCCCAGCCACTGACGCCCGTAGATGTACGGCAAGCCAACATAGGGCAGCAAGAAAACGTCAGAATGCGAAAATATGAGCGTCCCCGCACGGCTGTCAGCCGCCTTCAGAAGCGGGGTCGCGGTCTCAAGATCGAGGAAGCCCGCGGTGTTCGTGGTGGACATGAAGTCCCAATCTGTCAGGGACTCGCGTGAACTCCACCCAAGACGACGCGGATTGCCACCCAACTGCAATAGGAGCACGTGCCTCTCGGGAGTAACATGCACTGCGACGTTATTGGTAGGAGCCTCGTTGACTAGCTTGAACGGCTGCGCGGGGTTTGTCGCATCGAAATGGTAAAGGTTGCCGTCTACAGACATCACCGCCAACATGTCCTCGCCCCAACGGGCAAACGTCCAGTAAGGCGGCGACACCTGCATGTCATAAGAGACTTCCGACCGCTCGGTTCCGTACTCTTCCATGCCGTACTCGCCGACACCGTAGCCTGTGAAGCCGACAGAAGGCAGCGACGGAGAGAAGCCGTCAGGAGTGACATCAGTCAGATCGACAAAAATTTTCTGGTCGGTCGCGGCCAGTATGTGGCGGAAATTCAGGTTGTCACGCCACACATCGAGCTTGCGGATACGCCCACCTTCAAGCGGGGTCGTGTGGATTTTCGACCAACCCTTGACAGGTTCCAACACCCCGTTGCGCCAGCGCACGAGGTTTGTGTTCCACCAACGGCCCTTGGCATCCAGCGGCGTCGCACCGCGGACCACACCGGGCGGAATGTTGATCGAAACCAGATTAACCAAGGTTCAACCCCCCTTTGATGACAAAGGCAGCCACGGCCAGAATGATCGCGCCGATGAAGGTGCGGGACGCCCATTTCAGGTCGCTCCCGATCTCCGTGATTTTCTTGTCAAGGGCGTCGAAACGGCTGTCAATGTGCAACTTCTGTTCGTCGTAGCGGGCCTGCATCTCGACCCGCCACAGTTCCAGCTCAGCAACCCTTTTCTCCAACAGCGCGAACATCTCTGGCGTCGTCATGACTATGCCTTTCCAAACACGGCCTTGACCGTGTGCCCGCCGCCGTAGATCGTCAGCCAGATACCCGCGAACGCCACCAGCGTGTCATAGGGCACGGCGGGAAGGTTGGCCTTGAGCGCCACCGCCAGCAGCGGCTGAATGGTCGCATTCCAGATGAACAGGTAAAGCAGTGTCCACGACAGCGCCGGACGCCAAGCCCACGAGAACCAGTGCTCCCGGGAGTCCTCACGGGCAAAAAGCGCATCCCGGTCCAGAAGGTCTCGAAACTCGTTCTCGGTTTCCTGCACCGCTGCCTTGACGACCTCGGGGCTTTTCTCGAACGCCTCTGCGATAGCCTCAGGCGTAGAGGGAACACCGATCTTGCTGGCAATCGTGTCAACGACTGCCTCTGACACATCCTTGACAACCCCGGAAGGAAGCTTGTCAGCCAGAAGCTTCTTCAGGATCGGGGCTCCAATATTGGTCAGAATAGGAACGAGAACCGCCGCTGCCATCGCAAGCTACTCCCTCGTTTTGCGGTACTGATCGACATACGCGCCTACCTTCTCAAGCTGCTGCTTTTCTCGCCGACGCTTAACAATCAGGTAGATGATCAACGCCGCGACGAACACAAAGACAGCCCCGGCAACCACCCGGTCAGCGAAGGTGGCTGTCTCGGATGTTGCGACAACCGCCGCACCTGTTCCTGCCACTACAGTGCCAACGGCAGCGCCCTGCTGGGCACGGCGGCTCCGGTCCGCTTCGTTGTACGCGGCGACCGCTTCTTCGTGTAAGCGCTCCGCGACTTTCGACGGGGCCTGCTTTGCAAGCGCCATCCTAACACCCGTCGCCTCAGCGTCGGCGATACGCCTCGACCAACCCTTACCGAATACGGACCACGTGGAAAGACTGGAATAGTGCGAAAGTCTGCGGGCGCATATCGCTTTGACAAGCTCTGCTGCATCCTTGGAACGAGTCTTGGCGAGAGTTTCAGGGCCTACAATTCCGTCCTGAGCCGCACCGACAAGGGCCTGAAGCGCTTTGACAGCACGGGCCGGGCCCGAGTTGACACCATAGTCAAAAACGGCGAGGTCCACGCCGTAAGGAAGCTCATCGCCCTTGACAGCATTCCAATACCATTCCCGGTAAATCTGCTTCAGCTCCGCGTCCGTCATCTTGAACACGGACTGCTTGGCCTGCCCACGGGAGGCCCGCCACTTATCATAAGTGGCCTGCGTGATCCCCTTGCGGGTCGCGCCGCCGGGGTCTTTCGGATGGTTCACGTCTCCGCCTTCCCACTTGAGAGTAAAGGCGAGACAGGTTTCGTAGTTATCCTTCATCCTAGTACCTGATGATGAAATTGACGGCAGCATTCTTCGGGCGGGTTTCGGAGCCGCCCGTTGCATCCGTCGTAAACGTATGGGTGTGGTTACCGGCTGAACCGACGGTCACGCTGTGCGTATGCGCACCGGCAGAGGAGGTTGTACCGGAGAAGCTATGCGTGTGCGCACCGGCGCTGCTTGTCGTGCTGTTCTGCTTGAACCAGTTACCCGACACGCCGTCAGGTCCGGGCACGCCAGAGCCGTTGCCATAAAGAATTTGCCCCGGAATGCCGTGCGTATGCGCACCGGCAGAGGAGGTTGTACCGGAGAAGCTATGCGTGTGCGCACCGGCGGAACCTGTCGAGGCGGAGTGCGTGTGCGATCCAGCCTGCGCAGTCGTGCCGGTGTGGGTGTGCGATTTCAGGTCATCCTGCTGAAGCGAACCAAGCACCCTGCCGGGATCAAAACCGCGACCGCCGTCAACGCCACGCAGGAAAACACCGCGGAGATCGGGCAGGTTGAAGGTGGTCGAGCCGTTACCGGCACCCCAAGTCGTGCCAATCACCGCGAAAAGCTCGGCGTACTCAGTGCGGCTGACAGCAGACCCGTCACACAGCAGGAAACCGGCAGGCGCGTTCGCCCCGGCGAAGGGGAGCACCGTGCCGGGCGGGCAAACCTGACGTAGCAGCGTGTCAATGGCGTCGAAGTTAAGGTTCAACTTCGCGCCCCAAGTGTCCACGCTGAAGCCTTCTTCAGGCTTGATGAGGTTGAAATTTGCGGTATATGCGTCAGCCATTTGTGTCTCACACAATCCGGTAGGCAATAAAAAGGGCCTGCCGTCAGAAACCCGTTCTCCCTACAATGTCAGGATTTAGACGGATTTCGACCGACAGGCCGAGTGTTCCCACCCAGATGATAACCAGAAGTACAGAGAATATCGCAAATGCTTGTGTCAGTGTCAAGAACTGACAGTCCAAGCAGCAGCTTCTACAGCTCCAACGCGGCCATCCACATGTCATCAATCTGCTCCGGTGTCAGGCCGAGAACCGCACCGATTTGATCAATGAGCGGATTGGCACGCTCGAAGATCGTCGCATACTCCCATTCAATTTCCGCAACGGCTTTCTGCTGCGGATCGGGGATTTCACTGATGGCCTGCTCAACCTGCCCGAGCGCATACCCATTCATTACCAAGCCAAGCCGAAGCTGCCGGGGGGTCAGCGGCGGCATCGACGCACGGATTTCTTCTGGCGTAGGCGGTTCTGGCTCCGGTTGCGGAGGCAGCACCCACTCACCATCCTGCCAGACATGATCCGCACTCGGGGCCGGCGGGCGGATAACCATCTGGCCCTCAATGACAGTCACTTCCTTGCCGTCCATCATTGCATCAATCGCCTCGGCATACTGCGCCTCGGTAATCTCGATCCACTCAGGGTCGTTGCTCTTATCCATTGTTGTGATGGTATGTTGGGTTGCGAAGTATCTCATCAGAGAATCCTCATGATGTAGCAAACGCGGACGTTCTTCGGGCGGGTTTCGTTTGCGGTACGGACAACCCTGCTGGCGTCGAAGTTAACCAATCGGCGAGGTTGTGTCGCGCTGTTCGCGTCAACGGTGGCAATATTGTCACCACTAGCGTCAGTAACGTTGAATGCCCCGCCGCCCTGGTATATTACCGCGCCGCCACCATGCGTATTTCTCGCTGAGAAGTTGCCAGTTATGTTCTGGATAGCGTCATTCTCGACGTTGCCCCTTTGGTTTTCATAGCCAGCACGAAGGAAACGACTTTCGTTATTCAGCAACCGAACGGTCATCCCGTGCAGCGGGGAGGCTGTGAGATTGATCTTCGCAGTGGCGGTGTTTGTCGGCGCGGAGCCAGATAGCACTTCGTTGGTCAACATTGTCCCGTGGTAATCGGAACGACCAGCGGACAATTGGACGTACTTGTATGTGGAACCGCTATTGGAAGGCAACGCTCCATAGAGCGTCGGGATTGGAACCCCGATGGGCTGGAATGCCCACGGGTCAATATTCCCGTAATGGACCATCTTGACCCAATCGGTCCACGTACCATTGACCAGCAGCCGCCAGAAAACACGCGGCCTCTCATCGGCACTGTCGTTGGCCGCCCACGCTATCTGAGTAACGTAATGAGCACCTGCCCCAGATTGGTAGACAAAGAGGTAATGCCCAGCCGACCCCAGCGGCAGGTTCGATCCGCTCGCGACATAATGCCACCCGGTTGTCAGGATGTTGTTCGCGTTCGCGCCGCTCTGGAAGATAGGCGCTTCCTGAAGCCGCTCCGGCAGCCGCGCGTTTGGCACGGTTCCGGCAGACAAATTGCTGGCGTTATTCGCCCCGATGTTTTCGCGGGCGCGGGTCTGCTGCGTCGCGTTCAGGCTCATGGCAGCGTCAAAGCGCACCGAAGCCTCGGCGCGGTCCTTGACATTCTTCAGGTGCCCGTCGATGGACTCCCAGTTGTCATTGAGCTTTTCACCCCAAGTGTCGTCGGACCCGTTTACTTCGGGCAGCGTAAAACCAAAGTTTGTCGTCGTGCTATCAGGCATCTGTCAACCCCCTAGGCATCAGAATTGTCAGGGACTTCCACCCACCCCGAAGCACCCTCTGTCACCGGCAGCCAGATGTCCGCATCGCCTTCAATAGGCTGCCACCCCGAACTACCACCAACAGACTCCACGTAAATGCCGCGACCATCCCACACCATGAAGGAAACGGCGTGCGCGATCAGGGGTGTCACAAACACGACCCGCTCAGACGACAGGTCCATGAACGAAAAAACTTCCACCGGGGCAAAGGTGTAGGGTCGAAGCCGTTCGCCGTTCATCACTACGGCAGCACGCGAACGCGTGGTCTTGTGGACCAAAGGCCGAACACGAACCCACTCCACCTCGGCAAAGCTCAGGGCTTCCACGTCCGACTTGAGGAAACGCCGACGAGACGGCACAAGCTCAGACCCTGACAGCGCTACGCTGTCAAACTTCCCAAGCCGAACAGACCGTCCAAACCGGCCCTTTCCGTACAGACCTCGCCCGTAAGCCACAGCCCTAATCCAGCGTAATGGTCAGGTCACCCAGCGGAAGCCGGAACACGTCACCCGTCTCAATCACGCGCGCCTGTTGAAGCGGAGCCACCACCAGCATGTTCCCGTTCGTTGCGGCGTCGAAAAGCGCACCGGCAACGACGGTCCCCCAGTTCGACGTTGCTGTCGGAAATTCCACGATGTCATCGTTCGTGACGGTGTTCCCGGAGACCGTCAGCGGGACAGCCATGCGCTGATAGGAACCGCCGCTCACCTCAGTACCGCTCCCACTCTCGTCCGGCTCGTCGAGGAAGAGCCCGAGATAAATAGTGGGCGGCGGGGTGTAAGGCGTGTTCGTGAACACGTGTTCCAGAATTTTGGTTTCCAGAAAATTCGTGAAACTGTTGCTCATGGCATCACCCGAAAGTCTTGGACTTCATCACGAGACGCCCTTGGGGATATTCAGCACGGTCGGTTGCCTCTCTGATTTCGGCGATGGCGTTGTCAGAGAGCATCCGCCATGTGACAAGGCGTTCATCGTTCTTCAGATAGGGCTCCGCCGCCACAAGCGACCCGTACAGGTACAGATCGGGGTGCTTCATCAGGAGCCAATTCGTGTCGTCGTTTTCCTTCAGAGCGGGAACCCTCGCCCGGTATATGAGTTCCAGATTGACAGGCTTGTCGCCCGGCCCCGGGATCAGAAAGAACTTCCCGTCGATATGGGTGTAATAGCGAAGGCGGCCTTCCGTTTGGGGAAGACTGCGAAGAGCCATGGAGTGCTCAACGCTGACAAACTCAAGCGGTCGCGAGTTGTCAAGCGACATGAAAGAGATCGTTTCCAGCCAGTCAGCCGGGACAACAAAGAAGGTGTCAGTCGTGAACGCGGTCGCCCGTTTCACCATGTCAGGCGCACGGATGATGCGATTGGCGCGGGCCTCGAACATCTGGATGAACTGCGGGATTTGAGCAGTCAAATCCTCGCGGTTCAGCCAGTCCGCAATCGCCTGCTTCAGTTGTCCGTAGGTCTCGATAATCACTAGACAACCCCCTCACGAGTACGGAACACCCGGTTGTCAGGATCATTCAGCCACTTCCGCATCGCCGCCGGGTCTTGTGCGATACCCTTCCGACGCAGCTCCATGTAAAGGGACAGCGGGATGGAAGCGACCTTGACGAGCGTCTCTTTGCCGCTCTTCTTCAGCGGAGCAGCCTCGTTGATTTCGCGCTTGTTAGCTTCCACAAGCGCGTCGGTGCGCTGGACGGTCTGGACGAAAAAATGCCGGTCATCAACCGCAGGATCATAATGGAAAATCCGGGTCGTGCCGGTAAGAACGTCCGTGTCAATAATCTTCTTCATCACGCACAACCAGTTGCGAGGTAAACTCAAGCTGACAGGCGGAGTCGCCCCCGCCTGTCAAACCGTTTGTTACGGGGT
>ERZ777003.5011-NODE-5011-length-10412-cov-4.732451_pt1 | contig 10412 bp, 6 predicted proteins | sample MGYA00374956_ERZ777003 | MGnify/ENA primary metagenome ERZ777003 (study PRJEB29302, sample SAMN06268252) | bioreactor metagenome | isolation source: Joint BioEnergy Institute, California, USA | place: USA:Joint BioEnergy Institute, California, USA | collected... | reverse complement strand
CGATCTTCGTAAACCGGACGGCTTGGTCGTCGTCGCTCCGGATGAAGTGCAAGCTGTGCTCGACCCGCTGCCGATTCGCCAGTTGCGCGGCATCGGGGCAAAGACCGCGCCGCATCTCGAACGCATGGGCATCGTCAGGTTGCGCGATCTGCGCCAAGCGCCCGAGGCTGCGTTGCAACCCATCTTCGGGCGCTACACCGCACAGATCCGTGCGCGCGCCGCGGGCATCGATGATCGCCCCGTCATTCCAGATTGGGACGAAAAGCAGATCAGCAGCGAAGAAACGTTCGATACCGACCTGACCGACCGCAAACAGATGCACGAGCAGTTGGCCGAGCTGGCGGATCGCACAGCGTCTCGGCTTCGAAAACAAGGCTGGGTCGCCGGATTGGTCGTCCTGAAGGTTCGACGCAAGGACTTCAAGACCTACACACGGCAGACGATCGTGCGCCCGCCCACGCACGAAACTCGGCAGATCGCTGCTGCTGCGGCGACGCTGTTGAACGAATGGCTGCGCGAGCAGCCACGCGCCGCCGTGCGCTTGCTCGGCGTCGCCGCCCGCGACCTCACGCAAGCGCCTCAGCTCGATTTGTTCGCAATGCCTTCCTCCCATCGCAATCAAAGTCTCGACGCCGCGATCGACAACATCCGCGCGAAGTTCGGAACACGTGCGGTAGCACGCGCGAGCTCGCTCCGACGCGACTAGCGTCGCAGGCTGTAGGCTGTTTCCAAAGCGCGCGTGCGCGCGCAGACGCACCTCTCCTTGGGGAGGCCGCTCCTACGCATCCTGCCGTCCGCGGCATTAGTGCATCCATGCACGTCAGGGTCGCTGAGCGAAGCGTGCCGGTGAGGGGAGCGCTCAGCGCGCAGCTGTCGCCTGTAGCCGTACTAACCAACGCCCTTCATCGGCGTCTCCCTGCCAGCCGCTGCTGCACCATCAAATTCCTCTGCCTCTGCCGCGCAGCGCTGTTCGGCCTTTCGCACGCGAGCAGTTCGGCTGCAATCAATTGATGACCGAGCTGTTGCGTCGTGGCGAGGCGGCGCTGATCGCCGGCGCGCGCGAAGCGCACGAGATCCGGCCAGAAGCATGGATTCGTCGGCCAGCGCGGCATGAGCAGTCCGGGATATTCCGCTGCAATGCGCTTGAGCTGCCAGAGCCGAACGCGCTCCATGCGCTGAACGACGTCCTGCGGCATGCCGTACACCATTCGCGCGGCGACGGGCTGCGTGACCGCGACATGCCATGCATGGATGAGCGCCAGCTCGCAAAACGATGCGCGCAGCGTCTGCACCGGCTCGCGGCCGTAGCGCACTTCGAGGGTGCGTTCGCTCGGATGCAATGCTTTTCGCCAGAAATGCTGATCCTCGAAGCCGAGCGAGTACAAGGAATAACTCGTACGTGCGAGCACTTGCCGCGCCTCGAGCGAACATCCGGCTAGGTTCTCTGCCACCTTTAGCGGAAACCGTTGCGGATCCGGGCATTGCGAATCGCGGTGCTCCGCAATCGCGAGCTCGAGATAGTCGAAGTTCAGATCGTGTAGCCGAGCAAGCAGGCTCGGCGTCAACACAGGCGGGATTGTGCCCGTCGGGTGAAACAGCTTTGCAGACATCGACATACCATCCTTGGTGAGTCCCGAGAAATCGATTTTCGCTGTAAGTGCTGGTCAATCCTGCGAGTCTTCCATGACCGTTGCGCTTGCAACGTCGCACACCTCGCGACCGGTACTTCTAACTCAGGCTTTGCGCGCCGGTCAATTTCGCGCACACTGTAGCGACGGACAGCACGCACAAAAAACATTCTCGCGCTGACCGCACTCGCATCTCGTTTTCACCATTCAGGACAGGGAGCGTCCTATGCACATCAGCAACGATCGCTATTTCCGCGAGCGTCGAAGGCACGACCTCGCACTGCGCATGATTCGTCACCAAGCCCGCACCTGCACGATCAAGTCGTGTACCGGGCTCACGGATGATCGTATTCGTCGGCTCTGCAAAGCATATGCCCTCCAGACCGAAGCCCCGCCCGTGCGTCGCCGCGGAAAGTCGCCGCGCAGCATCGGATTCTTCACCCGCAACGTGCAACTGCTGTTCGAATCTGCATGCCTGACGAGCGTTTTCTGCGCGTTCGGGCTGCTGCGCCCGAAAATCAGCACCGCAGATGAAGAAGCATGGCTCGAATTCGGCACATTGTTTTGCGATGCATTCGAAACTCACCGCCAACTCATGACGCCGGGAGAAATCACGTTCGAGCATGCCTGGTTCTTGTTGCAACAACTCAACGAAGGGCACGAGCTCAAACTGACACGGTGTCGGCAATGCCAGGGCCAATATCTCAGCGAGACGGTGAATGCGTCAGCTTGTCCGACGTGCCGCCTGAAACGATTGCCGGTACGCGTTAGCGAACCTGGGGCATCGAGACCATTACAACTGCCCGGAAATATCGCGCTAGCCAACCTCGCGAATGGGGCGGGCGCGCAGCGCTGCTACACTCGGCTCGTGACCAGCAACCTGTCGTGAGCTCATGGCGCCGTCGCGTACCGAACCGAATTTTCTCGCCGGCCCTTATCTGAATCGCGCCGCCGAGTGGCGCAAGGACGAGGAGCGTCTGCGTGCAGCGCTCGAAGATCCCGCGAGCCTACTCGTACCGGTGTGGCGCTCGAGGAATCTCGTCGTCATGCAGGAAGGCCGGGTGTCGGCGCAATTCTTCGTTCGCGGCGGCGCCATGATCGGTCGAGTCGATCCGGGCGAGCTCATTCTGTTGGGCGAGTATCGTGAGCGTGCCTGTTTCGCCGTCGAGCTGGACCCGGCGAGCGAGCCGCTGATCGAGCCGCCGGCGGCCTTTCGCGATTTGCGAGCGATCGCCGGTGAGCTGCCGCCCGAAGAAGCCGGGGTGCTCGCTTACGCACGAGCGATGATCACATGGCGCGAGCGGCATCGCTTTTGCGGACGCTGCGGGACGCGAGCCGTGCCGGTGCAAGGCGGCCATGTGCTGCGCTGCCCGAACCCGAGCTGCGAGAACCAGCAGTTTCCTCGCATCGATCCGGCGATCATCGTGCTGATTCACGACGGCGAGCGGGCGCTGCTCGGACGGCAAGCTTCCTGGCCGCCGGGCCGCTATTCGACGATTGCCGGCTTCGTCGAACCGGGCGAAAGCCTCGAGGATGCCGTCATGCGTGAAGCCCGCGAAGAGACGGGCGTGCTCGTCGATGCGGTCGAGTATCACTCGTCCCAGCCGTGGCCGTTTCCTTCTTCATTGATGATCGGCTTCCTCGCACATGCGGCAAGGACCGACATCGACCTCAAGGACGGCGAGCTCGAAGATGCGCGATGGGTCACACGCGAGCAGCTTGCGGCTGGCGAAATCGCCTTTCCGTTACCGTACTCGATCTCCTTCCGGCTCATCGAAGAGTGGTACGACGCCGGCGCCGCGCGACCGTTGCGCGAGGAGCCAAATGCCCGGTTCTGGGGGCGTCCGTCCAGGTAGAATGCCCGCCGACGCCCATGACGGCGTCGCATTCACGTACGGGTCAGGGATCGCGGGGCATCTTTGTTTGCGCGGGCTCGATCCGCATTCCAACTCGAGGGTTCCTGCTAGGAGCTCGCCTCACACGCGCTCATGTGCTTGTTGTTGATCGCTTGGAAATCGCATCCCCGCTATCGCCTGGTTCTGGCGGGCAATCGCGATGAGTTTCACGACCGTCCCGCCGCGCCGCTCAATTGGTGGCAGGACGATCCGCGCATTCTGGCCGGACGCGACCTGAAAGCCGGCGGCACCTGGCTCGGCGTCGCCCGCTCGGGCCGCTTCGGCGTCGTAACGAACTTCCGCGACCTGCAGGCGCCGATCGAGGGAGCGCCGTCGCGCGGCACGCTCGTGCCGAGATTTCTGACGGGCGCGACGTCGCCGAAGGAGTTCCTCGATGACCTGCGCGGCGCGGCCCCGCGCTATTCGGGATTCAACCTGCTCGTCGGCGGTTCGCGCGCTCTGTACTACTTTTCCAATCGCGGCCCGAAGGCACCGACCGCGCTCGCTCCTGGCATCTACGGGCTCAGCAACCACCTGCTGAACACGCCGTGGCCGAAGCTCACACGAACTCGCGAACGGTTTGCCGCTGTACTCAAGGAACCGGAGATCGCGCCGGAGTCGCTGTTCACGATCTTGGCCGACCGGCAACCCGCGCCGCCCGAGGAGCTGCCTTCGACCGGTTTGCCAGCCGAATGGGAGCGCATCGTCTCTGCACCCTTCATCGTCAACGAGCGTTACGGCACGCGCTGCTCGACCGTTCTGCTCGTCGAACGCAACGGACGCACGATCCTGCACGAGCGTCGTTTCGATGCGAGCGCGGTGCAGACCGGCACATCGCGTTTCGAGTTCACGAGCGCGGAAGTGCCCGAAGTCTGGTTCGAGGCCGAAGATCCGGACGAGACGATCGTGCCCGATACCACTTTCGATTCATCGCCCGAGTGAACCGCGCCGCCACGCATCGATTCGCGAGTGCATGCCGCAATTGGCGGGCGATCGTTCTCGCTGCGGCGTTCGGGCTCGCTGCGTCGATCGCACGTGCCGAGATCACGATCGAGATTCCGGAAGTCAGCGAACAGATCGACACGAACATCCGCGCGTTCTTGAGCCTCACGCGCTACGCCGAACGCACGGACGTGACGCCGGAAGTGATGTCGCGCCTGCAGCGGCGCATCGTTCCGGAAACGGAGCGTGCCCTCGAACCGCTCGGCTACTACGAACCGAAAATCGAGTATCGCGTCGTCGATGAAGGCGACGGCAAATGGCGCGTGACGATTCTCGTAACACCCGGCCGGCCCGTGCGCGTTTCGGAAGTCGAGATCGACATTCGCGGTCCGGGCGCCGAGGCACGCGCTTTTCGCGAGCTGCGGGAGCCTCCGGATCTGAAACCGGGGCTGCGTCTCAATCACGGCGCTTACGATCGCGTCAAGGATGCGCTGCTTCGCGCAGCGAAAAACGAAGGCTATCTCGATGCGCAGCTCACGACGCACGAGCTGGTGATCGACCGCGTCGAGCGGCGCGCGTACGTCAAGCTCGTCCTCGAAACCGGCGATCGCTACCGCTACGGCCAGATCGACGTCGCACAAGACGTCATCGACGACGATGCGATGCGCCGCCTGCTCCGCATGAAGGAAGGCGATCCGTACACGCTAGACTCGCTGTTGCGGACGCAGTACGTGCTCGACGACACGCAGTACTTTTCGATCGTCGACATCGATAGCGCGGAACCCGACCGAGAATCCCGCACCGTTGACGTGAACATTCAGGCGGAGCCGGCGCGCAAGCATCGTTTCGCCGTGAGCGCAGGCTATGCGACCGATACTCGTGCGCGCGGCAAGTTCTCGTGGGACAACCGCCGCGTGAACAGGAGCGGCCATCGCATGAAGACCGAGATCGTCGCCTCCTCGATCGTGTCCGAGATCTCCGCGCGCTACGTGATACCGGTCATGGACGTGGCGCTCGAGAAACTCGAATTCACTGCGCTCGCGAGCGAAGAAGAGCTCGGCGATACGTTCAGCGAACGCTATGAGATCGGCGCAGGCCTCACCGAAGCACTCGGCCGATGGCAGCGCGTACTGTTTCTGCGTCTGTCCGAGGAAACGACGAAGTTTCCGGCCACCGACGTCACACCCGCTTTCGAGAACAGGCAGTTCCTGATCATTCCCGGCATCAGCTATTCGTCGCTGCCGAGCTACGTGGTCGGCGGCCCAGTGCGGCCCTATCACTTGTATGCGGAGTTGCGCGGCTCGCCGAGCACGCTCGGCTCGGAAGCTTCGTTCCTGCAATTGAGAGTCCAAGCCGAGCGCATATTCAATATTGCGCCGCTCTGGCGCCTACGCCTGCGAGGCGAGTTCGGTGCGAGCTGGGTGCCCGATTTCTCGGAGCTGCCGGCATCGCAGCGCTTCTTCGCCGGCGGTGACCGCAGCGTGCGCGGTTTCGATCTCAACGAGTTGTCGCCGCCTCCGGAAGATACGCCCGCGCAACTTGCGAGCACGGCGAACGCGAGCGTCGGCGGCAAGCACTTGTTCACGAGCACGATCGAGATCGAACGCGACTTGCCGAGGAGCTTTGCGCTCGCGACCTTCTTCGATGCGGGTAACGCCTTCAACGAGTTCGGCGATCCGCTCGAGTACTCGGTCGGTCTCGGCGTGCGTTACCGCATTCCCGTCGCCAGCTTCGGCATCGATGTCGCGCAGCCGCTCTCGGAGCGCGGGCGCGGTCCGAAGCTGCATCTTTATTTCTCGACGCTCTTCTAGCCGTGCTCGGGTGGATCGTCATCCTCTTTGCGATCGCCTGTCTCGGGTGGCTCCTGACTCGTACGCGTTCGCCGGTCAAGTGGATTCTCACGCTCGTCGCGGCGATCTTGCTGATCCCGGTGCTCATCCTCTGGTCTCTGCTCTTCACCGAAACCGGGCTTGCCATTGCCAAAGGCCAGCTCGTCCATCTCGAGCGTTTCGGTGTCCGCATCGAAGGCGTCAGCGGGCGGCTTGCCGGACCGCTCCGCGTCGAGCGCTTCGAGCTGGATCATCCGCGCGTGCACATCGTCTCTCACGACATCGTCGTCCAGCCGCGAATTCGCGAGCTGATCATTCAGACGATCGGCGTGAGGACGCTGACTGCGCGCGAGACGCTCGTTGAAATCCGCCAAGCACAACTCGAGCCGCCGACGAAGCCGCTACGGTTCCTGCCGCGCTTCTTGCGCATCAACATCGACGATGCACGATTTGACGGAGTGCGCTACGTGCACACGAACGGTACGACCGTCGAGGCCAGCTCCGTGCAAGGCGCAGCAACGCTGACGTCGCGGCACATCCGCGTGCCGAATCTCGTTGCTCGCGGTGCTTGGTTCGAGCTCGACGGCAACTTGCTGCTTACGGCGCAACGTCCGCTTGCGGTCGAGCTCGCGGCGCGGGGTAAGCTCGAGCACCGCGACATCGAATACGCCGTCCAGACCGCGTTGGGCGGCACCATCGATGAGCTCGACATCAAGGCGAGCTCATCGGCGCCTGCGCGCGCGGATGCACAAGCAACGTTCAAACGCATCGACGACCGCTGGCGAATCGATGGGAAGATCACCTCGCCCGAGCTTTCGCTCGCTCCGTGGCTCGAGCGTCCGCCGTTTTCCTTGCGCGCCGTGGCGCTCGATGTGTTCGTCGAACCCGGGTTGGCGATCGGAGCGAACGGCGAGCTGATCGTTCCGGAGATCGATGACCGGCCGCTTACGATCGAGGCGCGCGGCGGCTATGCCGATCGCGTCATCCGAATCGACGAAGCCAAGTTGCAGCCAGCCAACCTTCCCGCGCAGCTTCGGGCGGAAGCGAGCATCGCGCTACGCGACGAAGCCAAACCGCACGTGGACGCGCGCTTTGCATGGACCGATCTGCAATGGCCATTGCGCGGAGATCCGCTCGTTGCAAGCGCGACGGGTTCCGGCACTCTACGCGGTGCATTGCCGTACCAATTCACGGTCGATGCACAGATCGCCGGTCCGAGACTTCCAAATGCCGAAGGCACGGCAAACGGAACGGTTTCGAACACCGAATTGACGCTCGCTGCCTTCGATATCGGAACGCTCGGCGGACGGGTGAGCGGTAACGGCACGCTCTCCTTTGAACGGTCGCGAGCATGGAGATTGGCAGCGACGATCGCAGACATCGATCCTTCCGGGTTGGACGAACGCTTTCCCGGCTCGCTGTCGGCTCGACTCGTCGCCAACGGCACCGGCTTCGAGCGCAAGGCGCGTTTTGCAGTCACCGTCACCGGCCTGCGCGGACGGCTGCGCGATCAGAGACTGCGCGGCAACGGCGGCGTCGAGCGCACGGCGCGCGGCTGGAAAGTGCGTGAAGCTCGGATCGATTACGGGCGGGCGCAGTTTGCTCTCGATGGCGAGCTCGATGAACAAGTGCACGCGAACTGGTCGATCAGGGCGCCCGCGCTCGAACGCTTGCTACCCGATGCAGAGGGTTCCCTTGTGTTTTCCGGAAACGCGCACGGACCGGTCAAGTCGCCGCACGTGGTCGTCGAGGCGCAAGGCGAACGCATCGGTTATCGCGGATGGCGTGCGCAAACGCTCACCGTCAAAGGCGATGTCGATCTCGGCGGTGAGCGTCACTCGCAACTTTCGATCGAAGCGCACCAAATCGGCAAGGACTCGCCTTGGTTGAGCCGGGTTCGCATCGCTGGCGAAGGAACTGCAGAGGATCATCGCCTCGAGCTCGACGCGCTTGGACGAGCCGCTGACGTACGCGAAGAAGCACCGCACGCGCAATTCGCGATGACTGGCCGCTATGGCGACGGCCTTTGGACCGCAAAAGTCGCGTCGAGCGAGATCACGACGGGCGAGGAGGATCAGCGGTTGACCCTTGCGGAGCCGTCAACGCTCGTAGTCGCGCAAGACCGCGTATCGCTCGAACCGCTTTGTTTCGCGATGGGTAACGGCCGATTTTGTGCCGAGGGCGCTTGGGCACGCGGCGGCGAATGGAATGCGATGCTGTCGGGTTACGAGCTGCCGCTGGCTGCCTTCCTGCCGCCTGCCGGCCGCGATGCGCAATTCGCCGGACGCATCGAAGGGCGCATTCGTCTGTCCGGTTCGCGCGATGCCGTCTGGCAGGGAGATGCGGGTATGCGCATCATCGATGCTGCCGTTATCTATCGACCGCCGTTCGGCGAGCCCGAGGTCTTGAACTTGGGCACCGGCGGTTTGGGCGCGCGAGCAACCGCAGAACGCATCGAATTCTCGTTCGGCGTGCAAGCATTCACCGATACATTCCTATTCGCGAACGCAACCATCGATCGCACTGCCACGAACGTCTTGATGAGCTCGCCGCTCGTCGGCGACTTCCGTGCGCGCGCCGCAGACGCCAACATCCTGCCGCTCTTCTTCCCCGAGATCGATCACGCTGCCGGCCTGCTCACGGCGCAAGGCGATGTACGCGGCACGCTCGCGCAGCCGCAAATCGAAGGGCGCATCGAGCTGACGAACGGCGAATTCGATTCCTATCGGGTGAACCTCGCGCTGCGCGATTTGCACTTGATCGCAAACCTGGCAGGTAACGGGCTCAACTTCCAAGGCAAGGGCCGAGCCGGCGAAGGCGATCTCAGCGTTAGCGGAACGTTCGCCTGGCACAACGGCATCTCGCGCGGGCATTTGCAATTGCGCGGGCAGAACCTGCTCGTGTCCGACCTCCCGGAGTACCGCGTCATCGCCTCGCCCGATCTCAACTTCGAGATCGACGGTCGCAACATCAGAGCAAGCGGCACGGTCGAGATTCCGAGCGCACGCGTGCAGCCCGTCGACCTGAGTGGCGCCGTGCAGATTTCGGACGACGCGCGATATGTCGGTGAGCATCCTGCGGAACGCGACGGCCGCTACATCGTCTCGAGCGACATCCGCATCAATATGGGCGATGACGTGCGCGTCGAGTCGTTCGGCCTACAAGGCCGAATTCGCGGCGGAGTCTCGACGATCGTCCGTACCGGCGAGACGCCGCTCGGACGCGGCGAGCTGAGCGTCGTCGAAGGGCGCTACGAAGCCTACGGCCAGAAGCTCGAAATCACGCGCGGTCAGTTGCTGTTCGAAGGCTCGCCGTTGGCCGATCCGGGCCTCGATATCGAAGCGCGGCGCAAGATCGAGAACGTGATCGTCGGGCTCAACGTGCGCGGCACGCTGCAGCAGCCACGCTTGTCGTTTTTCTCCGAACCGACGATGCCGCAAACGCAAATCATCTCGTACCTGCTCGTCGGCAAACCGGTCGATGCGATGGGCACCTCCGAAGCGGCGACCGTCGGTTCCGCCACGGATGCGCTCGCCGTGCAAGGCGGCGGCTTGCTTGCATCGCAAATCGGCCGCAGGCTAGGGCTCGAGGAAGTTGGTGTCGAAAGCACGACGGACCGCGACGGCGAAATCAATCAACAACTCGTGCTCGGCAAGTTCCTATCGCCGCGCTTGTTCGTGAGCTACGGCATCTCGCTCACGGAATCCATCAACACCTTGAAGCTGCGCTACACCATCAGCGACCGCTGGGTCCTGAAGACCGAGGCAGGAGAGAATCAGAGCGCGGACATCGAATTCAACATTGAGCGCTAGCAGCCGCCAGCGCAATGGAGAATTGAGAATGGAAAATTGAGAATTTGAAGAAGCTAACGCGCACTTTGCCCTGCACGCTGTATCCATTGCCACGAGGACTATGGCCTCGACTGCATTCCACTGCGCACCAATTGCGCCTGCCGCGCGCCTCTTGCGCCGCATGGCGCCTTCATTCTCAATTCTCAGTTCTCCATTCTCAATTGCGTCATCGCCGCCCTAGTAGAGAACAGCCTTCAGTGCGGCGATGAGAGCGATCGGCTGGTCGAGCATCACATGATGATGCGACTGCGGGATGGCGACCGGTCA
>ERZ777003.5009-NODE-5009-length-10416-cov-14.249397_pt1 | contig 10416 bp, 9 predicted proteins | sample MGYA00374956_ERZ777003 | MGnify/ENA primary metagenome ERZ777003 (study PRJEB29302, sample SAMN06268252) | bioreactor metagenome | isolation source: Joint BioEnergy Institute, California, USA | place: USA:Joint BioEnergy Institute, California, USA | collected... | reverse complement strand
CCAGTCGGCCCTGTGCGGCCGCCACTGGCTGTCAGCGCGGCGTCTCAGTCGTAGTCACACTCGCTCGCGTAGTCTGCGTCATTGCGCGGCGAGCCGGTCGGGCAGTCCGCCTCGTTGGCGGGCTCCGGCTCGCGCGGGCCGAAGCGCCCCTCGGCCTCCGCCTCGCGGGCGTAGCGGTTGCACTCCGGCTCCGAGAGCCGCCTGATCGAGCCCGACGTGCGCCGCTGCTCGGTGCGTGTCTCCTGCCGCGTCTTGGTGACCTCCACGGTCGCGAAGCGCAGGAAGCCGAAGATCCCCTCCCACGGGCGCCGGCCGCGCCCGCCGCGGGCGATGAACTGCTCGATCGCCGCCAGCAGCCGCGGCGCCGCCGGCGAGCTCTCGCTCACGCCGAACAGCCGCAGGCGCTCCGCCGGCTCGGTCACCCGGCCGAGCAGCCTCAGGAACTGGTCGGCCAGCTCCGGGTTCGGGATATCGTCGCCGATCAGGAAGGTCGTGACATCCTCGGGGTCGCCGAATCCGGCCTCGAGGATCGCGTCGGCCAGGCTGCTCCCCGGCGTGATCGTCGCCACCCGCCCGAACAGCTCGCCGCCGGCCTGCGGCTCGGGGAGCGCCACATCCCTGCCCAGCCGCGCCGCCAGCAGGTCGCGCAGGCGCTGGGCCCGCGAGAGCGAGAGCTGCTCGTTCGGCGTGGGGCGGTCGCGGTTGTCCTCGGGCGAGGCGTAGCCGATGATCGCGCGGATCTGCGCGCCGCCGGCCACCAGCTGCGCCAGCTGGTTGAGCATCTCGCGGGACTCGCTGCGCAGCACCGGGTCGCCGGTGTCCTGGTTCGAGTCGAGCCGGAAGTAGTAGCGCAGCCGGCTGCGGTCCTCGACGTCGTAGGTCACCTGCTCCTCGTAGTCGCGCGGCGGGATGTCCTCGTAGCAGCGGTAGACGATCGGGCAGCGGCACTCGCGGCAGGTGCGGTCCTGCACGTCCTGGCCCGGCAGGTTGCCGCCGAACGTGATCCCGACGCCGCGCCGGCTGTCCTGCGGGTTGGTCACGCCGACGCCGACGCGCACCGGGCCGACGTCGGCGCCGGCGCCGATGCGGGTGTCCACCCGCCCGCTGTCGGTGCCGCGCAGCACCTCGCCCTCGACGCCCACCTGTGGCCCGCCGGGGAGCCGCACGCGAACGTCGGCGCGCCCGCCGACCTGCGGCTCGCTGCCAGTGTTGCGCGCCTCGCCCTCGACGCCGACCCGCACCCCGGTCCCGCCCGACCCGGGCGCGACGTTGACCTCGCCGCGCACGGTGGCGCGCCCGGTGGTGGCGCTGCTCGGCGTCACCTCGCCCACCACGCGCCCGGTCACGCGCCCGCGGCAGATCTCGAGCGTGATGCCGGGGCGCGGGCGCAGCCGCGCCGAGGCGCTGGTGCGGGTCACGTTGCGCCCCACGCAGTCGCACAGGTAGCGCGTGACGGCGATCCGCACCCGGTCCGGCCCGCGCGTGCCGGCGTCGAGGAACGTCGAGCGCGCCCGTCCGCCGCGCCGCTGCGGCGAGGAGAAGTCCGGCTCGGCCTGGCCGGCGGGCTGCCGGCTGAGCACCGGCGCCGCGCTCTGCAGCCCGCCGACCGGCCCTCCGGCCAGCGCGGCGTCTGCGGCCCGCTCGGCCTGGCGCTCGAGCGGCGAGTCGGCCGGGTCGATCGCCGCGGCCTGGAGGCCGGGGGCCGCGCCGCGCTGCTGCACGGTGTGGGCCAGCTCGTGCGCCAGCAGCCGCTGCCCGCCGGGCGTGTGCGGGGCGTACTGCCCGGCGCCGAACACGACCTGCTGGCCGACGGTGTAGGCGCGGGCGTTGACCTGGCGCGCCGAATCGGCCGCCTGCGGGCCGGTGTGCACCCGCACGTGCGAGAAGTCGTAGCCGAAGCGCGGCTCCAGCTCGGCGCGCGCGGCGGTGTCGAGCGGGCTGCCGGGCGAGCGCAGCACCTCGTGGACCACGCCGGGGATCGCGGCGGGGGCCTCGCCGACCCCGGCGCGCTGGAGCTGCTCGCGCTTGCGCTTGCAGCTCTCGCACTCGCCGCCATGGGCGTGGTTGCCGCACGCGCAGGCCCGCTGCAGCAGCCCCGCCGGAGCCGGGGAGATGTCCGCGCGCTGCGCCATCTGTCGCTCTTCAGCCATGGCTTAGTCTCCTGGGTGCGAAGGTGCGCTCGGCTCGGGCGCGCCGATGCTGCCGTAGACCGACCGCGCGATCCGTGCGCCGAGCGCCGCCGGCCCCGCGTCTGGTGAATGCTCGATGGCGGCGCCGGACAGAGAGGGCAGCGCCCCGCCGGCGAGCAGCGCGGGGCTGATGCCGCGCTCGGCGACCATGCGCCCCAGCTCGGCCTCGAGCGCCGCCTGCAGCGCCGCCCGCTCGCGCGCGTCGAGCGCCAGTCCGTCGAGCGCCAGCCGCTCGATGTTGATGATGATCTTCATCGGCGTTTCTCTCGATGACATAACGTTTGCGATGGTCTGAGCCCGCGCCTCTTCGGAGGGGTCTGGGCAGGCCCTCCCCGGACCCCCACTATCGCTCAGACGTAGTCCACCGGCATCTCGAGCTTGCGCATCTCGGTGCGCGCCGCGTCGAGCACGTGCTCCATCCGCACCGGCTCGCCCGCCGCCGCGGCCAGGAAGGCGGCGTTCACCGCGACGGTGATGATGTTCCCGCCGCTCAGGTTCAGCTTCGCCAGCCGCCGCAGGTCGAGCGCCTCGGTTGGCGTCTCCGGCGGGAAGGCCCGCCGCCACATCTCCAGCCGCTCGCTCGCGCCGGGGAAGGGGAAGTTCACGATGAAGCGCAGCCGCCGCAGGAAGGCGGCGTCGAGCGCGTCCTTCATGTTCGTCGCCAGGATCGCCAGGCCGCCGAAGGCCTCCATGCGCTGGAGCAGGTAGTTGACCTCGATGTTCGCGTAGCGGTCGTGGCTGTCCTTCACCTCGGAGCGCTTGCCGAACAGCGCGTCCGCCTCGTCGAAGAACAGGATGACGCCGCCGCGCTCGGCCGCGTCGAAGATCCGCTGCAGGTTCTTCTCGGTCTCGCCGATGTACTTGCTGACCACCGCCGACAGGTCGATGCGGTACAGGCTCAGCCGCAGCTCGCTGGCGAGCACCTCGGCGGCGAAGGTCTTGCCGGTGCCGCTCGGCCCGGCGAACAGCGCGCTGATCCCCAGCCCGCGGCTGATCTTGTCGCGGTAGCCCCAGCGGTCGTACACGGTGCTGCGCTGCCCCACCTGGTCGGCGATCTGGCGCAGGAGCCGCATCTCCGACGCGGGCAGCACCAGGTCGTCCCAGCTGGCGTGCGGGTCGATCCGCTGCGCCAGCGTGTTGAGCTGCGGGCGCGAGCGCATCCGGCAGGCCTCCCACAGCCGCTCGCCGAGCCCGGCGCCGCCTTCGGGCGCGCTCCTGGCGATCAGCGCGGTGCGCCGGATCTCCTCGACGCCCATGCTGAACTGGCCGGCCAGCCGGTCGGGGAGGTCGCCGGCCTCGGCGCCGAGCGCCTCCTGCCAGGCGGCGATCTGCTCCGCCGGAGTCGGCGGGGCGATGTCGAGCACCAGGCTATCGTCGCTGAGCCCCGGCCACGTCTCGCGGGTGTCCAGCAGCACCACGCCGCCGCAGCGCTCGATGAAGCGCTGCACCGGCCGCGCTCCCCCGCCCTCCCCCGGCCGCTCGCTCTCGGCGGCGTCCAGGTAGAGCGCCAGCGGCAGAAGGATCGCCTCGCGCTCCCACAGCCGCGCGAGCTGCTCGAGCTCGCCGGTCTGCGCCGGAAGCGCGTCCGCCGCCATGCGGACGAGCTGGAGGCCCAGCTGCTCGGCGGCGACGCGCGCCACGAGCTGCTTCGCGCCGCTGTCCGGCCCCACCAGCTGCACCACCGGCGCCCGCGTCACTACCCCGACCCCGAGGTAGCCGACGATCGTCTCCGCGGCCGCGCGCTGCGAGGGCGGCACCGTGTCGCCGGGCGGGTCGAGCAGCTGCACCAGCGGCGCGAGCCGGTCGTCCAGGTAGTTCAGGCCCTTCAGGGCGTTGACGATCCGCTCGTCGGCGCTGAGCGCGGCGCTGGTCAGCGGCACCGCCGCCGGCTGGTGGATGTGGATCAGCTGCCAGTAGCGCAGCGGCCGGTCGGGCGCGAGCGCCGCCCACTCCGGCGCGTCGCTGAGCGCCATGGCCAGCGCGAACGTCGGGTAGGGTCGGCCCGGGTCGTCCTGGGCCCGCGCGCACAGCCCGGCGATGCGGGTGTCGAGCTCCATGCCCGCGCACAGCAGCAGGATCTCGCGCTCGAACGGCCGCAGCCCGAAGCTCTGGCTCAGCACGACCGCCGCCGGGGGCGGGTCGAGCTGCTCGGCGGCCGCGACGGCCTCGGCGGCCTGCCGGATCTGCTCGTCGGTGACGCGCGGCGCCTCGGCCGGCGCCGGCAGCGCGGCCATCGGCTGCGGCTCGCGCCGCCCGAAGAGGCGCCCGCCCCGCTGCGGGGGCGCCGCCTGCGCCTCGGACAGCGGGACCAGCGCGGTCGTCGGCTGCGCGTGGCGCTCCGCCAGGCGCTGCAGGCGCAGGCGTAGGTGCTCCATCGCCGCCGCCAGGTAGGTCTCGCTGTGCTCCAGCTGTCGCTGCTGCTCGCTCATGGGATCGTCACCCGCTGGCTCTCCTTGAACACCGGCGGCTGGACGGAGCGGTCCACCAGCAGGCTGTCCACGCCGTCGACCCGCAGCCGCACGAAGTACGTCCCCGCCGCCAGGTCGCCGATCGGGAAGCGCACGACCTCGGCCGCGCCGCTGAACGGCTCGGGCGCCAGCTCGCGGTCGCCCACGATCAGCGCCACCTGCTGCGCGGCGCGGACCTTCGGGTTGGCGCGCACCCGCAGCGCGCGGGGCTCGCCCTCCTCGACTGTGATCTCCTCGATGCTCGGCGCGAGCGCGAAGCCGACCTCGTTCGTCAGGCGCGCGTCCGTCTCGCCCGCCTTGCGCACCGCCGCCGCAACCCGGTAGAAGCCGGCCGGCCAGCCGTCCGGGTCGGCCGGCACGCTGAAGCTGATCTCCGTCGCCGTCCCGCCCGCCGCCGGCGCCAGCACGACCGGTTCTGTCTCGCGCGGCCGGGTGACGCGCAGCTGCACGTCCTCGCCGTCCAGATTCTGGCCGGCCAGGATGACTGTTCCGCCCGGCAGCGCGCTCGGGTCAGGCGTGGCGGGCCGGGCCGACTCCAGCGCCGGGTAGGGCAGGATGAGGCCCGAGGCGACCAGCGCGCCGCGGTCCTCGCTCCCGCGCCGCAGCACCGGCAGCGCCGCTCGCACCGGGCGCTTGCTCTCGATCAGCACCACCGCCACCTGGTAGGCCACCGAGAGCTGGTAGTTGGTCTGGAACGCGCTCCACAGCTTGGTCATCTCCTCCAGCGAGAGCGGCTGGTGGCGGATGCGCACCCGGTCGATCTGGTTGTGGACGTCGCTGCCCGGCAGGGCCGCCTGCAGCTCCGCCGCCCCGAGCAGCGCGTGGTCGTGGAGCACGCGCATGGCCTGGCCGAGCAGGATGTGCGCGCTGATGTCGTTGTTCTCGCGGCCGTAGGCGGTCACCAGGTAGTACAGGTCGAGCGCCAGCGGCGGCGAGCCGACCTCGCCGGGGTTGACGCGCGCCGGGCTCGGCTCGTTGCGCCACGCCGCGTTGAAGGCGGTGTGGTACAGGAACAGGTTGATCTGGCTGATGGCGTCGTTGCGCGCCTTGTCCGGCGGCCGGACGGTCACGCGCAGGTCGCCGGGGTTGAACTCGGCGGGCAGGTCGGGCGGCAGCCCTTCCGGCACCTGGTCGGTCAGGAGGCGCTGCAGCGTGGCCGTCACCGCGGCTATTGCCAGCGAGTTGCTCATCAGTCGTCCCCCCGGCTGCGCTTGCGCAGGTACTCCTCGAGCGTCATGCCGCGCTGCTGGGCGCGCTGCCGCGGCGCGGCAGGTGTCGTGTGGACGCGCACGTCGATCCGCCCGATGCTGACGACCACTGGCGGCTCTGGGGTGGCCTCCGCACGCTCCTCGGGCTGCCACGCGGCCGCGGGCTCGCGGACGCGGACGACCTCCGGGCGGACTGGCGCGCCCTGGCGCTCCGCTCGGGCCGGCTCGCTCCGAGCATCCGCCGGGCGCGCGCCCTCACGCAGCGCGGCCCGCTCGATCACCGTCCGCTCGCGGCTGATCGTGTGCGCCTCGCGCACCTCGCGCTCGATCAGCACGGTGCGCAGCTCGGCGCGCGCTTCTGGCTCGCGCGGGGCCGGGCGCAGCGCCGGGATCGGCTCGGCCGGCGGCGTCTCCCGAGGCTCGGGCGGCCACTCGCGCCGCGCGAGCGGCTGGATGGCCGGCGCGGGCTCCTGTGCCGGCGAGGCGGCCCTGGGCGCCGGCTCGTCCTCCGCCCTCGGGGCGCGCGCAGCCGGCGTGGGGCTGGGCGGTGCCGGCGCGGGGCGCGGGGCCGGCTCAGGCTGCGGAGCCGCCTCCCGCGCCGGACTCTGGGCCGGCCGCGGCGCCTGTGGCTCGGCGGGTTCACCGGCGGGGCGCGGGCGAAGGGGCTCCTGCGGCGCCTCAGCCTCGGCGATCGCTTCAGCCGGCGCCGGATCACCCTTCGGCGTCTCGAAGCGCGCGGGCAGGCGAGGCTGCAGCGCGTCGGCGGCGCCGAGGCTGCGGCTCACCAGGCTGTCCAGGAAGTTGCTCATCGCTGCTGCCTCATCCCAGTGCCAGCTCGATATAGGCGCGGCGCCTGCGCGGGCTGAGGGCCAGCACGTCCGGCTCTCGCCAGCCGTAGGCGCGCGCCAGCGTGTGGACCTCGCGCAGCGTGCGGCGCGCCCAGGCGTCCAGCTCGCGCCACAGGAAGCTCACGATGTCGAAGGGCGCGCTCCACGCCGCGCCGCACGCCGGGCAGCTCAGCGCGATCTGCACGTCCGCCTGCGGGTCGGCCGCCGCCATGTGCTGCGCCAGCGCGCCGACGACCTCGTCCGGGAGCGGCTCGGCGGGGTCGCCCTCGACCGCCAGCACGCAGCGCTCCAGCAGCAGCTCGCGCGCGGCGCCGTTCGCCGCGTGCAGCGCCAGCAGGTCCCCGGCGGTCGGCAGCCGGGCGGTCACGGTGTAGGCGCCGAAGCTGACCTGCAGCGGATCGTCCGGCGGCTCGGCCTCGGCGCGGATCGCGTGGGCCGGGAACGCCAGCTCCAGCTGCTCGTGGCAGGCCGGGCACTCGGCCAGCGACTCGATCTGCGGGCCGAACAGCCGCACGCGCAGCTCGAGCAGCAGCGCGTCGCGCCGCCCCACCGGCAGCGCGCGCAGCTCATCGTCCGATGCCTGCGTGCACGCCGCCAGCAGGCGCAGGGCGCGGGCCGGGGGCGGTTCGGCCGCCGCGCGCTCCCACGCATCCAGCAGCTCGGCGTCGGTCGGGGTGCGCACCGCCATCATGGCTCGACGAACTGAGGCTCGGTCGGCTCGGGCACCTCGTAGTCGCGCTCCCAGCCCTCGTTCTCGAGCTTCAGCGTCTGGATCGCGACCGCGTTGGCGTTGGCGTCCAGCTCGGGCAGCGCCTGGTACTCCGAGACCCAGCAGCGGTAGACCTTGTAGGCGATCGCCAGCTGGCCGGCCTCGTTGTAGACCTCGATGATGATGTCCTTGCGGAAGTCCTTCAGCGAGACCTCGCTGCCGAGCCCCGAGCCGAAGTTCCAGACCTTGTTGGCCCACTGCTCGAACTCCAGGTCGTGCGTCACGCCGCGCTCCAGCGTGATCGCCTCGTACTCGGTGCGCCCGGGCGACTTGCGGCTCGAGCTCGGGTCGCCGCCCTCGCGGTGCCTCACGACCTCGGTGGTGCGCTTGAGCGCGCTGACCTTGCTGACCCCCGCGACGTAGCGGCCGTCCCACTTGACGCGAAACTTGAAGTTCTTGTAGGGGTCGAAACGCTGGGCATTGACGCTGAACTGGGCCATATCACGCTCCTTGTCTCTCGCCTAGAGACGGCCCGCCGGGTCGCCTCTGCGGCGGGCTGTGTCTTGGGCTATGTCCCCGGAGTGGGAGGCGCGGAGGCGCTGCGTCCTCCGAAATGTGTCCCGCCGTGCTGCGGCGAGCCAAATGGCTCGTGGCGGGCATCGCCCGCCACACCTCCCGACGAAGGAGTCCTACGTCTCGATCTGGCCGGCGAGCTGCTGGATCTTGATGATCACGAACTCGGCCGGCTTGAGCGGCGCGAAGCCGACCACGATGTTCACGATGCCGAGGTTGATGTCGTTCTGCGTGGTGGTCTCCCGGTCGCACTTGACCAGGTAGGCCTCGCGCGGGGTCTGCCCTTGGAACGCGCCCTGGCGGAAGAGGTTGTGCATGAACGCGCCGACGTTGAGGCGCAGCTGGGCCCACAGCGGCTCGTCGTTCGGCTCGAACACGGCCCACTGCGTGCCGCGGTACAGGCTCTCCTCGATGAAGAGCGCCAGGCGCCGCACCGGGATGTACTTGTACTCATCGGCGAGCGCGTCGGCGCCGCGCAGCGTGCGCGCGCCCCACACCACGCGCCCGGCGGCCGGGAGCGAGCGCAGGCAGTTGATGCCGAGCGGGTTCAGCTCGCCGTTCTCCTCGTCGGTCAGGTTGACGCTCAGGGCGGTCACACCCACCAGCGAGGCGTCGAGCCCGGCCGGCGCCTTCCACACCCCGCGCTGCGCGTCGGTGCGGGCGATGACCCCGGCGACCGCGCCGCACGGCGCGAAGGTCTCGATCTGGTTGTCGCGCAGCGGGTTGGCCTGCCGCAGCCGCGGGAAGTAGATCGCCGCGTTGCGGCTGCGCGTGCCGACGTTGTCCTGGCTCGTGTCGGTGAACTGCTGGCGCGCCGTGCTCTTGTCGCCCCAGGTGCTCGGCGGGTCGACGATCAGGAAGGCGCGCCGGCGCTCGCAGTAGGCCGCGGCGGCCGCGATCAGCGGCACGTCCACGTCCTGCTGGGGCACGCCGTTCGTCGCCCGGTAGGGCGGGATGCACAGCAGGTTGAACAGGTCGACCTGCTCGAGCGCGTACAGCCCTTTCTTTTCGGCCAGGCCGTTCTCGGGAAGGAAATCGGCGTAGGTCAGGTCGCCGCCGTCCGACACCGCCTCCTGCGCAGCCTGGCGCGCCGCGTCGAGATCCTGCAGCGCCTGCTGCACCGCCGCCTCCTCGGCGGAGGTGTCGCCGCCCGCGCGCCGCTGAGCCTCGAGCGCGGCCCGCGCCCGCGCCAGCGCGTTCTCCTGCTGCGTCACCGGGTCGGCCGTCAGCGCGTCCAGCGCGGCCTGCGCTGCGGCGATCGCCGCCGGGTCCGGCGGGTCGGCGGCCTGCGCCGCGGCGAGCGTCTCGGCCTGGTCGTAGATCGCGCCGATGTCGGGCAGCGGCTCGGGCGGCCAGTCGCCGGCCCAGCGCACCAGGCGCGACTCCGCCGCCAGCACGCGGTCGATGCGCCGCGGGCTCTCCACCACCGTCAGGTTGAGGAAGCGCTCGCTCTGCCCGCCCGGCCCGGTGTCCTGCACCGTCAGGTTGAACAGGTCCTCCTTGGCTACGCCCAGGCGCGCGGCGACCTCCTCCGAGGTGTTGTTCACGTCCACGACCGCGCGCAGGTTGGCGCCCCAGCTGCCCTTCTGCGCCGCCTCGAGCGTCAGCCCGCCGGCCGTGAGCTGCGCCGTGCCGCTGACGGCGCCATCGCCGGTCTCCTCGTGGAACAGCCGCACGATGATCGCCTGGCTGCCGCCGTTCAGATAGAAGTCGCGCACCGCGTAGCTGAGGCTGCTCTGCAGCCACAGGCCGCCGAAGATCCGCTCGAAGTCGCCGAAGCTGTTGATCACCGTCGCCGTGTTGTCGGGGCCGCGCCGCGTCCGCCCCACGAAGGCGGTGATCGACGTGGCGACCCCGGTGATGGTGCGCACGCCGCTCGGGATCTCCTCGATGTAGACGCCCGGATAGGTGGGGGTCACTGGCATACCGCACACTCCTTCGCCGTGTTACTGTGCCGCTGTCGGCATCTCTTCGTCGAGCAGCCAGGCGCGCACGATCGCCTCGAGCTGCGCGCCGCTCTGGAACGGGACGTTCGCGCCGCTCTCGGGGAACAGAAGCTGGCCGCGCAGCAGGCCGCTGCCACGAAGGCGCCGCAGCCGTACCACCATCGTCAGCGGCCTGAGCGGCAGGTCCAGCGCCCCGGTCGGCGTGCCGTCGATCAGCAGCCGCCACCCGTCCTCGGCCGCGCTCGTGAGCCGCACGACGATGCCGATGTTGTCGCCCGTCGTTTCGGCATCCACCTCGGTCTCCTCTTCCTGGCGCGCCGGAATCCCGGGCGTGCGCAAGGCTGCGAATGCTGCGAGTGTAGGGGCCGGGTCTCAAACAACTCTCAATCGCGGCTCAAGCGCCGCTCCAATGTGGCTTAATCGCAGGGGTGGGTCGTGCCGCCCGCCCTCGTGGGGAGGCGTGGCGGGCGCAGGC
>ERZ777003.5005-NODE-5005-length-10433-cov-5.979187_pt1 | contig 10433 bp, 9 predicted proteins | sample MGYA00374956_ERZ777003 | MGnify/ENA primary metagenome ERZ777003 (study PRJEB29302, sample SAMN06268252) | bioreactor metagenome | isolation source: Joint BioEnergy Institute, California, USA | place: USA:Joint BioEnergy Institute, California, USA | collected... | reverse complement strand
GCACGCCACTCGCCCCGGCCAGCGCGGCGGCGATCGCCTCGGCCCGGGCCAGCCCGTCACGGATCGCGGCGAGGTCGCGCGGGGCGAAGCGGTCGAGCGACAGCCGCGCCAGCGCGCGCGCCATGTCCGGCGCACCCTTGAGCGCCGCCCGGATGGCCGCGCGCACCGTGCCGGCGGCGAGCAGGAAGCCGACCGCGTCGTGGCGCGCGGCGATCGCCGCGGCGTCGGTAAGCGGAGCGGCGAGGCGGGCGGCGAGCTCGCGCGCGCCGGCTGCCGTCATCGTGCGGTCCACCGCGCCGAACAGGCAGTCTCGCGTGCCGCCGCGCTGGTCGCGCAGGATCTCCAGCGAGCGGCGCGTCGCCGCGTCCATCTGCAGCACGCCGCGCCCGCCCTGCGGGGCAGGCGGGCTGAGGCGCGGCAGCTCGCCGGCCTGGGTGGCGCGGACATAGTCCACCGCCATGGCGGCGGCGGCGATCTCGGGGTCCGTGAAGCTGCCGAACCCGTCGAGGGTGGCGACCCCGAAGGCGGCGGCGAGACGCTGCGCGCCGTCGCGCGGCGGCTCCGCATAAGCGACCCGATCGGCCCAGGGGGCGAGCGCCGGATCGGCGGCGAGCCCCTCCGGCGTAAGGACTTCCGCCGGTTCCAGCCGCGCCAGCAGGGCGGCGAGCTCCCCGCGCGGCACGGCCTCGGTCGCGAAGGCGCCGGTGCTGACGTCGAGCCAGGCGGCGCCGATCACCGCGCCCGCCGGCGCCAGGGCCAGCAGCCAGGCCGGGCGCGCGGCCTCGAGCAGCGCCTCCTCCGTCACCGTGCCCGGCGTAACGAGGCGCACCACCTCGCGCCGGATGGTGGCGGCCTTGCGCCGCTTCGCCTCCTCCGGCGTCTCGAGCTGGTCGCAGATGGCGACCCGGAAGCCGCGGCGGATCAGGCGCGCCAGGTAGCCCTCATGGCTGTGGGCCGGCACGCCGCACATCGGGACCGGCCGGCCCTGGTGCTCGCCACGGAAGGTCAGCGCGATGTCGAGGGCCTGGGAGGCAGCCTCGGCATCGCCGAAGAACAGCTCGTAGAAGTCGCCCATCCGGAAGAAGACGAGCGCGTCCGGGTGCGCCGCCTTGGCGGCGAACCACTGCGCCAGCGCCGGGGTCGCGCCCGTGGCGCTGGGGATCGTCGTCCTGCTTGGCTCGCTCCGGTCCATGGGGGCGGCGACCCTAGCCCGCCATGCCGCAGGCGCGAAGGGCCGGACCGCGGCCCTTGCCATGCAAAGGACTCGCGCCGGCACGGCCGCCGCCGCATCATTGCCGCAACGCGACCCGAGGGGGAAGGAATCGGATGATGGACGACGTGGCGAAGGACGCGCCTCCCGGCGATGCGCGCACCGCCCGGATCACCGCCGAGGAGGCCCTCGCGCTGCACGCCGAGGGCCGACCGGGCAAGCTGGAGACACGACTGACCAAGGCGCTGGTCACCGCGCGCGACCTCTCCCTGGCCTACTCCCCCGGCGTCGCCGAGCCCTGCCTGCACATCCAGCGCAATCCCGCGCTCGTCTACGATTATACCTCGAAGGGCAATTTCGTCGCCGTCGTCTCCAACGGCACGGCCGTGCTCGGCCTCGGCAATCTCGGCGCGCTGGCGGCGAAGCCGGTGATGGAGGGCAAGGTCGCCCTGTTCAAGCGCTTCGCCGATGTGGACGGCATGGACCTCTGCATCGCCACGGAGAACGTGGACGAGTTCGTCAACGCGGTGCGCTTCCTCGGCCCCTCCTTCGGCGGCATCAACCTCGAGGACATCAAGGCGCCGGAGTGCTTCGTCATCGAGCAGCGCCTGCGCGAGCTGATGGACATCCCGGTCTTCCACGACGACCAGCACGGCACGGCGATCGTCGCCGCCGCCGGGCTGATCAACGCGCTGCACCTGACCGGGCGGGACATCGCCGAGACGCGCCTCGTGATCAACGGCGCGGGCGCCGCCTCCATCGCCTGCGCCGAGCTGCTCAAGGCGATGGGCATGCGGCACGAGAACGTCATCCTCTGCGACACCAAGGGCGTGATCTGGCGCGGCCGCACCGAGGGCATGAACCAGTGGAAGTCCGCCCACGCGGTGGAGACGCGGGCGCGCACGCTCGCGGAGGCGCTGGAGGGCGCGGACGTGTTCTTCGGCCTCTCGGTCAAGGGCGCCCTGACGCGGGAGATGGTGCGCGCCATGGCGGACAGGCCGATCATCTTCGCCATGGCCAATCCCGACCCGGAGATCACGCCGGAGGAGGCGAAGGCGGCGCGGCCGGACTGCATCATCGCCACCGGCCGGTCCGACTACCCGAACCAGGTCAACAACGTCCTCGGCTTCCCCTTCATCTTCCGCGGCGCGCTCGACGTGCGGGCGAGCACCATCAACGACGCGATGAAGATCGCCGCGGCGCAGGCGCTCGCGATGCTGGCGCGCGAGGACGTGCCGGAGGAGGTGGCGGGCGCCGGCGCGGGCAGCGCGCTCCGCTTCGGCCCCGACTACATCATCCCCAACGCCTTCGACCCGCGGCTGATCTCGCGGGTCCCGCCCGCAGTGGCGAAGGCGGCGATGGACTCGGGCGTGGCGCGGCGCCCGCTGAAGGACCTGCATCGCTACGCGCGCGAGCTCGCCAGCCGGCTCGACCCCACTGCGGCGGCGCTTGAGGCGATCACCGAGCGGGTGCGCGCCAATCCGCGCCGCGTCGTCTTCGCCGAAGGCGAGGAGGAGAAGGTGATCCGCGCCGCGATCGCCTTCCGCAACGCGGGCTACGGCACGCCCGTTCTGGTCGGGCGGGAGGACCGCATCAACGCCACCGTCGCCGCGCTCGGCGTGCCGATGCCCGATGGGATCGAGATCCACAACGCGCGCCTGTCGGAGAGCAACCGGCGCTACGCCGAATTCCTCTACGCCAAACGGCAGCGCCAGGGCTTCCTGTTCCGCGACTGCCAGCGCCTGGTCAACCAGGACCGCAACGTCTTCGCCGCCTGCATGGTGGCGACGGGCGACGCGGACGCGATGGTGACGGGCGTGACGCGCAGCTACTCGGTCGCGCTGGAGGGAGTGCTGACCGCGATCGACCCGGAGCCGGGCGGCATCCTGTTCGGGCTGACGCTGATGCTGGCGCGGCGCTCCGGCACCGTCTTGGTCGCCGACACCGCGATCCACGAGCGGCCGGACGCGCCGACGCTCGCCGAGATCGCGATCCGGAGCGCGGCGGCGGCGCGGCGACTCGGGCATGAGCCGCGGGTGGCGTTCCTCTCCTTCTCGACCTTCGGCGACCCGAAGGGGGTGATCCCGGGCTCGATCCGCGACGCGGTGAAGCTGCTCGACGCGCGCGGGGTGGACTTCGAGTATGACGGCGAGATGGGGGCGGACGTGGCGCTCGACCCCTCGCTGCGGGCGGCGCTCTATCCGTTCTGCCGGCTGACGGGCCCCGCCAACGTGCTGGTCTGCCCGGGCCTGCACGCGGCGCACATCCTGACCAAGGCGGTGCCGCGCATGACCAGCGCGACCTCGATCGGGCCGTTGCTGATCGGGCTCTCCTGCCCGGCGCAGATCGTGCCGATGGAAGCGGGGGTGAGCCAGATCCTGGAGGTGGCCTGCCTCGCGGCGCACACGGCGATCCCGCGGTGACGCTTTTCACCATCGGCTACGCGGAGGCGACGCCGCCGCGGCTGATCGAGACGCTGCGCGGCGCGGGCGTGCGCCTGGTGGTGGACGTGCGCGCCCTGGCGAACAGCCGCCGCCCCGGCTTCTCCAAGCGCGCGCTCGCGGCAGCGCTGGAGGAGGCGGAGATCGGCTACCTGCACGAACGCGCCCTGGGCACGCCGGCGGAGGGCCGCGCCGCGGTGCGCGCCGGGCGGCCAGAGGCGATGAAGCCGATCTTCCTGCGCCACCTCGCCGGTGTGGAGGCGCAGGCGGCGCTCGCCGCACTGAAGGAACGCGCGCGGCATGAGGGGCCGGTGTGCCTGCTTTGCCTGGAAGCCGACCCGGCGCACTGCCACCGCACCCTGGTGGCGGAGGCGGTGGGGCTGCCGGTGGTGCACCTGCGGGCCTGAACCCGCTCCCCGGCAGGTAGGGAGCGCGCCGGCCGTCAGTCGCCGATCCCGACCCGCTGGGCCGCGTGCCGCACCTTGCGCTCGGTCCAGTTCCCCGCGCGCTGCAGGGCCGCGCCGGCCTGCCGTGCGCGCTTCTCCAGATGCGCGGCGGTGCGCCGCCCGGCGCGGTCCAGCGCGGAGCCCGTGCGCTGCGCACCGCGCTCCACCGCCTCGCCGGCGCGCTGGATCGCACCCGGCTGCTCGTCCGCGCGAGGCGCACCAAGCGGCGCGGCGACGCCGGCCATGAGCAGCACCACGGCCAGCAGGCACCGCCTTTCCCTGCGGCTCCGGCGCATGGTCAACTGTCCGACCGGATGCCGAGCTCGCGGATCAGCGGGCGCCAGGTGGCGCTCTCGCGCCGGACGAAGGCGTTGAACTCGTCCGGTGCCATGTTCACCACCTCGACGCCGATGTTGCGCACATGCGCGGTGACCTCCGGCGTGCCCATCGCGCGCACGAGCTCCTCGTTCAGCCGGCGGATCACCGGCTCCGGCGTGTTCGCGGGGACGGACAGCGACTGCCAGCCATACGCCACCGCGTCCGGCTGCCCGAGCTCGATCAGCGTCGGCACGTCCGGCAATTGGTCGGAGCGGCGGTCGCCGAGCTGCGCGAGCACGCGCACGCGGTTGGCGCGCACGAAGGGCAGGCCGGTCGAGGTGTCGATCACCACGACGTCCACCCGCCCGCCCAGCAGGTCGTTCATCGCCAACGGCCCGCCGCGGTAGGGCACGTGTGTCGCATCGAGCCCGGTGCGCTTCTTCACCATCTCGCAGGCGAGGTGGTGCGGCGAGGCGACGCCCGGCGTGCCGTAGGTAAGCCCGTTCCGCTTCGAGGCCTCCACCAGGTCAGCGAAACTGCGGTGCGGGCTCTCCGGCGTCACGACGAAGAACAGCGGCCAGCGGCCGATGAAGCCGACCCCGGTCAGGTCGCGGTCGGGATCGTAGGGCAGGCGCTGGTAGAGTGCCGGGTTGTACACCAGCATCCCGTTGTCGGAATGGAGCAGCGTGTGCCCGTCCGGCGCCGCGCGCGAGACCTGCTCGCTCGCCAGCACCGCGCCGCCGCCGGGCCGGTTCTCGACGACGATGGGCTGGCCGAGGCGGGTGCCGATGGCGTTGGCGATCTGCCGCGCCATGACGTCCGAGGCACCGCCCGGCGGGTAGCCGACGACCCAGCGGATCGGCCGGTTCGGCCAGGTGTCCGCCGCGCCGCCGCTGCCGCCCCCGCTCTGCGCGCTCGCCTCACGGCTGCCCTGGGTCGCCGCCAGCGCGGCCCCCATTATGCCCAGCGCCGTATCCCTGCGTCGCAGCATCCGCTCCGTGCTCCCGCCCGTCCGCATCTGGAGGCGTTCATAATGCGCCGCGTGCCGGCGCCGCGCTACGGGGCGGCGGCCGTGGCGAAGGCGGCGAGCAGGGCGAGCCAGAGCGGCAGCGTCAGGACCGAGGCGATGTGCTCGGTGGTGGTGATCGCGGCCATGAGCGGCGCATCGCCACCCATTGCGCGGGCCATGACGTAGCTCGTGGCGGCCGTCGGCAGGGCCATGAAGGTGACGGCGACGGTGGTCTCCAGCGGCGGCAGGCGGAGCAGCGCCGCAAAGGCCCAGGTCAGCGCCGGCATGACGAGCAGCTTGAGCGTCCCGGTCAGCGCCTGGGTGCCTGCGTGCGCCCCCAGCGTACCGAGCGAGAGCGCCGCACCGACGCAGAGCAGGCCGAGCGCGACCGAGGCCCGCCCCAGGGCCGCCACCAGGGGCGAGAGGCCCGGCGGCAGCCCGCCCAGCGCGGCCAGGCCGAAGCCGATGAGGCAGGCGAGCATCAGCGGATTGGTCAGGATCTGGCGCAGCAGCGCGAGCGGCCTCGGCCGCGCGCCGGCGCCGCCGCGGCCGAGCAGGAAGGCGAGGACCGTCACCGTCTGCACGACGGGCACGATCAGCCCGGTCGAGACCGCGGCGAGGGCGAGGCCAGGTGCGCCGAACAGCGCGCCGCAGATGGCGAAGCCCATCAGGTTGTTGAACCGGATGCCGCCCTGCAGCACCGAGGTCATCGACGCGTGCCGCAGACCGAGGGCGCGCGAGAGCGCGACGCTCGCCACCGTGCCGACCGCCAGCGCCCCCCAGATCGAGAGCGCCATGCGCCCGAGCGGCAGCGCCGCGAGGTCCACCGCCGACAGCGCCGTGACGATCAGCGAGGGGAGCAGCACCCAGAAGATCAGGCGCTCCATCCCGGCCCAGACGGCGTCCTCGCGCAGCAGCCGTCGCTTCAGCGCGGCGCCGAGCAGCAGCAGCCCGAAGGCCGGGACGAAGGCGTCAAGCCAGGGAGCCATGTCTAGCCGGAGAACCCGGCGATTTCAGGACGATGTCGGCCCGACACCCCCACACCCCCTCGCGACAGCCTCAGGACCGGCGGCCTCGCCCGGCGGCGAAACCCGACGACGACGGGACCGCAGGCAGCGCGGCCGGATGCCCTCCGCACGCCTGCCCAGCCTTGCGCGCGGCCAGCCCGAGGCAGCACCTAGCGCCTTCGCTCCGGCCGCGCCAGCGCGCGGCCGGTCAAGCGGATCGGCCCTGCCCGCCACCAGGCACCACCGGCGGGCTTGGGATCTCTTCCGCTACGGCCTGCTGCATCGGCGCCCTGCTGCGCATGAAATGCGGCATGGGCAGCCCGATCGCCGCCGCGGCGTAGCTGGTGGACCGACCGGAAGCGGGCAGGGCCAAACGCTTGGCTTGCGGGCACCGGCCGCGAGGCCGATGCTGCAGGGCATGGACCCGCCACCGGCGGTAGCCGAACCGTCGCAGCTCGCCATCGCGCCGGACCTTGCGGACCTCGCGCGCGGGCTCTTCGACGCCCTCCGCGACGCCCACCACGACGGCGTCGGCATCACGCGCCCGAGCTACGGCGCCGGCGAGACCGCGGCGATGCGCCGCATCGAGCAGATCGCGAAGGAGGCCGGCCTGACCTGCGCCTGGGACGCCGCGGGCAACCTCCGCGTCAGCCTGCCCGGCACCGAGCCCTCCCTGCCCGCCGCGGCCTGCGGCTCGCACCTCGACAGCGTGCCGCAGGCGGCAATTTCGACGGCGCCGCCGGCGTGATCGCCGGCCTGCTCGCCCTGCTGCACGCGCAGCGCGGCCCGCCGCTCCGGCGCACGCTGTGCCTGTTCGTGCTGCGCGGGGAGGAGAGCGCCTGGTTCGCCCGTCCCTATCTCGGCTCCTCTGCGCTGTTCGGGCGCTTCGACCCCGGCTGGCTGGACCTGCCCTGCCTGCAGGACCCGTCGCTCACCCTCGGCGCCGCGATGCGGCGCGAGGGCGCGGACACGGATGTCATCGCCGCGCGCACCCCGTTGCTCGACCCCGCCGCGCTCTCGCATTTCGTGGAACTGCACATCGAGCAGGGGCCGGTGATGGTGGCGCGCGGCGTCCCCGTCGGGATCGTCTCGGGCATCCGCGGCAACCACCGCCACCCCAGCGCCCGCTGCCTCGGCGAGGCCGCGCATTCCGGCGCCGTGCCGCGCTGGCTCCGGCGCGACGCCGTGCTCGGCGCCGCGGACCTCGCCATGCGGCTGGACGCGAGCTGGCGCGCCCTGCTCGAGCGTGGCGAGGACCTGGTGATGACGATGGGCATCTTCACCACCGACCCGAAGGAGCACGCCATGACCCGCGTGCCCGGCGAGGTGCGCTTCGCGCTGGAGTACCGCAGCGAGAGCGAGCGCCCCCTCGACGACTTCCACGCCCTCGTGGAGGCCGAGGCGGCCGCGATCGCGCGCGAGCGCCGCGTGCGGTTCGAGCCCGGCCCGGGCGTGCGCACCCCGCCGGCGGTGATGGACCCGCGGCTCGTCGCGCATGCGCGCAGCCTCTGCGCCGAGGCCGGCATCGCGCACGAGGTGCTGGCCAGCGGCGCCGGCCACGACGCGGCGATCTTCGCCAATGCCGGCGTCCCGGCCGCGATGGTGTTCGTGCGCAACGAGCACGGCAGCCACAACCCGCGCGAGGCGATGGACTTCGACGACTTCCTGCTCGCCGCCGGGGTGCTGCGGGCGCTGCTTCTCACCGGCGCGGAGGCGGTCGGGCGATGAGCCTGGACGGGGTGGCTTCGATCGGGCGCCTCACGGCGCAGATCCTGCTGGACACCGGCAGCGTTCTTTTCAGGCCGGAGCGGCCCTTCATGCTCTCCTCCGGCTGGGCGAGCCCGGTCTATCTCGACATCCCCCGCGCGCTTTCGTTGCCCCTGGCGCGCTCGGCGCTGCTGCGCGGGGCCGAGGCGCGCATCCTTTCGGAGGTCGGGTTCGACGGCTTCGACACGATCGCGGCGACCGAGCAGGGCGGCATCGCCATCGCGGCGATGCTCGCCGAGCGCCTGCACCTCCCCTTCGTCACGGTGCGCCGCCGCGCCCAGGGCTTCGGCGCGGACGCGCATGTCGAGGGTGCGCTGCGGCCCGGTGCGCGCGCCCTGCTGGTCAGCGACGTCACCACGGACGGGCGCAGCAAGGCGCGCTACTGCAGCGGGCTGCGGCGCGCCGGCGCCGAGGTCACGCGGATCTTCGTGCTGTTCAAATGGGGCATCTTCGACCGTGTGGTGACCGACGTCGCCGACATCGGCGCCGAGCTCTTTGCGCTCGCCACCTTCGAGGACATCCTGCCGGTGGCGGAGGCGCGCGGGGCGCTGGGTCCCGAGGCGCTGGCCGAGCTTCGCCGCTACCTCGCCGATCCCTTCGCCTGGTCGGCGGCGCATGGCGGCCGCGCGGAGCCGGACCGAAGCTGACGGAGGTGGAGCCTCCCCGCTACTGCCGAGGACCGTAACGCGCTGCCGGTCGGCGGCGCGTGCCTAGGGCGATCGCAGCTCCGCCTGGGTGGCGTCCCGTCCGTCAATGCTATGGTCCCGCCTCGTCCTGTCTCCCGCTGTCGCCCCTCGGCTCCACGCGGATCGAGGCGGGCGACCGCAGCGTCGGCCGGATGGATGGCATGGCTCCGAGCCAGGGAGCGATGCAGAGCGACGACGGATCTCATGCCGTCGCGCATTTCTGGCGATGCGGAAACGCATCCTCAAACGCCGGTGCAGGGTTCGCATCCGTGGCGCTTGGCTTCATCGCATCGGCGATGCGCCGCATGGGGGCAGGACCTATGCAGGCCGGTATCAGCCCCCGCCGCGGGCGAGCGCAATCATCGCGTTCCGCCCCGCCGCCGCGCGCCGCGGCGCGGCGTCGCCGGACCATGCGAGGCCGGGCGGCGTTAGCCCCCCAGTGCCGCGGACCGCCTCGACCGAGTCGGCGTCGGCGGGCGGCGGAGATGCCTTCCCGGACGCAGCCGAGCCGTTCCCGCCCGCGATCTCGCGCAGGCAGGCGGCCTCGCTGCGCGGCTCCGCACCGGTGGCGCGGGCGGCGGCGAAGGCGACGCGCAGAACGCCGCCGGCGCCCTCCATGCCCCGGCCCGGGCCGCCGGCCGCGCGCAGCGGTCCGGGCCGCGGCGGCTCGTCGCGGTAGAGGATCACGTCGAGCGCACAGGACCGTGCGGTGTAGAGCCACACCTCGGCCGGCCCCTCGGGCCGACGCAGCACCGGCTCGCCGAGCCGGCGCACCACTGCCTCCTCCGGCAGGCCGAGCAGTTCCCTTGCCTCGGAGGGCGGCGGGCCGGCCCGGGGGGAGGCGGCGGCGCCCAGCGCCACGGGCGCGCCGAGCGAGGCTGCTACGGCAAGGGGACCCTCCCGCGGCGCATCGGGGCGAGGCCGGCCTGACGCAACGCCGCCGCGCGCGGGTGCCTCAGGCGCCGGTTGCGGCACGGCCCGTGCGGGCCTGCGGACGGCAGCGTGGGGCATCGGTGATGGCGGGGATGCGCGTGCCGCCACCGCGCCCGTGCCGCCGCCCGCCGGATCGAGGACCGCGAGATTCGCACGCGTGCTCGCCAGCGAGGCCTGCAGGCCAGCCGCGACCGCGGCGGGATCGGCGGCGCCGCCGCGATCAGCGCCCGCGCAGCCCGGCGCAGCGGCCATCACCAGGCCGACCAACAGCAGTGCCAGCGTCAGTCGATGGCGGACCGAATGCGCGGCCTGCCATGGCGGGAGGCTCCGAAGGCAACCGGCGGAAACCGGCGCGGCGCAGGGGGTGGCGGCGGGGCCGCCGGCGACGCCCGACCCGCCCTCAGGTCCAGGCGGACCCGGGATCGTGTTGGCGGCGGATGGCGGCGACGCACGCACCGGATGCGGCCCCCCTCTCCCCCTTCCCTCCCCCGCGCCGACGGGAGAGGGCCTGTTGCGCCCTCAGGCTTCGGCAGGCTCCGGGGTGCGGGCGGTGGCGGCGGTGGCCGTTGGCGCGGCGGCAGTGGCGGCCGGCGGCAGCGCCGGCGGGACCGGCGCG
>ERZ777003.5003-NODE-5003-length-10438-cov-4.494462_pt1 | contig 10438 bp, 11 predicted proteins | sample MGYA00374956_ERZ777003 | MGnify/ENA primary metagenome ERZ777003 (study PRJEB29302, sample SAMN06268252) | bioreactor metagenome | isolation source: Joint BioEnergy Institute, California, USA | place: USA:Joint BioEnergy Institute, California, USA | collected... | reverse complement strand
GAGCATCCGGTCGATCGGCAGCACCAGCGTCGCCGCCCCGCCGGCCTCGCAGGCGCGCCGCAGCGCCCGCTCCTCGGCGTCGGCATTGTCCGAGGCGACGTAAGCCGTCACCTGGATGCGGTTCGCCGCCCGCCCCAGATCCTCGACGTAGGGCAGGTCCTGGTGCGGGAACTCGTGGACGACGAGGCGCCGGCCGGTCTCGATCTCGTCCGTCTCGACCCAAAACCGCGCCCCCCGGTAGGAGGCGCGGCGCAGTGTGCGAGGCCAATCTCTGAGCACCGTCATGGCACGCCCATCGCTCCCAACCCGGTGTCGGGCATCGAGCGCCCCGTATCGAGGGGTACGCGCGCCGTGCCCTTGCCAGGTGTCTGCTCGATGACGCGGGCCGGGGCGCCCTCGATTTCGATGCGGACCTTGCTCTCGACGTCGACCTTGGCTTCACCCTGGACGTTGACGGGTCCGGAAAAGCGCGGGTCGACATCGCGCAAACTCGGGGCCGCAGAACTACCGACGCGGCCTTCTCTCTGCCGCTCTTCCCATCGACGGATCGCTTCGTCCCGCGAGCGCTCGTAAATTTCCCGGAACCAGCTCCCTGGCTTACCAGGAGTGCCAGGGTCTTCCCCCTTGGCCATCTTGCGCCAGAAATCGATCGTCGCCGTGGTCGCCTCGAGCCCCTTGTTGAATTTGTCGAGGCCCCAGATCACCCAGGAGTCCTGGGGGTCGATGTCGAACAGGGCAGCAACGGCATTGGCGGCATCCTTCGCGCTGCCGGCAATCTGCCCGAACAGCTCGGCGAGTTGTGCCGCCGTCTGCCGGATCGGCGCATTCGGCCCGAGAAAGGTCTTGATCGGCTCGCCGAACGGCGTGTAGCTCGGCGACATGAAGGGCTCGAGAAAATCGAGCCCGAGGAATGCGCCGATACCTCCACCGACGATCAGCCGGCGCATGGCCGGGTTCTTCATGACGTCGGCAATCGTCTCGAGCGACTTGGCTATGCCGCCCATGACAAGGCCGGCGGGGCCAAGCGCAGCGAATCCGGCGAGTGCATACGTGATGTTCCGCAGCGTGTCCGGGTCCGTGTCGCGCATGGTGCGCACGCTTTGAGACAGCCGGTCGATGAACCGCACCAGATCCTCGCCGACGCCACTCGAAAACACCGAGTTGCGCAGGGCGGCGAGGCTCGCGGCCATGCGGTCGATTTGCCAGGCAAAACCCGTCGCGACAGGCTGAAACCGCCGCTCGATCGCACCGGGCATCAGCCGCTCGAACTCCCTGGCGAGGTGCCGAAGGCGCGTGATCCGCTCGCCGGATGGAAGCTCGAGAATTTCGTTGAGCTTCTCCTTGAGCTTCTGCGCCTGGCTCACGCGCTGAATGCCGAACAGGTGCCGCATGGCTTGCAACGGCAGATCGGCGATGCCGCGGAAATAGGTCTCCAGGTCGAACCCCTCCGTGGCGGCCTGGATATGACCCGCGATCACCTTCTGCAGAATGCCCCGCGCCTCCGCATCGCCACGCTTGATATTGAGCGCATCGAGCAGCGCCTCCTGCATGGCGTCCGACATCGCCCAGGCATCGCGGAATTTCGTCGGGTCGCTGAATTGCGCAAGGACCCTGTCGAGACCCTTGACACCCTGACCAAGGCCCGCCCCCAGCAGACGCTGGTGGAAGCTCTCCATGTCCCCGAGGCGCTCCGTATTGAATTTGTAGAGATCCTCGAGCGACAGGCCGAACGCGCGCATTTCGAGCCGCGCCTGTCGCGTCGGCGCGATGGCGCGCGTCATGATCGTGCGCAGCGCCGTGCCACCCTCTTCGCCCTTGAAGCCGGCATCCGCGAGAATCGACAGCGCGGCGCCCAGCTCCTCGATCGGGATCTTGAGGGCGCCCGCCACCGGCGCCGCGTACTTCAGCGATGTGCGGAGACCTTCCCAGCTCTCGGTCGAGAGGTTCGGAACGACGCTCATGAACTCCATCGCCCGCGTCAGCGAAGCGACTTTGTTCTCGACCGTATCCATCGCGAAGCCCATGGCATTCGCGACGTTGATGGCGTCCTCCGCCGCAGTGGCAGTGGTGATGTCGTTCGTCCGGGCGATCTTGGCGAACATCTCCGTCGTGCGCGCGACAGTGTCCGCATCGAGACCGCCCTGGATCAACTCCCGCTGACCGCGGATGATATCCTGGGCTTGCACGGCTGCGGCGACCGACGCATCGATCGCCGAGCGGTTGAGCATTTCCCGCTGCTGATCGTTGAGCTCACCCGCCGACTGCATGAGACGGGTGAGCTTGTCGATCTCGTATTCGCCACGCAGGGCGATTGCGGAGCCGAACGCGGCCCCCGCTCCCACCGCACCCCCGAGCCCCGTGCTGAAGCGGCTTACCGCCGCCGTCGCCGCCCCATAGCGGCCAGCAGCGGCTTGCGCTGCGGCTGCCACGCGCCGGAACACCGCCGACGCGCGGTCGACGGCCGAGATGATGGCGGTGGCCTGGAGGGTGGTCATATCAGGGCTTGGCGCGCTTGCGGTTCTGATCGTGGAAGGCGAACGCCTGGGCGTGCCACCACTGGATTTCGCGCGGCGTCATGCGCGCGAGAACATCCGGTGACACCCCGCAGCAGAGCCAGAGCTCTACTGCCTGGGCCCGGACTTTCCCACGTCGAGCGACCCCACGAGATCGACGATCTCCCCGAGCACGGCGCGGGCGTCCTTCATACTCATTTTCGCGAGCGAGGCGAACGGCAGGCCGGAAAGCCGCTGGAACCACTTGGCCACGGCCTCCGGCCGCAGCGTCACACGCGCAGCCCCAGGCTCTCCGCGCGCCATGGCCGCCGGATCGATGACGGTGGTCTCGTGGAGGTCGCCGCATTCGACCCAATCTCCGAACTCCGGCTCCCGCAGCTCGATGACCGCGATCTCGCCGTTGTGGCCCGGCAGCGGTTTGGAAAGCTCGATCGTGCTGACGATGTTTCGCGGAGCCGCCATTGTTGCCGCTCCACGCATGGCTTGCAAAGTCATGGTCCCTGGTCCCCTCTGCCTGGATGTTTCTGCTGCCGTGGTGCCGCCCTCACACCACGCGGTACTGATCCGAGACCACCGACAGGCCGGTGATCTCGCCGGTCACCGTGTTGCGCGTCGGCGTGCCCTCGAGGAAGGCGCCCGTGAGCAGGATCGAGCGGCCCATGTCGCGCTCGATGCAAGAGAAATCGAAGGTCCGCGCCATCAGGTCGTTGATGTCGAGGCCTGCCATGTCGCGGAAACTAATGGTGACCCGGAACGGCTTGGGCTTGATCGAGCGCGCGATCGTGCCGTCCTGGTTGACCACGGCCTCGGTCTCGATGTTCGAGCCCTCGATCTCGACGTCGGCCACCGGATGATACGTGACGCCGTCGATGGTGATGTCGACGCGCCCGCCCGCATTGCGTGCCATTGTTTATGCTCCTGACATGTGTTGAGGCGTGGTGCCTCGAGCTGCTGATCGATCACAAGTGGAGGACCGGCGCTCGCGCCGGCGCGCAGTCGCGCGCTTGGCCGCTGCGCGGCCAGGCTGCCGTTACGCGGGAACCGCGATGTCGAGCGTGTCGGCTGGTTCGCGCCGCTGCATGTAGTTCACGGCCGCGGCGGCCAGCACGCGCAGCTGGTTGACGTGGTCGAGTGGGAGGCTCGCATTGACACGGTTCGGGTCCACCGGATCACGCTCGACCACCACGTCGCGCGCAAAGAGATCGAGTCCCTCGAACACGCCCAGAGCCACCAGGTCTGCGTACCCGTGGATGAGCGTATTGCGGATGTCAGTCGGCGTCGTGATATGCGGCAGCCGGCCGGGGTTGCTGTCGGCGAGCGCCTGCCGCCCGTGGGCGTTGGTCACCTTCTGGCGCAGGTAGCGGATGCCGTACATGGACTGCGCCATGGTCTCGATGTCGAGATAGGTGGCGTCCGGATCGCCCCAAGCGTTGACGCGGTAGCCGGTGACGATGCGGTCGATGCGCACCGAGCCGTCTGCATGCACGTAATAGCCGGAGATGCCGGAGTAGTAGAGCGTCTGCCGATCAGTGCGGGTGAGGCGGTCCGCCTTGGCGCGCGGACCCTTGATGCCGACGAGCTCCAGCGTCTGCAGCGGCCGCGACAGCTCCGGTGGCGTCGACAGGTGCTTGACGAGCCGCGCGCCGACGGCCGCGGCCACCTCCCAGGGTGGCGACAGGAACTTGCGGCATGGGAAATAGCTGAGGTGCTGCCGGTTCTGAGCGAGCCCGAAGGTCTGCAGGTCGCCCACTGTGCCGGTGTGCGGCACGATGGCGTGCCCGTAGAGCTGCTTGTACCAGGACCAGGTGCCGGCGACGTCGCTGAAGTAGTCGCTGATCGCGCCGAGGTTCGTCGCGTCGGAGTACGGCAGCACGATCCAGTCGAACTCGTCCTCGCCGAGGTTGGCGAGCGCCGAGGTGATGTCGGGATCGCCGGCGCCGTTGGCCATGGCCGTGATGGTAAGCTCGAGCCCGCTGCCGGTGTGGCCGAGATTGCCATCCTCCTCGAGCAGTCCGCGCTCGATCAGGATGAAGTTGCCGAGCGTGCCCTTTTGGCGCGCCGTCAGGTCCACTTCACTCGCCTCCGTGCCGTTGACGGCGGCCGTCACGGGGAGGCCCGGGGTCTTGTTAATCTCAGCCACCAGGTTGGCGGCGATGTCCTCGTCGGTATCGCCGACCAGCACCGGAATGCGGACGCGTTGGCCCGCGATGTAGATGGTGAGCACCTGCGCCTGCGTGAGCGACGGCGTGCCGACGGCAATCTTGCCCGTGGCGGCGACGCCGGCCTGTGCGTCGTCGAGCGGCAGCCACCAGATTTCGGCAAGCGGGGCATTACGCCGAGCAACAGCGTCCATCTGCGCCAGCATGGAGCCGGCGCCCCCGAGACCCGCCGCCTGCGCCTCGCGCACCATGATGGGCTGCCCCGCGGGAGCCGCGCCGGTCGAGAGCTTCTGCCCGATGAGCAGCAGCCGCGCATTGGACTGGTAGGGCGTGCCGCCCGGGCGGAACTCGGCGTAGAAAAACGGGACCCGGACGTTCCCAGGGATGTTGTCGAAGAGCACGGGCATCGGTGCAGTCCTTCTCTGCGGGTTGTCGGATCAATCAGCCTTGGTGCGTCTGGCACGCGGAGATGCCGTCCGCACCTCGACGACATCGCCGTCCTTGAGGCGGCGCTGCCAGTACACGGTGAGCGGCACCTTCTCGCCGGCGGGGTTGAGCGGGCGGTTGCCGCGATCGGGGTTGAGAATCGTCGCGCCGTCGCGCGGCCGCACGGTGAGCATCCGCATCGTCATGTCTCCTGCGGTTCAGTCCGTTGGCAGATCGGCTTGCGCGACACCTTCCGGCCGCGCACGTCCGTCGCCGGCGAGGTTGCCGCCACCCTGATCGGCCTCGACAAGACGCACCCGCTCTAGAGCCGGCAGCACGATGGGCTTTTCGCCGCCGGCGGCGATCAGCATGTCCTTCATCGCCTGGGCAGAGGCCGCATAAGGCCCGCCATCGGCGATGATGGCCTCGAGCAGCGGCCCGAGCGGCTTGGGGATGGTCGCTGCCGGTGCCGATGGCGCCTCTCCGCTCCACGCGGTCACCGCCGGATCCTCCGCGAGCGGCAGTGCGATGACGGCAGTGATCTGGCGCGCGGCGAGCCGCTCGTTGCCTTCGCGTTCGACGAAGCGCAGCGAGCTCCACCGCTCGATCCGGCGGCAGAGTTTGTTGAGCTCGGCGCCCCAGGGCGATTGCCCATCGAGGAATACGCGCTCGATCTGACGCTCGAAGAGGTCGAGCATCGCCTCGAGCTCGGGCTCGGTCGCGGGCAGGATGAGCCCGCCGTCCGCCTCCTGTCCGAGGGTTCCGAGCGAGATCTCCATGACGAGATTGACGCGCCGCTCGAATGGCGGCCCGCCGTTGTTGGCCGACAGAGACTCGCCCTGGTCGTCGTCCGTCATGACGCGGACGATCGGCACCAGCTCGTCCGCGTTGACGCCCTGCACCGGATCGATGCGGCTGTCGAACACGAGTTGCCGCGCCATGGTCGGATACGGCGGCTGGAACCCGTTGGTCAGCGCCATGACCGTGGCCAGACGCAGCGCCGTTCGTTCGAGACTCATGGCGCGACCTGATTGAGCATGAGCTTGAACCGGCCCTCGCCGTCCTGCTTGACGTCGGTGACCTCGTAGAGCGTGCCCGTGCCCTGCCGCAGGAAGCGGTCGAACCGCCGCGGGCCCTCGCCCACAGCGAACTGCCGCACGTCGATCGAGAGCGTCAGCTTGCGCATGGAAAACCGTGAGCTTCCGCGCACCTCCGCGCCGATCTCGGTCGACACGAAGCTCGGCTCGTCGAACACACCCACCACTGTCCGTGCCCCGCGCGTTGGATCCTGAGACGGCTTGGCATTCGGCACCGGTGCCGCGTGCGGCTGGAATGTAAACGGCTCGCCGAACTGCAGATCGATGGCGTCAGAGAGGCGGTTCTCGAGAGCTGCGAAGGCCGAGGGCATGCGCTACTTGCCCTTTTTGCTCTTCGGTTTCGGGGATGCAGGCGGAGACTCCTCGACGGTTGTCTCGCCGCTGCCCGCCTCACCCTCCGGCCCGGCAGCGCCCGTGTCGCCATCTGCCCCTTGCCCGCCGGACGGTGTTTCTGCGTCGACCCTGGCGCCGGACGGCGCTTCCCTGGCCGCCAATGCGGCCTCGAGCTCGGCCTCGTCGACCTCTTCTCCGGCGAGCACGCGCGCCGCGGCATCGACCATCGCCTGGTGCACGTCGGACAGCGGACGCATCGGCTCCGCGACGCCAAGGGCGATGGCAACTGCCGCCACATCGTCGGTCATCTCAAGAACGAGCCCGTTCGGATAGCGGCGCACCACGTTGCGGTCCGCATCCTCGGGGCACTCCCAATCCTGCGTCATGCGGACGGAGATGCTCATTGTGTTCACCCGCGTTCAAGTGAGGGATGGGAGCCGGCGAGCCGGCTCTGATGGGGCCGCTGGCTCAAGCTCAGGATGCCGCTATCGTGCCCTTGACCAGCGTTGCCGGCCGCATCCACAACGGCAAGAACGAGCTCTGCGTGTGCAGCTCGACCCCGCGGTCGAAGCGCACCGGGGCGGCCTTCGCGTAGTAGAGCTGGCCCGGCATGTTCAGCGCCTCTATGAAGTCGCCGGGCGCGGCGAAGCACGCCGCGGACTGCATGGTGCCGAGCGGGAAGAACCGCGCCGTGCCGGCCGGGATGAAGCGCCGCACGGTCGATGTGCCGTCCTGGTTCACCGCCGAGGCCTGGCCGCGGTACTCGATGAACGTGATGCCTTGGTGGACGAAGATCGGCCGCACGTCGTCGAGGTTCGGGTTGAGGCGCATCATCGCCGCCGCGGCGTTGTATGCCTGCTTCAGATCCGCATCCTCGAGCAGGAAGTCGTAGAACTCGGGCGAGCACAGCGCCGCGACGCCCGTCATCACGTCGCCCATCAGGTTGTCCTCGATGTGCCGCTTGACGTTGCGCAGATGCTGGTTGACGCTGCCAGCCGCGCCGAAATACTCGACCTTTTCCGTCACGCCGAACTCGGTCCAGAGGTTCAGCATCACGCTGCCATCGGCGTCGAGGATCATGCCGTTGAGCGCACCCACGCGGCGCCATTCGTGCGTCAGCTGGTGCTTCAGCGCCATAGTGAACAGCTTCCGCGCCACGGCCTCCTCGAGCATCATCGGCGCCTTGGAGCCGAACGCCAGGAGGTTCTGCAGGTCGCCAACCTTGATTGCGTCCTCGTGCGCGGTGAGAGGAATCTCGAACAGCTTCCGCTTGCGCTTGCCGACGCTGCCCTGGCTCGCCGGGCCGCCGCGCTCGGTCGCGGGCAGAAGGTTCAGCACCATGTTGTCGATCTCGAGCGCCACGTAGGTCGTGGACAGCGGAATCGGATCGCCGAAGATCCCGAGGCTCGTGATGAGCGTGTAGTAGTTCGGGATCTGGTTCATCGTGAGGGTCAGCTCTTCGGCCGAGAACTCGCGGTTCGTAAAGCCGTCGATGACGAGTGCGCCGCCGCTCATTTCGGGGCTCCTTTCGGGTTTCGCGGAAGATGGGAATCATCGGCGCGGGCGGCGCCCGCCGCCAGCGTGGTTGAGACGAGCTGAAGGTCTATCGGTCAGGCGCTGTCGCGGACGACCAGGCCGAGCTCGACGAGCTGCGCGATGGCAGCGTCCTTTTTTGCGTTGTTGTCGACGGAGGAATCCCAGATGAGCCCCAATCGGCTCAGCACGGCCGGACCACGCACGATGACGACGGCCTGCTGATCGGCCGATGTGGCATCGACCTTCTGCAGAAGCACGGCGGCCGCTGTCTCTGTGCCATCGGAGGCGCCATTCGTGTGCGCCTTCCACTTGCCAGAGGCGGTGACCTTGCCGAGAACGGTGCCGATGTCGAGCACACCTGCGCCCGAGGCGATGGTGACGACCTCGCGACAATACTCGCTGGAGAATTCCGCTTTGAGAACGTCGGAGATGGCCTTCGGCTCATCCCAGGTCATTGTGCGAATGGCAACCATGGCGGTGCGATCCTGTCAGAGAGTTGCGTTTCGGGGTGACGGAAGGGCTCAGCGGCCCAGCAACCCAGGCACGCGCGGCGCGGGCTGCTTGGCGAGGAGGTTCTTCATCGCCGCGCCGAGCCCGGGCGTGGGGCTCGCCGTGTCGGCTTCACCCTGGTGCGCGATCCGCGGGTTGCCGCCGGATTTCGCCACGGCCTGGTAGAACGCCAGCGGATTGCCGGAGGACTCGGCCTCGCGCTGCTCCTTCGGCAGCTTGGCCAGGACCTCCGCGGCCTTCTCCGCCGACATGTCTGTCTCCAGAGCGAGCACGTGGGCCTGCACTTGCCGGTCCTTCGCCTCGGGGTGACCGAGAATGGCCTTGATGCGGGCGAGCTCGTCGGCGCGGCCCTGCTCGTAGGTGCGCGCCTGTCCCAGGGCGGCTATCTGATCTGCAGCGGTTGCTGCGGCTGACGAACCGTCGCCAATCGATTGAGCGACGTTGACCACGGCCGCAGAGGCCTCCGTCTCAGGGATGCCGAGGCTGGCCCTCAGGGCCTTCGTGGCCTCCTGGATCTCCGCCAGCGTCATGCTCTCCCAGCCGCCCGCGGCGGCCGGCTTTTCAATGTCCATAGTGCTTCTCCTTGCTGCCACTTTCGGGGGCGGGTTTGAAGCAGGCACGCGCGACGGCGCCTGCTGTCTCGGTTGCACTCTGCCGGCCTCGACCTCGGCGACGGCGCCGTCGAAGGTGCCAATCTCGTCCGCGAGCCCCACCTCCACCGCCTCGCTGCCCATGTAGACACGGGCCTCGGTGTCTCTCACCTGGCGCTCGGTGAGCTGCGGCCGGCCGGCGAGCACGGTCGCGATGAAGGCGCTGTATACCTTGTCGACCCTGGCCTGAATGTCGGCCCTGACCGACTCCGGCAATGGCATGAAGCTATTGCCGTCGGCCTTGTGCGCGCCGGCGTGAATGATCGTGACCTTGATGCCCCTCTTGGCGAGCTCCTGCGATCTATCCGCGTGGATGTAGATGACGCCGATCGACCCGAGCTGCGAGGATTGGGTCGCCACGATCTTGGTGGCGCCGGAGGCGATGCCGTAGGCGGCCGAGGCCACGAGCGAGTTTGCGACCGCGATGACCGGCTTTTCCTGCGCGATGGCCCGCACCAGATCTGCCGTTTCATTCATTCCGGACGCCATGCCGCCCGGCGAGTCGATGTCGAGCACGATGCCGCGCACGTTCGGGTCGCTGGCGGCGTTGCGCAGCTGCTGCCGCAGGCCCTCGTAGGATACGAGCCCGGAGCTGGCGCCGAGATAGGCCCCGCGGTTCGTCAGCTCGCCGATGACGGGCACGATAGCGGCGCCGCGGCTCGTCACGTTGTAGCCCTGCCAGCGGCCCTCGCGATTGACCACCGGCGTGCCGGCGAAACGGCTGGCGCCGATCTCGCCGATGCGGCCGTCAAGCGCCTGCAGGATGGCCTCGGCCGCCTCTGGCGTGATGAGATGCGGTTGGTTGAAGATCAGGCTGGCCAGGCGCACAAGCTCCGGCATGTCAGGCGGCCTCCTTGTCGGTGTCCTCGGCGGCTGCGGGAGGCGACAGGCCGCTCGGATCGGGCAGCCCGAGCTGGGCGCGGTAGCGCTGCTCGTAAGCCAGCTGATCGAGGTTGTCGCGCCAGTTCTGCCCCTCCTCGGCGCAGACCTCCTCCATGGTCTCGACACCCATCTGCATGCCGAGCTTCTGTGCCTGGCGCTCCTTGAGCGGGTCGATCATCGGCTTGCCCCAGGCGATGAAGGTGCCGCGCACCAGGTAGGGCCGCGCCGCGAGAAAATCCGTGACGCCCGGCGGCAAGGGCACGGCGCCGATGGCGACAGCCTCCTCGAGCCAGGCGCCGAAGAACGGCATCGCGAACTGGCTGATGATCCGG